>JACCDT011215300.1_pt1 | contig 28767 bp, 21 predicted proteins | sample 7446291 | NCBI WGS metagenome assembly JACCDT01 (sample SAMN15323446, study PRJNA562643) | freshwater metagenome | isolation source: river surface water | place: USA:Blue River Watershed | collected 2017-08-17 | reverse complement strand
GGTCGCCGCCAAAATTGGCAATGTTATCTCTTACCCAATGCAGGGAGGCGATGATGTCAAGTTGGCTCACATTTCCTGAAGCCGCGTACTTTTCTCCTCCCACTCCAGAGAGATCGGTGAATCCAATCGGGCCAAGTCGATGGTTGATAGACACGAAGACGGCCTCTCCTTTTTTGGCAAAATTTTCTCCGTGGTAGCCATCCTGTTCTATCCCGTTTCCGTTGGTAAATCCTCCTCCATGCAACCAAACCAGCACGGGGCGTTTTTTCCCATCGGCAAGACCGGTAGTCCATAGGTTAAGTTTGAGACAATCTTCGGACACATCGTCGTAATTCCAGTGATCAGCAAATGAATAGTGTGCACTCGCATAGCGGCGGTCCATGATTTGTGGAGCAGTATTTCCCCACCAAATAGTGTCTTTTATTTCCTCCCAAGGAGCCGGTTTTTGAGGAGGCATGAAGCGGTTTTTTCCAGAGGTGTCTGCTCCATAGGGAACCCCAAGAAAGGTATAGACCCCATTGAGTTGGTAGCCTCTGATCTTCCCAAAAGAAGTAGTTGCTATCGCAATGTCATCTCCAATGTGGAGGTATTGTTCCTCTGAGTCTGCTGCTGGAGTAGAAGTTGAAGAGGCACTCACGGCTAAAGGAGCAGCAGCGAAAGCGGCGGATCCCAAGCCGATTTTTTGAAGAAAAGAACGTCTATTGGTTTTCATAGTGGGGGGAATTGAAGTGCTAATTCCTTCAATTTCAGCACTAAGGATTGGATTAGCAAACCGATTCCAGCTTTTTTGGGCGGTGAAAAATGGGGGTGTTAAACGGAAAAAAATAGAGATTGAAGGAGGAAGGGATAAATAAAAAAACAGCTTAGATCTCCAAAAAGCAAGAAGCCGTTGAACAACAATTGTTCAACGGCTTCTTAGTTGGGGAAAGGAGTTCTCAGAATTTGACCTTCGTCTCGATTCGTTGGCCGGCTCGCTGCACGACTACCTGAGTAGAATCACCTTTCTTGAAGATGCTCAAAGCGCGCATGTACCCCATCATGTCGTTGATGGTAGAATCTCCCAATTGGATGACAATATCTCCTTTCATCAAACCGGCGGCTTGTGCAGGTTTGCCCTCAGATACGCCGTCTACACGCATCCCTTTCCCATCGTAAAGGTAGTCGGGCACCACGCCCATGGATACCGTAAATCGAGGAGTGTCACTAGAATCTTTGGTTTTGGTGAAGGTCAGCTTTGGCTCGGCATCTAATCCTGCAATTAATCTAGAAATGTAGCGAACTACCTGTACCAGCCCCTCGTAATTGATTTTTTCTGCATCATCACTTGGCTTGTGGTAATCGGCATGCTGACCCGTGAAGAAGTGCAGCACCGGTAGGTCTTGTAGGTAAAAAGAAGTATGGTCTGATGGGCCTACGCCAGATTCGGAAGGAACCAGTTTGAGGCTATCGGTATTGATGGGGTCAAGCACCGGAGAAAAACTAGGACTCGTGCCCACTCCATGGATAGCAAGGGATTTTTCCTCGTTTAGTCGACCTACCATGTCCATGTTGATCATGTAATTGACCGTTTTCAGGTCTAGGGTAGGGTTTTTAACAAAATAATTGGAGCCCCAAAGTCCATTTTCTTCTCCAGAGAAAGCAATAAAGAGAATGTTGCTTTTCAATGTTTCGTACTTGAAAATCTTAGCCAGAGCCAAAAGTGCGGCGGTACCCGATGCATTGTCGTCCGCCCCGTTGTGGATGGCCGAATCTCCTCGGTGAAGGGATCCTTGTCCGCCCATACCCAAGTGATCAAAGTGGGCGCCGATCACGATGGTTTTGTCTGCTTTTTTATCCAAAAAGGCAATCACGTTACGACCCGTGATGCCCGCTCCATCGGTACCAATCACCGCCTCCTCGTGAGGGTTGCTTGGCTTGGAAACGGTGAACTCCTGAAAAAAACCATCCGTACCCATGGGGGTAAGGCCTAATTTTTCAAACTCTTGGGCCAGGTAGTCTGCAGCTTTTTGCTCGCCTGTTGTCCCAATGGCTCTTCCGCCCAAGTCATCGGCAGCAAGAAAGTACACGTCCTTTTTCAGCGAAGCGTGTAATTCTTCGTCCGTAGGAGGCCCATCGCAGGAACCAACGAGTAATGCAAAGACAAGAAGTGGGAGGAATTTCAAAAGTTGTAGTTTCATCGGGAGGTATATTTAGCCCAAAGATAATAAGTAGTATCTTTGCCGGCACATTCTTTCTAGTCAAGATTATACATGAAGACGTTACGCCAACTTGCATTTGCTCTACTGCTTGTATTCACTACCCTTACCCTTGTTGCACAGGAGAAGCGCTCCGCTTCGGATTCCTTGTTGCTTCATCCGGAGGAGATGAAATACCTCAAAAACATCAAGCAACTTACTTTTGGGGGCAATAATGCCGAGGCCTACTGGTCTTTTGACGATAGCAAACTGGTTTTTCAGTCCGATTTCGCAAAATGGGGTAATTCCTGCGACCAGATGTTTTACTTAGACTGGAAAAAGGATGACTTGTCTACTACCATTCCTACTCGACTCAGCACGGGATTGGGAAGAACCACTTGCGCCTATTTTCTCCCGGGAGACAAAACCATCGTCTATGCCTCTACCCACTTGGTAGATCCGGCTTGCCCACCTGTACCTGAGCGAAGAGCCGATGGCAAATACGTGTGGCCGATCTACCCGAGCTTTGATATTTTCACTGCCGACATGAATGGAAACGTTCTTTCCCAATTGACCAAAGAGGAGGGCTACGATGCCGAAGCTACGGTTTCTCCCAAAGGAGATAAAATCGTATTTACCTCCATGCGTACAGGTGATTTGGAACTGTTTACCATGAATATTGACGGCACCGACGTTAGACAAATTACGTCCGAATTGGGCTACGATGGAGGCGCTTTCTTTTCTCCAGATGGAACCAAGTTGGTCTGGAGAGCCTCTCGTCCTCAAACTCCCGAAGCGATCCAAGAATACAAAGACTTATTGAAAGAGGGATTGGTGAAGCCTACAGACATGGAACTGTATGTATCCAATGTGGACGGTACCGATATGCGCAAAATCACCAGTTTGGGTAAAGCCAACTGGGCACCCTTCTTCCACCCATCGGGCAAGAAGTTGATTTTTGCCTCCAATCACCAAACGTCACGCGGCTATCCCTTCAACCTATTTATGATCAACCTAGACGGTACAGGGTTAACGCGAATTACACATGACGGCACCTTTGATGCCTTCCCAGTATTTTCCAACAATGGCAAGTATTTGGTATTTGCATCCAACCGCAACAATGGGGGTACACGCGACACCAACCTTTTTGTCGCGGAATGGATTGGAGACTAAGTCGGTTTAGAGAATAGTAGTCCTTTTCAGCAATTACAGGTTTTCCATATCGAGTAGGTAGGCTTCCGCTTGTGCTAAAATCGCTTGTTGATTGCTCATCTTGTCCCAGGTGCGGTAAACCATGCCAATGCGTGGATTTTTCTCAAGCAGTTCTCGGTTGCGTGCATGAAAGTGCCAATAGAGGCTATTGAAAGGGCAAGACCCTTCCCCTGTTTTTTTGTCGGCCTGGTAGGCGCAGGTACCGCAGTAGTTGCCTTGCTTTTTGATGTAGTTGGCCGAAGACACATAGGGTTTGGTGCCGACGATGCCCCCATCTGCAAACTGGCTCATGCCGCGGGTGTTTGTGATTTCAACCCATTCGATGGCATCAATGTAGATGCCTAAGTACCAACGATCCACCTCGTCTGGATGAATGCCCGCCAGAAGTGCAAAATTTCCGGTGACCATCAGCCGCTGGATGTGGTGGGCATAAGCCAAGTTCAAGGACTGCTGGATGGATTGGCTAAGGCAGTTCATTTTTGTTTTCCCAGTCCAGAACCAATCCGGTAGTTTCCTTTCGTGGCCAAAGTAATTCAGTTGAGCAAACTCAGGCATTTTTGCCCAGTAAATTCCCCGCATGTACTCTCGCCAACCGATGATTTGCCGGATAAATCCCTCCACTTGGGCAATGCCAATTTTATCTTGATGCCTCAACCAATACCCCTCCACGGTTTGCACCACTTCCAGTGGGGAGATGAGTTTGCAATTGAGTGAAAAGCTCAAGCGGGAATGGAAAAGATAGGGGTCCCAGGTAGTGAGGGCGTCCTGGTAGGAGCCAAAGTGGACGAGTAGGTGTTTGCAAAAATGATCTAGAAGCTCGAGACTTTCTTTTCGGGAAGTGGGCCAAACAAAGGCCTCTCGATCTAGTGTGCCTATTGTGCTCACCCCGCAGCGATCCAGTAGGTCCAAGATCGGCCCTACCTGCTTGGGGTGGAGGCGTGGCGGAAGGATCAGGGACTTGTCTTTGAGGGCTTGGCGATTGTCCTGATCGTAATTCCACTGCCCAGTCAGCGGTTGATTACCCTCCATCAAGATCGCGTACTTCCGGCGCATTTCCCGGTAGAAGGACTCCATTAAGAAGGTCTTTTTTCCCTTAAAAAAGTTCGCTAAAAACTCCCGGTCACTCAAGAAATGTTCCGTGTCAAAGGCCTGACAAGGGATGTCCAGCTCTGCACAACAGGCTTTTAGTTGCTGATCCAGTCGGTATTCATCTGGGAGCAGGTATTCAAATCGAGTAAACGCTTCTTTACTGACTAGGGTCTGAATTTGTGCAGGTAGGGATTGTTGGTTTTGAGGATCGTCAAGGGTCAGGTAGATGAACTGGTGTCCTTGCTCTTGAAGCTCCTGTGCGAATTGGCGCATGGACAAGAAAAAGCCAACCACTTTTTGGATGTGGTGGGTGACGTAGTCGGTCTCTTGACGCATTTCTAGCATCAAGTAGGTGACGGTAGGGTTGGGTGTGGCAAACCAGGAGTGCTGGCTATTCAATTGGTCTCCCAACACAAGCCGGAGGGTTTTCGTCATAAAAAAAGGGCTTTAGTATGTAAAGTCCTTTTTGATTGGGAATGTTTTGAGGAAAAGCGTTCAGCCGAGCTGCCTACCGGGATGACTTGGGAGAGGGGGCTACCACTGAATCATCTCCTGATTGCGGAGTAGGTCTTCAAATTGCTCTCGTTTGCGAATCAGGTGGGCCTTACCCTCCCAAACCAGCACTTCAGCAGGGCGGAGTCGGGCATTGTAGTTGGAGGACATCGTAAATCCATAGGCGCCAGCATTTTTGAGAACCAAGAGGTCTCCCTCTTTGACTGTATGGAGTTGGCGTTGTGCGGCCAGGGTATCGGTCTCACAGATGTAGCCCACCACGGTGTAGTACCCAGTGTTTCCTTCTCGATTGCTGAGGTTGTAGATGTCGTGGTAGGCATCGTACATCATGGGGCGGATGAGGTGGTTGAGCCCAGAGTCCACCCCCACAAAATGTAGCGTTGGGGTTTCTTTCACTACCGTTGCCTGGACCACCAAGTAGCCTGCTTCAGAGACGATGTACTTTCCTGGCTCAATCCAAAGCTCAAGTTGCCGCCCATATTTATTACAAAACTCTAGAAAGGCCGCGCTCACAATACGACCGAGTTCGGCAATGTCTGTGGCCGAATCCTCTGGGCTATAAGCCACTTTGAATCCTCCACCAAAGTCGAGGAAGCGCAAGTCAGGAAACTGCATGGCGGCTTCAAATAACACGTTTCCCCCCTTCAAGAACACCTCGGCATCGTAAATGTCTGAGCCCGTGTGCACGTGAAGCCCTGCTACTGAGATTTGGTAGCGCTGCACCAGCTCCAGGATTTGAGGGAGTTGCTCTATTGAAATTCCAAACTTGCTTTCCTTGTGACCCACCGAGATTTTTAAATTTCCTCCAGCAAGAATATGTGGATTGATGCGGATGCATATCGGCGTGGTGCTGCCGTAAGTTTGTCCAAACTTCTCCAAAAGCGGAAGGCTATCCACATTGACCATGACACCGATCTGTACGGCTTCTTGGATTTCTGCAAAGGATACCCCGCTTGGGGTATACATGATTTCTGAAGGGCTGCTGCCAGCTAGAAGGCCAAGTTTGACTTCTTCCAGGGACACCGCATCGAGCTCGGCTCCGGCTTTGCGGATCAAACTAAGTACCGAAATGCTAGAAAGGGCCTTTGTGGCATATTTGATTCGGAGGGGAACCGTTGCAAAAGCTGTTTGTAGCGTTTGAATTTGCTGAACAATTTTCCCCCCATCGTAGAGGTAGAGGGGCGTTCCAAATTCTTTGGCCAAGGCTTCAATAGATACACCTTGAATGTGCGTAGGCTTGTGCACGGGCGAGGGAGATTAGGTTGAGTGGACAAAAATACCAAACAATAAAAAAGGAAGGCATAGAACCTTCCTTTTTTTGGGTATGTAATTTTGAAAACCAAACAAATTCGAAGTGCTAGAATACGGTCTAAAAGGGGAATATGAAAGAAACTTCTCTAGATTGTCCGTTAAAACATGTTAATAGGGGCTTCTCTCCTCAGTATCCGCTTAATTTTGTAGCATGTCCAAGAGCAACATTACGTTGATTATTGTCTTGATGTCCCTGGCGAGCTTTGGCTTGATGGGTTTCCAATACTATTGGATCCGGAATGCCATTCGAATCAACAAGGAGCGCTTTGACCAAAATGCCCTGCAGGCCCTTTCTGGAACCGTTGCGGAATTGGAGAAGGGAGAGACTTCCGACGTGCTGCTCAATAAATTGATTAAGGACCCAGAATTAAAGGAGTCTATCTTCAAAAAAATTGATCCCATTGAGCTGCAGATCAATACCAGTCGATCCTATAGCCGACCTTCCTTAGTAGATACCTTACTATTATCTCCTGTGCCTCAGGTGAGCAGTACTTTTCGCAGAATGCTACTTTCAAGAGGATTGGATGTATCAATTTTGTCGGAGTTGGAAAACTTTTTTGCCTACATGACTCCTGAGGTGGCCTCGTCCATGTTTACTCCGGATGAAATGCAGATTTTGCTCCAGGAAAAAGAGCGGCAACTGGAATATTTAAATCAGAAACAACGCTTTGCTAGGGAGCAGCCTCGGCCCTACACCGGGATTGTACCTCAGTTTAATACCGAAGTCAATCTGTCCGATGATGCTTTGGATAAAATCCGGAAGACCAACATCAAGATTGAGTTGATGAATCAAGCGTTTTCGGAACTCGCAGAAGGACAACAAGCGATTATGGAACGTCTTGACACGGCACAGCTACGCCGCTTGTTGAAAAGCCAGTTGGTGGAAAAGGGAATCACGGAAGATTTTGAGTTGGGAATTAAGCCCGGAGAAGGAGAGCTGATTGGAATTGGGCCGCTGTTCGACCCACAAGTTTTGCTTCGAGAGGGACTTCAGTCTAAGCTATTTCCAAATGATATTTTAGGCAACGACAATTTTTTATACGTGTATTTTCCTGAGAAAAGCACGCACGTATTTCGTCAGGTATGGCTTCCGATTTCTAGTTCCATCCTCTTTATTTTGGTCATCATTTTTTGTTTTTACTACGCGATACGGATCATTTTAAAACAGAAAGCACTTTCTGACATCAAAAATGACTTTATCAACAACATGACCCACGAGTTTAAAACTCCGCTTGCTACGGTAAGCCTAGCTGTGGAGGCTTTACAGGATCCCGAGTTGATTAATCAGGATACGTTCCGAAACCGGTATTTAGGAATTATTCGTGAAGAAAATAAGCGCTTGGTAACCCAGGTGGAAAAGGTATTGCAGGCGGCAGCCCTGGATAGAAATGAGTTTAATCTCAAACTGGAGTCCATTCACCTGCCGGCGATGTTGCAGGCTTGCATGGATCAGTTTGCGCTCCAAGTAGAAAACCGAGGAGGAAAATTGGAGTTTAGCGGAGAAATGAAAGACCCCTACATCGTAGGCGACGTCTTTCACCTCACCCACCTGTTCAACAATCTGTTGGACAATGCCAATAAGTATTCTCCATCCAACCCAAGGATCCGAGTTGCCGTAAAAGAACAGGGTTCCGAGGTTCAGATCACCTTACAGGATCAGGGAATTGGCATGAGTCGAGATGCTGTAAAAAAGATATTTGACAAATTTTACCGCGTTCCTACTGGCAATGTCCACGACGTGAAAGGCTTTGGCCTAGGCTTATCCTATGTAAAAACGATGCTTGAGGCCCACCACGGCACCATCCAGGTGCAGTCCGAACTTGGAAAAGGGAGTACCTTCACCATTAACCTACCGAAAAAACAATGAGCAAGGCCAAACTATTAGTTGTAGAAGACGATCCCAACTTAGGAGATATCCTGCAGGAATACCTGCAAATGAAAGGATACGACACCACGCTTTGCCGCGATGGAGAGGAAGGTTGGACTAAGTTTAAGAAGGACAAGTTTGACTTGTGTCTCTTGGATGTGATGATGCCAAAAAAAGACGGATTCACCTTGGCCAAGGAAATCAAGAAGGTGCAGGAAGATCAACCGGTACTTTTCTTGACCGCCAAAAATCAAAAAGAGGATGTAATCGATGGCCTAAAAATTGGAGCCGACGATTACCTCACCAAGCCGTTTAGTATGGAGGAACTATTGTTGCGAATTTCCGCTATCCTCAAGCGTACGCAAAAAGGAGCAGCGGTAAGCCCATTAAAAACCTACACCTTCGGGTCATTTGTACTCCACTACGACGAGCAATACATTGAAGGGCCAGAGGGAAAACACAAACTTACCTCCAAGGAAAACGAACTGATCCGACTACTTGCCTCCGAAATCAACAAATTGGTCAACCGAAGCCACGCGCTCAAGCAAATCTGGGGCGATGACAGTTACTTCAATGCCCGTTCCATGGATGTGTACTTGAGCAAAATCCGGAAAATTTTGAAAGACGATCCTCGAGTACAAATCATCACGGTGCATGGAGAAGGATTCAAATTGATCGTAGGCGAAGCCTAAGAAACCAATTCCGCTCCAATTCCAGGACCTTCAGGGAAACTCACTGCTGTAGGAGATATCTGCACGCCTCGCGCAGGATCCTTGGCCAAGAGCATGGCCCCATCCATGTCTACATAGTCCAGCAAGGGAGCAATGTGCGCGATCGCACTAATTCCAACAGAGGATTCGGTCATGCAGCCCACCATGGTCTTCATGCCCAAGGATTTGGCTTGTTGGATCATCCGTAGCGCTGGGGTGATGCCCCCGGCTTTGACTAGTTTGATGTTGATTCCATGAAATCTTCCCTTGCACGTTTCAACATCGCTTTCGTGGATGCAGCTTTCATCGGCGATGACAGGAAGTTTGGACTGTGCATACACTTCTTTCATTCCTTCTAGGTTGTCTTTTGCCAAAGGCTGCTCAATAAATTCGACCCCAAGCGCTGCTAATTCCTCAGAATAGGCGATAGTTTGGTCTACGGTCCATGCACAGTTGGCGTCCACTCGGAAGATGGATTGGGTGTGCTTCCGGAGTTCGCGTACGATCTCCAAGTCATGTACAGTACCCAGTTTTATCTTGTAAATGGGCCAATCTACCTCCTTCAACTTGGCACACATTTTTTCTACTGTATCGATTCCGATGGTAAAGTTGGTGGTTGGAATTTGGGCAGGATTTAGGTCCAAGTATTCGTAGAGTTTTTTCCCCTGCTTTTTGGTGTACAAGTCCCAGGCGGCAAGGTCAAGGGCGCATTGTGCAAAGGGATTGGATTGGAAAACTTCCTTTCCCAGTTCCCATAATTCGGCCGGAGTCGTCCATTTCACTCCCAAAAGAATCGGCTTGAAGTTTTCCAAGGCCTCCTGCATGTTGTCCAGGGTCATGCCGTAGAAGGGGTTGGTGGTAGACTCCCCAAGGCCATAGAACTCTCCGTCTTCCAACCTGACGATTAAGGTTTCCTGCACCTCTCGGCTTTGGTGGGCGATGGTAAATCGGTGCTTCAAGGGAAGGTCAAAGCCTTGGATTTGTAAATTCATGGCAGGTTTTTTTTGGGTTTGACAAAAATAGCGGGAATTATTGCAGTCCTTTCCCTAGTTTTAATTCAAAATACCTGAAAAGATATGCATCACCATTGGATTGGTTTAAAAAAGAGCCTATTTGTCCCGCTATTTTTTTTGGGCATGGGCTTAAACTTTTCGTATGCCCAAACGGTGGCCCCGCGCCTGAAAGCAGCAGATTTGGCCTCGGCCTATGAATCGTATCGAGAGCCGGCCATTACACATCGTCGATTTACCCATACAGACTTGCAGCCCTTGATCCAAAAGCATGCCGCTCAATTTCAGGTTAGCGCGCTCGGAAATTCCGTCCTAGGAAAATCCATCAGTTCCTTGGATTGGGGAACTGGCTCGACCAAAGTGATGCTCTGGTCACAGATGCATGGCAACGAGAGTACAGCGACCATGGCGCTATTTGACCTCTTTAATTTTCTAGAAGGAAAAGAAGATGCGCACCAGGAATTGCGGGATTTACTTCGGTCCCAGTTGCAACTTAAGTTTATCCCTATGCTCAACCCGGATGGTGCAGATGCATTCAAGCGGAGAAACGCCTTGGATATCGATCTCAACCGAGATGCGATTTCGTTGATTTCGCCAGAAGCGGCGATCTTGAAAAATGCGCGGGATGACTTTGAACCCGAGTTTGGCTTCAACCTTCATGACCAGCAGATCTACTACAACGTGGTTAACACCCCAAAGCAGGCAAGCATTTCACTTTTGGCGCCTGCATACAATGAAGCCACGGAGATCAATGAGGTTCGCGGAAGAGCCATGCAGACCATTGCAGGGATGAATGAGCTCCTGCAGGAATTGATTCCCGGGCAAGTTGGGAAGTATGACGATGCCTTTGAGCCAAGAGCCTTTGGGGACAACATTCAGAAATGGGGCACGAGCACCATTCTGATTGAGTCTGGGGGCTTGATTGGAGATACCGAGAAACAAGAAATTCGCAAGATTAACTTTATGATTCTCTTAAATGCGCTGCATTCTATCGCTACCAAGAGCTATACTCAGTACCAGACAGCCGATTATTTTGCTATTCCGGACAATGGCTTTCAGTTGATGGATTTGGTGATCAACGAGATGCTAGTGCCTGTAAATGGGAACTGGTATCCGGTAGATCTAGCCATCCGAAGACGAGAAACGGAGTCTGCTGGAGGATATTTTCTTACTGGATCGGTAGAGGATCTAGGAGATATGCAGGTCTTTTTTGGGATGGAAACCTTAGATGCTACTGGCCTGAAGTATGAAGAGGGGAAGGTATATCCTACACCTTTTGAAAGCGTAAAAGAAGTCACGCCTGAAAAAGCGATGGAACTCCTCCGTCAGGGCTTTATGGCCATTAAAGTGAAGCAAGGAAACCCAAGACAGTTGCACGAATTACCCTTGGTAGTCTTGAAAAGCAGCGACAAGTTTTCCGGAGGATGGACCACCGGGGCGATACCTAACTTTTTCTTAACCCGAGAGGGGAAGCCAACGCATGCGGTGGTGAACGGGCACCTGATTGATCTGAATTACCTTCCTAATGAAAAATTCAGGAATCGCATCTTTTGATGCGTTACGAACCATCTAGGCTAAATCCATGAAATCCAAAGAAAAAGGGGCGGGTCTCCATCCCCGTAATATTCACCAAGGACGCTACGATCTTCCCGCTTTGGCGGAGACTGTTCCGGAATTGAAAGAAGTCATTTTTACCAATGCCTATGGGCAATTAAGCATTGATTTTGCCAATCCAAGCGCAGTCAAATTGCTCAACAAGGCCCTGTTGCTTCACTTCTATGATCTGGTTTATTGGGATATTCCGGAAGGTTACCTATGTCCACCAATTCCAGGTAGGGCAGATTATGTGCTTCATGTAGGAGATCTGCTGGCTCGGGATCACGACCGAAAAGTTCCTCAAGGCGCCGAAATCCGAGTACTAGATGTAGGAACCGGCGCCAATATGATTTATCCCATTTTGGGAACGAGTCTTTTTGGGTGGAATTTTGTGGGCACGGAAATCGAGTTTCAGGCGCTTTCCAATGCAGCAGAAATCATTGCTGCGAATTCAAGGTTGGTGGATAAGGTAGCGCTGCGGTACCAAGCGGACCCATTGGCAATTTTCCAAACGGTCATTGAAGAAGGAGAATATTTCGATCTGAGTATATGCAATCCTCCCTTCCATGAGTCTGCCGAAGTGGCGCTTCAAGGAAGTCAACGGAAAGTAAATAATCTGAATAAAAAAGCGCATGGGGAGCCGGTGCTTAACTTTGGGGGGCAGGCAACCGAATTGTGGACTGCAGGAGGAGAGATTGGATTTATTGGGCGAATGATTCAAGAGAGTGTGACTTTCCAAAAGCAGGTAGGCTGGTTTACGGTATTGGTTTCCAAAAGCACACACCTCTCCTACTTCCAGAGTCAACTTGAAAAAGTAGGCGCAAAGTCTCAACGGATCATCGACATGGGCCAAGGAAATAAGCGGAGCAGAATTTTGGCTTGGAGTTTTCTCCGTTAATCGAATCGTCCACAGACGACAGCCCACGGACCACAGCTCACCTAATTGAACTACACACCTTATTTTATTCCGTTACTGGTGAAAAAGCGGATAATCAGCTAATTCAATTTAGAAGAGGTTTTCACGCAGATTTTAGGGAAAAAAGAAGCGCAGATCAGTGGGATTTTTCCGAGTTGATCCGAGTGAAAACGCATGTTATTTTTTGGCAAGCCGGTGGAAAACTTTCAGGTACTGCTCTGTGACGTGCTCCCAGGAATACTTCTGAGTAAGCCCTTGACGGGCGGTTTGCCGCAACTCTTGAAGTTCAGTGCCCCCAGACTCGGCTTTTTCTACGAGTTGCTGCACGGCGTCACTTGTTTTCTCGAAATACCATCCGTGCTTCCCATTTTGGAGCATCTCCTGGTTAAAGGGTGTATTTAAAGCGAGAATGGCGCAACCATAGCCCAAGGCTTTGAGCATGGCCGGATTGGTGCCTCCAAATTCATGCCCATGAAAATACGCATAACAATGCGAATAGAGGGAGGCCAATACCAGCGGGTCGGTGACATAGCCGGTAAACAGTACGCGTGGTCCCTCCAGCTGCTTTACTTGCTGGGCCCAAGCATCCGAGAAAGGGGCATCCCCCACAATGACGAGGGGCTTGTTTGATTTGGATTGAAGAAAACCTTCGATAATCAGATCGGCATTGTTGTCTGGAATCAAACGACCCACGATCAGGTAATACCCTCGAGAGTGGAGGTTCCAGGCTTGCAAAGGACTGTCTTCCACCTCCTCCTTGGGGTTGGCCCCATAGGCTATTACCACCGAATCTTTCTGAAATTGCTCTAGGTAGACTCTACGCATTTCATCGGAATCGTTGATGATCTGGTCAAAAGAGCGAGTAGCCATTTTGGAGGCCCACTTAAAATAACGTGCTCCCCAGCCTTTCCACTTGGGCCGAAGCCATTCAAGTCCGTCTACATTGATGGCTGTAGGCTTGCCAAAAATGCGGGCGAGCCATCCGAAAGGACCATTACCCGAATTGACTACAAAAATCACATCCACATCCGAAAAGCAAGCATGGAGCATGGAAAAAAAAGTATGGCTCAGTTGGGTGAGGCTCTTGCTTTCTATAGCCGGAGTGTAGATGCACTCGATTCCATTGACAAATCGGGGGCGTTTGGTAAACAAGGATCGGTGGTTGTAGACCCGCACGGAGACGCCTTTTTCTACCAGACGCTCACCTAATTCTTTCACTAGGGTATCGTATCCTCCATACACATAAGGATAGCCTTTGGCACCCATGATGGCCACTTTTAGTTTCTTTTCAACTGCTGCCATAGGTGTGTGGTTAGTTTTTGTTGAAAAGCGCTGAGGCTAAACTCCTCCTGTACGCGTCTCTGTCCTGCTTGACCCATTTCTTGTCGAAGGGAGGAATTGGACAGCAATTTTTCCAATGCAGCCACACCAGCGGCAACATCTCCAATAGGAATGACAAATCCAGTCCTGCCTTCTGCAATCATTTCAGTGGCCCCTCCAGAATCCGTGGCTACCACAGGTTTCCCTGCAGCCATGGCTTCCAAAATTACGGTCGGAAAGGAGTCTGGCAAGTTTGAAGGCAAGACGAATAGGTCTAAGGATGCCATCAGCTCGGGGATATCATTTCGGAAACCTAGGTAATGTACTCGATTGGAGAGTCCCTTTTGTACAATGGCTTGTTTTAAGTCTTCCAAAAGCCCTTCGTAACCTGAAAAAGGATCTCCCGCAAGTACAAAGTGTGCTTCTGGATATTTGGAAGCCAATTTTTCGGCCAATTCTAAAAAGAAAAATTGTCCCTTCCCAGGATTGATTCTTCCCACCATGCCTACAAGAAGCGTGCTTTCGGAAAGGCCCAACTCCTTTTTGAGGGTAGGTATGGCCAATTCAAACTCGGTATAGGGCAGGCCATTGTGGATAACTTGGACTTTTGCCTTTTTTAAGAGGGGCTGCCAGTGGCTGGCGACTGCCTGGGAAACGGCAATGGGAAATGGAGTGGAGCGGTCGAGTAAGCTGGCCAATCCACGGACCAAGGGTGCGGGTCCTTTGACGATTTCATGCACATGCCAACTGTGAGGGAGCCCTTTTTGCATCGCCCACACCGCGCCTACCACCACTGCGAGCGTATTCGAATAGACGAGCTCAAAGGAATGGGTTTGGTGGAGCCTTGAAAGAAATGCATAGGCGCGCCAGGATTTGACTAGTCGATTCAGTAAGCCAAAAGGGCTCAGGTATTTTCTCCGCAAGATTCCCAAATTCTGAATGGAATAGGGTATTTGTAAGTCCCGAAGCGCCTCTTCCATAGGTCCAGAATTGGTCAACACCACATAAGGCGAAAAGCCCTGCTGCTGATACAAGGCGAGCACCTGAAGCATAATTTTGGCAGAGCCATAGCCTTCGGAGGAACTTTGTAGGAAAAGTATGTTTCGTGACTTAGCCATGCTTCTGGTAATATATTCCACAAATCCCTGATTTTCCGCTCCAGGAAGAGAGGACTTCTAAGACCCAAGCCAGGGGTAGAAATGCAGCTAATAACCCAATTAGTCCCAGACTTTTCTTTCTTTTTAGGCGTAGCACTAGGTTTTCTCGATAGCCCACCCGACTGAGCAGCGCTTGAAGCATGCCCAAGACCCCGAGATGGAGGGAAAAATTCCGTTCCGCGACTTTGGATAGACCCAATGCCTCCAGTTGTGTCGTCAATACGGGTTCAGTCCAGTGGCTAAGGTGCTTGGGAATGTCCCAATGCATCCAGGCATCTCCTGCGAGTTGGGCTTGCCAAGAATCCGCTCGAGGTACTTCTATGTAGAGCAAGCCCCCCTTCTGTAAATTAGAATCAAGAAGCTCCCGGAGCAAGGATATGGGTTCCGGCAAGTGTTCCAAGACGTGATTTAAACTGATGAGGTCAACTGGGGATTTCCCCACAAGGCCGTTTTGGTAGTAGGCGATTTGTACGTCTACCCCATATTTTTCTCGGGCAAATTCCCCACGCGCAGCCTCGGTTTCTATTCCCAGTCCTTGCCAGCCTAGGGTTTTCGCTACGGCCAAAAACTGTCCTTTTCCGGACCCAAAGTCTAGCAAGAGGCGAGCCGAGGGCAGTAACTTTTTAGCTTGCTTTAGGATCGCGTGCGATTCGGAAAAAATGATTTTTTCAAATATGGAGTTTCGGTTATCCACCACGGCATAGACCTCATCTCGGTACAAGGCGGCGGCATCGATGGCCTCGGGGAGGTAGGTCCAGGAGACATTGCAGGAATTGCAGGGAATCCTACTTCCTGAATTGGAAGAAAAAGTTGGGGGAGTATGACAAACCGGACAGAGGAGTTGCCGCATGGCCTCGGGTTAAGCGCTTAAGATTAATCGATGGAAGGCATCTATAAATTTTTCAGCCGTAAACTCCTTCACACGCTCTTTTCCTTGGAGGATTAAGTTCGATCTGAGAGTTGCATCTTCCTCCAAAAGTATCATTTTTTCGGTCAAATCGGACATCACGTTGGTTTGAAAGGCGAGCCCTGCTCCACCAGCAACCTCCGCTAAAGCAGCTTGATCGGAATGAATGACCGGCAAGCCAAAGGTCATGGCTTCCAGAATGGGAATGCCAAATCCCTCATTGGTGGAGGGGAAGAGGTAGGCAAATGCCCCTTCGTATAGGGATTTTATTTCCGCGTCTGTCAAGTAGCCTGGAAGTAAGACGTCTTGCTCCAGTCCCAAACTGGCGATTAATTGGGTTACTTCTGGAAGGTCATTGAGTTGTTTGCTTTGTCCAGCACCACCTGCGAGTACTAATTTTTTTGGGGTCTTGCTTATTTTCAAATACTCTGCGTAGGCCTTCACCAGCAAGGGGAGGTTTTTTCGTCGGTCAAAGGTGCCGATATGTAAAAAATAGCCCTGTTTGGGAAGGTGATTTTTTTGTAAAAAATGAACGTCTGCCGCTCCCGTCATCGTTTTTGAGGTTTGGTAGACGACCGAAATGGGGCACGAATCTCCCAAGTACTGCTGTAGGCAATGTTTGGAATAGTCTGTCGTCGTGATGAGCTGCGTGTTTTCTTGAATTCCCTTACGGATGAGGTTGAGGAAATAGTTTCGCCACCATTTCGGATAGTTTTCGGGCATTTGCCAGAAGAAGGCATCGTGAATTACGGTCAGCCGCTTGCAGGGTAGGGACGCTGCTGGAGATACAAAATCCAAACAAACCAACACGTCTGGCTTGTATTTTTTCACTAAATCAGGAAGTTGAAATTGCTTCCAGCGGAAGTAATCCAAATGATAATTCAGCTTTTGAAGCTTGCTTTGAGGCCCAACATCCTTTTTGATGGAGGCTTGTACTTCAGGGTCATGGGTAAAAATCCATTCGATTTCTGGATGTGGGTATTTACGTGCAGCCTTGGCCAATTCCAGCATGTAGGTCTTGATCCCGGTGGTGGCCACATTTAAATACTGAAGATCGAGTAGAACTTTCAAGGCTGTGAAAAATGAATGTTACCCGTTTTGAGGGGCAATGGAAAACAATTGAAATCCTAAGATACAGATTTTTGAAACGTTAGCGACTCAGTGGCACTACTTGAGAGGTCTTCCATGCGCTGTATTCACGAACAGAATAGCCGATCATCCACCAAGAGATCCAGGTTACGTAGGTGTACATTTCCGCATTGGCGGTAAAAAGGGGTAAAAACAAGCCCACTTTCGTAACAGCACCTACAAAGGCTAGTCGGGCGGTGTAGACATTTGACGTACTGTAAAATACCCGTAGGCTCAGAATGATTCCGGATGCTAAGGCCATCACGTAGAGGAACATGCCGATCCAACCCAGCTGGACTCCATAGATGAGGAATTGATTTTCTCCCCCTACGCGTACCGCATCGCTTACGCTGCCTGCATTTCCGCTCATGGCCAAGCCAATGCCAAACGGGTTGGCAACCATGGATTCCAGAGCCACTAGCCATTCCAACACGTGACCCACACTGGATGAGTTTTCAAAAGTAAGTGTGTCCACGACAAAGAAGTAAAAGTCGTCCGATGCAAACCAGACCACATACCCCGCAAAGACCAAGAGTCCGAGCACTCCGAGTCCTATCAATTTGTACAGCCTAAAGACGAGCGCAACGAAAAAGAGTAAGATGAAAAAGGCCCCGAAAGCCGCTCGGGAAGCAGAGAAAAACAAACTACCCAAGGAGCAAGCCATGACCACCAAGTACACCCACTGTTCTTCTTTTTTGCTTGTCAAATACCAAATTAGACCAGCCGCAAATCCCATCAATACCGAACTGGCCATCTCCAAAGGATCGGAGAAGAAGCTGGCCAAACGCTTGGTGACTGCCTGGGTTTCGAAGGTCCAGGTCAACCCAAAATTTCCGCTTGGGTCAATGTCGTTGATCACCTGATTGTAGAGCGAATAGCCCGTGTACTGCTGTAGGTGTGCTTGGAGTACAAATTGCTCAATCAAATTGACTAGAAAGGCAAGCACAGCCACCCCAAATAGCATGGAAAAAAGGCGGTAGATTTCTCCGTCCTCAAACCGCGTGTTTCTTCCTAAAAAGTATGTCAACCCGGGTAAAAGCACTCCTTTGAAGTAAAAGGCTTTGGTCAGAAAAGGTACCTCTCCTATCGGCAATACCAAGTAGCCGAATCCTAAAATCAAAAATGCCCCCATCCACCAATCGGTACCTTGAGGCCGAAAGGGATAGTCTGCAGGATTTTTTTGAAAAAGCAGGGCGACTACCAAAGCAATGCCCACCACCCCTTCTTTAGTTGCTTGAAATAAAGTCACCAACTCTTCGGATCGGGTGGTCAGGTAGGTCAAACTCAAAAATGTAATGTAGATCGGTAAGTAACCTGCCAAGAAAAAGATGAAATAGCCCCATTTTCCTCTCCCAATCATCTCTTGCAAGGTCCAACCAAAACCCAAGACCAAGCCTAAGGTCAATAACAAAAACGCGATTACAGCCATTTCTTATCCGGGTTAAGTGGGACAAGAAGGCCATCCCGTAGGCCTTGGACTACGGCGGAAAGTTTTTGGAAGCGACCGCGAATCAGGAAATACACTACCCAAAGCTTAAATCGAACTAAGTGGTAGGCAAATCCCAAAACTACACCTTGCTGGCGTAGTAGAAATAGCTGGTTGCGGACGTGGAAATAAAACACCTTTGGGCTGAGTGTCCCTTCTGCATGTTGTTTTTTAGATGCCGCGCCTGCCTCATGGTAGATTTTGGAATTTTCCACCAACCCGATCTTAAAGCCTGCTTTCCGAATTCGAAGGCTCCATTCCACATCTTCAAAATAAGCAAAATAGGGTTCAGGAAGCAGTCCCACCTGGAGCAATACCTCCCTAGAAACGAGCATGCAGCAGCCCGTAGCCCAATCGAGTTCCGTGTTTTTGGGAAGGTAGGTGGATAAGGGCACGTGGTCTCCCAAGGTGATCGCTCTTCCAAGTAATGAATTCCATTTGCCTCCTGCGCTCCAAATCGTTGTTGGATCCTGTGCAAAGCAAATTAGGGGTTGGGCCACACCATAACCAGGCTTTTGTAGACAAGCTTGAAGAGGTTTCAAAAAGCCAGGATCCACAAGCGTATCGTTGTTGAGCAAAAGTACTTGATCAAATCCTTGCGTCAACGCGTAGCGGAGGCCCATATTATTTCCCCCTGTAAAACCTAAGTTTTCAGAATTGGTAATTAGGTGGATCTGAGGAAAAAGTGCTTTGAGCCGCTCTCCCTCCGGCTCTTTGGAAGCATTGTCTACCAAGACTACTTGGAATGCCGAAGTGGTCACCTTTTCTAAGGACTCCAAACAGGCCTTGGTGTAGGTAAAGCCATTCCAATTGACCAGGATAATCGCTACCGAGCACTCAGGAGTAGAAGCCATACAAGAGGTCTTTTTTGTGGCGATACAAAAGGAATAAGCTAATGAAAAAGACCATGAGCTCCGTACTCAAAATGCCGTAACAAAGTCCTACTCCGCCATAGAAATGCGTGAGCACAGTAGAAGCACAGATCATGTAGGCACAAAACATCCAGCTGGCACGGAAAAGCAAATCCCGTAGGTTGGTCACCAGGAGAATGGTTACGTTACCCACATTGAGGGAAGCCAAAAAAGGAATGACCGCGAGTAAGCGAAGATAGCCTACGGAATCGCCTAATTGTCCTCGGGAAAGTACCTGAATGATCCAGGGTGCTGCCAGATAGGTGGCGACGCTAATCAATGCGGCAATGCCTAGAGTGCCGAAATACACTTTTTTGAGAAAGGAAAAAAAGGAAGCTTGGTCTGCTTGGTAAAGCTTGGAGGAATTGGGAAATATCGCTTGAATGATCAGGGCAGGAAATAGCCTAAGAATCATGACCACCCGCTCTGCCAAACTGTACATGCCGAGTGTGGCGGCGCTTGCAAAGAAACTCAAAATAATCAGCCCTCCATTGATGGAAACATGGCTAGCGAGGTTGCTAAAAAAGAGGAGGACATTGTCTTTTAGGTTTTTCCAAATGGAGGAAAACTGGGGATTAAAAAACCGAATGTCTAGGATAACATGGATGTAAAGCAGTAGGCAGAGATTGACTCCTAAACCAGAAATTCCGAGCAGAAAATTTACCCAATGGCTCTGTTCAGGCTTGTGGATAACCAATACAAGGCCCATTAAAAACAAGAGCTTGGAAAATATCGTGGCCACTGAGACCAGCTTCATTTTTTCCATCCCTTGAAAGAACCAGAGGGGAAAGCTCGCTTCAGAAAAAAGTAAGAAGACCGAAAGCACTAAAATGTGCCGGTACCCCTCAAACAGGTTGAATCCATACGCCCCAAGCAGAATAAGTCCTGTGGAAAAAGCGGCTAATAGAAGTTTGGCAGAGAATATATTCGAGACCAATTGGGAAAGTTCGGCTTTATTGGATTGGTTGAGAGCCACTTCCCTTGGGGCGCTCAAGTTGAACCCAAAGCCCACCAAAATATTGAATACAATGATGACGGAAAGCGATAGGTTGACCCATCCAAATTGCTCTGCCCCGATGCTTTGAATGAGCAGGGGCATGGAAATGATGGAAATCAAGACAGTTGAGGACTGAATCAGTGCCAGAAACAGAAAATTCTGCAGCGACTTGTTCCGGATAAAATTCCCAAAAGGGACCAACAGGTTGATTTTTTCAAACATGGAAGCTTGGATTTAGACTTCCTGCAAATGCTTTTGATAGAGTCTTCTCAAATAAAGCAGGCCTACAACCAATAGCCCTGCCAAAAAAGCTCCGTAAACCATTCCTTTTACCAAGCGTAGCTCGGTTCGTTTCAACGGGAATGAAGGAGAATCGATCAATTGAATCAGTGGAGAATTGATGCGGTGGTTGATTTTGGCTACTTCTAGATTTTTAACAATTTCTTGAAAAACAGCCGCGCTCGTCTGCACATCAATCTGCTTCCGTCTTCCATTGACGGTAGCGGTACTGAGTAAGGGGTTGGCATTGGGAATACGGTCTTGTTCGGCGGCCAAGTTACCGAGGCTTGCATCGAGAATTGCGCGCACCGAATCTGCCTGAAGCTGTAAAATGCGTAGGTTTTCTCCCGTCTTTTTGGTTTTAGTTTCCAAGTAAAAAGTGTTCACCTTATTGACCAGGGTTTCGTTGAAAAACTTGGCAAAAGCCTCGTCTTTGGAAGAAACACTCACCTGGATAATGCTCAACTTGCGGTCAGGCTTGACCACAACGAGTTGCTTCTCTCGGATAATCTTGGCGATTTCTTTCAGAACAGAATCTTGCTTGACCCCATGATTTTCTTTGGTTGGTGAAAAGGTAAGCGTGGAGAGATCAATGGAAGAAGCCCATTTTTCGGTTAGGTTCTCCGATTCGATAAAGCGATGGATCAACAAGTGATCTTTGTCAAAGGGGCTAAGTAGCGTTTCTTCCAACATGCGGTCAGAGCGATACAACTCCATGATGTTGTCTCCCTGAAAAAGACCATTGGTTCCAATTCCTCCTAAATTCACTCCAAGGAGATTGGCAATTCCAGACATTTGACCTAGTCCACCCATCCCCTCTTCTTCAAGCACAAAGGAAGTTTCCGCATGAAAAACAGGGTCCTTCACTTGAGAGACTAGTGCCCCTAGTCCTGCGCCCATTCCTGCAGCGAATAGAAGGATTTTCCATTTGGAAACAAAAAACCGAACCCAGCCGATGAGGTTCTGCACAACCTCACGCAAGGTAAACTGTGGAGGAGAAAAGTGGGATGTTCCGCTCATGGATTTTACTGTTGGTTGATTTGAGAGAGTACCAAGACCAAAGTGGCCAGACCAGTGGTGACTCCCACTAGTTCACCCAAACGAATTGGGGTTTTAGGGCCTTTGCTTGGGATGATTACTTCTGCCCCTGGTTCGACCAACGGATAGCTTCGGATTCCAAAAAACCCTTTGGTTCGCTTGACTGCACCATTGGCATAGACCACGTAGGTTTGTTTACGATTGGCACGTCGGTCAAACCCTCCTGCCCCATTGATGTAATAACGAAGCCCACGGCCTTGTTCGTGCCTTAAGGTGGTCGGATAGACTACATCCCCTCGCATCCGTACGGTCTGCAAGAGCTTGGGTACATTAAGGATGTCGCCTTCCTCAAGGACCAAATCTTCTTCAGATCCTGGGTTGGCTAGGATTTTTTCTAGGTTGATGGCAACGGCTTCTGTTTCCTTAATTTTTACGGCTACACCCGGCGTTTCAGCAGCAATTTGATCCAAAGATTCTCGTTTCACATCGTTGGCTAGGGAGTCTTTTTCCTCCACTTTTTCCTTAGGCAAATCCCTGAAGAGACGTTTCAACAATTCCTCTTGTGCTTCCGCATTGTTGGGATCGTCTTTGAGTAGGACACGTAGGGCTTCCAAATTTTTCTGTCTACGTACCTGTTCCGATTCGGTGGTAAAAAACTCCGTCTTTCGAATCAAGGTAGCGCCTTTGGTGTAGGCAAATTGGTTGACGCCACCTGCTCGTTTGACGAGGTCAGAGATCCGGTCTACGCTAGTTTGAATCGCAAAAATACCTGGAGAATTCACTTGGCCTTCAACCGATACGAGTCGCTGCATGGTGAAATTGGCCCGCTTTCGCACAATTACTTGATCGAAAGGCAACAAAGCGATCGCATTGGGATTGAAGGATAAATCTTGATTTATGGAAGTGGTGATAATGTCAGAAAGTGTGCCTGAGTCTGAGTCCTCCAATCTTCGGGCGATTTCAATGTCCTTTATATTGGCAGATTCTTGAAGCCCTCCTGCAGTTAGAATCAATTCCTCAGGGGTCATACCTTCTGCGTAAGGATAGGTTCCAGGCCGCTTGACCTCTCCCAAAATCTGGATATAGCGCTCGTTTTGTACATCGTAAATGCTGGAAATTCGCACCACATCTTCTCGCTGTAGTGGCACATCTGCTTGATTACCCGCAAGAACTTCTTGTAAGTTTACCTCAAGAACCTCGGAACTTAGGTCGCCCTTGGTACGGAGAATGCTGGCTCGCTGCGTGTAGGCATCGCCTTTAAGCCCATCCGCATTTTTGATGAGTTGAGTAAGTGTTAGTCCCTCTGTTAATGCAAAAGTTCCGGGTCTAAATACTGCCCCTTTGATTTGAATTCGGTTGCTGAATCGATCCAGAATTCGTCCTACAGCCACCTCGTCCCCTCCTTTAAGGGTAAAAAGACCCAGTTGATTTTGGTAGACATCGGAGATGGACCGTTGATTTCCAGTAATGCGTGAAATGGAGATACGGTCTTTAAAAGCAAGATCAGTATACCCTCCCGCATAGCGGATGAGGTCTTCCAAGTTATCTTCAGGGGTCACTTCAAAAATCAAAGGGCGCTTTACTTCACCCACTACTTTTACACGAGCCAAGTAAGGATTTACTAGGATGACGTCTTGGTCTTGAAGTTGCACGTCCAAATTAGCCGTTCCGTTGATGAGTAGGTCATACACATCTATTTCAGCAATTTTTTTATTGTTTCGGATCAATTGAATTGCACGTAGGGTTCCGTTCTCGGAAGGTCCTCCAGCTGCATAGAGGGCATTGAAGACGGTCGAGAAGGCACTCAAGGTGAAGGTTCCCGGAAGGCGAACCTCATTCAAAATATGGACTTTGATCGTTTTTACGTTTCCAAGGGTAACTTGAAGAAAGGTTTTTGGATTAGCTCCAGAAAGGCCTGAATAGTAAGCGGCAACTCTGCTTTTGATGATGCCTTCTGCAGCTTCAATGGTTTTGCCAGAAACGGAAATCAGCCCGATGTTGTCCAATAAGATCGAGCCTTCTGGGTTGACAGTTGCCTCGTAATATTTCTCAGATTGTCCGTAGATATCCACATAGAGCAGATCTCCGGGACCAAGAATGTAATTTTTGGGAGTGGCTTGGTTCAGGCTTGGCTCAAAGCTCAGCTTGCGGTTTTTTTGGAAAAACAATTTGCTTCCAAAAAGAAGCGTGTCTGCTTCTTCTGTTTCCATCAACTCCTGGGTTTCCATTAGCCCTTGGGTGATGTCGTTTAAGTCAATTTGCTCGCGAGCAGACCGTTTGGACACGTTAGTAGACCGCGACTTGCTAGACCCAACGCTTAGTCCTTCAATTCTGCTTCGAAGTTTTTCTACTTCTCCCGAGGGCATGCCGCGCATTTGCGCCATCATCAAGAAGTCTGTGCTGCTCAGTCCGGCATCTTGCGCCCGCTTGACCAATTCTTCGATTTGATCATCACTCAGTTGATCTACTCGAATCGAAGTAATGTCTGTAGTAGACTGTGCATAAAGTGCTGTAGGAGTTATCGCCCAAAGGCAAAGGAAAGCGAAAAAGTAGGTAATTTTAGAAATAGAGTTCATCGTGAAAAGGAAATTCCGTAGGGTGTAGAAGAATCTAAGGATAAAAATCCGTTTAATTCTTAATTATACCAAATGTATTGACAGATTTGACGGAAAGAGACTCTGTTTTGTGGCCTCATTTCAAACCAATTACGTCTGGTTTAGGCGTGGAACCAAGACCTTATCCCGAGGGCCTTGGTCCATGCAGGTTTATCTTGCTTTCGTTAACTTGCTAAAAAAAAACATTCATGTATAGGCCACTTTTCTTTCTTGTAGTATTCATTGGTCTGTTCTCTTGCCAATCTTCAGACAGCACCTGCACGCTAGATGAGCAGCGTCTGGAGGGACGAGAAAACCTGGAAATTTATCGCCTAGAACAGGAGTTTTTCGCTGCAAAAAGTGCCGAAGAGCTTCGCTTCTTATTGGATAAATATCCGGAAATAGCGGACAGGGTGATGGAGCTGGAGACCTATCCCCAGGTAGATTCCTTAGCTCAGGATTTGCTGCGAGTCAATCAGGACTCTGCTTTTCAAGCCTTGAATGCGGAAGTTGCTAAAGAGTTTGCAGACATATCCGACATCAAAGTGGAGCTGGAGCAGGCCTTTGCCTATTTGAAAAGCTACTACCCCGACTTTAAGGCGCCCAAGGTCTATACCTATGTGTCTGGATTTGGATTGGACCTGCTAGTAGATGAAGACATCTTGGTGATTGGCTTGGACTATTTTTTGCCAAGCGACCATGCATTTCAGCCGGATTTGCCCAAGTACATTGCTTCTCGATACGAACGAAAGTACCTGGTACCCATGATTGTGTTGGCCATTTCATCTCGCTATAATGAAATCGATACGCAAGACAATACGCTCTTGGCGGAAATGGTCTACTATGGAAAGGCCTACCATTTTGTCAAATCCATCCTTCCCTGCACTTCGGATCAATACCTGATTGGGTACACGCCCGAACAAATTCAGGCCTGCTGGGACAATGAGGATCTTATTTGGACGCATTTTATTGAAAACGAACTCCTGTTTGAAACCAACCCCTTTGAAATTCGAAAGTACATTGGGGAAGCCCCAGCTACCGATGCCATCAGCGCGGATGCACCTGGTCGGATTGGTCGATGGATAGGTTGGAATATTGTGGAGGAGTATGCCATCCAACAGGATCTTTCCTTACCCGACCTGATGCGTGAATCCAATGCAAAAAAGTTGTTTAAAGGTTCCGGTTACCGGCCTCGAAATGGAGGAGAAAACTAGGATTTAGGACCGTCAGGTTCTGGACTTATCCACAGGTTTGTGCGTTTTTTCGTAGTATTTGCACAGGTGGGTAATCGCACAAGCATTGCATTTTGGGCTTCTTGCGAGGCAAGTGTAGCGCCCGTGGAGAATTAGCCAGTGGTGGGCCTTGTGAATGTGCTCCTTGGGCAGGTGTTTGACCAATTGCTTTTCTACTTCTAGGGGGGTCTTGGCGGTTAGCGGAACCAAGCCCAAACGCCGAGATACCCGATATACGTGCGTATCCACGGCCATATTGGGCTGCTGCCAGATGACCGAAGTAATCACATTGGCTGTTTTTCGCCCCACCCCAGGCAGTTTGACTAACTCTTCTACAGTCGATGGGATTTCCCCTCCAAAGTCCGACAACAGCATTTTTCCAAGACCAATCAGGTGTTTGGTTTTGTTGTTGGGGTAGGAGACCGATCGGATGTAGGGAAAAAGCTCATCAAAGTGGGTCGCAGCAAGGTGTTCAGCGGTTGGAAAATGCTTGAAAAGCTCTCGGGTCACGATATTGACTCGTTTGTCTGTACATTGGGCGGAGAGGACTACGGCTACCAAGAGCTGGAAAGGATTGTCGTATTCCAGTTCGGTTTCTGCCACAGGCATGTTTTCAGAAAAATGCTGGATAAAGGCTTCGTAACGCTGTTTTTTAAGCATGGAATCTGTGGCGTTGAACTAAAGTTCTAAGTTAGGCAGCTTGTGGCTCTTCTAAGCCCTTAGGCGAAAAATAATTTTAAACAGACGGTTTAGGCGAAAGTTTTAGTTTCGAATCCGCCATTCTTTGGGGTAATAGTTGTTTACCCGGTTACCCAAATTCTTAATCCATCCCAAGGGGAGATTCTGGTAGGTAAGTAATACCCATCCCAGAGGGATATTGTCAAAGACTTGGTCCTTTTTTCGTAAAAAATCCAAGGCTTCCTCCGTCGACAACTCTTGCTGTGGAAACCCGTTTTTGTGTAGGGTAGACAAGGCCCATTCGTGACTAGGAATCCATTCTTTTCCTTGTTTTTTGCCTAGCTCTACACCGAAATACCGCACACTCAGCACCTGGGCGAGCTTTTCCAGTTCACGGCTATACTCTCCTTGCATTCGGAAGTATGCGTCCTGCAGCAAGTAAAATTTGCCGGATCCATCTCCTCCAACTTCCTGTTCGAGTGATGCAGATTCTTTTTCTCCCACCCGCTTCAGGCTGTGATGCTTAAACTCTTTGGTAGAGGGGGCTTCTTGAATGTAGGCTTCTTTTGGTCTTCGCAAGACTGTAATAAAAAACCCTTCTCCCGCGACCTTGTGTGGAAAAAAACGGTAGCCATAAAAGGTCCCGTCCTCGGTTTTCACTTCTGTTTCTACAATACCCCAGCTCAGATCTAAGGGGATGCGAACGGGTTCAAACGCAAACTCTTCGGTTAGAAAACGAAGGATCTCTTCATTCTCCTTTTCGTTGAAGGTACAAGTAGAATAAAGTAAATATCCCCCTCCTTTGACCAATTCTCCTGCCTTGTCCACAATGCGCTTTTGCCGAGCAGCGCACAAGTTGACGTGTTCAGGAGACCATTCGGCTCGGGCTTGGGGATCTTTGCGGAACATTCCTTCCCCGGAGCAAGGCGCATCTACCAGCACCAGGTCAAAAAATCCCTCTAGAGGAGAAAAATGTTCAGGGTCATTGTTGGTCACTACGGTATTCCCTAGCCCCCATTTAATCACATTCTCTTTCAGGATTTGCGTACGGGCAGCAATCACTTCATTGGCCACCAACAGTCCTTCTTCACCCAAGTAACTGGAGAGCAAGGTGCTTTTTCCACCAGGTGCAGCTGCCAGATCCAGGTAGATACCCTTTGGGATTTGCTGGGATTCGAGAATGTGAGCGATAAACATGGAGGAGGCTTCTTGCACGTAGTAGGCTCCTGCATGAAAGCTAGGATCTCCTGTGAAGCTTGGTCGCTCTTCCAAAAAATAGCCTTCCTGGGCCCAGGGAATGGGTCGTTTCGGAAAGGAAATGGATGTAGGCTTGCTAGGATTGAGTCGGATGGAAGTTTGCGTTGCGCGCCCCAATCCTTCTTGAAATAGGGCAAACTCTGTAGGCCCGAGTAGTGCCTGCATTTGCAACTCAAACGCCTCCGGAAGTTGATTTTCGCCCATCTGACAAATATAACGAATCTATCCCCACATCTGTGAATGCTGTGAGATTCGAAAGTGGACCGCTGAATTTGAGATTAGGAATCGTCTTCCTCCTCTTCAAAATCTTCGTCATCGGCTTCGCCCATTTCAAACATGGAGCTGAATAGGTCCTTAAATTGAAGCCCCGTATCCAGCAATTTTTTGCTTAACTGTGAATATTCCGCCAAGCCGTGGAGCGCAAACTCCATGTAGAATTCTTTTTCTTTTTCGGGAAGTCGCTCTACCAATTGGGTCACTACTTCCTCCAAACCAGGGACGCCATGCAGGCCGCTTTTGTAGGCTTTGTCGCTCAAGTCACTCAAGAGGTCCAGCTCATTGCCTTCCCCAAACCAAGCCAATGGAATCACATAAGGATTGCCGGCTTTCTCTTTTTTCTTTTGTTCTGGAGATGGAAAATACTGGACAAATTGACTGCGAATCGCTTTACCGATCAGGTTATAGGCCACCAATCCAGCGCCTTCTTGTTCCCCTTCGTAGACGAGTTCTACCTTGCCGGTAATGGCTGGGATGACTCCAATCAAATCGGATATCCGAATGACTGTGGAGGACTCATTGTTTCGGTACATTCTTCGCTCTGCGGCGGAAATTAAATTCTCGTAGGCAGAAATGGTCAGTCGTGCAGAGACTCCGCTTTTTTCATCCACAAACTCGGAGTGACGGGCCTCGATAGCGATCTGTTCGATCAGGTCTTTCATCAGTTCCGGCACATGGATATGTGCTACTGGCTTTCCTTCCAGTCGAGCTTCCTGTCCCGTGATTTTCTTGCCGATGTCGATCGACTTGGGGTAGTGTGTGATGATTTGACTTTCGATTCGGTCCTTGAGGGGCGTGACGATGCTGCCCCGGTTGGTGTAGTCTTCTGGGTTTGCCGTGAAGATAAATTGGATATCTAGGGGGAGACGTAGTTTGAACCCGCGGATCTGGATATCCCCTTCTTGCAGGATGTTAAATAAGGCCACCTGAATTCGCGCTTGGAGATCCGGAAGTTCATTGATCACAAAAATGCAGCGGTGGGAACGAGGGACGAGTCCATAATGTATCACCCGCTCGTCGTTGTAATTTAACTTAAGCGTGGCAGCCTTGATGGGATCGACATCACCAATCAAGTCAGCTACGGATACGTCTGGGGTGGCTAATTTTTC
>JACCDT010851740.1_pt1 | contig 28871 bp, 25 predicted proteins | sample 7446291 | NCBI WGS metagenome assembly JACCDT01 (sample SAMN15323446, study PRJNA562643) | freshwater metagenome | isolation source: river surface water | place: USA:Blue River Watershed | collected 2017-08-17 | reverse complement strand
AAGGAGGGTCTGCGTAACATTTGGTCAGTATAAACGAAAATAAAATAAGAACAATTAAAGTGCCAATGGCCATTTGTAGAGAAAAGTGAACAACAGGTCTCGGTATGGCTAGTGTTGGGCTATACTTAGAGATACTATTATAAAAAGAAAATAGGTGTACTCAATAAAATAATTCATAAATATGGCAGATGTTTTTACAACAACCACAACACAAGGTTTAGGCGGTAGGCTTCTTGGCTCATTTAAGAATTTTTTAGTTGGTATAATTCTTTTTTTTGTTTCTTTTTTTATTTTGTACTGGAATGAGGGGAGAGTTGACTTAAGTGTCGTCGCAGAAAAGGCAGTCATCGTGCAAGCTGACTCACAAGCCCTAGATACCTCACTTGAAGGTAAGTTCGTTTCCGTATATGGGGCTATTGCAACAGACGATATGCTAGGAGATGGTCAATTTCTTTTGCCGGGTAATTACCTCAGTGTTGTAAGAAAAGTAGAAATGTACTCGTGGGTAGAAACTGAGAATTCGAAATCTACTGAGCAGGCAGGGGGGAGTGAGACAACACAAACAACGTATAAATATAACAAAGATTGGAAAGTAAATCCGACCAATAACTTTAAGCACCCAGAAGGCCACGAAAATCCAAATAAAGCTGTCGCAGACTTATCTGTATATGCAAAAAATGCAATGATAGGGGGCTATCATTTTAACCCTGGACAAGCAAAGTTACCGACTGGGCAAGAAGTTCCACTGAGTGCTAGTAACACAGTACTCACGCTAGGTGATTTTATTGTTTCTCTTACTAGTAATAACTACATATTTGCACGAAAGAGCGCATCAAGTACTGTAGCAACTCCTGAGGTAGGTGATATAAGAATTACTTATAAGGCAGTACCTCCAGCTTTTAAAGGGGTTCTCTTTGGGGTAGTCACAGGTAATAGTATCACCCCATATACTATTGATGATACTGAATTCTATAGACTTTTTAGCGGGACACGAGATGAGGCGCTTGTTACTCTTCATCAAGAGTATATGACTAGTCTGTGGGTGTACCGATTTATTGGCTTCTTACTTATGTTTATAGGCTTGACACGTTTCTTCTCTCCTCTTGTTGTCGTGCTTAGCTTTATTCCATTCTTTGGGTCACTTGGGAGAGGGGCGGTCTTTATGCTCTCTTTGGTAACCTCACTTGTTCTTTCGTTCATCACGATCCTCGTCTCCTCAATCATCCATAATCCCAAAGTGCTGATTATTGTCATTATCGTAGCTGTCATCTCAGGCATAGGTGTCTTTATGCATGCTAGCAAGAAGAGTCAAAGCACACCTATTGAGCCAGGGGTCACACCACAAGGTTCTTCTTCCATAGCCATTCCAGCCCCTACTTCTAACAGTCCTTTGGACCCCGGTGTTCCTCCAGTTATACCGCCTGTCATCGGTTTGCCACAGAATCAAGTTGCCCCTCCTTCTGTAGTGTAGCAATGGTTACAAATGTGTTTATTTCGATTGTTACATGAAGGGGATCTTTGAAAACGCTAGTAAAAATAATCCTTTTATATATGGCTAAAGCCTATATTCTGTGGTAGAATAGACCAATTATGAAAACAATTAAGGCTATTTTCTCTGACCGCGGACTACGTAATCGTATTTTATTCGTAGTCTTTATTCTTGCTATTACTCGCTTTTTAGCTATCATCCCTATTCCAGAAATTGATGCTTCAGCACTCGCTAGTCTTCTTAAGAGTAATAGTTTCTTTGGGCTCCTCAACATTCTCTCAGGAGGAGGTATTGCTAGCTTCTCTATTGTGATGCTTGGGGTTGGACCATATATTACCGCATCTATCATCATGCAGCTTTCTACTGTACTTTCTCCTCGCCTTAAGGAGATGTATCAGGAAGAAGGTGATGCAGGACGTCGCCGTTTCGTACAGTACGGAAGACTCATATCTTTACCACTTGCAGTCATGCAGGGATTTGCGCTTCTGACACTTCTCGTTCGTAAAGATGTACTTCCTGCTATGACAACTGTTGAAATGACAAGCAACCTCATCATTATTACTGCTGGAACCATGCTTATGATGTGGCTCGGTGAACAAATCAACGAACGTGGAATTGGTAACGGAGTTTCTCTTATTATTTTCGCAGGTATCGTAGCAGCTCTCCCTCAGACGCTTGGTCAGTACTTCCTTACGTTTGATGTTTCACAGATTCCAATGCTTGCAGGTCTCCTCATCTTGGTGCTTGCTGTTATTGCTGGAATTGTATTCATCACAGAAGCAGAACGTCCAGTACCTGTCACCTATGCGCGACAGACAAGAATGGGACAATCAAACGGGCTTGGTGCTTCAACATATCTTCCACTTCGCCTTAACCAAGCAGGGGTTGTACCAATCATCTTCGCTATTTCTATCCTTATTTTCCCTCAGCTTATCTCACAGCTATTAGCTACTTCAAGTAATGGTTCTCTTCAATCATTTGCTCGAACACTTAACGAGTTAGTTGCTAATCAGTGGATTTACGGTTCTGTATACTTTATTCTTGTCGTTTCATTCACCTACTTCTATACTGCAGTAACATTTGATCCAGAAAGAACAGCAGAGAACCTTCAGAAGAATGGTGCGTTCATTCCAGGATTCCGTCCAGGATTAGCTACAGCAGAACACATCGGATACATCCTTGCCCGCATTACGTTCTTCGGTGCGATTTTCCTCGGAACTGTTGCGGTTCTTCCGGTTATTGTTCAGGCACTCACAGGACTTACAGCGATTCAGGTTGGAGGTACCTCGCTTTTGATTGCGGTATCGGTTATTCTTGATGTTATTAAGAAAATTGATGCTCAGCTTTCAATGAAGGAGTATTAAATAGACAGACTTTAGCTCTTAGCTTGCAGCCTTTAGGTTTTATACAATGCAAAAGGACCTTTTAAGGTCCTTTTGCGTAATCTACTAAAAAGCTGTAGTCTAATGGTAGAGAGTATCTTATTCTAAGATGCTTAAGTCATTACAATCTTTCAAACAAGGAGCAGTAACATGCACAAAGCTATCCCTGATCCCGCGTTCGGGACCTTATGGTCGCGCAGATGATGCAAACCATGAAGTCTTCGATTGTGGTTACAGACACTTCTGGTTTTATTGAATACGTGAATCAATTTTTCATTGAGTTAACTGGCTATACAAGTAAAGAAGTGGTTGGCCACAATGTCAGCTCCATAGTTCTGGTAAGACTTCCCCGGAAGTTTTTCGGGACCTTTGGGAAACAGTTACACAAGGTAATGAGTGGCGTCTGAGAGTAAGCCTTCTTCCTAGAAGTCATACTCCTGGCACACTAGACGACCGCCACCATTTTGGTGTCGGTCTTTTTATTATCCCGTATGATTGACCTTGTTGCGCCTATTTGTTAGAGTTTTGGTGGGTACAATAACAAAGAAAGGAAACTACCCAATGTTTGATACCACAAAACCCGTGCTTGGGATTGATATCGGGAAAGTGCTCATGGGAGACACCGATGGTAAAGTCCTCTCCTCAACCAACTACCTTGATGTTCCAGAGATACCGGGCGCAATTCGAGCTGTAAAAGAGCTCTATGTGCGTTTTGAAGGTCAGGTGTGTCTCGTTTCAAAATGTGGAGGTGTTACCCAGGTGAAGACCAGACACTGGTTTGCACATCGTGAGTTCTTTCAAACGACAGGGGTCGACCCTAACCATGTTTTCTTTTGTGAGGAGCGGGTTGGTAAAGCGCCTATCTGTAAACAGCTCGGAGTGACACACTTTATCGATGATCGACTTGAAGTTTTGGGATATTTACATTCAGTGAGGTGTCGATACCTATTTCGACCAAACGAAAAGGAGGTCCTCCGTAGTATCCAGCATCGGAATAGTGTCCGGAAAGTTGAAAGCTGGCAGGAATTGCTCAATGTTATTCAGATAGCCGTGTAATCACAAGCACCGTAAGGTGCTTTTTGCTTTTTATGGTAGTATTATGCAATGCAGGAAGCTACACAGAAAAAATTCTTTATTATTATAGGTCGGTCTGGCTGTGGCAAGGGTACCCAGGCGCAGCTTCTTAAGGAAGTCCTAGAAAAGAAGGGGGCAGAGAAAGTTCTCCACTTCACTACTGGAGGAGGTTTCCGAAAGTTCAGTGAGTCGGGCTCGTACTCTTCTATACTTTCAAAAGAAATAGAGAACAGTGGCAAGCTCAGTCCAGAATTTCTCGCTGTTTGGAATTGGTCCAACATTTTCATTGAAAACCTTACAGGAGGAGAATCAGTTATCTTAGATGGTGCACCTCGCCGCATCATGGAAATTGAACCGCTTCACAGTGCAATTCATTTTTATGGCTTTACCGGTCACGCAACAGTTATTTATCTTGACGTAACTGAAAGCTTTGCGCTTGCTCGTATTGTCGAAAGAAATCGTGAAGATGACAATACGACTGAAAAAGCGAAACGTAAGATGGATTGGTTCGAAAAAGATATCCTCCCTGTTCTTGATGTGTATTCTCGTGACCCACGGTATACATTCATTCACGTAAAGGGTGAGCAATCTATCGAAGATGTCCATAAAGAAATTCTTGAAAAATTAGGAATGGCATAGAGGTATGTATTTTGTACTCTTCACCTCCTACTTTCCATGCTCTGCTTATGAAATACAATATAAAGCTAAAAAATGAAAAAGATATTGAATTACTTCGTGAAAGCGGGAAGCGACTTTCTGCCGTTTTGACTGCAGTTTGTAAAGAAGTAAAACCTGGGGTTACTACGGGGTATTTGAATGACTTTGTCTACAGGATGATTACTGACATGGGAGACAAGCCAGCATTTCTTAATTACAAGCCGTTTGGCGCAGACTACCCATATCCAGGTAGTATTTGTATCTCGGTAAATGATGAAGTAGTTCATGGGATTGGTGGAGATCGTGTACTTAACGAGGGGGATATTGTTGGTCTTGATGGTGGAGTGACTCACAAAGGGATGATTAGTGACTCTGCAAGAACAGTTGCGGTAGGGAAGATAAGTGCTGAGGATGAAGCGCTTCTTCTGGTTACAAAAGATGCACTTATGGCAGGAATCAAAGCTGCAAAGTGTGGCAATTATGTTAACGATATCTCAAAAGCCATTGAGAAAGCAATTCCAAAGAAATACGGTGTCGTAAAAATTCTCTCAGGGCATGGTGTAGGGTATAAAGTCCATGAAGAGCCATATGTGCCAAACTTTGATGATGGTGTTAAGGGCCCAAAACTTGTTCCAGGCTTAGTTCTTGCGATAGAACCAATGGTTAACATGGGGACTGACGAAGTATATCTAGCGGATGATGGCTATACTTTTATTACCAAAGACCATAAGCGTTCAGCACATTTCGAACATACTATCCTCATTACCGATGGCGACGCAGAAATTCTTACTTCGTATTAGACTTAAGTTGAGTCGATCAATTAATTACAAAAAAATCGGCGCATTATGCGCCGATAGTGTTAAATCTTCCTAGAAAGGATTCCAAGGAAAATTGATGTTATCCCAAGGACCGCTAAGAGTGTTGTGATGCTCCCAGAGAGAGGGGAAGTGATGAGAAATCCAGTCACTTGCAGCAAGCTAGAAAGTGAAGATTGGAATGAAAGAACTGTTGCCCTCTTCCTGCTCTCTATCTCCTTGTTAAGGAGGGGTTCTGTTATCGTACTCATGTATCCCCACCGTACCCCTCCTGCAAGAATGAACAGCCACCCCGAGAGGTAATGAGTAAACCCTGCCTGAATGAGCATCACCACTCCTTGCAACCAGAAGCAAACTCCGAAACCAACGCATTTCAGCTTTTCTTGTATCTGAAATGCATATCTCGAAGCCAAGAAAGCAAAGAGATTGATTCCACAGAAAATAATCCCAACCTGTCCATAAGGAATATGTACAAGCTCAAGGTATGGATTATAGGTGAAGAAGTAAATCTTCCCCATCATACCAAGAAGTGCGAACCAGATAAGCAGTTGTTTCAGCCTTTTGTTACTCCAAACTTCATGCACAGCCTCAACTATATGCTTCTTATAATTTGCAAGCGTATGCTCATGGGTCCGTTTATCTTCAGTTGGGAAAAACAAAATGAGTATGCTCGATATAACAACTCCTGGTAGTGAGATAAGAAGTGGGAGGCGGAGGTCTACTTCGGCAATGAATCCTGTAGCAAGTGTTGTACATGCTGTGATAAAGAATCCGTAGCTGTGAGTTTTCTTCATGAGTGGTTGGTATTCGTTTAGTGCATCTCGTTTCAGTAATTCATCGTAGATAAGCGCACTTTCCGCACCTGAGCGTAGTGACACGCCGACTGCCCATAGAATGTTTGCTATATAGCCATGAAGTGGACAGTCCATGAATGCAAGGAAGAGTGTTGAGATAAGAAAGCATAGCTTTCCTAGAGCAACACACATTTTTCTTCCTAATATATCAGCAAGCATTCCGCTTGGGGCATCAAGTACAAGAACAAGCCCTGTGGCGAGAGCCTCTGATAGAAATATCTGCTCTGTACTCATGTGACCAAGTTTTGCCATTGCCACAAGCAGTATCGGACCCCAGAAGAGGGGTTCTTCGAGAAGACTCATAAGGAGATAGAGTCGTAGGAGAGTTTTGGTCTTCATTCTAACCTTTCAAGACTTTGTTGTGAAAGAACCGTTACTAACATAAAAGCCCAAGGCTTATATGTAGCTTGGGCTTTCCATAGAGGGAGAGATTTGTGAAGAGATTTAATATCGAAATCCTAAGCTACATAAAAACAGTGCGGTATATGTGTGCGCAAAATACCCAAGAGACACAGGTGTGCTCCAACGAGAGATGTTTTTATTTAGTTGTACGGATTTTCTTACCATAATATATGTGTAACATGAATAATAATAGATGTCAAGTATTTTTAAATTTATAATTATCGAATTTTGGTTTTACCAACACTCAACTTTTTCTTTTCAAAGCCTTGCGTAGCCGAGCTGGCGAACAGAGGTGATTCGCTAGCAAGCGAATACACGTGCTTTGTAAAGGAAAAGTTTAAAATAAAAAAATAATAAAAGATTTCCTTTTTAATTCACTTTACTTACCTCCATAACACGATACACTGTAGACATATAAATTAAATTCTTTCACTATGGATTTTTCATCGTTGATGTCTTCACTTGTTCCTGCATATTTTGTACTAGGTCCGCTTGTAATAATTGTTATCACTCTCGTTGTACTTGCAGCTCGAAAGGCGAGTCCGACTACACCAGTAGTAACTACACAAGTGCCTGCTTCTACGGTTCCACAAGCTGCTGCACCTAATCCTGTTGCACCAGCACCACAATCAATCTCTTCGTTTGTTGCACAGACTCCAGAGCAAGTTGTGACAACTTCTCCTGCTATTCCTGTAGCTCCTGTTGAAGCACAAGTGCCACAACCAGTTCCAGTACCCACTCCGGCCGTGGTACCCATCCCAGAACCAGTGCCTGTTCCTCAGCCGGTCTCAGTTCTCCCAGAAGTATCAATTTCTCAACCTGAGCCTGAGCCTGTGTCTGCTCCAACTCCAGAACCTGCGGTAATAGAGACTCCTGTTCCGGAAGTAGTTACTCAACCAACAGTAGAAGCAGTACAAACTCCTGTCCAAGAGACACCAGTTGTTGCTCAACCAGTGGAAGCTCCTCTGGTTCAAGAGTCGGTCACACCTGTGCAAGAATCTCAACCAGCTCTAGCTGTTGCAACTGACCCTCAACCAGTGCAAGTCACACAATCAGCTCAACCCGCTCCTTCAGTCCCACAGCGACCACCAGTACAGACAGGGGTCATACCACCAATTAGTTCCTGGAAGCCAGCAGGGCAAGTTGCAGTACCAGTTAATGAGACTCGTACAGAAGCTCAAATGCAAGCGGAAGCTGAAGTAAAAGCTCAAGCACCAGTACAAGCATAGGTCTTATAAATAGAACGATTAGAAAACAAAAGCACCGTAAGGTGCTTTTGTTTTCTCCACTAGTCACTAATCATTAGCCACTATATACTATCTTTATGAATCCACAATTTACCACACCAGAAGAAGAGATTGCATATCTCCGTCAGCAAGTTCAGAATAAGATGGAGCGAGCAAAAGGTTTTGAAGACAGATTCACAGAAAAAGATAGAGCTCATGAGGTGCTCCAGGATTATAAAACTACTCCTGTTGAACAAGTGATTGCACCTGCTGCACAAATCTCAGGTGGAGAAAAACATAGACTTCTGGAGTGGCTTGCCCCGCGAGAGACTGATGCCCAGGTTCAAATGCTTTCACAAGTTATGGCAGAGAAAGGTGTTCGTAATGCACTCCATATGGCAGAAGAGCTTGGAAATCCAGAAGTTGAGGATGATTTTGAACGATTCCTGGCACAGTATTTAATCTCTGGTCACCAGGTTAAGAACGATGTTTCTAGAGAAGAATGGAAAGCTCTTCATATGAAGTTGTTTGAGATTCTCTTGCCTGAAGCTCTTGAGGGGCAAGGGAAGCCACTAAAGGAGATGATGGCTCTTATGGAGCAATGGTATGCGACGATGCAGTCACTTGCAAGTGATGCGCTTAACAAAGAAAAGAATTATTACTCGCTTGAACTTGGTGTGGCAAATGGCTCTACGACCGCTTCATTTTACTGTGCAGTACATATCGATTATGCTCCACTTTTTGAAAAAGTAGTTCTTGGAGTTTTCCCAACAGCAAGAGTACGAGAGTGTAAAGATGATTATAATATATTTCATACTCATGCTATTACTGCAGCCTCATATGCTTCTCACTCTACTCACCCCGCGCTTCCAATTAAGACGTATGAAACAATGGAGGCAGATCCAATGTCACTTATTCTTGCTTCGTTTACTAAGATTGCAAAAGATGATGAGGGGTTATCACTCCAGCTACTTATTCGCCCAGCAGGGGATGTTTTTGCTAAACGGTACGGGCATATGCTTGAAGATCTTCGTCGAGGGGAGACACTTAAGCGTGTTATTGATAAGCAGAGTTTGCTTAAAGAAACGTTCCATATATTAACAACACTTTTTGAAAGTAAGACACCAGAGGAAAGAGAAAAAGAAAAAGAAAAGGCAAAAACTCAAGTAAATGAGGATGCAACAAAGTTGGTCCAGGCGAAACTCTCAAAAACAATTATTGAGACAAATATTAGAATTATTTCTTCTGCGGCAAGTTTAGCTCGTGCTCAAGCAATGCGTGCAGAGCTTGAAGGAGCATTCTCACATTTTACTGAAGTAAATGGTAATAGTGTTAAGTGGGTTGAAGTAGAAGGTCGAAAGCAAAAGGCACTGCTCCATCGCTATTCTTACAGACTATGGAATGAAGATGAAAGTTACCCACTTAACTTAGCGGAACTAGCTTCCATCTTCCATTTCCCAATGCAAACAAAGGACATAAATAATGTCCAAGCTCAGGGGTACACACAAGCTCCTGCTCCTACAACTCTAGCAAACGAGGGGGTTATTTTAGGTGTAAATAAATTCCGAGGACTTGATACCCAAGTTCACTACGCTCGAGAGGACCGTGTTCGACATATGTATGTGATTGGACAAACAGGAACTGGTAAGACGGTGATCCTTAAGAACATGATAATGCAGGATATCTTAAATGGTGATGGATGCTGCTTCATTGATCCTCATGGTAGTGATATTGAAGATATTTTGGCAAATGTTCCACCAGAAAGAGCAAAGGATGTTGTGTACTTTGATCCGTCCTATACTCCTCGTCCAATGGGGCTTAATATGCTTGAGTACGATAGAAATAAACCAGAAACAAAAACTTTTGTTGTTAACGAACTCCTTAGTATCTTTAATCAGCTTTTTGACATGAAAGCTACTGGTGGGCCAGGGTTCGAACAGTATTTCCGTAACGCAACACTTCTTGTGATGGAGCATCCAGAAAGTGGGAATACGCTACTTGATATTTCTCGTGTTTTTTCTGATAAAGAATATCGAGACTATAAGTTATCAAAGAGTAAGAATCCACTCCTAAACCAGTTCTGGGCAAATGCCGAGAAAACAACAGGTGATCAGGGGCTTCAAAACTGGGTTCAGTATGTGAACAGTAAGTTCGATATCTTCATGACTAACGATATTATGAGGCCAATCGTTTCTCAAGAGGCGAGCGCTTTTAACTTCCGTGAAATAATGGATACAAAGAAAATTTTCTTAGTTAATTTAGCAAAAGGACGTCTTGGAGATATTAACGCTAGTCTTCTAGGTCTTATCATTGTAGGTAAATTTTCTCAAGCCGCTCTATCACGTGTGGATCAGCCTGATGTTTCTAAGCGGCCTGATTTTTATCTTTACATCGACGAGTTCCAAAACGTAACAACACCAGCTATTGCAAGTATTCTCTCTGAAGCGCGTAAATATAGACTCTCGCTTAATATTGCTCACCAGTATATTGGGCAATTATCTGAAGAGATTAAGGGGGCAGTATTTGGTAACGTTGGTTCTATGGCGGTATTTAGAATCTCTGCAGATGATGCTAAGTATCTTGAGAGTAAGTATGCTCCAACATTTAAGGCAGAAGATATTATGAAAATCGACAACTATCACGCGTACATTAGCATGCTTGCAAATGGTGTTCCACAGAAACCATTTGATATCGGGACGCTTCCACCATCAAAAGGCGATCATACTCGCATTCCTGCACTTAAGGAATTAAGTTATGTTACCTATGGGCGTCCGCTTGATGAAGTTACAGCAGAAATTAATAGGAAGTTCGATATGTAGTTATGGATGGTAGACTCATTATTTTCCTGGGTTCACTTGTTATATATTTGCCACTTGCCGGGATACTTCTGTATGTGTGGTGGAAGCATGGAAAAGATGATTCGGCGGTTATGTTAGCCCGGATAGTTTTCTTAGTTGGTTCATTTGGGTTGTTTATTTATATGATGACTTTATAAACTATTAGTATGGAACAGGATAAACTACTTGAAGATGGAGAGATGTTGCTTGAAGGTGTACGTAAACACTGGATTGTATATCTAAGTGATTCTATTATTCATGTTCTTGGATGTCTGTTGTTCATCGGTATTGCCGGGTTTTTGTCGATGAAGGGAGTAATCCCATTTTTAAGTACTGACAATAAGGCATATATTGTTATGATTTTGGTATTTTTTGTGATTATTTTCTGGACAAGTTTCTTTTATTTCTGGACTAAGAATTACTTCGATGTGTGGTTTGTAACCGATAGACATATTATTGCTGTTGACCAGAGAGACATGTTTATTAGAAATGAATCATTTATGGAGCTTGTAAAAATTCAAGACGTATCATTTGAGAAGAATGGATTCCTTTCAACATTTTTAGGATACGGAAAACTAAAAGTTCAAACGGCAGGTTCAGATCAAGAGTTCGTTATAGAAGATGTAGCAGACGTAGAGGCGGTTGCACATAGAATTATGGAGCTACGTGATAAGAAGAAGCAAGTATAGATGAGGGTAAACGTATGTTTACGCAATGAGATAATGATATACTAAGAGTATTATGGATGATGATTTGCCAAAAGAGGGAGAACTCCTTGATATTAGTAAGAAGCGGGTGCACAGTGTAGACACATCAGGCCCACAGAATCTACAGACTACTTCGTCGACTAAATTACCAGTTGGCTTGTTAATTGTACTTGTTCTATTAGCTCTAGTGGCATTTTTTGCAAAAGGTGGACTTGGTACTAGTCATGTTGATAAAGACAAAGCCATTCTTTATAAACAAGCAACACAATCAGTCATTGGTACCATGAAAAGTCAGTTTCCATACCTTGAAAATGTTGGATGTGAGGGTTCTGACCCAGATAAAGATGACTGTGTACATTTTGTTGGTAGATTTAGACCTATAGTAGACAGTCCTACATACCTCTCATCCATGGGGACAATCGATAAGGCTCCCGGTGTGTCAGATCAAGATATTGAGCTCATCAAAGGTCATATAAAAGTATTAGCAGATAGTAAAAGAACTATCATTTCATCAAGAGAGCTTCTTACATTCCTTATTGATTCAGTGACTATCCCAAAAGTTGGTGAACCCTATAGTGTAAAAATAAAATGCACAGAGAGTGGGGTAGATGCGGTAATCTGTGAGACTATTCGGTGACAGCTTCTTTTTCGAGTAACTTAGTGCCATTCTCTACTTGAGAGGTCTGCACAGGGTCACTTTCATCCCCATCTCCCTCCGTAGGTAGATTTTCAAGGATAGGTTGAGTCTCTTCAGTGCGCACTGTTTCATTTTGAGTATCGCTTGCGACCGCATCAGGCTCTCTTTTCTTTTCTTCTTTTGGGGCAAGTAAGGACCAGGCAAAAGACGCAAGGCCATGAGTTGCCCTGTCAGCAAGAAGTAGGGCTACTTTTCTTGCAACATTCTTTTCATAACCTTGCTTTGCTTCCGAGATATCTTTTTGAATTTCCATTATCGTACTGAGGGTGCCAGCTAAAGGCCCAAGTTTTGGTACTTTTGATGGAATTAGATTGGCAGCTTTTTCAACTCTGTCCCTCGTACTGATTTCTTTTCCGTTTGTATCAGTGCCCTTGATTACTGTTTCGACATCTTTTTTCTGCTGTTCTACTGCAGCTTGTGCAACTCCTTTAACGACTTCAAGAACCATTGTACTTTGACGTACAACACTTTCGGCATCCATGGATGGGAATAGTTGTACTTCTGTCTGCGGGGTTGCCTCAAAATCCTTTGGAGAACTTTCAGCAAGTGCTGCATTACTTGTAAGCATAAGGAAAGAAGCAGCAAGTGTAGCTTTTTTTGCTTCTTTCCCAATACGATCCATCGTTGTAAGTTTTTCATTAAAAGAAGATCTGTCTACTTCTGGTGGAAGTCTTTCTATATCTTTTGCAGTATTGTTCTTTTGATGTTCAAAGTGAGTAACAAGTTCTTCTCCATGCTTAATGACTCCCTCAAGCTGTGAAGTTTCTCCTTTTTCTAAGCCAGACTCGTTCTTTTCAAAATGTTCTTGTTGTCCCATATATGTTTAGCTAAGTTTTTCGTTTAGCATTCTGATCTGTTCCTTTTCAGCTTTTTCTCGTGCGGTACGAGTGGTTTCTGCTATGCCACGATGTAAGCTTTCTCGCACATCCTCAAACTCAATAGAGAGTTCGAGTAGTTTTTTTTGGAGTGCTGCTGTAATATCTGGAGCATTAGTAGTATTTTGGGTAATTTTAGGACTTTCCATAAAGTTTAGTATACATGTCAGGGAAGAAAACGTATACACGAGAGTGTAGATATGTGATTTTAAAAGGCCGCGCGAAGCGCGGCCTTTTAAAAATCTTTGGCAAGGTTTTCTATTTCTCTGTCTTTCCTGCTCGTTCTACATATTCACCAGTATCAGTGTTGACGATAATCATTTCACCAGCTTCGATGAAGAGTGGAGTAGTGATTTGGGCACCAGTTTCGATAATTACCATCTTACCTCCTCCTGAAGCGGTGTTCCCTTTAATTGCAGGTGGGGCTTCTTTAACTTCAAAAGTCATCTTAATAGGTAAAGTAACCCCGATGATCTTCTCTTCGTCTTCATACTCAAAAATTTTTATATCAACTACAGTATTATCTTTGAGATACTTTGTGCTGTCACCTAAAACATCAGCACTGATTTCGAAGCGCTTAGCGCGGTCTTTTGGATCGCAGAACCAATATTCACCCTTGTTCGCATAGAGGAAAAGGGCTTCACGTTTTGAAATTTCTGCCTCTTCTGCAGTATCAGAAGCATGGAATGTGCCAGGAATAACCTTACCATTTAAGAGGTTACGCATGCGAACCTGATTCTGTGGCTTGCGCTTTTGGGTTCTGGCTACGTGAGATTCGAGGATTTCGTACGGCATGCCGTCTACGATAATGTTCTTACGTTGCTTAATTTCATCATAATCAAGTGTTGCCATAAATAGTGGGGAAGAAAATTGATAATAGAGAGTGGTCTTATTTCAAACCACACGTAGGTACTATCATACCAAAAATGGCGCCATTTTTCAATTTTCATAAGAATGCTGGTAATTAAAAAAGCTCAAGTTGAATGCCAGTCTCAGATTCTTTATATGCAAGATATGCCTGGTAATCAACCTCAGTTACACCGAACATTTTCATACTGTCGCGCAATCGTGCAACTTCTACAAGTGTCTCGGCTCTATCCTCGTTCGTGAGCACTGATTCTGCAAGGTGGTCTTCGAGTTTCTTTCTTTTTTCACAAAGTTTAGCGGCTACTGCATCGTATTTTGTGGCATCTATATCCTTTTGAATAATAGGGGTTGAGTCTTGCTTTTTGATTGTTGGGATAAAATCGTTAATATCCATAGTTTTATTATAGTTCTTGCTTCTCCTCTTTCCTGGTTACATCGACTGCTAGTTGCAATTTTGTTACATAGTTCAAATTTTCTCCATTAAGAGTTGGTTTTTCTGAGACGTTCAGCACCTTTTTAGTTTCCATGGTTTAGTCTGGGTACACCTATTCAGTTGGGGCAGATTCTTCATCAGGGTCAGCGCTTCCAGAGTATGAGAGAGCTCCACTTTCGAGCTCTTTGCGGATTGCTTTTTCGAGCGCGTTGCCAACTTTAGCATTTTCGCGGAGGAATGTACGTGCTGCATCATAACCACGACCGAGCTTTTCTTCACCATATGAATAACTTGCGCCTGACTTTGTGACAAGCTTAAATTTTTCACCAAGAGCAAGGAGTTCACCTTCACGTGAAATTCCTTCGTTATACATAATATCGAACTCAGTTGTTTTGAAAGGTGCTGCAACTTTGTTTTTTACAATCTTCACCTTAGTGCGAGCTCCAACAACATCTTCTCCTTTCTTAATCTGTGCAATCTTACGAATATCGATACGTACAGAACAGTAGAACTTGAGTGCCTTTCCACCAGGGGTTGTTTCTGGATTACCAAACATAACACCAATCTGCATACGGATCTGGTTGATAAAAATAATAACTGTATTAGACTTATGTGCAATAGCGGTCAGTTTGCGAAGTGCTTGAGACATAAGACGTGCCTGCTTACCAACATGTTGTGCACCCATATCACCCTCGATTTCATCTTTTGGAGTAAGTGCAGCTACTGAGTCGATAACAAGAACATCCACCTTACCACTTCGTACGATTGATTCGGTAATTTCAAGTGCTTGTTCACCATTATCTGGTTGTGAGATAAGAAGTTCGTTTATATTAACGCCAAGTTTCTTAGCATACTCTGGGTCCATGGCATGCTCTGCGTCAATAAATGCACAGATTCCACCAAGTTTCTGAGCTTCAGCGATAACATGGAGAGTAAGTGTCGTTTTTCCTGATGATTCTGGGCCAAAGATTTCGATGATTCTTCCGCGAGGTAGTCCGCCGACACCAAGGGCGGCATCAAGACCGAGTGATCCAGTAGGGACAACACCAACATCCACCTTTGGAGTATCACCAAGCTTCATGATTGCTCCTTCGCCGAATTTATTCTGAATCTCTTTCAGAAGTGCATCGGAATTACCTTTTACACCATCTTTTGACGGTGTATCTTTTGTTCCGATTGTCTTAAGTGGTTTCACAACTTTTTTCTTCATCATGGTGGTTTATCGTTTTATTGTATTAAGTGTTTCATCTAGTGTACACCATTTTCACGAGGGGCTCTATAGAACAAATAACAGTCGTTAGCTATTAGCTGTTAGCATTTAGCAAATACATATTTGTATTATTATAGAAATTTAATAATGTTCGTTATGATTTTAGCTAAAGGCTAAAGGCTGTTTTTTATTTCTCAGGCACCACCCTTAACGTCTTAGTTATTTTTTTACCATAAAAGTCTGTTGCAGTAATAACTAGTGTGGTGTACGGGGCTTGTGCAGTAAGGATTTCGGTAAAGTGGCCATCAGTACCAATAGGGATAGCTCTTCCTTGTATTGTTATTTCTTTGACTCGAGTTACTTGGCCAGAAAGTTCAAATGTTGTCTTTGGTACCGTGTCACCATCATGAGGATTATAAACCGTAATACTTGGCCCAATAACTAGAGGATACGCCTTAAAACCACCATAGGATAAAGCAATAAGTATAAGAAATACAAAACCATATGTTTCGATTCTTTTTCGTAGGTCGTAAGGGGATTGTAACGGGGTCATCGAAAGTAGTGGGGATGTTTCTATCTGCTAAAGATATCATCAACAGTCTTGTCGGTATCTGAATTTGAGGCAGAATCTGTGTCTCCGGATGAATTCCCAGCAAGAATCTCGCGGTATCTTTCGCCTTGACGAGCAGGTCCAATAACTTCAAATGTCTCTAGGTCATTAATAATTCTTGCAGCTTTGTTATAGCCCCAACGGAACGCAGTTTGAAGAGATGACGTGGATGCTTTCCCTGTGGAAATAACAAAGTCTTTTGCGCTCTTGTAGTCCTCGTCATCTTCAGGCTCTTCTCCAGCTGCACCACCGTCACTATCTCCTGATGAACTCTTAGAATCCTTCACCTTTGTTAGATCGATGTGGTCAGGTATGAATTCTAGATGCGATTGCTTGATATGGGTAACAACAGATTTTATCTCTTCTACCGATATAAATGGTGCCTGAATACGGACGAGGCGAGGGTTGTCACTTGCCATGTAGAGCATGTCACCGTTACCAAGCAAGTCTTCTGCACCAGATGCGTCTAAGATTGTACGTGAGTCAATCTGTGAAGTTGTTTTGAGTGCCATTCGGGCAGGGATGTTAGCTTTAATTGTCCCAGTAATCACTTTTACGTCAGGACGTTGTGTTGCAAGAATGAGGTGAATACCAGCAGCACGACCTTTTTGGGTAAGAGAGGTGATGAGCGGGCTAATTTCTTTTGGATACGAAAGCATGAAGTCGTTATACTCATCGAATATAATAACTATATAAGGCATTTTTGGAGGGAGTCCTGTGACCGCATCACCAACAGTACCTTTCTTTCGAGCTTTTTCAAGTGCGGGTCCTAGAACTTTTTTATTATAGTCACTCACATTCACTTGACCATTCTCAGCAAGAATCTCATAGCGACGCTCCATCTCATGAATTGCCCAGTTAAGCGCTTTTATCGCCCCTTTAGGTTCTTTTATGACAGGGGTATAGAGATGTGGGAGATTGTGATATGCAGTAAATTCAACGCGCTTAGGGTCGAGAATAATAAGCTTCAGGTCGTATGGGGAGTTCTTATACAGGAGTGACATGAGGAGGTTTTGGAGTGTAACAGACTTACCGGTACGAGTAGCACCAGCCACGAGTAAGTGAGGCATCTTTTCAAGATCACCAAAGAGCGGCTTACCAACAATACTTTTACCGATTGCAAGCATGAGCGGTCCTCCGTTTTTGAATTCATCAAGTTCAAGCATGCTCCTTAGTCCAAGTGTTGCTTTTCGTTCGTTTGGTATTTCGATACCAACAAGAGTTTTTCCAGGGATAGGGGCTTCAATACGCAAAAATTCACTCCCAAGTTCCATGGCAAGGTTATCGTGAAGTGCGACGACTTTAGAGAGGTTAACACCCTGAGCAGGTTTGAGCGTGAATTGGGTTACTGTTGGTCCAACAGTAACTTCTCCCATTTCTACGTGAATCTTAAAATGCTCCAGTGTCTTCTGAATCGTGAGCATCTTACTCTTACTATCTCCTGCACCACTTTTACCACTGTCTATATTTAGAAGCTCAAGAGGCGGCGGCACGAATTCAGGTGTAAGGATAACAGGCTTAACTTTAACTTCTTTGACCTCTTTTTTAACTTTCTGGACAGGGGGTTCATCAACTGGGGATAACTCACCAAAGAGTTCGCGTCTAAGGTCGTCTTCACTGTCATTAGTGTCATCCCCTGAGATTTCCATAATTTCTTCAGGTAACGTCTCCTCAAGATTTTCTTCAATCTTAGGAAGTTCTTCGTCATCGAACGTTCTGTTCTTTCGTTTCGAGAAGAATGCTAGAAGCTGTTCTACAGGATATGATGCTAAGAATTTAACCGGCTCAAGAGATGGTTTTCGTTCAAGAAATATAATTGCACCTATGAGGGAAACTCCTCCAAGTAAAAATATACTTGGAAAATATGCGAAGTGTGCAACGAGTGGCTTAGCAATCGAAGAGCCAAGAAGCCCCCCAAACCCCTCCCCGAACAGAATCGTTCCCAGACCACCAACACCAAGTACCAAGAAGAATCCTCCAAGGACAGTTAAGATTCTGATTTCAGGCACCTCCTCTTTCCAGAGATAGTAAGCGATGTACATACATATAAGAGGAGTGAAGTAAGCGTACACACCAATAAGAGATGATATACCAGTGAAAAGCACTTCCCCACCCGAGCCTCCGGCATGAACCATAGAGAAAAGTAACAGTACAGCAACCATTACGCACACAACAGCTAGTACACCGAGAATAGTCTCAGTCATAACAGGCTCCTTAACACGACGTTTACGTGTTCTAACTGAGGTATCAATTTGTGGTTCTTCTTTAGCCATAATCTGCTTCACATTTAGTAGTATGTATACAGTAAAGTATAACAAAGTTATGCTTGCGAAATAAGGGATAAGTTGGGAGGCATTTAGCTATCGGCAGGTAGCTAGTAGCCTTGGTCCAAGGATGAAGCCTAGGCTTCGCCATTCTTAGTTCTATATTGACTGAAGGCTCCTGCTTACAAGCTAAGAGCTATATGAACAGGGACATAAATATCTAAAGAGACAAGTCTTTACAGGAAATATAAAAGGCATAGAATAGACATTACAGAAGTGAGAGGTTGCAATATAAAGACAAAAATGTCAGGATAGGAAAAAAGATAGAATTCAGTAAAAGTCAAATTTAGTTAAAGAGACGATTGAAAAGACAAAAAGTTAAAAAAGACAATAAATAATAGAATTTTATAAAAGACATACAAAAGACATTATGAACGAGGAATCAAAAAAAGACTACGGTGTCCTAATAGCAAAGAAGTCAGAAAAGCTTGTCACTGCACTCTACTTAGTTACTGACTTAATGGTTGACAGTGAGCCAATTAAGCATGGCCTTAGAAAGAATGCTGTTGCCCTTTTGTCGTCCATGAACGCCCTCTCACAGCTCGATGTAAAAGACAGAGTTATTGAGCTAAAAATGTCTCTTAAGTCAGTAACAGAAATTACGTCAATGCTCCATGTTGCAGTGACTACAGGTATTGTTTCTAAAATGAACGGAGAACTTCTCATGGAAGGGTTTAGATCTCTTCAGCTTGTCCTTGAAAAGAAACAGCCAATTTTCACAAAAGAGATGCTCCATGTTGAGAACGAGGAAGCTTTAGAGAAAGATGGATCTTTTTCAAGTGCAGTTAATTCAACTTCATATGACGCACTTACTCCACTTTCTATTGCCCGACTACATGAAAGTACGCAAGACCTAAGACGCACACAAGAGAGTCTCCGTCAGTCACAAATACTTAATAAGTTCAGTCTTAGTGAAAATAAGGGACAAAACAAGGAAGTACTAAAAGACATAAAGCCCGTGACCAATCCCCAGGAGAACTTAAGCTCTACAAGAGACACTTCTCCAAGAAATCTATCAACTCATGCTGTCCTTATGGAACATGCTGCGCGACCTGTAAATCCACTAGCGTCTTCATTCCAGATGAAGAAGTTATCTAGAAGAGACCAGATTTTAAGCTTATTTGTTAAAGGTGTGGATGTTAGCATAAAGGACATTGCAGCACGAATTAAGGGATGTAGTGAGAAGACTATTCAGCGCGAACTAAATGCTCTACTTTATGACAATGTGATTGAACGTATTGGTGAGAAGCGTTGGAGTCGGTATGTGCTTAGATAGTCTACTTGGACTGTTCATATTTACGGTTTCATAATACATAGTAGTGCCACTCGTTGATATTCATTTTTTGCAGTATATTCTGTCACAATTCCAGTCCAATCTTGTTATTATCTATGTGGGACAGATAAACGGCAGCTATAACACGAAAATGTAGTAGTAAAGCTGTATACCACGCAAGAGTATCCCTCTTGTTATTGTTCGTTTTTAGACAGCTGACGGGGTATAAAAGTAGAGTTGTTATTTTGACTTTTGGTTGAAAAAATGCGATACTTGCTCCACAGTACAGTAATGTACTTCAGGTGGTATTATCCACATTTAGAAGCAATGTAACAATTGCATTTATTTAGGGAATACATATACTACCTGTAGACGTCTCTGTTTGAGAGCGTCCTCTGGTATTTGAGATACATTTATAAGGTATCTTGAAGACAGGTTAAGATCGTTGACAACAGAATAGTGACGCAGATTAATTCTCCTTACATTATTAAGGAGGCGCAAGCCTCTTTTATTTTGCTATTTAAGAGAATGTTTCAAAATCGCCATTCGATTGTCATCAATCGTCTGTCATTAAAAAGTATGTCGTTTAGTTATGTCGAAACTAAATAAACGCACATACGGTGAAGTGCATTTAATAAGCACAACATTTAACACTTATAAACATAACGTTTATGTCATCAATCTCAATAAAGATCGCTACATCAGTAGCTATCATCGGAGGTCTTGTAGCTGGCGCAGTATCTGCATCAGCTGCTCTCAACCTTCCAACAATGAGTTGCTCATATGTGTTCAACACGAACCTTAAGAGTGGCTCACGAGGTGCAGATGTTATGAACCTCCAAAAGGTTCTTAACATGTACCCTCAAACACAAGTTTCTGAATCAGGAGCTGGTTCTCCAGGAATGGAAACTAGTACTTTTGGTCCAGCAACAAAGCGTGCTGTTAACAAGTTCCAGGCTCTACACCTAGTAGAACTTGGAATCTCAGCACCTACAGGAAATGTATTCGCTGGAACACGTGGACTACTTAACCAAGTATGTACAGGTGGATCAGGAATGGGTACAGGAACTGGTACAGGAACTGGAACAGGTACAGTAGTATCAGGCCCAGTATCTGCAATGCTTGCTATGTCACAGCCAACAGGCATGATCGTATCAGGTCAATCAGGAGCTCGTCTTGCTGACATTACTTTCTCAGGAAACGGAACTGTTACTTCAGTTCAGCTCCAGAGAACAGGAGTATCAGCTGATGCTACTCTTACTAATGTATACCTCTATGACGGAAATACTCGAATCACAGATTCAGCTTCAGTTGTAACAGGTGGCTACATTAACTTTAACTCAACAACTGGTCTTTTCTCAGTTAATGGAATGCGTACAATTACTGTACGTGCTGACATTGCTGCTAACACATCAGGACAGTCAGTTGGTGTAAAGCTTAACAGTGTAACTGCTGGAGGTTCAGCATCTACTTACAGTAATGTAATGGGTAATGCACTTCAGATCGGTTCTGTAACAACAGCAGGTGTAAACTTTGCTGATATTGCAGAAACAACAGTTAACGTTGATGCAGGTACACAGGCATACAATGTATGGTCTGATACTGTATCAGTAAGCACTCGTGATGTTAACCTCCGAGCTGCAACCTTCAAGTTTGTTGGTTCAGCTCCAGTTGACGCTATTACTAACCTTAGTCTCTATGTAGATGGTACTAAGGTTGCAGGCCCAGCTTCAGTTAACGCTATGAACAACAACAAGGTAACATTTGATCTCGGATCAATGCCTTATCTTCTTAAGACAGGGTCACACACAATGGATCTTCGTGGGGATATTGTAAAGGGTTCAAACCGTACAATCACTTTCTCAGTTGAAAACGTTGCTGACCTTATGTTCGAAGATACTAACCTTGCTGGTGTAAACGTATCTGCAACTGTTAATAATCAGCCTCTTTCACAAGGTAATTCTGTATACAATACAATTACTGTAAACAAGGGATCTGTTACTGTTAACGTTGACTCAGCTTTCTCTGCTAACAAAGTTACAGGAGGAGCTACTAACGTTCCAGTAGGACAGTTCACAATGAAGGCATACGGAGAAGATGTTAAAGTTAACACTCTTCAAGTTGCATTCTCACTTGGGACTATCACTAGTCTTAACAACGTTTCACTCTTTGTGAACGGTGGTCAAGTAGGAACAAACCAAAATTACACAGGATCTGCTCTTAGTTACACACTTGGATCATCACTTGTTATTCCTGCAGGTCAGACTGTAACTTTCACAGTTAAGGCTGACATTGTAAGTACATCAAGTGCTGCATATACAGTAGGATCTGTAGCTGCAATGATTGGTGGTGTATCTAACAATGCACAAGGACAAAGTTCTAACGAACTCGTTTCAGTTGCTTCAACTGCAGTAACTGGTAACTCACTTACAATTTCATCAGGTGCAGGATCATTCACACGTACATCAGGTTTCACTGCTGTAACTGTTGCTCCTAACACATCTAATGTAAAGATTGGATCATTCACATTCCAGGCTGATTCATCAGAAAGTGCTAAGATTACAAGTATTGGTGTTAAGCCAACACTTGGAGGTTTCCATGGAGGTACTGCTAACTCAATCAGTAACTACAGTAATCTTACACTTAAGCAGAATGGCGTAGTTCTTGGAACTCCAGTTGGTAACCCAGCTGCAGGTACATCAACATTCTCATTCCCAGAAGTTACTGTTGGAGCTAATTCAACTATGACTTTTGATGTGTATGCAGATATTGGTGGAAACTCTTCATCAACTGCTAACCCTACTGTAACTACAGATATGTCAGTGACATACCGTGGTTCTGTAAGTCAGACAACAATTACTTCAGCTGCTGCAGGTATCGCTATCTCATCAGCTGCGTCTACTCTAGCTACTCCTACACTTGTTAGTTCATCACCAGTTGCACAATTCGTGGTTGGTGGAACAACATTTGGAATTGCTACATACAAGCTTAGTACAGCTTCAGCTGGAACAGTTGCTACTGTACGCGAACTTCGTTTCGTAACAGCAGGAGTTGATGCTATTGAATCAATCACTGTTGGTGGCGTAACTGCTCCAGTTATCGGTGGTGGAACAACAACAATCTCAGGTCTTAACATCGCTGTTTCTTCAACAGGAACTGATGTGCCTGTAACTGTTAAGTTCTCAGGATTCCAGAACTCAACTACTGGTGGATCACTCCAAGCTAGTGTACCTTTGACATCAATCTCTCTAGGTTATATCGAAGGAACATCAGGTAGTGGATCAGTTATTACTTCGCTTTCTGCAGCTTCATCAAGTCTTATGACTCTTGTAGCTTCAAAGCCAACTGTAACTGTATCTTCAGTACAAGGTGGAACTCTAGTTCTCGGTGCTGAAAACAAGGTTGGAGAATTCACTGTGTCTGCTGATGCTAATGGTAAGATTTCTGTTGCTACAACAACTGTAAACCTTTCAGCTATTGGTGTTACTAGTCAACAGTTTGCTTCAACTCGTGTTGCTGACGGAAACACAACTATCAGTTCTGCAACTGTAACAGGTTCATCAACTGCAGTTATCGTGTTCTCACCAGCATACGAAATCTCAGCTGGACAGTCTAAGACTTTCAGTGTTTACTCAACTGTTACTGGTGCTGCACAATCAGGAATCACTCCTTACGTAGCATCTAGTCTTTCAGCTGCAGGATTCTATTGGAAAGACGTTATCGGTGGTGGTACTGCATTCCAGGGAACCAACATCATTAACTTCCCAACAAATAGTTACACAACAGCTAGATAATCTGCGCCACAATATTCTGAACTACTTAGTATGAAAATACTATGTAGAGCAAGTATTTAACAAAGGTTAAATTAACAAAACCACCCGTAAGGGTGGTTTTGTTATTTCTCGAGGAGCGAAGAGCGAGGAAGATGTCTGAAGCCATCAGGCGGATGGTATATAGGAGAAGAGTAAAGAGGTGTTCATAAATCGCAGCCTACAGACGTAGAAAGAATTAGAAAGAAAACTGCCCATGAAGGGCAGTTTTCTTTTCCAAAAAGATATGGTAGTATTACTCCTGTAAACCAAAGAAGTCGGTTGATTGAACGTTAAGTGAAGTTTCCTCAAAAGCAGTAGTTTTTGACGAAACTTAATCAGTCTGTAAATCCTGCGGAGGTACGAATATAAAGTTTTCTTTATTAACGACGTAAAGCGAGAGGAGTGGAAAAGTATTCTTTTCACTTCCGAGCCGAGGAGTTAAAAAGGATTAAAGACCTCGTCAGCTTGCTGCGAGAATCCTTTATTTTCTACTCTTAAATTTGTTTATCGGATAGATTAGGTATCTGTATTTATTGATCAGGACATTTAGAGTCTAATGTCTAATGTCTACAATCTAGTTCTCTATGGCATTACCACGCGCAAAGAAAGCTGAACTTATCGCATCATATACTGATGCAGTAAAGGGAGCAAAAAGTGCTGTGTATGTTAAATTCAAAGGACTCTCAGTTGCTGAAACAAGTACTCTTCGTGGGCAACTCTTTAGTGAAAAAACTCACTACACTGTTGTTAAGAAGACACTTTGGAAGCGTGCAACTGATGCAGTTGGAATCAAGGGCGAAGCTCCTGTAACTGGCGAAGAACTCGCTGTTGTATACGGAGAAGACCTTCTTACTCCTGCTCGCTTGTCGTACGAATTTAGTAAGACTCATAAGGATACGTTTGCAATTCTAGGAGGTATTTTTGATGGTGAATTCAAGAACCAGAAAGAGATGCTTTCAATTGCAACGATTCCTCCGCGTGAAGTTCTTCTATCACAGCTTGCATATCTTCTTAAGTCTCCAATGACAAAACTTGCTGTTGGACTTTCAGAAGTAGCAAAAACAAAAAACTAACAAAATTATTTCATTTACATTGTCGCTACAAAATTTTTCTCAGTCGCCGTACTAACGTGTACGTCCTCTTCTAAAAATATCTAAGCTTCGCGTAACTAAAACAATTTTCTTAGTTTTTAAAAACAGCATAAGCTGTATTACTCAATATAAATTATATCATTATGGAAAAACACGCAGATCTTTTGACAAAGATTGAAAACATGTCAGTAATCGAACTCAATGACCTTGTTAAGGCTATTGAAGAGAAGTTTGGAGTATCAGCTGCCGCTGTTGCAGCAGCTCCAGCGCAAGGTGCAGGTGCAGAAGCAGCTGATGAGAAGTCAGCTTACACTGTACACCTCGCATCAGCTGGTGAGGGTAAGATTGCAGTTATGAAGGTGGTTAAGGAAGTTCTAGCACTTGGACTCAAGGATGCTAAGGATCTCGTTGACGGAGCACCTGTTGACCTTAAGAAGGACATGAAGAAGGCAGAAGCTGAAGACTTCAAGAAGAAGTTAGAGGAAGCCGGAGCTAAAGTTGAACTAAAGTAATCGCAGATTACTTTATGAGACTTTAGAGTAGGTGCCGACTCGCTCGGTAAATACTCTAAAACATCAAGATATGTTCTATTAGAACATATCTTTTTGTTTGTCATAGAAAGCCATAACAACGAGCGTTTGGCCAAAGGGGTATTGCTACTGTAATGTAATCATTGCGGTAGCAACAGAGTAATCACTAAACAAGATTGCGGCCGTGCCGATTCGTGGAGCAAAGGTTAACATAAAAAGACGTATTCATTTAGAATACGTCTTTTTATATCTGACTAAAATTATTTATCTTTTAATAAGGTTTTTGTCAAAATACTCAATCCGATATTTTTTGTTTTACTTAAGTAAACTTTAAAAGGAGCTGTACCTTGGGTAAATCAAATACAAACACTGATGCATTGTTGGACCCTGAAAGGGTAAAAACCAATCTGGTAGCACACATGCGGGCTTCCGAACAAGTGCGTGCCCGTCGAGATGCGGAGCTACATGTTATAGGTCTTTCTCAAAAAATGCCCACAAGGAAACCTGCTGTAAAGACGACTGGTAAAAAGAAAAAGTAGTCCCATTCAAAGCGAAGCTTTGCGGGACTTTCTTCTCAGTTGGAGTGCAGTTAAACAAAAAAAGATGTACGATTCCGTACATCTTTTTACTTACCATGTAGCTCCCACTACGCTTAGAATCAGTAATGTGTAGAACTAATAAAATCAAAGCTCTTACGGTGGTATACTTTTATGCATGACAATGCCCCCATTTTTAAGCACTATTCTTATTAAACTTAAATTAAAAGAAGTTGACCCGCTCGACCAAGGAGTAACTCAGGGCTACGCACCGTATGAAGAGCTTGACGGTAAGCAGACTACTAAGCTCGGGATGATCTTTGTAGTTATTATGGTTATTGCAGGACTATGGCAAGGGCAAGTTTTGTTACATTCAATACAAACTACAATTAATCCGCCTGAAAATCTTTCATCATGTTTTAGCGATGCAGTAAATCGTAGCGGTCTTTCGATTACAGTTAGTCGCGATTATTCATATTCAGAATATGGTGGGCGTCAATATAATGGCTATAGTTCATCCTATGCACCAGCTTATGATGAAGGTTTAAACAGGTGCCGATATTCTATTATAGAAGTAGAAAGAAATTTCCCTGCTCTTTATGATTCAGTTAGACCTAAGATTGAATTGTTGTCTAGATTAAATAGTGAGGTATCAACAGCAAATTCAGAATTATGGAAAGAAAAGAATAATAAAAATACTCAGCAGCAGAATTACAACACTTCTTTATTCGAAAATATGAGTGGAAGTGAGAGGGCGGTTTACTCTGCCAGTACTATTTCTGGGACTCTTGTAGTTGCTGAAGATAGGATTGCAATACTAGAAAAGCTTATTGCTTCAAAACAGTCTGAGATTAGAACTGCTCAAGAAGAAATTAAACAAACACTTGTTCAATCCAGTCTATTACTTGAATCTGTGGCAAGTGACTATGAAAATGATGTTCGTTTTCTAGAACTTAAGCGTTTCCTGACAAGTTTCTTTTTGCTTGCTCCACTTGCTTGGTTTACTTTGAGGCGATACTTTAAGGCAAAGAATACTCGTTCAGAGTTTGCGATTATCTGGGGAGGGGCTGCGCTTATTGCTACATTGCTCTTTAGTCAGGTGCTTGTTGTTTTTGTGTACAGGATTTTACCAAAACGATTGCTCGCAGAAATTGCTCAATTCCTTGCGTCGTTGATCCAGTCATTTGATTTCCTTATTATTATTTTCCAGTGGCTAGGGTTTATTCTTATCCCACTTTTCTTTGGGTACCTCGTCTACAAAATTCAGAAGAAGTTTTATAATCCACTAGCTGTTTCCATGCGATCTATTAAAGATGGAAAGTGCCCAAAGTGCACCATGAAAATAAAAGATAGCATGGTTCATTGTCCGATGTGTTCATTTAATCTTAGGGTTAGCTGTCAGTCATGTTCCTCAACAAGTGTTTGTTTTGCAAAGTATTGTGAGACATGTGGTAAAGCAATCCCAGAACAAGTGATAGTCACTAAATAAGGAGAATATTATTTAATTTACTTGTAAGAAATAATACACTTCTTATGCTGTATTTGTAGTCTATTAACAAGATTGTTGTGTACGTGATATATACAAAAAGACCTCGAAGTCGAGGCCGTTTAGAGGTGCTACGTTGCACCAATTGTTAAATTACAGGAAGATACTTGCCTGAGAGCCAGCATCCATCTTCCATGAATACTTTATCCCCACGAAGTGCGATGCGCCCTTGTGCAACGAGAGCTGTGTAGATTGGTTGAACACAGTGCTCCATTTTGTTGACCCGAGCGCCAAGAGTTTCTGCTGTGTCATTTGGCAGTATCTCAACCGGGACCGATGCAAACACCGGTCCTGTGTCATAGTTGTTGCTCCCATCACTTTTTTTCACAAACGGTGTAACAAAGTGCATGGTGACATGAGTGACGCTGATACCGTCTTCATCGCGCGCACGGATCATTCTTTCGTGAACATGGTGGCCATGAAGACCGGCAGTTATGGGGAATGACCCGGGGTGGATATTGATAACCTTGTCAGTCGGAAGTCCGGTCACTGGCTTGAGCCAGCCAGAAAGACAGACTAAGTCTGCACGAGATGAGCGTACAAGATTCTCATAGTGGACAATGAGCATAGGCAAAGTCACGATGTAGCAAGGAATCCCAAGTCTCCTTGCGTGATTCGCAACACCTCCATCTGCATAATGGGTAACGAATCCCACAACTTCAAAACCGAGGTTTCGCGACCTGCTTTCTTCTACGAGTCGAGCAGCACCACTTCCTCCGCCAGTTGCAGAACCTGAAGCAAAAACAAGAACATTCTTCATGATGAGGGCTCCATTCCGAGCATTAATGAATCGAAGAGAAATCTCCAAAAATACTCTACCACATGCAGAGATTTTTTGCATAATCTAAAATATTATCAAAAATTACTATAATTATATTCCGTCACACATTCTCTTTTTGCACAAGTACCGGATATATTTCTTTTCTGTTAAAATATATACATGGACTTACTGATACGATTGCTAGGCGGTGCCGAGCGAGTGAAAATAATGCGATATTTTCTTCATCATGAAGACAACATAGTCTCGCTTTACGAGATTACTCTTAAGACAAAATCTAAGAGTACTTTGGTACGTAAAGAATTAGCAATACTTTCTGCAATTGGTTTTATTGAAAAGAGAAAAGCAAGAACAGTCGTAACGACAGGAACTGGGAAGAAAGCAACTTCAAAAATGAAAGAGGTGAATGGATATAAATTAAATACACTCTTCCCCCATAATCAAGCACTTAAAGATTTGTTATTTGATTTTCATCTCCTAGATAAACGCGAGCTTGCTGCGCGCTTCAAGGTAATTGGGAGAATTAAACTATTCGTGGTTGCAGGGGTATTCATTGGAGATATAAAATCACGTGTTGATTTATTAATCGTAGGTGAGGCAATTAATCGTGCAAAAGCAGAAAAAATTCTTGAAATACTTTCTTCTGAACTTGGGAGAGATGTTGTGTATTCGATTATGGATGTAGAAGAATACGAGTATCGCTTCAAAATGTATGACAAGTTCGTGCGCGATATTAAAGAGATGCCACATGAGATGGTGATAGATAAGTTACGGGAACCGAAGAAATAAAATAGCGTGTAGATAGTAGTGTGTAGCGTGTAGATTAAATACAAAGGGCGACCGCTT
>JACCDT010324991.1_pt1 | contig 28930 bp, 22 predicted proteins | sample 7446291 | NCBI WGS metagenome assembly JACCDT01 (sample SAMN15323446, study PRJNA562643) | freshwater metagenome | isolation source: river surface water | place: USA:Blue River Watershed | collected 2017-08-17 | reverse complement strand
TTCGTATGCTCATCTTTGCTACCACCTCTCTCGTTCTGACTTTTCTGGTCTCCCTTGGTATTTTTGCTCCATCGATTATTTCCTCTAAACTTTCGCCGAATTGGAACAAGCAACAATGGACAACCAAGTCAGCGGCAATTTTAGCACTAGTTGGCCTCCTTACCACTGCTGCTTGTGGTGGCAAATCCGTTGAAGAAACCGCTGTTGCAGAAGCTGAAGTATTTGTTCCCTTACCCTTAGATAGTTTGTTTTTAGATCTTACCAAAAAGGACACCTTCGAATACAATCAAGATCCAATGATGGATGGATTCATTTCAAGCTCAAATGGTGCATCTCAGGGGTATGTCAAAGAATTCATTCGGAATTATGGGAGCAATCAGTTGCTAGAAGCTGGTTTAACCTTGTATGAATTTGCCGACAGTACCAGTGCACGCCAGTCTTATGACCAACAGCAAAAAGATCATTTCAGCAAGACAATTGTGGATGAAGACACTGGCAAGGAAAAGAAAAATCCATTCCTTTCTAAGAAAATTGAGATTGAATCCATAGGAGATGATTCCTTTTGCTACAAGTTTGTATCCCCGACCGTAGTGGTCCTTTATGGTAAATACATTATCGAATCTGACGTGTCCATCACTATTGAAGATGGTGTACGGGTGGTAGGCCCATTTACGATGATGAATTCCTTTCTTGACAATGATTTCACACTGGGTAAATCCGTGGAAATAGCGAAGAAACAAGTGGAGAAATTGAAATCCTTGAATCATCGCTAAGCACTAACCATTTTTTCTTTAAAAGAAAGCCACTTGGACACAACGGATTATCGATAGGTCTAGGTGGCTTTTTCTTTTGTGTCTTAGCTCCTCTGCCTGCCCCCTAGAATTACGAGATCACGTAGAAATGGGGATAAGCCTTTGCGCCTCCGCGTCTTTGCATCCTGCCCTGTAGAATTAAGTGGCGCCATTCTTTTTTCTCTCGCAAAGTAAATAATCCCCCTTGCCTCCTTGTAAGGGGGAATTGGCCTATTTTTCCCCTTCAATAGTGAAGCGAAAAATCAAAAATTCAACTTCATAAATAAAATACGAAGGACCGTTTAGGAGACTCCCCCTTACCAAGGGGGCTGGGGACAAAGCCTACCTGCATACTGTAGGTAAACCTACATTAGGCAGGCTACTATTTTGTCTTTGCCAAATCCCCACTGAGTATGGTCGTATACTTGATTTTTTTCCGTAAAAAATAGCTTTCAAAGTAGTAGTACGACAAATGGCTGATGCCGATAGTCAGGAGTAAAATCAGACCCAAGGTCAAGGGATAGCTTATCCAGGTAGGCAAAGCCTGCGGTTCTACAACTTCGGGCAATCCTTTTACTACTAGCACTACTGCAAACAAGTGGTACACATACAACCCATAGGACAGCTTTCCCAAATAGGCAAAAAGCGGGTTCTCCAAGGAAAGAAGTACCCCAGGATTAGTGGCAATATTCAGGATCAATCCACAGACCACTAAGGAAATAAACTCGTCCTGCATCCATGCCAAGGAATAGTAGTCGATCCAGTTTAAGCCCATGCACACGAAGAGAAGCAGTAAGATCAACTGCACCACGCGATGGTAAAGCAATTGGATGACTGCATTTTGGTGAAAAAAGAGGTAAGCTCCTATCCCACCAATAATCATTGCCGAGAAGCGAGTGCGGATGACAAGTAATTCAAAGTGACGATCTATGCCTCCCGCATAAAATTTGAGGGCCAGGTAGCCGCCAAGCAGCAATAGCATGATCCAGAGCAGCATCCGCTTGATCCGAACCACATGTGGCCAAAAGAGGTAAAATTGCTCTTCCACCGCCACTGACCAGAGCACATTGGCAAAAGGAACAGTAGGCAGGTAGACAAAAGCCACGTTTGCCGCCAGGCCAACAAATAGTAGCAGTCGATGTACGTAATCCCCCATATCGCTGGAATAAATGGGCACCTGAAAGAAATCCAAGTGGGGAATCACAAAAAAGCCAAGCACCAAAATCAGGTAGTAGAGCGGCCATATCCGCAAGATCCGCCGAAAGTAAAAATGGCGAATCCGAATTGGAGCTTCCTGCTGTTCTTCAAGGAGCAGGTAGGTAATCAGAAAACCACTTAACACAAAAAATATACTGACGCCGAAGGCACCTAGATAGGCGCTGTAGGAATTGGCCCAGAGCGTGGGATAGCCAAGGTAACTTTTAACTAGTTCCGTATGGTCGACTATCACCAATAGTGCCGCGACGAAACGAACGCCATTCAAGCCTGGGAATTGAATTTTTTTTATCATAAAGTTCAAAAATAAGCGATTCAGGCATTCAATTCATTTATCAGAAAAATGAAAGTTGTTTCAAAATATGCCTATTTACCGAATTCTAAAATTGCGATTCTCTTGATAAAGAATTAACTCAAAAACAAAAAACTTGATTTGAATTCAATCGCTCCGTATTTTCAAGAAGACAAGCACCCTGCCATGAAAAAAATCACCTTCCTCCTCCTCGCGCTCAGCCTATGTTTGGGCTTACAACTCCCACTCAGTGCACAATCCTTTGAAGCCTTTGACCAGTACTTATCGAAAGAAGTACAAGAAGGAAGGTTGGTCGGTGTCCACGGTATGGTATTTCAGGATGGTCAACTCGTGTACAACCAATCCTATGGCCTCCGAGATCGGGAATCCAAGGATCCTCTACGAGGAGACGAACTCTACTTCATCCAATCGATGACAAAACCCATTGTATCGGTGGCATTGATGACACTCTACGAAGAGGGCAAGTTTCAACTAGACGATCCGGTCTCCAAATACCTCCCGGAATACGCCAACCTACAAGTTGTCAACGACCCCACCCAAGGAATAACTGCAGGCACTCATCCTGCACCCAGCGCGATGACAGTCCGCCAAGTACTTAGCCATACTGCTGGCATGAGCCATGGCATCGCTCCCATTGCCTACGACAAGGAACTTTGGAATGGAATCATACTAAACGGTAACCTAAAAACCCTAGCCCAACGGACTGAGGCACTAGCTAAAATACCACTAGCCTTTGATCCAGGTAGTAAATGGAACTATTCCTTCTCCCCCGATATCGTCGGCCGTCTGGTAGAAGTGCTATCAGGAAAAAGCCTAGACCAGTACCTGCAAGAACGGATCTTTGGCCCGCTGGAAATGAACAATAGCGGCTACAACCTCTCCGAAGCACAAAAGCAACGAGTGATGACCGTATATTCTTACAGTGCTGATACGACACTCAACCGTGCCTGGGGCCAGCCCACTCCATCTGGCAATACACTATTTGCTGGGGTCAATGCCCTGTTCACGAGCACTGCAGATTACCTCCGATTTGGAGAAATGATGCTCAACCAAGGAGAATGGAATGGCAAACGCATCCTCAAGCCAGAAACAGTAGCGCTGATCACTGCAGACCACACCACAGACATCCAGTATAGGCTCACCCCAAAAGATTCCTACACCGTACTAGGCAATGGCATCGTGACCGATGCACTGGGTACCCTAAACCTAGAACCTGGCCACGGATTTGGGTTGGGCTTTGCCATAGTCCAAGACCCCAAAAAGGCAAATCGTAGTAAATCGGCAAAGGGAGAGTACTTCTGGTCTGGAGCCAATTCCACCCATTTTTTCATCAATCCCGAAAAGAAGATCGTAGCAGTATTCATGACCCAGGTCGCCTCAGTAGGTAGCCCCAATCCCTACGGATTTTATTTTGGTAACGAGATGCGAAATTCAATCTACAAGGGAATCGACTAAAAAATCTCTTGTAGTTGAAAGCCAAGTTTAAATAAATAAGGAGTTGGGAATGCCTTTGGCTACTTAGTTGGCACATTTCGTCCCAATCTCCTTATTTATCCATTGAATCCTGTATTGCTGAAATCCTTCCTAGGCACCATTCAGAGGACCTATATCCAGCGCATTACCTAGCAAATAGGCTTTCTTTTAGAATGCTTTTGTGGGGCCAGCTCGGTCTATTACTTAAAGTTAACATGTAACCGACCAACATTTTGGCTTTTCCCTCACCGGAGCTTCAAAACTTGCCCGATTCGGATCAGATCACTTCGAAGGTTATTCAATTTCTTTAACGTCGAAACTTTCACTTTATACTTCGCTGCAATCTCAGAGAGCGTATCTCCTTTCCTTACTTTATAGGTTGCTGGTTTACCAGAACTGCTCCCAGAACTTGAAGCCGGTTTCACCTCAGGCACCACCCTATCGTAGACTTTTAAGGGAATAGCCAAACTCTCTTGGTTTGGGTTAGACGCATAAAATTCCAGAGTATTTAAAATGGATTTATTCAACAAATACCCTTTCAAGCGGTATCCCTTACTGGTCAAATGGATATAATCCTTTTGCGCGTAGCCTTGGCTTTCCCAATTCTTAATTTGTCCATACCCCCCAGACAGGTCATAAAAATTCCAGTACATGACCTCATTTTCCTTTGCAATGGAATCCATCATTTTCGCAAATTCAATCCCTGCATCGATGTACTTGCCCTTGTAAAACAAATCTTGAGTAGAAGTCAGAACAATAACAATTTCAGGATTAATCTCCCTAAATAGGGAAATTGCCTTTACAACGTTGGCAGGAAGTTTTTCTGGAACAGTATTTTTATACAAAATATTGTTGGTTCCATAATCCAATAGTACAAGGTCTGGCCGTAGCTGTTCGGCTTGTTCCTTTAACTTAGCCAGGTTCAATACGGCTTCAAAAGGAGAAGCTCCCACGCCAAAGGATTGATATAACAATCCTTTTTTATCCGTTTTTTCTAAGCTGAACCCATAAAATCGAAAAAGCTGTTCTACCTTTTCGGTAGGCAAAAGATTTAAAGAAATCTCTTTAATCTCTTGATGTATTGGGATAACGAGGAAATTTTTACCCTCTTGCGTAGCTCTTACGGAATCGTCAACCACATATTCAAAGTCTCCAGAGGTAATTTTAAAATCCGGAGTCAAGGCATTGTTGTCGAAAAACAAAAGAAGTTCATACTCCTCTTTCGGAATCGGTGTATTCATGGAAAGTGTGAATCCAGCCACTTTTGACCTGGTTTCAATAGTCATCCCCCTTGCTCCTAGTGGGATTTTTGGCGGGATTTGGTAACTTTTTGCCGAAGTCCATTCCCCAGTATGGGAAGATTTGTAGTTGATACTGCCGTAAGTCTTCGCCGCAGAAAAAGGAAAGAAAAATCCAGGCCCTGCACTTCCAAACTCTTCGTGTAAATATTCCTTTGCTCGCGTTGTAACTATCTCCGCTTGAATATGACTAGCTCCAAAATGGAATAATACGACACGTTTGTCTTTGGCTTGTTGAAACAGTTCCGCAAACTTTTTACCAGTTGCCAACGAATGGTATTGAAAGAATGCATAGCTCGTATCTACTTTCAATAGGTTGATTTCAGCCGATACCTCTTGACCGTACACTAGCTTTGTCCATGAGAAAAAGCAAAACACCACTACTAGAACAACTTGAACAATACGGTAATTCATATGCGAAATATTAATCTAAAAAGGAGACGCTTCCATTCTCAACGAGCACACTATCTTGGAGACTATTGATCGAATCCAAAATCTTTTGTTCCCGCTCCTTTTTTAACACGTCATCGTAATCTTGATTTTTGTTGTAGGCTAAGTTGCGCATCATGCCGATGGTGCCTCTGGACATCGCCCCATACATCCCCAAAGCGAAAACCAAATCATTCACTTGGGCATCGTTCATAATCTTAAGCAAATTGTGTTTGGAATACCTAAAATCAACGACATAAATTTCCTCGTAATGACTAATTAAGTACACCACAAATGCATTTCCCATGGAATTTTTAACTACAGCTACTTTTTTCCCATTTTTCACATTGGTCGTGATTTTTATCAGCGGAGCATCTCCGCAAATAAATGTGGAATAATTCGCTGAATTACAAAATACCCTGGTTTTTTGGGGGTATTTGAAATCGTACGGATTGTAACGAACCGCCTGGGTTTCTATTCCTGGTGGAATGTAGGTTTCTACTAGATCCGGATTATCGCGGACACTTTGATCTCGAGTCAATTCATAGAGAGAACCTAAAAAACCAGATTTCACTTTTTTCTCCATATTTTCCAAGGGAACTGGAGTAATCCCCGCAGCCTTGCAAAAGGCTACATAGCCATAATAAGCACCCAAACCTGTCCAGTGGTGGTCACTTCCATACCACAAGTACTCGTTGTAATGCTGATTCATTTCGCCTAGAATATCTGCAAAATAAACCCCTGGATTTAGGTTGGCCTTGATTGCTTGCAGTGTCTCTTCATTTCGTTTGGCATAATGTTCGTATTGAGGCAAAGGAATGAATGCAGAAGATAAAGGAGCTACACAAGAAAACACGCGTGCCCTCCCTTTTAACGAATCGGCATAAACATTAAGCATTTTTGAGAAAAAAGGCGAAACTGCTGGGTTACCTGCATTTTGGGTGTAAATCTTTCCATCCAAAATCAACATACTCCCTGAATAAGCTTCATCAATTCCGTCCAAAAACTGTTTGGACGCAGCAGAATCCAAATCTGAATTTAAATCTGCATCTGTTTTTTTTGGCGGAGCCACTACCACAATTCTTTCAGTATCCTGTAGTCTAAATCCTAAGTTGTATCGAAAAGCCTCCGTAAACCGAACCGCATAGGCACGGAAAGGAAAGTGATCATTGATATAGGAATTAATGCCCTTGGTCAGCTTCCCTGTAATGTAGTTTTCCCAAGTAATGTCTGGAAAAGTAGCAAGCGTACGCTTCTCAGCAATCGACACTTCTTCCTTCTCCAAAACAATAAATAAACTTGTCAAGGTTAGTAAACACACAAACAAAAGCGCTATTTCTAATTTCCTAACCATATTAGAATCTGAAATAAATAAATGGATTATAGGTGTCGTCAACAATTAATGCTGTTGCAACAAGCAAGAACAATAGATTAAACACAAGCGAAAAAGAGCTGTAGTACTTAGTCGCAAGTTGGTTCGTTTTTGTAGTCTTTGGAAAAATCTCATCCCAAGGAATACAGAATAGAATTACCACTACATACAGGAAGGAATACGATGCCAAATCACTTATCCAACCCGCTCCAATTGGGTTTGGAGAATAAAAAAGCTTTCCTAAAAACACATACAGCTTGTCAAAATCATCAAAATAGAAAAAGGAACGGCTATAGTTGACCACTACAAGTGCATAGGCATACAAGGCAAATCGAGGCAGAAGGTCAAAATACTTTTTCAAGATTTTCTCTATAACCATGAAAGTCCCAAGAAACAGACCCCATAGGACAAAATTCCAACTGGCACCATGCCACAATCCCGTTAAAAACCAGACTACCAAAATATTTCGAATCTGATACTTTTTATTGCCGCCTAGCGGGATGTAAACATAATCTCTTAAAAACCTTCCTAGGGTCATGTGCCACCTTTGGTAAAAATTGGCAACTGAAGTGGCCGCATAAGGATGCCTAAAGTTTTCAGGAAAGGTAAAACCGAAGATTCTTCCCAACCCAATAGCCATATCTGAATACCCTGAAAAATCAAAATACAGCTGCAAAGAATACAGCACAATACCAAACCAAGCCTCTGGTGTGGACAAATCATTAAATTGGACTTGAAGGTACTTTTCCACTAAAATTCCCAAACTGTTGGCTAAAACCACCTTTTTGAAGAGTCCCAAGCAGAATCGGTTTACGCCAATATGTATCCCATCCCAACTAAACACACGATCTCTTGTCTCTTTGGCTACTTCAGCATACCGGACTATTGGTCCTGCCACCAACTGAGGGAATAAACTAACATACATCAAAAAATCTACGAGATTTCTTTCCGCTTTGACTTCATTTTTATAGACATCTATCGTATAAGAAAGCGTTTGAAACGTATAAAATGAAATTCCTACAGGAAGCAAAATATTGGGTTCTTTTAACGAAGTGCCTAACAAAAAATTGACGTTCTGAATGATAAAATCAGCGTATTTGAATGTCGCCAATAAACCAATATTGATGATAATCGAACTCAGTAACCCAGCTACTCGGACAAACTTTATCGCTCGGTATTTTTCAATTAAAAACCCATTCGCGTAATCTAATAAGCCTGAAAACAATAAAAGAATAATCCAAACAGGTTCACCCCAAGCATAAAAAACAAAAGAGAAAACAAGAAGAATGAAATTCTTAATTCGTATATCCTTGAATAAAAAATAAAAAATTAAGGAAAGCGGAAGAAAGAAATATAAGAAGATTAGACTCGAAAAAACCACAGCAATTATATATGATGGACAACAACTATTTAATTAAGACTAGGAATTATCACAAGTCTTTGAAAATTTAATACTCTTCAAATGAGCTGGATACCTGCTATTTGAATACTTCATTCGCACAAGAAAACGATAATAATCCTCTTTGTGGTTCAGGTAATACTTTGACTGCCATTGTTCGTAATATTCCAAACTTTCTTGCCAAGAAGAGAATCGCAGGTACTCTTTGTTTTTAAACCCAAATAGATTATTTCGAGACATTAAAAACTCTCCTTTCAACCACCCTGTTTCCCAAATAACTTGTTTGATCACAATTTCTTTATGCATCATCTTCGAGGCACAGATGAAACTAAAAATACTATCCAATAACAAGGCTCTCGTATCTTGATTGGTTGTGGAGCTTGAAGCCATCCCTATGGATTTGTTTGAATCCACAGCAGCAACAGAAAGATTCATGGCTTTAGAATCCCAGTTAGTTTTTTCTGAATTTCCGCTTAGCCAAGAAAGAAGAAGACTTCCTAGGTAAATGGATAGCACTGCCACTGTTTGAAGCATATTGATCTCAATGAATCGAAATACTTCCAGGGTAAGAAGTATTTCTTGTAATTACTAAGCTCAGAATAACTAGAGAAGGAAGTACCAATTAGCTAAAAATCAGTACTTACCTATTCTGATTAAGCGATTTTTTTCAAAATTAACTAAATCATTAGTTTAATCCCAATGAGCTCCATCGAATACCTATTCCATCTTTGGAATGAGTCAATCTTGAAAAATTTTAATGGTTTTGCACCGAATTTTATTCGGTTTAGAAACAGGATGTACTATATTTATCCAGCGATTCGGAAACCTTTGATTCTCGTCCGGGTTAGTAGTTCAGCCCTAAACCAACAGCAGCCCAAGCATGAATGTATTAGTCATTGACATCGGTGGTTCCAACATCAAAATTCTAGCGACAGGACAACCTGAGCGCATCAAAATCCCATCTGGTGTAGACTTCACTCCTAGCCAACTAGTAGCCTTAGTACAAAAAGCAACCCAGGAAGCAAATTGGAAATTTGAAGTGGTGACGGTAGGCTTTCCTGGGGTAGTTAAGCAAGGACAAATCGTGTCTGACCCCGTCAATCTAGGTAAGGGCTGGATGGGCTTTGACTTTCAACAGGCCTTTGGATGTCCTGTCAAAGTCATCAACGACGCTGCCATGCAGGCGTTGGGCAGTTACAAGGATGGCAAACTTTTATTTATGGGTTTTGGTACAGGACTGGGTACAGCCATGGTTTACGAGCACCTTATCCTACCCTTAGAAGGAGGACACCTGCCCTTTCGTAACGGAACCTTTGAAAGCCATGTAGGCAATGCCAGCTTGACCCTCCTAGGTAAAAAACAATGGAAAGAATTGGTCTACGAAACCATTGATTGCTTTCAAAATTGTTTCCAACCAGATGAAATTGTACTTGGTGGAGGAAACTCAAAATACTTAGAAGAACTTCCTGCCAATTGCAGGTTAGGTTCAAATAAAAATGCCTTCGCAGGTGGGTTTAAATTGTGGGAAGGAAATTACCGATTTTAAACCAACATCCACTGCTTTTCATTTTGCTTTAACCTGCTTTCTGCCACACCAATCCACCGATCACACCCTTTATGGCTCAAGTAACTTCAGACGCACTGGTATTTTATGGGGCTACCGGCGATCTGGCCTTTAAAAAAATATTTCCTTCCCTTTACCTTATGGTCAAGCGAGGTCATCTTCAAGCCCCAATCATTGGCGTTGCCCGTGGGGATTATGACCTCCAAAAATTACAACTTCGTGCTAAAGAAAGTATCCAACGCTACGGAGACTACGAAGAAGAAACCTTTTCGAAATTTATTCAGCTTCTTGCCTTTGTAGGAGGAGATTACACCGACCCTCAAACTTTCCTTCGCATCCGTGCTGCATTGGGTGCTGCCCAAAACCCTACCCACTACTTAGCAATACCACCGGTACTGTTTCCCAGCATCATCACCCAACTCGAGCAGTCAGGCTGCGCCAAAGGAGCCCGAATCATTGTGGAGAAGCCTTTTGGTACGGATTACTCCTCCGCTAGAGAATTGAATAACTTGTTGCTATCCAAATTTTCGGAAAGTTCGGTATACCGAATCGATCACTATTTAGGTAAAAGACCGGTGAATAATTTGGTGTTTTTCCGATTTGTCAATTCGCTTTTGGAGCCTGTATGGAACAAGAAACATATCGAATCCATGCAAATTACCATGGCCGAGGACTTTGGTATTCAAAGTCGCGGGGCTTTTTACGACGTGACTGGAGCCATTCGCGACGTGATTCAAAACCACCTCTTTCAAGTCCTCTGCAACCTGACCATGGAGCCTCCCCAAACCTTGGACAGCGAATCCATCCGTGATGAGAAGGTAAAAGTCCTGAAAGCCATTGCCCCGCTCCGTGCGCAAGACGTGGTCCGTGGGCAATACCAAGGCTACCTTCAGGAAAAAGCCGTTAGAGAAAATTCCAAAACAGAAACCTTTGCCGCCATGCGGCTTCATATCAATTCCCCCCGCTGGGAAGGAGTTCCCTTTTTTATTCGCGCTGGCAAAAATCTTCCCGTCACCTGCACAGAAATCTTGGTACGTTTCAAACACCATCCCTCGGCTTATTCTTCGATTGCATCCAAACCCAACCACATTCGTTTTCGAATTAGCCCAGATGTGACCGTCGCCTTCGGGATGTTGATTATGGCACCTGGAGAAGACATGGCTTCGGTACTTTCCGAAGTTCAAGGCAATCCCACTCCTTTTCCCAACGAAAAAGATGCCTATGAGCGTGTGCTGACCGACGCGATGGCGGGCGATCCTACCCACTTTGCACGCCAAGACTACGTAGAAGAAGCATGGAAGCTGGTGGATGAGTACTTGCACGCGGACTCCCCAGTATTCACCTATGCCCCGGGCACTTGGGGACCTGAGGAAGTGAACGAGCTAATCTGTCCTCCAGGAGGCTGGAACAACCCAACCTTGCCTAAAAAATGAGCATAAAAATTGAACTTTTCCCTTCAGCCAATCAAGTAGCCGAAGGTGCCGCAGCCTATCTCGAACAACTGATTCGCGAAACGCTAGCCCAAAAGAAAACCTTTTCAATGGCCATTAGCGGAGGACGTACGCCCTGGGAAATGCTAAAAATTCTATCCAGAGCACCCCTTCCTTGGACTCGGATCAACCTATTCCAAGTAGATGAGCGCATAGCCCCTGATGGACATGCTGATCGCAACCTGACCCAACTCTTTCAAGCCATTGAAGGAAGTCCGATGGTCACTCGATTGCATATTTTCCCCATGCCCGTAACTGCAGAAGATCTAGAAGCAGGATCAAAAGATTATGCTGAACTTATACACGACATCACGGAAGGCGAAGGGATAGATCTCATTCACCTTGGAATGGGAAGTGATGGACATACGGCCTCTTTGGTACCTGGAGATGGTGTATTGCAAGTCCACGATCGAAATGTGGCCTGCACGGAGCAAGTCTACCAGGGAAGAATCCGAATGACCCTCACCTATCCCCTTCTCAATTCCGCCAAGCGCATCCTCTGGATCGTGACGGGTTCCGAAAAACAAGAAATGGTGCAGCGCTTATTGAAGCAGGATTCCAGCATCCCTGCAGGAATCGTGAATCAAGCAAATGCCCTCCTTATGGTGGACCAAGCGGCTTTTGGCAATTAATCACCCTAAAATTTAGGGGTATTGGAAATCTCCAGTCGGATGGATTCACCCTATTTCCGAGGATCAGAAGTAGCTAGGCACCCTAAATGGATTGGACCCTAGATCCTGACGCTTTTTTTTTATATTTCAGAAAATTAGTTTCATGCTCACCCTATTTAACCAGGCCCTTCATCGGCCGGATTCGATCGCAATCCTAGATACTCAAGGTACACACACCTACGAAACCCTTTGGTTCAAAAGTGCACAAATCGCACATCAACTACTTGCAGGAAGATCGGATTTAAACCAAGAGCGCATTGCCTTTATGGTATCCCCGGGACTAGATTATGTAGCCACGATTTGGGGGATTTGGAAAGCGGGAGGCATAGCCGTACCGCTCTGCTTGAGTTACCCTCTGCCTTCTTTGGCTTATGTGATCGAGGATACGCAAGCAGCAGCCTTGGTGGTAGAACCTACATTTAGTGAACTACTCCAAGACTATGCTCAAGAAAAAGCAATTCCTTTTCACCGGGTAAAAGACCTACAAGTAGGGCCTGTAACTTCAGATTTGCCTGACCTTAACCTGAGTCGAGGAGCTTTGATTTTATACACTTCCGGCACGACGAGTGTACCCAAAGGGGTACTCACTACACATGCCAACCTGGAAGCTCAGATTAGTACCTTGATTGCCGCTTGGCAATGGACTTCTGACGACCACACACTCTGCCTCTTGCCCCTGCACCATGTGCATGGTTTGATCAACGTGGTTTCTTGTGCCCTTTGGGCTGGTGCCACCCTCCAGTTCCTGCATCCCTTTCAAGCCGATACTGTTTTTTCCATTTTCCTAGAAGGCAAGGTAAACGTGTTTATGGCTGTGCCTACAATCTATTTCAAATTGATTGCAGAATTTGACTCCTATTCAAATGAAAAGCAGGAAGCACTTAAGGCTTGCATGAAAGCTTTCCGGTTGATGGTATCTGGATCAGCTGCACTTCCCGTATCCGTCATGGACAATTGGGAAAAAATCTCGGGACACCGGCTTTTGGAGCGTTACGGAATGACTGAAATCGGCATGGCCATCAGCAATCCTTATCAGGGTGAACGCAGAGCAGGCTACATCGGCATACCACTTCCAGGGGTCAAGGTGCGTTTGGTAGATGATCAAGATCAAAACGTATTCTTGGGCCAGCCTGGTGAAATCCAAATTCAAGGTCCGGGAGTCTTTGCCAAGTATTGGGGAAAGACAGAGGCTACAGCCAAAGCCTTTACACCAGACGGCTGGTTCAAAACTGGGGACATTGCTGTAGTCGAGACAGGCTACTACCGTATTTTGGGACGGGATTCCATCGACATCATCAAATCTGGGGGCTACAAAATCTCCGCTCTGGAAATTGAAGAAGTGCTTCGAAGCAATGAACAAATCAAAGATTGCGCAGTGGTTGGCATTCCCAATGAAGAATGGGGAGAGTTGGTCGCTGCAGTACTTGTACCCGAATCCGAACTAAAGCTTGACGCTTTAAAAGATTGGTTGAAAGAGCGTCTTCCCAGTTACAAATCACCCAAGGTCTACCAGATTCTTTCAGACCTCCCTCGAAATGCCATGGGAAAAGTGGTTAAAAATGAATTGAAAACAATATTTTCTTCTACTAACTAAACCAAAATCGAGATGATTAAAGGACTTGCCCTACTCTCCGCTTGCTTCCTATTCGGAATGTGGTGCGGTGCAATCCTAGGCACCTGGCTGGGAATTGATGCCAATGTAGGCGGAGTTGGATTTGCCATGGTCTTCTTACTGATCAGCAAAGAGTACGTGAGCAACAAAGGCTGGTGGAAAGAAGAATTGGCTTTTGGACTGGAATTTTGGAACAAACTCTACATCCCCATTGTAATTGCCATGTCTGCAAGTTTGAACGTCAAGTCAGCACTTTCTTCTGGACTGGTTGCAGTATTGGCAGGTACCTTACCCGTATTCCTTGCATTTGGCTTTATAAAAATTATTCTTAAGCAAGTAAATCCTGAAAAATGAAGGAACTCGAAGTCATACTAGACAAGAATGGATTGATTGTGGCCTTCCTCTTTGTTGGCCTGCTGACTTGGGCGACAGATGTATTTTCAAAGAAAGCACTGAAAGGACGAATCCCGGGATCAGCCTTGGCAATTGGTCTGGCATTGGTATTGGGGTATGTGGGTGGGCTTTTTGCAGAAGGAGAAAAAGGACTTTCGGACCTTTCTTATTTCAAAGGACTTTCCATACTTGGAGGCTCCATGTACCGGGATTTTGCCATCGTCGCTACGGCTACGGGTGCAAGCTTTCTGTTGATCCGCAAGAGCGGTATGCTAGGCTTACTGTCCTTGATCCTAGGCATTAGCCTGTTTTTCGGCTTTGGAGTGGCTATAGGTTGGCTGATGGGCTACCGCGATGCAGTTAGCCTATGTACAATTGGAGCTGGAGCCTGCACCTACATTGTAGGCCCGATTACCGGAGGTGCACTAGGCGCTTCCTCAGAAATCATTGCCTTGAGTATCGGAACGGGAGTGGTGAAGGCCATTGCTGTCACCATGCTGACACCTGCATTAGCCAACTGGATTGGGTTAAATTCTCCAGCTGCGGCCATGGCCTATGGAGGAATCATGGGAACTACCAGTGGGGTGGCCGCAGGATTAGCTGCCACGGACCCAACCTTAGTCCCTTACGGCGCCGTGACTGCTACCTTTTACACCGGATTGGGCTGTTTGGTTTGTCCTTCTTTGTTTTACCTGATCTTATCCACCCTATTGGGTTAATCCAACCTAACTATCCATGATGCCTACCTCCTGCTCCTCTTGCCGAATAGTACTTGCCTTGCTTATGCTACTGGGTATGCAAGCTTGCAAAAATCCGGAAGCAACTGAAAAGCAAGCAAAAGCTCCTTTGGCCATTGCAGAAATCGAGCAAGAGATCAAAAACTACATTTCCCTCAAAACACAAGAGAATGGCGGCTTTTTCCTTGTAAAAGACGAAAATCATGATCTGAAGATGAAATTGGTCCGAGTTCATACTGAATACCTATCCAATTTGGGACCCAACAGCCACTTTGCTTGTGTGGACTTGGTAGACGAAAGTGGGGACGTGTACGATGTGGACTTTTTTATGGAAGGTACATCTGGAGAGATGAACATTACGCAAACCTCCGTCCACAAACTGAATGGTAAGCCCTATTACAGTTGGAAACAAAACGCAGACAAAACCTGGTACAAGATGCCGCTAGACCAATCAGACAATTCGCTCCTTGGGGTGAAAGAAGGGAAAGACAGTTTCGAATTTTACTACACCATCACGCTACCCACCCTCACCGAATCGGCAGAAATCTGGATTCCTCTAGCCCTGTCGGATGCATTTCAAGAGGTAAAAATCCTAGAAAAGAAGGTGCCTGTGCCGAGTAAAGTCATAAAAGACCAGGCCAATAAAAACGAGGTCCTTTACATGAATCTTGGGCCGGAACACAGTGGAAAGCAGATTTTCATTTCTTATGCTGTGACCCGAAGCGAAAAAGGCCCTTATGCAGAATCGCTGCCCAACACCTCTGTGTACCTTACAGGAAACAAATTGATGCCTACAGGAGGCCGCTTTGAAGAAATAGCAAAGGAGGCTTTGGGAGAAAAAATCAAGGAATCTCACTTGATTCAAGCACGTAGATTGTACGATTACATCATCGAAACGATGCGCTACATGAAATTTGGGGACTTTGGACGTGGTGATTCAAATTATGCTTGTGACGCCAAAACTGGAAACTGCACGGATTTCCACTCCTACTTTATTTCTTTGGCTCGATCGGTGGGCATTCCTGCACGTTTTGGAATAGGTGCGTCCATTCCCTCGGACCGTAACGAAGGGGGCATGGACGGATACCACTGTTGGGCGGAGTTCTATGCAGATGGCAAATGGTGGCCTGTGGACATCAGCGAAGCCAATAAGTATACTGCCTTGGCGACTTATTACTTTGGGAGACATCCAGCCAATAGAATTGAGTTTACTCGAGGAAGGGACCTAGAATTGAACCCTGGCCCATCTGCTGGACCTATCAATTTCCTAGTGTATCCCTATTTGGAGATGGATGGCAAGGAGATCAAAGCGCCCACCACCTTCACCTTCCAGCGTAAATCTTGATCAAAAAAGAGGCTTTCTCGAATAGGAGAAAGCCTCTTTTTTTGAGATTAAGCAGGGGTATCCTTGGAACTGTTATCCTTTGGATGCTCTCCGCCTGCTGGATGCTCTCCGCCTGCTGGATGCTCTCCGCCTTCAGGATGTTCAGCAGCTTTTTCGGTACTGTCTGTTGTTCCTGTAGCTTCCTCTTTTTTGCCGCCGCAGGAGGTCAAAAACGTGGCTGAAAAGAATGCAAATAGCAACAAACTAGCTAAGGTTTTGGTCACATTTTTCATCTGGATATGGGTTGGTATACCTACAAGTTAAGAATTTGATCTTAAGAAATAGGCAATTATTTAATTTTTTGGAAGCTAAATAGTCCGACTCTAATTTTTCCAGTTTTGGGATATAGGCGCAATTCGATTCTATTTAAAAAATCTAAAAGCAAAATCGTTAGCGCACTAAAAATTAAATAATTAGATTTTTGTGGAATATCCTGTGAATCTACTTTACATTTGACGCAAGATCGAAGAGAATGAGCTACTCTGGGCTATTTAAAAATCCGGACAAACAAATTTTAGCCCTTCAGTGGGTCAGAAAAACCAACAGCTTGGTCAGGGTAATTTTCACCTTGTTGATCTTCTTGGTTTGGATAATTGATTTGGGTTTTCCAAAACAAGAACTCTTCCCCATCCACTCCCTTTGGTATGGCATTGCACTAGTTGTGCTGGGACAAAACTATTTGTATCGACTCCTCTTTATTTACAAGGATGTAAGCAAAGGAAGGAGACGATTGGAAGTTTTTCTCACCTTGCTCCTTCATTTTTCTGCCTGCATTCAATTTGGATGGATGGAGGACTGGATATGGTTTCAAGCCTATGAATCCGCACTTACCAATATCCTAATTTGCTTGCTTTTCTCCATTGAATTGAGTCGATTAAGCCTTGGTATCAACAAATTGGCCATTCATCCAGCATTGATATTTATCCTAAGTTTCCTGTTGGTTATTTTGGTGGGGACCCTTCTTCTAATGCTTCCGAATTCTACTGTTGGAGGGATTTCTTGGATTGATGCCTTATTTACGGCTACCTCAGCTGTCTGCGTGACAGGATTGATTGTAGTGGATACGGCTACAGTCTTTACCGGAATGGGCAAAACCATCCTTATGATTTTGTTTCAAATTGGCGGTTTAGGAATGATGACCTTTACCAGCTTTTTTGGCTTTTTCTTTAAGGGAGGGCAATCGCTCCAAAGCCAACTTTTTCTCAAAGATTACATCAACGAGGACAACATTAGTAAAATTGGATCCACCTTGGTCAAAATCATCCTTTTTACCTTTGGATTTGAATTGCTAATCGCTGCTACCATCTTTTTTATTGTGGATGGAAACCTGTTTGGTTCACTTTCCGATCGCTTATTTTTCTCCATTTTCCATTCCATCTCCGCATTCTGTAATGCTGGATTCTCTACGCTGACCAATGGACTCTACGAAATTGGGTTTCGCACCGAATACCATGTCCATCTTTTATTGGCCATTTCCATTATTGTAGGTGGTATTGGCTTTCCAGTAATTGTAGCCTATGCACAGGTTGTTAAGCGCGTGTGCAACAACTGGTTCAACATCTGGATGAAGAAAGATTCCATGTACCACCATACGCCACGCATCTTTAACATCAATACTAGTTTGACTACCGTGACCACAATCATTTTGCTGGTAGTTGGATTTGTAACCTATTGGATATTCGAGGAGCGAAATACACTCTCAGGATTGGAAGGCTATGGAAAATTTGTAACTGCCTTCTTTGGATCTGTAACCCCACGAACCGCTGGCTTCAATACGGTAGACATGACTCAACTGGCCGTTCCCACAGTCTTGATTTACTTGATTCTGATGTGGATCGGTGCCTCCCCGGGTTCTACTGGGGGTGGTTTGAAAACAACTACCTTTGCCGTAGCAGTCCTCAATGCAATTAGCATCGCTAAAGGAAAAGATAGAGTTGAAGTATTTAATCGTCAAATTGACCCAGAATCAGTTCGAAAAGCATTTGCCGTAATGCTGCTTTCCTTTATCGTAATTGGATTGGGTGTATTCTTGGTCCTGTTTTTCAATCCAGAATTACCTATTTTAGAAGTCGCATTTGAAGTATTTTCCGCTTTCTCTACCGTAGGATTAAGTTTAGGTATCACAGCCAAACTCACTACAGGGTCCAAATTAGTAATCTCTTTAATTATGTTTTTGGGAAGGGTTGGTACCCTAACCGTATTGGTCGCTTTTATCAAAAAAACCCGCTCCCTGCGCTATAAATTTCCGCAAGAAGGGGTATTCGTCTCTTAATCTGAGAATATTATGAAATACATCATTGTAGGTATGGGAAGCTTTGGTGGTTTTCTCGCCGCTAGATTGACCGAATTGGGTCATGAAGTAGTTGGAGTTGACTCCAGCGATATCAAAATCGAACAAGTCAAAGATAAAATCACGCATGCCATCCTCATGGATGCCACTGATGCAGAAACGATCAAAACACTACCCTACAAGGATGCAGATGCAGTCATCATCACCATTGGAGAAAATGTGGGAGCATCCATTATGGTTACTGCCATTTTCAAACAGCTGAATGTGACGCGCTTGATTAGCCGAGCAATCAACCCTGTGCATGAAACAGTAATCAAAGCCATTGGTGTTACTGAGATCTTACACCCAGAAGAAGATTCTGCTGAGCGAATGGCCAAGCGCCTCCAAATGAAGAATGTACTGGATTCTTTAGACCTTTCTGATGACTACAATGTCATTGAAGTCAAAACCCCAGAGCGGTACATTGGCATGACCTTGGAAGAGACCAATTTGAGAAAGGAATACAAGGTTACGGTAATCACCATCATCCATGAAATGGAGCGAACCAACATGCTAGGTAAAAAATCCATCATCAAAAAAGTAGTAGGCGTCGTCAATGGAGACACCAAAATTGAAGCTGGAGATATCCTTGTACTATTTGGATCTTCCAAAGACATCCAGCGGATCCTTGAAATGTAAGGGACTCCTAAAAGACCTGGAGTCACTTACTTTTTTACGCGTTTTGGAACTTTAGTCACCTTATGAGCATTTTTCAAGCGTACCCTATGCCATGAATTCCGCTCAATCCAAAATCAGCAAACAAACTTTCCCAGTCACCGGCATGACCTGTGCTGCCTGTGCCTCCAGCGTGGAAACGATCCTGATGCATACAGACGGCATCCATTCAGCATCGGTCAATTACGCCAGTTCAAGCGTCGCGGTATCCTGGGACAATCGCATCACTGCTGAAGGGATCAACCAGGCATTGCAAGAAGTAGGATACGGCCTGATTATCAGCAAGCAGGAGGTTCACGAATCTGTTGCAACCGCTCAAGCGAAAAATTACCAGCAACTCAAGCAGCAAACCCTTGGCGCAGCAATCACTGCCCTCCCTATCGTCGTTCTGGGTATGCTTTTTATGGATTGGGAGCCCGGCAGATGGATTAGTTTGGGTTTATGCATCCCCCTTTTCTTCTATTTTGGAAAGCATTTTTTTACTCGAGCTTGGAACCTTGCACAACATAGGCAAGCCAATATGGATACCCTAGTGGCCCTAAGTACGTCCATTGCCTTCTTTTTTTCTGCTTTTTCTACCTTCTTTCCAGATTACTGGCATGCTACGGGTGTTCACGCGCCCGTGTACTTTGAGAGTGCAGCGGTAATCCTGGTTTTTGTCTCTTTGGGAAAAATGCTCGAGGAGCGTGCCAAAACCAAGACAGGAACAGCTTTAAAAAAACTCATCGGCTTGCAACCCAAAACCCTGACCCGATTGGTGGCTGGAATCCCGCAGGAAATTGGGCTTGAAGAAGTGGCCTTGGGAGATCGAATACTGGTGAAGCCGGGAGAAAAAATCCCAGTGGACGGGAAAGTGCTGCTTGGCCAAAGCTACTTGGATGAGAGCATGCTTTCTGGGGAATACATTCCGGTTTCCAAAGGACCCCAGGACTCTGTATTTGCAGGTACGCTCAACCAGAACGGAATCCTGGAAATTACCGCTGAAAAAATTGGCAGCACCACCCTACTCGCCCAAATCATCCAACGCGTGCAAGAGGCCCAAAGCAGCAAAGCACCCGTGCAGCGGCTCGTGGATAAAGTATCCAGCATTTTTGTGCCCGTAGTCCTTGGTCTTTCCATTATTACTTTTGTTTCTTGGATGATTTTTGGAGGGGAAAATGCGCTCTCCTTCGGATTACTTTCCGCGGTATCGGTATTGGTCATCGCTTGTCCCTGTGCCTTGGGACTGGCTACCCCCACTGCCCTCATGGTAGGTATGGGCAAGGGTGCCGAACAACAAATTCTCATCCGCGATGCGGAAAGCCTGGAACTTGGACACAAAGTTAGCGCCTTAGTCTTAGACAAAACGGGCACACTTACCCTTGGAAAACCCAAGGTCAGCATGTATTGGGAAAACACACCACAAAGCGGAGTGGAAAGCGAAAAATTAAAAGGTATCCTTCTAGCCTTGGAACGCAACTCCACACATCCTCTGGCAGAAGCGGTCATTTCCTTCTTGGAATCTAAAAAACTGCCTATGTATGCAGTAGAAGGATTCGAAAATAGCCCTGGAACAGGAATAACTGGAAAGATTGAGGGACAAACCTATTTCCTTGGAACCAAAAAGTGGATTCAATCGCTTCAAATCCCCCTACCTACAGCAGTGGAATCCGTAGAAAAGGAAAGTCAAGAAAAGGCACAAACACTGATTTGGCTGAGTAATGAAACCCAGTTACTGGCTGTTCTTGGGATCGAAGATCAGGTCAAGCAGAATGCCCAGCAGGTCGTGAAGGAATTGACAAGCATGGGAATCGCCGTCTACCTACTTACGGGTGACCAAAAAGCTCCAGCCAAGGCCGTAGCCGATCAAGTGGGGATATCACAGTACCAAGCCGAATGCCTTCCTGCAGATAAATCCAAGTTCATCCAAGCCTTGCAGCAGCAAGGGCATGTGATAGCCATGGTAGGCGATGGGATCAATGATGCAGAAGCCTTGGCACAGGCTGATGTCAGCATTGCCATGGGTATGGGATCAGATATTGCGCTAGACGTAGCCAAAATCACGCTGATGAATTCGGATCTAGCCAAAATTCCACAAGCCCTTCGACTTTCAAGGCTCACAGTTCATGGAATTCGGCAAAATCTATTTTGGGCATTTGTCTACAACTTGATCGGCATACCGATCGCCGCTGGACTACTTTACCCCTGGTTTGGGTTTTTACTGGACCCCATGATTGCCAGTGCAGCCATGGCCTTGAGTTCCTTATCCGTAGTAGGCAATAGTTTGCGTTTAAAAACTCAAAACTTGGACTGATACAGTACGAAATAGGTTTCAAAATATTAATTAAACTAAAAATAGATATTAATAAATTCAAAAGTCTATATATCAATTTACTATACATGAAAAAATATTCCTTCAAAACTAATATTCAGTGCAGCAATTGCTTGTCCAAAGTAAGTCCCAAACTCAATGAGCAGGTTGGAATTCATACCTGGCGGGTGGACTTGCAGGACCCGAATCGAACGCTAACTGTGGAAACCGAAACCCTAGCCCCAGAAGACATCCGTAAGGCAGTGTTAAAGGCTGGATTTATTGCCACCGAAAACTAAGCCTCCATCGACCGGACTCATCCTCAAGAACTTAAGTAATTTCAAAATTTGCTAGAGATAAAACCAGGAGTTCAATTTATCCGTATGTTTGTGTCATGAAATCGAGTGTATCCATACTATTGGCGTTGCTGCTGCTTTTCTCCACTGTGGGAATGGCGAAGACCACGCATTGGTGCATGGGTCACGAGATGGAGTCCGCCATAGGTTTTGGTGAAAAGCATTTGGATTGCGGAATGGAACTCCCAACCGAGGATTCGAATCCTGCTTCGGAGGATCCTTCCAGTTGCTGTGAAAACAAAACCCAACACCTTCAAGTAGACGACGATTTTCAAGTAAGCCAGGTTGAATTTCAACTCAACCCCTCATTTACCTTTCCCCGTCTTCAAGTTTTTGTTTTTGAAGGAGACTTTTTTAGCATTCAAGAGGTAGTTTTCCCTACCGAACACAGCCCACCTGTACCCAAACGGGACTTTCAGCTCCTTTACCAATCCTTCTTGATTTAATTCCAAGATAAGCTTGTCTCAAGCTTTTCGTGAATCTCCTGTGGCTTTAGGTTTCAGGTAATTTTCATTTATCCTTTGGAATCATGATCAATCGCATTATTCGTTTCTTTTTAGAAAACAAATTAGTCACACTACTCTTTTTCCTGCTCATTCTGGGCTGGGGACTGGCCACGGCACCTTTCAATTGGGATTTAGGGAGTTTTCCCCGTGACCCGGTACCCGTAGATGCCATTCCAGATATTGGCGAAAATCAACAAATCGTATTCACCGAATGGATGGGACGCTCTCCTCAAGATGTGGAGAATCAAATCACCTATCCCCTCACTACCTCACTCCTAGGCCTGCCTGGAGTCAAGAGCGTGCGGTCCAGTTCAGCATTCGGATTTTCGAGCATCTACATCATTTTTGAGGAGGATATTGAGTTCTATTGGAGTCGTTCACGCGTACTTGAAAAACTGAATTCCCTGCCTTCTGGACTACTTCCTGAAGGGGTTCAACCCAAACTAGGTCCAGATGCCACTGCCTTGGGGCAAGTATTCTGGTACACCTTGGAAGGACGCGATGAGGATGGAAATCCTACCGGAGGATGGAATCCTGAAGAGTTAAGAACCATTCAAGACTACTACATCCGCTATGCCCTGACTGCAGTCGAAGGAGTGGCTGAAGTGGCCTCAGTAGGTGGATTTATCAAAGAATACCAGGTAGATGTAGATCCTGCTGCACTCAAGGCCAATGGCGTCAGCCTGATGGAAGTCATGGATGCAGTTCGCAAATCCAACCTGGATGTATCGGCTAATTCCATCGAGATCAACAAGGTAGACTACTACATCCGTGGCTTGGGATACATTGATGAACTGGAAGACTTGGACAAGGCCGTCGTGAAAGTCACCAACAATGTACCCATTCGTCTCCAAGACGTAGCTAAAATCAACATTGGTCCTCAGCCAAGAAACATGTCAGGAATCCTCGACAAAGGCGGTGCTGAAGCCGTAGGCGGAGTGGTCATTGCCCGCTATGGGGACAACCCCCTGCAGGTGATCGAAGGCATCAAAAAAGAAATTGAACAGCTCAGCCCAGGACTCCCAACTAAAACTTTAGCAGACGGAACTGTTTCCAAATTGACCCTAGTACCTTTCTACGACCGCTCTGGCTTGATCTACGAAACCTTAGGTACACTCTACGAAGCCATCAATTTGCAGATCTTGGTGACCATTCTGGTGATCCTGGTCATGGTGGTCAATGTGCGTGCCTCCTTGCTCATCTCTTCCCTTTTGCCACTGGCCGTGCTGATGTGCTTTATCTTCATGCGCTACTTTGGAGTGGATGCCAACATCATGGCATTATCTGGCATCGCAATCGCCATCGGCACCTTGGTGGATTTGGGCATCATCCTCAATGAAAATATTCTACGGCACCTGGAGTCTGCTACAAAGGAAAAATCCAAACTCCAAACGATTTACGAGGCCACAGCAGAGGTTTCTGGAGCCATCCTTACAGCCGTCAGCACCACCATCATCAGTTTCCTTCCGGTATTTACGTTACAAGCAGCAGAAGGTAAACTCTTTGGTCCTCTGGCTTATACCAAAACCTTCGTTTTGATCGCTGCCGTACTGATTACACTGTTCATGCTACCTGCATTGACGCATTGGGTGGTAAGTTGGCGGAAGGTAGGAAGCAAAGTAAGCCGATACGGCAATTATGCGCTCCTTCTCCTAGGGCCGTTGGTCGGCATGTTTGCTTGGACCTGGGCTGGCCTATTGCTATTCAGCTACGGTGCCATTCACAGTTTGTGCTTCCATTTTCCAAATCGCTTCGAAAAACAGAAGTCCAAAGCCTTACTAGGCGCGACACTCCTGGCAATAGCCTGGCTACTTACTACCCTATGGATGCCTTTGGGCGTATCCGTGAGCACCTTTGTCAATTTTCTATTCATTGCTCTCCTTTTGGTTGCCGTGCTGGGCGGGTTTATGGGTTTCATCCAATTCTATCCAAGGCTCCTCACCTGGTGCCTCAACCACAAGCGGGCATTTTTGCTATTTCCTACAGCAATCATAAGTCTAGGACTATTCATTTGGCTAGGCTTTGGTCGTGTTTTTGGGTTTATCCCGATGGCTACCGATGGACTAGGGGTAAATATCCGCACTACAGCACTCTGGTCGGGAATGACCCATGCTTTTCCTGGATTGGGCAAGGAGTTTATGCCTTCCCTCAACGAAGGCTCCTTCCTGCTCATGCCAACAAGTATGCCTCATGCGGGAGTTCAAGAAAACAAGGAAGTACTTCAAAAATTAGACATGCTGGTGGCTTCCATTCCAGAGGTGGAATTGGTGGTAGGCAAAGCGGGCAGAGCAGAAACAGCCATTGACCCTGCACCCATCACGATGTATGAAAATACAATCAACTACAAGTCTGAATACCTGATCGATTCCCAAGGAAAACGACTTCGATTTAAGGTAGAGGATGGCAAATACGCCTTGAAATCTGGAGCTTACTTCGATCCAGAACAGGATTCTCTTCAAACGCTTTCTGTTGCAGATCTTGTTCCTGATGAATCTGGGGAATACTTCCGGCAGTGGAGAGACCATATCCGTACTCCAGATGACATCTGGACCGAGATTTTGAAGGTGGTCAACCTGCCTGGAGTAACTAGCTCTCCCAAACTCCAGCCCATTGAAACACGGCTAGTCATGTTGCAAACCGGCATGCGTGCACCCATGGGAATCAAAGTGTATGGCCCTGATTTGGAAACCATTGAATCCTTTGGATTAAAGTTAGAAGGCTATCTCAAGGAAGTTCCTTCGGTCAAAAAGGAGGCCGTTTTTGCCGATCGAATCGTAGGCAAACCTTATTTGGAATTAGCTATTGACCGGGAAAAAATCTCCCGCTATGGCTTGAATGTGGTGGATGTACAGGAGTTTATCGAAACAGCCATTGGCGGCATGAAGTTGAGCACTACCGTAGAAGGACGGGAACGCTTTCCGATCCGTGTACGCTATGCTCGCGAATATCGGGATGACCCGGAGGCCATTGAAAATCTCCAAATCCCAACCCCTGTTGGCAACTACATTCCCCTAGGTCAATTAGTGGACATCCAATACCGTCCAGGCCCAGACATGATCCGTGGAGAGAACAGTTTCTTGGTAGGATTTGTCCTCTTGGATAAAAAGGAAGGCTATTCTGAGGTAACCGTAGTCGAGCAGGCGAAGGACTATTTGCAAGGGAAAATTGATTCAGGTGAACTACAAGTTCCGGATGGGGTACGTTTTGAATTTTCAGGCACCTACGAAAATCAAGTTCGTGCAGAGAAACGCTTGGGCTTCATTGTTCCCCTTTGCCTGGTGTTGATCTTCTTGTTGCTCTATTTCCAATTCAGAGCCGTATCCACTACCCTATTTGTGTTCACAGGAATTGCAATGACCTTTTCAGGAGGATTTTTGATGCTTTGGCTATTTGGGCTAGATGGATTCTTAAATATTGACATTTGGGGAACCAACCTTCGGGATTTATTCCAAATGAAAGCCTACAACTTGAGTGTGGCCGTTTGGGTAGGATTCATTGCCTTGTTCGGAATCGCAACAGACGATGGCGTAGTCGTGGCTACCTATTTGGATCAGAGTTTTGCCAAGAAAAAGCCAAGCACCATCCAAGAAATCCGCAATGCGGTCCTAGAAGCAGGGAAACGAAGGGTATTGCCTTGCATGATGACTACGGCTACGACGCTACTCGCCTTAATCCCCATTTTCACTTCCACCGGAAAAGGTTCCGATGTGATGATCCCCATGGCCATACCGGCTTTAGGAGGAATGATTTTGGAAGTGACCACCGTATTCATCGTGCCTACCCTTTACTGCTGGTGGGCAGAACGAAAATTAAGTAAGACCACAAAAACTGACAGTCATGAAGCAATTAGTTAAGGCTTTGAAATCAAGCGGCTGCAGGCTACAGCTCCACCCGATGCTTCACTTCGGCAAGGTGATGGGAGTACTCCTGTTACTATCTCTGGTAGGCACAAAGCCTCTTCAAGCACAATCCTTAGAAGACTACCTACTGGAAGCAACCAAGAATAATCCGGGTCTCCAGGCGGCTTATGCGCAGTTCCAAGCCACTGCAGAGCAGGTCAATCAAGTGAGTCTACCCGACCCAGAATTTCAAGCTGGCTTCTTTTTGAGGCCTATGGAACGATTTATGGGCAATCAATCTACCGATTTACGCCTCATGCAAATGTTCCCCTGGAGAGGCATGCTGACTAGCCAAAAGGAAGAAGCTTACCAAATGGGTCAAGCAGAATATTTTCGTTTCTTGGACAAAAAGAACCAACTCTTTTTGGAAGTCAAGTCCCTTTGGCTTGAGTTGTTGGTACGTCAAGGAGAGTTGGAACTTACCCAACAAACGCTTGACTACCTCCAAAAACAGGAAAGTCTACTCCTGATCAACTACCAGGTGGGAAACTCTAGTGCCGTGAGCCCTCCTACCCCTCCAAGTTCCATGCAAACCCCAACACAATCAAGTGGTTCTGGCATGGCTGGGATGGGAAGTGTTGTCGGACCTGAAAAAGGGAACGCGAGTATGGACCCTGGAATGAACAATTTGCTCATGTCAACTTCTGCTGTAGGGATGTCGGGGGTCTTGCAACTTCAGCTGCAACGCAACGAGCAGGAGAACATTTTGATGCAACTGAAAGAAAACATTGCTGTACTCAAAATTCAGTTCAACCAATTACTCAATCGACCTCTAGACAGTCCGATTGAGTTACCTGAGCAATTAGAAGCACCTACCCTGCCTTTGGAAAAACAAGCCTATCTTGAAAAAATAAAGGAAAGCAATCCCATGCTAGCCATGTTTGACGCCGAAAAATCGGCTGTAGCCCAGCAAGAAAAAATGGCTGTACTGGAAGGCAGACCCATGTTGGGTGCTGGAGTCAATTACATGACCTTTTCTCCTCGGATAGAAAACGGAATGCCTATGGGTGGTAACAACATGACCATGCCTATGGTGACCTTAAATCTTCCGATTTACCGAAAGAAAATCGATTCAAAGATTAAAGAAGCCTCCTTGCTTCAACAAGCCGCAGAATTTGAAAAAAAGGAAGCGGAAAATCGATTGGCCATGCAGTGGGCAGCTGCTTTCCGTACTTGGGAAGAAAGTAATCGAAATCTGGACCTGTATCGACAACAAACAGCCTTAATCAACCAGCAACTGCAATTGCTCGAATCTAGTCTTGCAACTGGAAAAAGCAGCCTATTGGAAATTCTTCAGCTCCAGCAACAGGCCCTATCCTATCAGCGTCAGATTCTTTACGCCAATTACCAAGGACATCAGAGTTTAATAGAACTCGAAGCCCTAATTCAAAATTCTCCCATTCTTGAAAACTAGAAAAGAAATGAATAAGCTACTCACCTCCAAAACTGGATTGATATCCATCACTTTGCTGGTTGGTGTCACTTTGGGATGGATCTTCCATGCCCTTACCTCAGCACCTACAACACCTCACGATCACGAATCCTCGGAGGGTATTCCTACCTTATGGACCTGTTCCATGGATCCTCAGGTCAAGCTAAATGCGCCTGGAGCCTGTCCCATCTGTGGCATGGACCTAATCCCTGTAGCTCAAGGCACTCCTGAAAGCGGCAATCCAAATGCTATTCAAATGACTAAGGAAGCGATCGCCTTGGCAGCGGTGCAAACCCAAGTAGTGGGTGGATCAGCTTCAGGCAAGGAACTCTTGCTTACCGGTAAATTGCAAGCAGACGAACGCGAAAACGCTTCCATTACGTCCAAATTCCCTGGGAGGATAGAAAAATTGTTTATCACCTTTACCGGTGAGCAAATCAAAGCTGGGCAAAGGCTAGCCACCATTTATTCTCCAGAGTTGATTACTGCACAAAAGGAATTATTGGAAGCCATCAAGACCAAAGCCTCTTATCCGCAACTATATCAAGCCAGCAAGGAGAAGCTCGCTTCCTGGAAACTTACACCTGCACAAATTGCTGAAATCGAACGTTCCGGGGTAATCAAAGACAAGTGGGATATTCTGGCAGATCAATCCGGCGTGGTCATTCAAAAAAATGTGTCTTTGGGCGATTATGTAGGAACAGGTTCGGTTCTCTTTACCGTCACAGACCTTTCCAAACTTTGGCTTCGTCTGGATGTATATGAAACGGATTTGCCTTTTGTATCCGTGGGCGACAACATACAGTTTACGGTGGCAGGAAGACCAAGCGAAACAAAGCAAGCCCAGGTATCCTTTATCGATCCACTAATCGATCCAAATACGCGTGCTGCCTCCCTTCGTGCAGAAATCTCCAATGGAGCGATGCAGCTGAAGCCAGAAATGTTTGTGACAGCAAAAATTTCTTCAGGAAAATCAACTGCAATTACTGACTTGGTAGTCCCAAGAACGGCCATCCTTTGGACCGGCAAGCGATCCATGGTCTACGTAAAGATTCCCAATGCCGAAGTACCTAGTTTTGAAATGCGAGAAGTGACATTAGGAAATAGGCTCGGAGAAAACTACCAAATCACCGCTGGCTTACAAGCAGGTGAGGAAATTGTCACCCAAGGAGCCTTCGCAGTAGATGCATCCGCACAGCTTTCTGGAAAGCCAAGCCTACTCAATCGAAGTAATTCACAGCAAGTGGAAGTTTCAGCAGCCTTTAGCCAAGAAATCAGTGCTGTGGTAGCAGCTTATTTCCA
>JACCDT010848205.1_pt1 | contig 28959 bp, 28 predicted proteins | sample 7446291 | NCBI WGS metagenome assembly JACCDT01 (sample SAMN15323446, study PRJNA562643) | freshwater metagenome | isolation source: river surface water | place: USA:Blue River Watershed | collected 2017-08-17 | reverse complement strand
GTGCGCCGAGACGAGGGTCTGCTTGCCGGCAGGGATGGCCAGCGCGATCGACTCGTTCCAGACCGGCAGCACGCGTGCGACGGTGTCCTTCAGCGATTCGGTCAGCGGAATCTCTTCGCGCTTGAGCTTCGCGTAGCGCGGGTCGCCAAACGATGCGCGCTCGTCGCTCGGGTCGAGCGCCATCGGCGGCGTGTCATAGCTGCGGCGCCAGACCAGCACCTGCTCGTCGCCGTATTTGGCCGCGGTCTCGGCCTTGTTCAGCCCCTGCAGCGCGCCATAGTGGCGCTCGTTCAGGCGCCATTGGTGCACGGTCGGCAGCCACATCAGGTCCATTTCGTCCAGCGTCAGCCACAGCGTGCGGATCGCGCGCTTGAGCACCGAGGTATAGGTGAGGTCGAACGTGAAGCCGGCTTCTTTCAGGATGCGGCCGGCCTCGCGGGCCTCGGCCATGCCTTTGTCGGTCAGGTCGACGTCGGCCCAGCCGGTGAAGCGGTTTTCTTTGTTCCAGACGGATTCGCCATGGCGCATGAAGACAATCTTGTACATGGGGGAGGATGCAGGTAAGAGGATTGCGGTGACTTGCAATGGGTTGAACAGGAATCGGGCTTGCGTTGGCTCGTCTGCGCACCTGTTGCGCGCGCGTCCGGCCTTGAATGGCTACAAGCCTTCTATTCTATAATGGCATGCTTGCTTCAAACGAAATGCCTGGAACTGGATCATCGTGAAATTCTTGATTGACAATATCTGGCTGGTGCTGATCGCGCTGGTCTCCGGTGGCGCACTGGCTTGGCCGAACCTCAGCCGCGGCAAGAACAGCCTGACCACGCTACAGGCGACGCAACTGCTCAACCAGGGCAAGGCGCAAATTCTGGATGTGCGCAGCGCCGAAGAATTCGTCGCGGGCCATCTGCGCCACTCGAAGCACATCCCGCTGGCCGAGCTCGAAGCGCGCAGCGCCGAGCTCGACAAGGCCCGCCCGGTGCTGGTGGTATGCCAGTCCGGTCCGCGCGCCCAGCGCGGCGCGGCGCAGCTGCGCCGTGCAGGATTTGCCGATGTGTATATCCTTGCCGGTGGTTACGCCGAATGGCAGGCACAGGGCCTGCCGACCGCAAAGCAAGCAAAGCAATAAGGAGTTTGTCCGATGAGTGCGAAAGTCCTCATGTACAGCACCGGGGTCTGCCCGTACTGCAACATGGCCGAGCGTCTGCTGAAAGCCAAGGGGGTCGATGAGATCGAAAAGATCCGCATCGACCTCGATCCGGGCCAGCGCGCGCTGATGATGGAAAAGACCGGGCGCCGCACCGTGCCCCAGATTTACATTGGCGACACCCATGTGGGCGGCTTTGATGACCTGTCCGCGCTGGATCGCGAGGGCAAGCTCGATCCCCTGCTGCAGGCTGCCTGAGCGCAGCATCCTGGCTGCGGTCTTGATCGATCCGGCCAATGCCCCGATGATTGATCCAACGCGTGACCGGTCCTGACGACGGCGCGCATCATTCCCAACCTGACGAAAGCGTTTCATGTCCGACCAGAACCCGCAAGAAAACCAGCCGATGTTCAACATCCAGCGTATCTACCTGAAGGATATGTCGCTGGAGCAGCCGAACTCGCCGGCGATCTTTCTGCAGCAGCAAGGCCCGGCCATCGTAGTGTCGATCGATGTCGGCTCGGAGCAGCTGGCCGATGGCATCTATGAAGCGACCTGCACCGTGACCGTCACCGCCAAGGTCGGCGAGAAGGTCGCCTTCCTGGTCGAGGGCAAGCAGGCCGGCATCTTCGAGGCACGCAACATTCCCGAAGGCCAGCTCGAGCCCTTGCTCGGCATCGCCTGCCCGAACATTCTTTATCCCTACCTGCGCGCCAATATCGCCGACCTCGTCAGCCGCGGCGGTTTCCCGCCGGTGCACCTGTCGGAGATCAATTTCGAGGTCTTCTATCAGCAGCGCCAGCAGGTGATGACGCAAAACGCACCGACCCAGGTGCAGTAAACAGGGGAAGCCCATGGCCGCGCCGCGTCTCCCGATAGCAGTCGCCGCAGGCATCACGCTGGCGCTGGCCCTGCTGGCCGGCGCGGCGCAGGCCGTTGATTTCCGCTCTGTCGGTCCGGGCCCGGCCGTGCTGTACGACGCGCCCGGCCTGAAATCGAAAAAAGTCTTCATCGCGCCAGCCGGCATGCCGCTCGAGCTGGTGCTGACCAACGGCGACTGGAGCCGGGTGCGCGACGCCGCCGGCGAGCTGGCCTGGATAGAGAACAAGTCGCTGACCAGCAAGCGCACGCTGGTGGTCGAAGCGCCGCAGGCGGTCGCGCGCGCCACGGCCAGCGACAGCGCGGCCATTGCCTTCACCGCCAGCAAGGGCGTGATGCTCGACCTGGCCGAGCCGGTCTCGTCCGGCTGGCTGAAGGTGCGTCACCGTGACGGCGAGACCGGCTACGTGAAGGCAGCAGACGTCTGGGGCGAATGAACATTTCCATCCTTGGCGCCGGTGCCTGGGGCTCGGCGCTGGCCATTGCGCTGGCCGATCGCCAGTCGCTGCTGTTGTGGGGACGTGACCCGCAGGCGATCGCCGAGATGGCGGCCCGCCGCGAGAATGCGCGCTACCTGCCCGGCATCGCTTTCCCCGCGACCCTGCAGCTGAGCGCCGATCTGGCGCAAGCCGTCGCCCATGCGCAGGGCGGATTGCTGGTGGTCGCCACCTCGTTCTCGGGCTTGCGCCCCATGTTGCGTGCGCTTAAGGGCCAGCCCCTGCCCAACCTGATCTGGCTGTGCAAGGGCTTCGAGCCCGACAGCGCCTTGCTGCCGCATCAGGTGGTGGCGCAGGAGCTGGGCGAGGGCCTTGCCTGCGGCGCCTTGTCGGGACCGTCGTTTGCGCAGGAAGTGGCGCGCGGCCTGCCATGCGCGCTGGCCATCGGCTCGCAATCGGAGGCCTTGCGCAAGCAAGCGCTGGCCGGCATCCATGGCGCGCAGCTGCGCGTGTATTCGACCGACGATATCGTCGGCGTCGAGACCGGCGGTGCGGTCAAGAACGTGCTGGCGATCGCCACCGGCATTGCCGATGGCCTGGGCCTGGGCATGAATGCGCGCGCGGCACTGATCACGCGCGGCCTGGCCGAGATCACGCGCCTGGGCACGGCGCTGGGCGGTCGCGTGGAAACGTTCATGGGCCTGACCGGCGTCGGCGACCTGATCCTGACCTGCACCGGCGACCTGTCGCGCAACCGGCAAGTCGGCCTCGGGCTGGCGCAGGGCAAGTCGCTCGCGGCCATCGTCGCCGAGCTTGGCCATGTGGCCGAGGGCGTGCGCTGCGTGCAGGCCGTGCAGCAGCTTGCGCAGCGTCATCAGGTGACGATGCCGATCGTCGATGCAGTGGCGCAAGTGCTGTTTGGCGGCGACGCGCCGCAGCTGGCGATCCAGCGCCTGCTGGCACGCGAGGCACGCGAAGAGTCGGCCTGAGCGCAGAGCGGGTTTGCGCGGTATCGAAAGAATAAAAATCCGCGTGCTGAATAATCGCGGAACTTGTTTGCTTCCGGTATGCGCGGGCACGCTGTCCGGATGGCACGATGCGGACGAAAGCGGGTCTGAGCTCAGGGGCTTGATGCCTTGCACGACCCGCCCGACCCTACCTGATAAAGCCAAGACAACGATGATCACGACCACCTCTTCCCACCGCACGAGCGCCCGGCCGGCGCACCGCCCCTGCGCCCGGCCCGCACGACAGCGCCAGCGCCAGCGCCAGCGCGCCTTCACCCTGATCGAGATCATGGTGGTGGTCGTGATCATGGGCGTGCTCGCAGCGCTGGTCGTGCCGCGGCTGATGGGTCGCACCGATGATGCGCGCATCCTGGCCGCGAAACAGGACATCGCCACCCTGATGCAGGCGCTCAAGCTGTACCGGCTCGATAACAATCGCTACCCGACCACCGAGCAAGGCCTGGCGGCGCTGGTCACGCGGCCGACCAATGCGCCGGTGCCACCCAACTGGAAGACCGGCGGCTATGTCGATCGCCTCAACAAAGACCCCTGGGGCAATCCCTACCAGTACCTGTCGCCCGGGGTGCGCGGCGAAGTCGATCTGTTCTCGCTGGGCGCCGATGGCAAGCCCGGCGGCAGCGGCATCGACACCGACATCGGTTCCTGGCAGGAGTAGGCGGCGCCCATTGAAGCCAGCGTCGACAAGGCGAGCGATCCGGTGGCGCAGCGTGGCAGGCTTCACCCTGCTGGAGCTGCTGGTGGTGCTCGTCATCGTCGGCATCCTGCTCGGCGCGGTGGCGCTGAACGCCAATCCCGGTGACCGCCAGCTGGTGCAAAACGAGGCACAGCGCGTCGCGCTGCTGCTGCAGCTGGCGCGCGACGAGGCCATCGTGCGCAACCGGCCGATCGCCTTCGAGGCCGATGATTATCGCTACCGTTTCCTGGTCCGGCAGAACGACACATGGCAGGCCTTGGCCGGCGACGGCCTGCTGCGCGAACGCGAGTTCCGGCGCGTGCCGCTGGCGCTGTCATTGACGCCGGCCGCCGGCAGCGGCGCGCGCCTGCCGCTGCGCATCGTGTTCGGCAAGGAGCCGGTCGACAAGGCCTTTGAGCTGTCGCTGCAGCTGGGCCCGCAGGTGGCCACGATACGCGCCGATGGCGTCGGCAATTTCACGGTCGAGTGAGGGATTGATGATGCGCAGCCGCGGCTTCACCCTGCTCGAAGTGCTGGTCGCGCTGGTCGTCGTCGGCACTGCGCTGGCGGCCAGCTTGCGCGCCGTCGGCAGCCTCACGCAAAACAGCAGCGACTTGCGCGCCGCGATGATGGCCACCTGGTCGGCCGAAAACCGTCTCACGCAAATCCGCCTTGCCCATGAATGGCCGGCGCTCGGCAAGCGTGAATTTTCGTGCGCCCAGGGCGAGCTGCCCTTTCGCTGCGAGGAACAGATCCTGGCCACGCCCAATCCCTCGTTTCGCCGCGTCGAAGTCAGCGTGATCGACGAGCGCAGCCCGGGCCGCAAGATCATTACGCTGTCGCAGGTGGTCCCGAATGCGCTCTGAGCAATCAAGGCAACCCCGGCAATCCGGACGATGCGGACGATTCGGACGATGCGGACGATCCCGACTATCCGCACAATCCGGCCATTGCCTGTCTCACCGCCGGCGGCGGGCCGGCCTGACCCTGGTCGAGCTGCTGGTCGCCATCAGCGTGCTGGCCTTCGTCGCCGTGCTCGGCTGGCGCGGCCTGGACTCGATCACGCGCGCCCGCGAATCGCTGAACGCGGAGCTGGCCCAGGCGCGCGGCCTGCAACTGGCCTTCGCGCAGCTGCAGACCGACTGCGCCAGCGCGGTCGATGCGATCACGCTGGACGGCCGCGCGCCGCTGGCCGTCGACGCCCATCGCATCACGATCGCGCGCCGCATCCAGCCTGATGCCCAGGCCAGCATGCTGCAGCTGGTGACCTGGCGCCTGCGCGACGGCGTGCTCTCGCGCGAAGAATCGCCGCCCACGCGCGACCTGGCCCAGCTTGACCAGTATTGGCAGTTCGCCGCCGGTGGCGGCGCGCGCCCGGTGGCCTTGCGGGCCGGGCTGCGCGCGATGGGGCTGCGCGTATGGACCGACGACGGGCGCGGCTGGCGCAGCTGGACCGAGGTGCCGGCCCAGGCCAGGCCCGACAGTGCGGCCCTGGTCTCGCGCGGTTCGCTGATGAACCCGGGCGCCGGCACCACGGCGCGGCAGACCAACTGGAGCGGGCTCGAGGTGTCCCTGCAGGTCGACGGCAATGCCGCGCCGATGATCAAGGTCTTCATGCTGGGGGCGACCTGATGCGCGAACCCCTCTGGCGAATACGCATGCAATCCGGCCCGCAATCCGGTTCGCAATCCGGTTCGCAATCCGGCCCGACATTGCACGCGCGACCATGCGCGCGATTGCGCATGCGCCAGCGCGGCGTGGCGATCGTCACCGCGCTGCTGCTGACCACGCTGGCCATCACCATCGTCGCCAGCCTGTTCTGGCAGCAGCAGGTGCAGGTGCGCTCGATCGAAAACCAGCGGCTGCAGCTGCAAAAGCAATGGGTGCTGCGCGGCGCGCTCGACTGGGCGCGCCTGATCTTGCGCGAAGATGCGCGCTATTCGGCAACCGATGACCTGAACGAACCCTGGGCCGTGCCCTTGTCGGAGACGCGGCTGGATCGCTATGTCGAATCCGCGTCTATCCGCGGCAATGCCGGCAGCGCCGTGCTGTCCGGCGCGATCCAGGATGCGCAGGCCAGGCTGAACCTGACCGGTCTGGCCAGCCGTGGCGAGCTGAACCCGGCCGATGTGCAGGCCTTCGAGCGCCTGCTGGCCGCGTTGCGCCAGGACCCGGGGCTGGCGCGTGCGACCGCCCAACAGGTGGCGCTGACCCAGCGCCCGGCGAACACGGAAACCACCGGCGCGCGTCCGATCGGTTTTGTGCAGGTCGACGATTTGCTGGCCGTGCCCGGCTTCACGCCGGCGGTATTGGCGGCGATCCGCAATTACGTGGTGTTCCTGCCGCGCGCCACGCCGGTCAATGCGAACACGGCGCCGGCCGAAGTGCTGTCCGCGCGGCTGCCGGGGCTGTCGCTGTCGGATGCGACGGCCATGGTCACCGCAAGGCGCAGCGCCGGTTTTCGCGACCTCAACGATGTCGCCGCCCGCCTGCCGGGCCGCCCGGAGCCGCCTTCGTCGTCGCTGGTCGGGGTGGCGACCAGCTATTTCCTCGTGAACGGCCGCGTGAGCATCGGCGAGGCCAGCCTGCAGGTGCAGGGGCTGGTCGAGCGCCACGGGCCGACCACGCATCTGGTCTGGTTGCGCGAGGTCTGAGATCATGCCGGTCATGTCCTTCACTTCCCCTGCTGCCCTGTCCGCGCCTTCCGTGCTGTACCTGCGACTGGCGCCGCGCGCACAGCCGCGCGACGCCGCCTCCCTGCCCTTCGCCCTGGCCGCACGCGGCCGGCTGCAGCGTGTCGGCCATGCCAGCCTCGCCGAGCTGTCGGCGATGCTCAAACAGGCCCAGCGCGTGACGCTGCTGCTGTCGGCCTCCGATGTCAGCCTGTTCCGGATTGCGATGCCGCCGCTGGCGCCGGCGCGACTGAAGGCTGCGCTGCCGGCGCTGGTCGAGGATCGCGTGATCGGCGACCCGGCCGATTGCGCGATCGCGGCCGGCCCCGCCGAGCATGGCCAGCGGCTGGTGGCCGTCGCCGACCGGGCATGGCTGCAAGGCTGGCTCGATGCGGTGCGCGCGCAGGGTGCGCGGCGCGTCGCCGCGCTGCCGTTTTCGCTGTGCCTGCCGCTGCCGGCGGGCCGCATCGCCGCCAGCCTCGTCGAGCACGGCGGCCAGCGCGAGCTCGCGCTGCGGCTGTCGGCACAGGAGGGCATGGGCCTGCCGCTGTCGTCTCCTGCTACGGCTGCTGCTTCGTCTGCAGCGCCGGTCGATGCATCCGATGCCGGCCAGCTGGCAGCCGAGGTGTTCGGCTTGCTCTCTACCTTTGCCGCCGGTCGTCCGGTGCAGCTGGCGCTGCCGGCGTCGCTGCTGCCGGCGTTTTACAGCGCCTACGGCGAGCACGCAGCCCGGCGGCTGCCAGGCGAGTCGGACGAGCCCGCGCCAGAGGGCGCAACCGGCGTACAGGCGCAGGCCATGATCGAGCTGCGCGAGGAAAACTGGGCGGCCTGGGTCGAGGGCGCCGGCCATGTGCCGGTCGACCTGGCGACGGCCATCGTGGCCGACGAGGGCGACGGTCCCGACTGGCGGCGCTGGCGCTGGCCCCTGTGGCTGGCCGCGGCGCTGCTGCTGGTGAACGTGATCGCGCTCAACGCCGACTGGTGGCAGCTGCGCAGTGAAGGCCTGCAGCTGCGCGAGTCGATGGAGCGCACTTTCCGGCGCAGCTATCCGAACGAGACGCTGGCCGATCCGGTGGCGCAGCTGCGGCAGAAGCTTGCGGCATCGCGCCAGGCGGCCGGCGAGTTCGCCGCCGGCGATTTCATTGCGCTGGCCGCGTCTTTGGGCGAGGCCTGGTCCGAGAGCGGGACCGATTCGCGCGCCATTGCCTCGCTCGAGTATCGCGACGCCGTGCTGCAGGTGCGCTTCAAGGCAGGCCAGCAGCCAGCGCTGGAGGCGGTGCGCGCGGCGCTGGCCGCGCGCGGGCTGGAGGCGTCGACGGTCGCCGGCGAGAGCGTGGTCTGGCAAATCAGGAGTACGCGATGACGGGCGCCGTGCAAAGCTTCTGGCAGCAGCGCACTGCGCGCGAGCGCCGCGTGCTGGCCCTCGGCGGTGCGCTGCTGGCCGTCGTGCTGGTCTGGCTGCTGGCGATCGAGCCGGCGCTGGACGGGCGCGAGCGCTGGCGCAAGGATTTGCCGCAGCTGCGCGCCGATGCCGCCCAGGTGCAGGCGCTGGCGCAGCAACTGGCCGCCACCCCGGCCCGCCCGCCGACGGCCGCCCAGCCGCTCGACAAGGCCGCGCTCGAGTCCAGCCTGGCGGCGCTCGGGCTCAAGGCGCAGGCGCTGACGGTGCAGCAGAGCGGCGAGATGCTGCTGGTGCGCGCGAATTTTTCCGATGCCGCCTTCTCGGCCCTGACCGAATGGCTGCAGCAACAGCAGCGCTCCTCGCAACTGGCCGTCAGCGACGCCACGGTCAGCGCGCGCGAGCGGCTCGATCGCGTCGATGCCCAGCTGACGCTGCGCCGCCGTCCCTGATGCGCCGCAGTGTCTGGGCGGCGCTCGCCCTTGCCCTGCTGGTCGCGCTGGCGACCGCGCTGGCGACGCTGCCTGCAGCCTGGCTGCTGCCGCTGGTCGAGCGCCAGACCGGCGGCCGCCTGTCGCTGGGCGACCCGCAGGGCTCGGTGTGGCAGGGCTCGGCCTTCATCGGTGCCGCTAGCGGCCCGGACGAGCCGCTGACGCCGCTCTTGCCCGGTCGCTTCCACTGGCGCCTGTCGCCGCTGGCGCTGCTGGGCCGCATCGATGCCGAGCTCGCCAATGACAGCGCGCTGGCGCAGCCGGTCGCGGTGCACGGCAGCTGGCGGCAGTGGGATGTCAGCGCCGGCAGCCTCTTGCTGCCGGCCGAGCGGCTGGCCGCGCTGGGCGCGCCGCTCAATACGGTGCAGCCGTCGGGCCGCATGCAGCTGTCATGGCCGGCGCTGGCCCTAAAGCGCAAGCCGGAAGGCCTGCACATCGACGGCCGCATGCAGCTCGACATGACGGAAATCGCATCGGCCTTATCGCCGGTCAAGCCGCTTGGTGCGTACCGGATGGAATTCCTCTGGCGCGGCACAGCCGCCCACATCACACTGGGCACCCGCTCGGGACCGCTGGTGCTGGAGGGCGCAGGTGATATCGTGCACGGCCGGCTGCAGTTTTCCGGGCAGGCCTGGGCACAGGAAGGGAAGGAACAGAGCCTGGCCATCCTGCTGAACCTGCTGGGTCAGCCGCGCCAGGTTGGAAGTCGTCGTGTGATCGCGCTTGAATTCAAATGAAAAAAATATCGCAACTTGCCGTCCTGCTGTTTTCGCTGTCTTGCCTGCCTGGCCTGACGGATTTGCCGTGGTCGCTTGCCCGTGCGCAGGACCCGTCGTCGAATCAGGCCAGCCTGAACTTCGTGGGCGCCGATATCGAGAACGTGGTGCGCGCCATCGGCCACTTCACGGGCAATACCTTCGTGATCGACCCGCGCGTGAAGGGCACCATCAACCTAGTCTCCGAGAAGCCGGTGACCAAGGCGCAGGCCTTCGACATGCTGACCTCGGTGCTGCGCCTGCAAGGCTATGCGGTGGTGCGCACGCCGGATTACATCAAGGTGCTGCCCGAGGCCGATGCCAAACTGCAGGCCGCGCCGGTCACCACCGGCAAGGTGCGCGGCGACCAGATCGCGACCCAGATCTTCCGCCTCAACCATGAGAGCGCCAACGGGCTGGTTGTCATCCTGCGCCCGCTGATCTCGCCCAACAACACCATTGCCGCCGACCCGACCAACAACACCCTGGTCATCACTGATTACGCCGACAACCTCAAGCGTCTCTCGCGCATCATTGCCTCGCTCGACGTGCCGGCCATCGGCGAGCTTGACGTCGTCAAGCTCGAGCATGCGATCGCCCTCGACATGGTAGTCACCGTCAATCGCATGCTCGATACCGGCGTCAGCCCGGGCGCGGCAGGCGGCGCGGCCGACCCCAGCCGCGTCGTGCTGCTGGCCGATGCGCGCACGAACTCGGTGATCATTCGCGCACCGACCGCAGCCCGCGCCCAGCTGGCGCGCACCCTGATCGCCAAGCTCGACCAGCCGACGGCGCTGCCCGGCAATGTGCACGTGGTGTACCTGAAGAATGCCGAGGCCGTGAAGCTCGCGCAGGTGCTGCGCGCCGTCGTGGCCGGTGAATCCGGCGCCGCCGGTGCCCCGGCGCCGGTCACGACCACCCCGGTCGCCCAGCAGCCGACGGCACAGGGCGGGCTGCAGGCGCCACCTTCTTCGCCGACGCCGCAGCAGGGCCCGCTGCCGATCGGCGGCACGGCCGGCTTCATCCAGGCCGACCCCACCACCAATACCCTGATCATCACGGCCAACGAAAGCGTGTACCGCAATCTGCGCGCCATCATCGACCAGCTCGATGCGCGCCGCGCGCAAGTCTATGTGGAGTCGCTGATCGTCGAAGTCAGCGCCGACAAGGCGGCCGAGATCGGCGTGCAATGGGCGGCGCTGTCCGGGGACGGCGCCAGCAGCTACCGGGTCGGCGTGCTGACCGGTTTTGCGACCGGTGGCGACAATCTCGTGCAACAGGCAGCGTCCGTGCTCGGCCCGACCGGCGTGCCGCAGGCGCCCGGCAACGGCCTGACCGCGACCATCTTCAGGCAGCGTGACGGTGCGCTCGGCTTGGGCGCGCTGGCGCGCGCGCTCGAGCGCGACGTGAAGGCGAACATCCTGTCGATGCCGAACCTGATCACGCTCGACAACGAGGAAGCGCGCATCATCGTCGGCCAGAACGTGCCCTTCATCACCGGCCAGTTCACCACGGCGGCCTCCGGCGGTGCCGCTGGCGTGAACCCGTTCCAGACCATCGAGCGGCGCGACATCGGTCTGTCGCTGCGCGTGCGCCCGCAGATCTCCGAGGGCGGCACCGTCAAGATGGCGATCTATCAGGAAACCTCGAGCATCCAGCAATCGACGACCTCGGGCCTGATCACCAGCAAGCGCTCGATCGACACCAATGTGCTGGTCGACGATGGCCAGATCATCGTGCTCGGCGGCCTGATCGAGGACACCCTCAGCGACACGCTGGAAAAAGTGCCGGGGCTGGGCAATATTCCCGTGCTGGGTTACCTGTTCCGCTACCAGTCGAAGAAGCGCGTGAAGACCAACCTGATGGTCTTCATCCGCCCGACCGTGGTGCGCAATGATGGTCAAAGCGTGACCGTGGCCAGCGACCGTTACGACTACATGCGCAGTACCCAGCAAGCGATCAAGCCGGAGCCGAACGTGCTGATGCCGGGCACCGAGGCGCCGGTCCTGCCCAGGCTGGAGTCTGGCCGACCGGTCGGCGGCGCGATGCTGCGCCGTGATGGCAGCCCTGTGCCGGGTGCACCAGGCGCACCGGGCAGGGCGCCGGCACCCTTGCCGTCGGGCGGCGTGCAACCTTCGTCGCCGGCCGAGGTCTTTCCTGTCGAACCGCCGGTGATCAACCAGCGATAATTCTTCCAGGACCCGCTTTGTACGATCCGGAAACAATGTCGCCTGCCGACCGGAAGGCAACTGATACCGCCGCAATCCCGGGCCAGCCCCGGGACTTCACAGGACTGCCAAGGACTCATTGATGCAAGCGATCGATCCCGGCCGGCATGGCACCGGCGTACCGGCCACCAGTGACCCGCGCCTGTTGCCTTTCAGCTTCGCGCGCGATCACGGCGTGCTGGCCCAGGCCAGTCGCGGCGATGGCGCCGACGCGGCCGTCGAGGTCTGGGTTTCCGAGGCGACCCTGCCGTCGGCGATCGCCGAGATCAGTCGTCGCTACGGGCGCCTGCGCATCCACACGATCTCGCGCGAGCAGCTCGAGAGCGCCATCGCGAAAGCCTATGCCGGCGACGGCGGCGACGCCGCCCAGGTGGTGGGCGAAGTCGAATCCGACCTCGACCTGGCGCGCCTGATGCAGGACATGCCGGCCATCGAAGACTTGCTCGAGTCGGCCGACGATGCGCCGGTGATCCGCATGATCAATGCGCTGCTCACGCAGGCCTTGCGCGAAGGCGCGTCTGATATCCACATCGAGCCCTTCGAGCAGGTGTCGGTGGTGCGCTTTCGCATCGACGGCCGGCTGCGCGACGTGGTGCGGCCGAAGAAGGCCATCCATGCGGCGCTGATCTCGCGCATCAAGATCATGTCCCAGCTCGACATCGCCGAAAAGCGGCTGCCGCAAGATGGCCGCATCACCCTGCGCGTGGGCGGCAAGCCGGTCGACGTGCGCGTCTCCACCCTGCCCACCGGACATGGCGAGCGCGCCGTGCTGCGCCTGCTGGACAAGGAAGGCGGCCGGCTCGATCTCGTGCAGCTCGGCATGGACGAGGACACCCGCGAGCAGTTCGACAAGCTGATCGCGCAGCCGCACGGCATCGTGCTGGTCACCGGGCCTACCGGTTCCGGCAAGACCACCACGCTGTATGCGGCGCTGTCGCGACTGAATGCCTCGTCGACCAATATCCTGACCGTCGAAGACCCGATCGAATACGAACTGGCCGGCGTCGGCCAGACCCAGGTCAATGCGCGCATCGACATGAGCTTTGCCAAGGCCTTGCGCGCCATCCTGCGCCAGGATCCGGACGTGATCATGATCGGCGAGATCCGCGATCTCGAGACGGCGCAGATCGCGGTGCAGGCATCCCTCACCGGCCACCTGGTGCTGGCCACGCTGCACACGAATGATGCGGCCGCCGCCGTCACGCGCCTGCTGGACATGGGCATCGAGCCCTTCCTGCTGTCGTCGTCGCTGCTGGGCGTGGTCGCGCAGCGGCTGGTCAGGAAACTGTGCACCCATTGCCGCCGCTTCGACGGCCATCGCTGGCACGAGGTCGGTTGCGAGCATTGCGGGCAGACCGGGTATCAGGGACGGGTCGGCATTTATGAATTGCTGCTGGCGACCGACCGCATCCGCGCGCAGGTGCATGAGCAATCGTCCGAGGCCGAGATCCGCGCCACCGCCCGGCGCGATGGCATGCGCCTGATGCGCGACGATGGCGAGCGCTGGGTGCGCGCGGGCATCACGACCGAGGCCGAGCTGCTGCGGGTCACGAAGGAATAGTCGCGATGCCTGCTTTCCGCTACGAAGCCGTCGACGCCAGCGGCGCCACCAGCAAGGGCGTGCTGCAGGCCGACAGCCCGCGCGCGGCGCGCTCTGACCTGAAGTCGCGCGGCCTGGTGCCGCTGGCGATCGAGGCGATCGCAGGGCAGGTCGATGAACAGGGCCGCACCATCGCGCGCGGCTGGCGCTTCGGCGAGAAGCTCTCGACCAACGAGCTGGCGCTGTTCACGCGCCAGCTGGCCTCGCTGCTGGAGGCGCAGCTGCCGCTGGAGCAGGCCTTCGATGCCTTGATGGAGCAGGCCGAGCGCCCCTACCTGCGGGACCTGATCGCATCGATCCGGGCGGAAGTGATCGGGGGCTCGTCGTTCTCCGATGCGCTGGCGCGCCATCCGCGCGACTTCGCCGACATATATCGCGCGCTGGTCGCCTCGGGCGAGCAGATCGGCCAGTTGGCCAAGGTGCTGTCGCGGCTGGCCGACTTCGTCGAGCGGCGCAATGCGCTGGTGCAAAAAGTCCGCCTTGCGTTCACCTATCCGGCCATTGTCACGATGGTGGCCTTCGCGATCGTGATCTTCCTGCTGACCTATGTGGTGCCGCAGATCGTGTCCGTGTTTGCCAACACCAAGCAGCAGCTGCCTTTCCTGACCATCGCGATGCTGGCGCTGTCGGATTTCGTCCGGCACTGGGGCTGGCTGGTGGCGCTGGTGCTGGTCGCGGCCTTCATCCTGTGGCGGCGCGCGCTGCGCGATGACGAGACCCGGCTGCGCTGGCATACCTGGCTGCTGACGGCGCCGCTGTACGGGCGCTTCGAGCGCAGCTTGAATACCTCGCGCTTTGCGAGCACGCTGGCCATCACGATCAGTTCCGGCGTGCCGATCTTGCGCGCGCTGCAGACCAGCCGCGATACCCTGTCCAATCTGGCGATGCGCCGGCAGGTCGAGGAAGCCACCGCCAGCGTGCGTGAAGGCGTGGGGCTGGCGCGCGCACTGGCTGCGCACCAGCATTTTCCGCCGCTGCTGATCCACATGATCCGTGCCGGCGAAGTGACGGGCGAATTGCCGCAGATGCTCAACCGTGCCGCCCAGATGCAAGAGCAAGACCTCGAGCGGCGCGCGCTGACCATTGCCGGCCTGCTGGAGCCGGTGCTGATCCTCGCCATGGGCGTGGTGGTGCTGCTGATCGTGCTGGCGGTGCTGATGCCCATCATCGAGATCAACCAGCTGGTCCGCTGAGGCGCCCGATGAACCGACGCGCAAACCGAATCGAATGAAGATTCCCTGATACCGATGAACCCAGCCTCGTCCCGCCTGCCCGCCCTCACCGCCTTGGTGCTGTTCGTCGCGCTCTGCGCATCGGTTGCGTATTGGGCATTGCAATGGCTGGCGCCGGCCCCGCGCCCGGTGGCAGCGCCGGTGACCAATGAGCGCGTGATGCCGGTTGCGGCATCGGCCGCCCAGTTGTTTGGCGGGGCGTCGAAGGGGGGCGCGATGCTCAACGTGCAGTTGCGCGGCATCATCCACGCAGGCCGTGCAGCCGACAGCGTCGCCATCCTCGCCGCTGACGGCAACCCGCCGAAGTTCTATCGGATGGATGCCGAAGTCCTGCCCGGCGTGACAGTGAAGTCCATCCTCGCAAAGACCGTGGTGCTGTCGGAGCGTGGCGCCGAACGGGAGCTGACCTTGCCTGCCTTTGCATCGCAAGACAGCGGTGCCGGCGCTGCGCCGGTGCGCGCAATGCCGGAGACGCCGGCGCAGTCGCAGGGCCAGTCGCAGGGGCAGGGCCAGATGCAGGGTCAGGGGCAGATGCAAGGGCAGGGACAGTCACCGGGCCAGATGCAGGGGCAGCCGCAGGGGCAGCCGCAGGGCCGGCCAACGATGGCGCCGCAATCCCAGTCATCGGCCCCTACGGGCCTGCCGCCGCAGGAGCAGCAAGCGGCGCAAGCAGGCATCGCGGGCGGACAGGCTGCCGGCCCCAGTTCGGTCGGCAGCGCTGCCGCCGGCAGCGGCCAGCCGGCCCAGCCGCCGGTACGCAACCGGCGCCGACCGCGCTATCAGGATGACTGACGGCGGCCGGTCGAGTGCTGCCGCAGGCCACGGCCACCGGCGCCGGCCTCCCAGCCGGGTTGCGGCGCGCTCAAGACAAGCTCACAGCACGTAGCGGGACAGGTCTTCGTTGACGGCCAGCGCGCCCAGCTTGTCGTCGACATAGGCGGCATTGATCTCGACGCTTTGCGCGCCCTCGGTGCTGGCGTCAAAAGAGACTTGTTCCAGCAATTTTTCCATTACCGTGTACAGGCGGCGCGCGCCAATGTTTTCGGTTTTCTCATTGACCGAGTAAGCGATCTCGGCCAGCCGGCGTATGCCATCGGCCGCGAAATTGAGCGCGACATTTTCGGTCGCCAGCAAGGCTTCGTACTGGCGCGTCAGGCAGGCATCGGTCGCCGTCAGGATGCGCTCGAAGTCGGCGATCGCCAGGGATTCGAGCTCGACGCGGATCGGGAAACGCCCTTGCAATTCCGGGATCAGGTCGGACGGCTTGGCCAGGTGAAAAGCGCCCGAGGCAATGAACAGGATGTGGTCGGTCTTGATCATGCCGTACTTGGTGTTGACGGTCGTGCCTTCGACCAGCGGCAGCAGGTCGCGCTGCACGCCGGCGCGCGACACGTCGGCCCCCTGGGCATTGGCGCGCGAGGCGATCTTGTCGATCTCGTCGAGGAACACGATGCCGTTCTGTTCGATCGTGCGGATCGCGCGCTGCCGTATCTCTTCCTCGTTCACCAGCCGCGCAGCCTCTTCGTCGATCAGCAGCTTGCGCGCTTCGGCAATCTTCAGCTTGCGCGACTTGGTCCGGTGGGTGCCGATGCCGGCAAACATGGACTTGATCTGCTCGGTCATCTCTTCCATGCCGGGCGGCGCCATGATCTCCATCTGTGCGCGCGGCTCGGCGAGGTCGAGTTCGATTTCCTTGTCGTCCAGCCCGCCTTCGCGCAAGCGCTTGCGGAAGGTCTGGCGCGTCGCATTGCTGCCTTTGTCGTCGGCCGGGGCGGCGCCCGAGAAGCCGAAGTCGCGTGAGGGCGGCAGCAGCACATCGAGGATGCGCTCTTCGGCGGCGTCTTCGGCCTGCGCCCGCACATCGCGCATGGCCTGTTCGCGTGTCTGCTTGACGCCGATCTCGGCCAGGTCGCGAATGATGGTGTCGACATCGCGGCCGACATAGCCGACCTCGGTGAACTTGGTCGCCTCGATCTTGATGAAGGGCGCATCGGCCAGCTTCGCGAGGCGGCGCGCGATCTCGGTCTTGCCGACGCCGGTCGGGCCGATCATCAGGATGTTCTTGGGCGTGATCTCGTGGCGCAGCGGGTCGGGCACTTGCTGGCGGCGCCAGCGGTTGCGCAGGGCGATGGCGACGGCACGCTTGGCGCGCGACTGGCCGACGACGTGCTTGTCGAGCTCGGCGACGATCTGTTGCGGTGTGAGGTTCATGATGGATCGAATGAAAGCGCGGCTGGCGATCGGCTGGTCCGGGTCATGGCGGCGCTGTCAGGCAGGCTGCCGCGACCGGGGATTTACAGGGTCTCGATTGTCAGCGACAGGTTGGTGTAGATGCAGAGCTCGCCGGCGATGGTCAGCGCCTTCTGCACGATCTCGGTCGGTGCCAGTTCGGTGTTCTCGTACAGCGCCTTGGCAGCGGCCTGCGCATAGCTGCCGCCGGAACCGATGGCGCCTATGCCCTGCTCGGGTTCAAGCACGTCGCCGTTGCCGGTGATGATCAGTGTGGCATCGCGATCAGCTACCAGCAGCATGGCCTCGAGCCGGCGCAGCATGCGATCGGTGCGCCAGTCCTTGGCCAGCTCGACCGAGGCGCGCATCAGGTTGCCCTGATGGGTCTCGAGCTTGGATTCGAAGCGCTCGATCAGCGTGAAGGCATCGGCCGTGCCGCCGGCGAAGCCGGCCAGTACCTTGCCGTGAAAAAGCTTGCGCACCTTGCGCGCGCTGCCTTTCATCACGACATTGCCCAGTGTGACCTGGCCATCGCCGCCGAGGGCAACGACATTGCCGCGGCGAACGGAAAGAATGGTAGTGCCGTGGAATTGTTCCATGCGTATCCTGAAATGCAGGAAGCCGGCACACCGCGCGGTGCGGGCCAGCAAAACTGGCGGCGACCGCCGCGGAACGCTCAGGGCTTGCGGTTGATGATCCTCGGCGCGAGCTTGCCACGGGTCAAGTGCAGCAGGGTCGACACGAGGAAAGAAACACCCCGCCATTCTACCGTTTTGCCGCCTGCGAGTCGGCTCATTCCCTCCAGCAGCGGGCTGACTGCATGGAAGTCGATGCGGCTCAGGCCGCTGGCGTCCAGCACCCAACTGTCACCGGCAAGGCCGGCCTGCTGCGCATGGGCCTGCAGCGCCGCCAGCAAGGGATCGACCGGCAGCGAGATCAATGCCGGCAACAAGAATGCCGGGGAGGCAAACGTCCGGCGCTCGAACGGTGTCGGCGTGGCCGGCGTTGCCGGCGCCGCAGCCACCGGTGGCGATCGCTCGAAGTTCAGGCTGTATGCCAGGCATGCCTCTTCGTAGCGCGCGACATCGCCGGCCAGCCGCAGCAATTCAATCATCAGTTCCCAGCTGGCATCGTCGCCACCATTGCCATCCGGCGGGGCGGCCTGTGTCGACTCGCGCAGCATCGCCAGCAAGCCTTCGCAGGAATGCAGTCTTACCCGAACGCCGTGCAGGTGCCAGTGGGCGAGCAGTTCCAGCAGCGCATGGCAGCCGGCCAGATCGACGGCCGTCACCGGCCCCAGGTCGAGGTCCAGTTCCTGCCCGGCACCGGCGGCCGCCTGCTGCCGCCATTGCGCCAGCAGCGGCTGCGCGCTGTCGTCAAGCGGGCCGCGCAGCACCTTGACCATGGGCGGTGAGCCCGGCGAAGGCAGGCCACGCGAGGCCAGCCGCGGCGCTGGCTGTTGCGCTGAATTTGCTGCTGGTACTGCTGGTACTGCTGGTGCCGACGGTGCCGATGGCGCGGACCTTGAGCATGGTGAAGAGGTTGAAGATTCTGCCCACGGCAAGGATTGCAGCGAACGCCATTGCGGCGGCGATGCCTCGAAGCGCTGTGCAAATGCAAGTGAGGTCTGGTCGAATTCGTCTTGCCTGCCCTGTGCTTCATGCAGCTCCAGCAGCATCCACCAGGCCGTTTTTTCCAGGCTTGCTGCGCCGTACGCAGGCTGGGCAATCGCGGCTTGCAGTATTTGTACTGCTGCATCGGGCTGTGCGGTAGCAAACAATAACGCCGCCTCATCGATCTGTTGTGCCAGCTGGCGGGCGTGATCTTGTTCTGAGGTCCTGGCCGTTGTTGATGCAGCCGAAGTTGCAGCCGAAGATGCAGCCGAAGTTGCAGCTGAAGTTGCTGCGATCGGTGCTGCTGGCATCGCGGCCGGCGGGATGACAGGTGCAAGCGTCGGTGCCATCGGCGGCGGCGTCATCGATGATGTCATCGAGGAAGCGCTCGCAGGCGCTTGCCCGTCATCTGTCGGTGGGGTGCTGCGTCGGCGAAAGCTGACTGGCTTGCCCAGCAGGTCGAGAAATTTCACGGATACGGTTCGATGCAATGCGCAACCGGCATTGCATCGAAGTTCAGGCCGCCAGTCACGGAAATGGCTGTGCCGACTTGCTGGCCCGGCGCGCAGGCGCTTCATGCCGGCCGCCCTGTTGCATCTGCCCGACAACAGGATGCAGCGCCGCGGGCGGCCCCGGTCAGCCCGCAGGCCGAATGGGCGCACCCGTCGGATCAGCCGAATGATTCGGATTAATCAGTCGGCCCAGTTGACTCGGCGGCAGTTCAGAACCGGGTGCGAACACCAGCGATGAAGCTGCGGCCGGGTTGCGGCACATAGTCCTTCAGCAGCGATGTCGACAGCCGTATCTCTTCATTCAGCAGGTTGCGCGCCAGCAGGAACCAGGTGAAGTCAGTGGTGCCGTAGCGCTGCACATAGGACAGGCTGGCGTCGAGCTGCGTATAAGCGGGTGTCGTCGTCTCTTGCGAGACACTGGCGGCGGCGATGCGCGTGTTGGCGTTCGCATGCACGACCGAGAGCGAGGATTGCCATCCCGCTTGTCGGTAGCCAAGCGAAAGCCCGATGCGAGTCGCAGGCTGCAGCGGCAGGTTGCCGAGATGATCAAGCTTGCCACGCGAGGTATCGAAGAATGCGCGGCCCGACAGGCCCGGGCGATTCTGGTTGTAGCTGATTTCCGCCTCGATGCCCTGCAAGGTCGCGTCGGCCTGCGTAAAGTCCCGATCGAAAGCCAGCCCCTGCGTGCCGGGGCTGATGCGGCCATAGATGAAATTGGCGATGCTGTTGCGATAGACGTTGGCCTTCCAGCGCAGCTGCTCATCGGTCTTTTGCAGCGACAGTTCAATATTCTGCGAGGTCTCGCTCTTCAGGTTCGCATTGCCGGTATCGAAAGTCTCGGTCGGATGATGTTCGCCGGACGAGTACAGTTCTTCCGGTGTCGGCGCACGCTGCGCCAGCGAGGCCGTGGCACCCAGCCCATAGCCCGGCACGAAGCGCCACAGCGCGCCCAGCGAAGCCGAGCCCAGGCCAAAGCGGCGGTCGGCATTGGCATCGGGGTTGCGCGAGACGTTTTCATACCGCGCCCCTGCATTGACGCGCACGGCGCCGAAGTCGCGCTCTTCAACGACAAAAGCCGCCATCATCCGCGAGCGCGTGTGCGGCACGGTCGGGGTGCCGCCGGCCAGGTTCAGGGCCTGGGTATCGGCCTCTTCTGCCTGCACACCGAGCTTGCCGCGCCAGCCGTTGAGGGGCTGGTGCGCCAGCTCCCAGCGCGCATCGGCGGCCTTGCTGGTGAAGCGCACGCGCGGATCGGTGCCACCCTCGAATTCGGTATGACTGTAGTTGGTGTAGCCGAACTTGAACTTGAGGCTGTCGAAGCCCTCGATCGGCGCATGGAACAGGCTGTCGATATCGAAGCGCGAGCGGGCCATGTCGATCGTCGAGTTCTCGTCCCTGCCGTGGACCTTGTAGTTCTTGTCCAGCTGCGACAGCGAGGCGCCGATGCGGCCCCAGTCCTGCAGCAGCGTGGCGCCGACACCGGCATTGCGCTCCCGGTGGCCGCTGAAAGAGAGCTTGCCCCGATCGCCGCTGCCATCGGCATTGGCCGCGCCGGGGATCCGATAGTCACCGGCGTCGCTGTAGCTGCCATCGACATGCAAGCCGATGTTGCCGGCCGAGCGCTCGGCCGAAAATCCCAGGCCGGCACTGCGGTCGACGCTGCCGACGCGCAGTTCCGCTTCACCGCTGGCGCGCGGCACCAGCTCGGTCGGGATGCGGTCGTTCAGGATATTGACCAGCCCGCCGATCGCGCCCGAGCCATAGGCCAGCGCCGCCGGGCCGCGCAGGATCTCGATCTGGCGCGCCGTCATCAGGCTGCTGCCGACGGCGTGGTCATTCGAGATCGCCGACAGGTCGCCGCTGCCCATGCCGTTTTCCAGCACCTTGATGCGCGGCCCCTCCAGGCCACGGATCACCGGCCGCGAGGATCCGGTGCTGAAGCCGGATGACTGCACGCCAAGTTCGCCGCCGAGCGTGTCGCCCAGCGACTGGCCGGCTTTGTTGCGCAGCTCGTCGCCGGTCAATACCTTGGCCGGGGCCAGGATCATTGCCTGTTCGTCGCTCCCCAGCGGGTCGGCAGTGACGATCACGGGGGACAGGGTTTTAGGGGTTGCGGGGGCTGCCGGGGCTTTGGGGGCCTCCTGGGCGTAAGCAGAAACAGCCAATGTGAGCAGCGAGCACAGCACGGCTTGCGCCGGCACGGGCTTGGTCGGAACCATCAAGTTCTCCAGCAGGAATTCAACGCCGGCTGCGCGCCATCGCGGGCGCACAGCCACCAGGACAGGTCAGGCGTTGCGCGGCGGCGCGCGCGAGGAGAACAGCGGTGTGAAAGCAGCCCGCCAGGGCTGGTGCTGGAAGTCTGGTGCCGGCACTTGCGGCGCCCGCAGCGCGCTCAGTGCCAGTCCGTCGCCGCACAAGCCGGCGCCCAGGGTGGCCGCGTCCAGCGCCGCGCAGCTGCCGGAAGCTTTCTGGTGCTCGAACAGGACCGATCCCGCGCCGCTGCCGGCCGGCGGCTCGCCTTGCACATGCGAGACGACATTCGCCTGCCCGTGCAGGTGCGCGATCGCATGCGCGTAGCCCAGCCACTGCGACAGCAGCAGGCACAGCACCAGCAGCGCGCCCAGTAGGGCGCGCGGTGTCGGCGCAAGCTGCCCGCTGCGGATGGTTCGGCGATTAAGGGCGGAAGGTCGTGTCATGTGCCTGCGAGCGCTGCGCTGGCGTGAAAATGATAGGCCGATACTAGCGCATAAGGCCGGCCATTGTCATGCAGGCCAGCTTTTCGTGCCGCCCATGAAAAACCCCGCGCAGTGCGCGGGGTCGTCAAATGCCGGCGTCGGGTGGCCGGCTGATCGGGCTGTTTGGCGATCTGGCCGCAGCCGGCCATGCCAGTCCGGTTGCCAGCCTGACGGCCGGTGCGTGTCAGTCGCCGTACAGCTTTTGCTTCAGCTCGCGGCGCTGCTGTGCCTCGAGCGACAGCGTGGCCGTCGGGCGTGCCAGCAGGCGCGGGATGCCGATCGGTTCGCCGGTCTCTTCGCACCAGCCGTAGTCGCCGGAATCGATGGACTGTATCGATTGCTGGACCTTCTTCAGCAGCTTGCGCTCGCGGTCGCGGGTGCGCAGTTCGAGCGCATGCTCTTCTTCGATCGTTGCGCGGTCGGCAGGATCGGGAACCAGTACGGTTTCGCGCAGGTGTTCGGTGGTCTCGCCGGCGTTCTTGAGCAGATCCTTTTCGAGTTGTTGCAGGCGGGCCTTGAAGAAGGCCAGCTGCGCCGGGTTCATGTAGTCCTTCTCGCCCATCGCGAGGATCTGCTCTTCGGTGAGCAGGGCGCCTGCAGTGGGTGCCTTCGAGCTTTTTGTATTGGTTGCCACGTCGCTTGCTTTCGTCACTACGAAACGATGAATTTAACCCGGAGGTTACGCTACTTGCTTGCTGCCGCGCAGTCCCATCCGATCGTGGTTCCGGGTGCGTCACTTCTTGGAGGGAAGGGTGCCCGGCTGAAACCGGCGGCTATTTTAATCTCATTGTCGCTCGCCTCGACAAGCTTTGCATGATTTTTAAGGACTTTCGCGACAGGAATCCGTGCCAGAGCCCAAAATGCTTTTCAAGTTTATACCAGACACTGTGCCAAACCGTCGAGAAACACCTGTTTCGGCAAGTCCTGGCCAATAAAGACGATCTTGCTGCCGCGCGCCTCGCTCTCGCCCCAGGGTGCGCCCAGATCGCTGCCCATGGTCTGGTGCACGCCCTGGAAGATCACGCGCCGGGTCGCGCCTTCCAGCCACAGCACGCCTTTGTAGCGCAGCATGCGCGGACCATAGACCTGCACCAGGCTGCCGATGAATTCTTCCAGTCGCGGCGGATCGAAGGAACGGTCGCTGCGGAACACGAAGGCCGCGATCTGGTCGGTATGCCCGCCCTGCCCGTGCCCTTGCGGGTGGGTGTGCTGATGGCTGTCGCCATGGCCATGCGCGTGGGCATGGCCGTGGTCATGATCGTGGTGATCGCAGTGCTCGTCGCAGTGATCATGATCATGCTCGTCGGCCTTCAGGAAATCGGGATCGATCTCCAGCTTGTCATTGAGGTTGAAGCCGCGGATGTCGAAGATTTCGGCAATGTCCACCTTGCCGAAATCGACGCGCGTGATCGGTGCGCGCGGGTTGATGCGCTTCAGGCGCCCTTCCAGTTCGGCTACCTGCGGCGCGCCGGCCAGGTCTGTCTTGGACAGCAGCATGCGGTCGGCAAAGCCGACCTGCCGCTGGGCCTCCTCGAACTGGTCCAGCTGCTGCATCGCGTGGCTGGCATCGACCACGGTAATCACGCCGTCCAGCAGGTAGGCGGTGGCGACTTCTTCATCCATGAAAAAGGTTTGCGCAACCGGGCCCGGGTTGGCCAGGCCCGTGGTCTCGATCACCACCCGGTCGAAGTGCAGCAGGCCATCGCGCCGCTTCTGCGCCAGTTGCGAGAGCGCCGCGATCAGGTCGCCGCGCACTGTGCAACAGACACAGCCGTTGCTCATCTCGACGATCTGCTCGTTGCTGTCCTGGACCAGGATCTCGTTATCGATATTCTCTTCGCCGAACTCGTTCTCGATCACGGCAATCTTCTGGCCGTGGGACTCATGCAGGATGCGGTTCAGCAGAGTGGTCTTGCCGGCGCCGAGGAAGCCGGTCAGGATCGTGGCGGGTATCAGTGACATCGCGGTGGTTCTTTATTCGGGGTGGATCTGTAATTCCAGTCAGTCGCCGTCGCCCTGCTTCTTGGCGCGCGGATGGGCTGCGTCGTATACCTGCGCCAGCCGCTGGAAATCCAGTGCAGTGTATACCTGTGTCGAGGCGATCGATGCATGGCCCAGCATTTCCTGCACCGCCCGCAGGTCGCCCGAGGACTGCAGCACGTGCGATGCGAAGGAATGGCGCAGCACGTGCGGGTGCACGTCGGCGGCGATGCCCAGCGACTGCGCATGCGCCTTGATGCGCGACTGCACCGCGCGCGGCGAGATCCGTTGACCGCGGGTCGACAGGAACAGCGCATGCTCATCATCCGGCCCGGTCGCCGCCTTGCTGTTGCCGGCCTTGCCCGGTGGCGCCCGCAGTGCATCGCGCACTGACAGCCAGGCCTTCAGTGCTGCCATTGCCGCTGCACCGACCGGCACGCTGCGGCGCTTGCTGCCCTTGCCGGTGACCGTGACCTCGGCCGCATCGAGATCCAGCCAGCCCTGCGATTCATGCGAGCTGTCCCGCACATATTGCAGGTCGAGTCCGGTCAGCTCGGATACGCGCAGTCCGCTCGAATACAACAATTCGAACATCGCCTTGTTGCACAGGCTGCTCGCCGTATCATCATTCTTGACGGTCACGTCCGACGACACCAGCTTGACCGCCTCATCGACGCCCAGGGCCTTGGGCAGCGGTCGGGCTCGCTTGGGCGGCTTCACGCCGTCGACCGGATTCGCGGCCAGTGTTTGTTGTTGTGCCAGCCAGCGGAAGAAGCCGCGCCACGCCGACAGCTTGCGGGCAATCGAGCTGGCCGACAGGCCGCGCGCATGCAACTGGCTGGCAAAGCGCCGGATGTCGAACTGCGTCAGCCGGTCCAGTTGCGTGTCCGAGGAGATGCCCGAAGCGGTTCCCGCCGGTGCGCGCGACGGCGCCTGCATCAGCGATACCAGCTCTTCAAGGTCGCGCCGATAACTGTCCAGCGTGTGATCGGCCAGCTTGCGCTGTACCCGCAAGTATTGCAGGTAGGCCTCGGTTGCGGGCGGCCGGCCGTCGGCGTTCACGTTCTCAGGCGATCAGCCCTTGCAGGCTGGCGCTGGCTGCTTCGCCAATGCGGGCGAGGAAATCGGTGGCAAGTTCGCTGGAGAAACGCTGCGCATCGGGCGAACCCAGCACCATCAAGCCGAAGCATTGGTCACTCCCTGCCTTGCGCAGCGGTACGAGGGCGACCGACTTCATGCTCGCCGCATCCGCCAGCCAGTCGACGCCGGGCTGACCGGCGGCCGCGCCGCAAACCGGTTGAGGATGCTCATCGGCATAGGCACGCGCGGCGCTCAGGTCGCCTTCGGCGAACCAGGCATCGTCGTGACCCGGGGTCAGGCTCCACAGCCTGAGGGTGGCTGCCGGTACCTCGAAGCTTTCTTTCATTGCATTGATCAGCACATCCGGCTGGCTATCGACATCGCGCTCGATCAGCAGGCGCAACATCCATTGGTGGAAATTGCTGATGATGGTGTCATTGTTGCCAGCGATGCGGGTCAGGTTAGCCAGCTTTAGCTCGAGATGACGAATCTTGTCGCGCAATACCTCGACCTGTCGTTCCTGCAACGATACGGTGCGGCCTCCGAGCGAGGTGGTCAGTCGCAGGCCGGCGATCAGGTCGGGATTATGTTCAAAGAAATCCGGATGCTCTTCGAGGAAAAGCGCAACGGCGTTGGCGTCGGGCAGTGCAGTCATTGGCGGGCAGGGATGGGAAATGGGTGACAGACGGGATTTTAGCCGGGACGGGGCATGCAGAGCGAATCCATCGGGCATAGCGACTGCCGGCTGCAAAAAAAGATGGCACCCGAGGGTGCCATGCAAGAGAGGAGATTAAATTCGCAGAAGACTCTGCAGGACGTTTGCCTTGCGGCTCCCGACCTATCCGGCGCCAGCCCTGCAGGACAGGGCCGGTACTGAATGCTTTGCGGGCCGAAGCCCGCGTGGATCAGAACGTGTGGCGAACGCCGAGATTGAAGGATTGATCTGCCGTACCCAACTCCGAGTTGTTGCCGACCGTGAACAAGGCGCCGCGCTTGTTATCGATGCGTGCATAAGCGGCATACAGATTGGTGCGCTTCGATAAGGCATAGGTGTAACCGATGGCCGCCTGGTTCGCGTCGCGGTTCAGCGCGCTACGGTCATCCTTGTTGATGTAGGACACCATGACCGTATGCGGGCCGAACGGCAGGCTGGCGCCGATCAGGAAATCGCGGGTCTTGCGACCAGCAAATTCATCACTATCCGCATAGGCGGCATGCAGCTTGGCGACGCCGAAGTCCCAGTTAGCCGCCAGCATGACGCTGGACGTGGCGTCGCGCGCGACCGTCAGGCTGGGTACGGTATTGGCGCGGTAGTACGCGAGCCCCAGGGCCAGCGGCTTGACTTTGTAGGTCAGCGACGCACTGGCGACCCGGCCATCTGAATTGCTGCCAGGCACCTCGCCGAAGCCATAGGCGACTTCGCCGCTGAGGCCGGAGAACAGCGGTGTCGTGTACTTGGCAGTGTTATCCATGCGCACGCCCTGATTCGGGCGGCTCGAGCCAGGTGCCAGCATCAGGTTTTGCGCCGCACCGGCCAGGCCGGCGGCGAACGGGTCGGCCACGCCGGCCAGCGTCAGGAAGTAAGGCGTGTACTGGCGACCGAGGCTGACCGTGCCGAAATTGCCCTGCACGCCAACAAAGGTCTGGCGGCCAAAGGCCAGGCCGCCCTGGTTGAAGCCGCCGCGGTCGGCAGCGATGCCGGTCTCCAGCACGAACAGGCCCTTGAGGCCGCCGCCCAGGTCTTCCGTCCCCTTGAAGCCGATACGGGTACCGGATTGCACGCCGCTGGCGATGTTGTTACCGCTCGGAGAGACGACCGTGGCGTTGCGGCTCAGGCCGCTGACCGCACCGGTGTCGCGCACGAATCCCATGTCGACCACGCCATAAATTTCGATCGCCGACTGCGCATGGACGGCGCCGCTGAAAGCGCCAACCAGAGCCAGCGCAACAAAAGACTTATTCATGTTTTTCCATCCTCAAATCAAGGTTTCTTTTAGCGATCCGCGCAAGTCGGATGGGGAAACCTTAATTTCTAAAATGGAAATTTCTCGAAGAACGGTGGTGTCGTAGCGCGCAGTTTTGGGAAAGCGTGGGGGATTCGTGCGGGGTGTTGTTTTATTAGCACCACGCTGCGTTGACGCACTTGGGTGGAACCCGCACAGTTAAGTTTTCACTTTTGATAACTTCACTGCACTTTTCCAGACCATGGCCAACCGAGAGGAATTGCTGATCATACGTGCTGCCCGTGCCGGCCAGGGCGCGGCCCAGCTCGCGCTCGGCAAGCGTTACCTGTTCGGCAGCGCCAGCCTGCCGCAGAGTTTTGCGACGGCCTTGCACTGGCTGGAAAAGGCCGCCGAACAGAACCAGCAAGACGCCTGGATGCTGATCGGCGAGCATGTGCCCTTCTCCATCGCGTATCAGGCGAGCGACCCTTTGAGGGTTGCCTTCTGGTACGAACGCGCCTTCGAAGGCGGCTCCGCCCGCGCCGGGCTGGTGCTGGCCATGCTGGTTTTCAATGTCTGGACGCGCGCCGATGTGCTGCTGCGCCAGAAATCTCTGCGCGCACTCAAGTCCGCAGCCGAGGCCGGCATACCCGACGCCCAGTGGCTGCATGCGCAGCAGCTTGGCATGCGCGAGCTGGCGACGCAGCCGGCCTCGGGCGACAACTCGCCCCAGTCGCGCCAGCGCGTCGAGCAGGCGCTGGACTGGACGACCAAGGCAGCCCGCAACGGCGTCCTCGATGCGCAGCGCACACTGGCCGACTATTGCTGGGCGCGGCAGGATCACCTGAAATTCCTGTTCTGGGCGGTGCCGATGGCGCAGGAGCTGGACCGGCGCAATGCCGGCAGCCCGGCGCGCCGCCGTCCCTACTCGAGCCATGAACTGGTGCTGCTGGGCCGGGTCGCGCAGGCCTTGTTGCTGACCGCCGATCCGAATACCCGGCTGATCGAGCGCTACCTGCGCATGGCCGCCGAAGGCGGCGCCGGCGATGCGCAACTGGCCTATGGCTTGTGGATTGCACGCATGGACCAACAGGGCACGCGGCTGACCGGCGTGCCCGGCGTTGCGCATTACAAGAAGGCGATACGCTGGCTGGCCTTGTCGGCCGAGCAGGGGTCGTCATTGGCCTGGTATGCGATGTCGCGCATTTATCTGAAGCCTGAATTCTCGCGCCGCAGCGTCACCGAGGCGCGGCGCTACCTGGAAATGGCGGCCGTCGCCGGCCACGAGCAGGCCCAGCTCGAATTGGGGCTGGTCGCCTGGCGTGCGCGGCGCGTCGAACCCCGGGCCGACATCCGCGCCGTCTACTGGCTGCAGAAAGCCGCCGGGCAGGGCAACAAGGAAGCCAAGGGATTGCTGGACAAGATCGCGCCGCCGGTGCGCAAGGCCGAATGGGCCTACCAGGCGCGCGCCAGCTTCAGCCGCGACATCTGCAACCAGTACCCGTTCCTGTCGGCGCGCATCGAGCTGGGCTACTGGTTTGGCCTGACGCGCGCCGAGGCGCTGCTGATCGATGTGGAAGCGGCCGACCACGGCCACTGCCTGGAAGTGGATATCCGGGCCACGCACCCGCGCAGCCGGCGCCGGCTGGTCCAGATCATCAGCGGCGATCAGCGGCAGGCGCTGGATCGCGCAGCGCGCATGTTCGATGTCGTCGACGGCAAGGGCACTCAGGGGCCCGAAGGCAATTACCGGCAACGGCTATATCGTTTTCGCAGTCTGATGACCCAGCGCCGCGCACAAACCGGCCGCAGTGCCTGATCGGCAGCCAGTCCGCCGCCCCCGACCACCAATTCCCCGACCGCCGCGTACCGACCGCCGCTCCCCCGACCGCTGCCTACCGACCGCTGCCTACCGACCGCTGTCCGGCGCCGTCAGATCTCGACGCTGCCCTCGAAGACGCTGACGGCCGGGCCGGTCAGCATCACCGGCGCCGTGCCGCCGCCCCAGGCAATCGACAGATCGCCGCCGCGGGTGGCAACAGCCACCGGCGAATCCAGCAAGCCTTGCGCAATGCCGGCCACCACCGCCGCGCAGGCACCGGTGCCGCAGGCCAGCGTCTCGCCGGCGCCGCGCTCGAACACGCGCAAGCGGATCTGGTGGCGGTTGACGATCTGCATGAAGCCCGCATTCACGCGCTTGGGAAAGCGCGGGTGATGCTCGATCGCCGGGCCGTCTTCGCCGACCGGCGCGGTATCGACATCGGCGACCACTTGCACGGCATGCGGATTGCCCATCGAGACTACCGCCAACGCCACCGGCTTGCCG
>JACCDT010124756.1_pt1 | contig 28985 bp, 34 predicted proteins | sample 7446291 | NCBI WGS metagenome assembly JACCDT01 (sample SAMN15323446, study PRJNA562643) | freshwater metagenome | isolation source: river surface water | place: USA:Blue River Watershed | collected 2017-08-17 | reverse complement strand
TCGCCCCCCGAGTCGCCCCCCGATCGCAAGGGACCGGATCAGATCAGACCGGATATATCTCCTACGGAGACTTCGTCTCCTACGGAGAGTACCGCGCGCAAGCGCGCGCGCAAGCCCGCCGCGTTGGATGCCGACACCCTGGCCGCCCAAGGGGTCGATCGGCAGCACGCCATCGACTGGCTGGCCGTCCGAAAGGCCAAGGACCTGCCGCTCACTCGCACCGCGTGGGACCAGACCGTCGCGGAGGCTGGCAAGGCGGGCATCACGCCAGCCGAGGCGGTGCGGATGTCCGCGGCCAACGGCTGGGCCGGCTTCCGTGCCTCGTGGCTGGCGCGACAGGACGACCCGAAGCCCAACGGCGCACACGCCGCTGTGGTCCGGCCGCTGAACCGCCAGCTCGCCATCGAGGCCGAGAACCGCCGCGTCGCGGCCGAATGGCTGGCGCAGGAAGCCGCGAGCGACGGCGCGGCAGCAACCCAACCCGACACGGAGGCCCGCATTGGCACCGCATGAGAAACCCGCGTTCGTCGAGCTGCTGACGCAGGCGCTCGGCTTCTACGGCCAGGCCGTCAGCCCATTCGCCGTCGGCGTGTGGTGGCAGGCCTGCCAAGGCGTCGAACTGGCGCAGGTCCGCCGCGCGCTGACGGCGCACGCGATGGACCCGGACCGCGGCCAGTTCGCGCCCAAGCCGGCCGACATCGTGCGCCAGCTCCGCGGCACCCAGGCCGACCGCAGTCTCATCGCCTGGGGAAAGGTCATGGACGCGATGTCGCGCGTCGGCGCGTACCGCTCGGTCGCCTTCGACGACGGCGCGATCCACGCGGCGATCGAGGACATGGGCGGTTGGCCGACGGTGTGCCGATCCGAGGTGGACGAGCTGCCGTTCATGCAGCGCCGCTTCTGCGACCTGCACCGCGCCTACTCGCTGCGTCCGGATGCGTCATGGCCAGCCCGCCTGGTGGGCGAGCACGAGGCCGCGAACCGCTTGGCTGGGCATGGCGTGGAAGCGCCGATGCTCGTGGGCGATGCCGACGCGGCGCGGAAGGTGATGCAGGCAGGCGTCAGCGGCTCGAAAACCGCGATCACGGCGGGCGATGCGGCACCCGTCATCCGTCGGATCGGTTCGGAGGCAGCGTGATGGCCCGCCACGGCAAGCACGGCCTCATCACCTCGGTCGCGCAGCTCAAGGCGCGCTGCACGATCGATCCCGCCACGCACTGCTGGCTGTGGGCCGGCGCGACGACCGGCGTCCACGGCGTGCCGGCGATCTGGTGCTTCGACCACGGCCGCGGCGAGAAGCGCACGATGTCGGGTCCGCTGGCCGCGTGGAACATCGCGCATGGCGAGGCGCCGCCCGCCGGCACGCTCGTGTTCCGCGGCTGCTGCCGCACGCTGTGCCTGAACCCGGCGCACCTGCGCCGCGCGCGCAGCAAGGCCGAGATCGGCCAGCACCAGCGGCGCGCCGGATCGCGCAGAGGCACAGCCGTCGAGTCGCGGCGCGCCAACATCATCAAGGCCTGGGAGGTCACCGGCATCGTGCCGACCAAGCCAGAGGTGGTGCGCGCGATCCGCAACACCCCGCCGTCCGTCACCGGCCAAGCGCTGGCCAAGCAGTTCGGCCTGTCGCAGACGACCGTCAGCCGCATTCGGCGCGGGCAGAGCCACAAGGGGGTCGCATGAGGCGCGATCGGTTCGACATCGGCCCGGCGCTCGGGCTGCTCGCGTTGGTGCTGCCGTGGATCGTCATCCCGGGCGTGGTGTGGCTCGTGGCCAGGTGCGCGACGTGATCGAGCTGCAGCTCCCGTTTCCGCCGAGCGTGAACTCGATGTGGCGCACGCCGCGCAGCGGTCCGCTGGCTGGCCGCACGATGCTGAGCGAGGACGGCAGGCGCTACCGCCGCGCCGTGGCCGATGCGGTGCTCGTGGCGCGCGCAGGGCGGCAGCTCAGGCAGCGTCTGGCCGTGACGATCGAGGCGCGCATGCCGGACCGGCGCAAGCGCGACCTCGACAACTTGCCCAAGGCGGTGCTCGACGGGCTCACGCACGCTGGCGTGTGGCTCGACGATGGGCAGATCGACGACCTGCGGGTGTGGCGCTCCGATCGCATGGGCGGATGCGTGCTGGTCACGATCCGCGTGATCGAGTCGGCGCAGTTGGAGCTGGTCGCATGACGGCCGTGCGGCTGCTCGACGGAACCGAGGTCGCGAACGACTCGGAAGCGTTCAGGCACGAGTGCGAAGCCCGCGCCATCGCCAAGCTGCCGACCCTTGCCGAGCGCCGCGCTTGGCTCGACGACATTGAGCGAAAGCGCGGCAAGCCTGCGGCCGACCGGCTGCGAGCCACGATGCGGGCGCTGTGGGAGCGGCGGTGATGGGTCGTCCATCGAAGTACAAGCCCGAGTTCGCGCAGCGCGTCAAGACATGTCTGACCTCATCTCGACCCTGGGCGGCCCGCCAGCAGGGCGCTACGCGGCTGCAAACGCCCTCCCTGGCCGTGACCCTGCGCTTCGTGCCGCCTGACCGGCGCGCGCGAGACATCGATAACCTGGTGGCCAGCATGAAGTCAGGACTCGACGGCCTGGCCGACGTGCTGGGCGTGGACGACAGCCGTTGGGCGCTGTCTGCCGAGCTGGCCGGGGAGGTGGGCGGCTTCGTGCGGGTGGAGGTCAGGCCATGCCACGCTTGAGCGTCGACCAGTGGGCGGCAGCCCGGACGCGGTGGGAGGCCGATCCTGCGCTGACGTTCGGTGCGCTGGCCGGCTCGTTGGGTGTGAGCCATGCCGCTGTTGGACAACGGGCGCGCAAGGATGGCTGGCAGCGAACGCCTGACTTGCGCAGCATCGCAGATCGAGCGCAGCTCAAAGCTGATGTGCGTGAGCGGGCGAAACTTTCGCCGCATCTTTCAGACGAAAGCACAAAAACGGCGACCCGCGAGCTGGCCGAGGACATCCGCGCCGACGTGATCGAGCGGCATCGCGCCGACTGGGCCGAGCATCGCACGTGCTTCAAGATTGGCGACATTGCCGCCGACTTCGAAACCGGCAAGAGCGCCAAGATCAGCGCGGAGATGCTGGCCATCCGGCAGAAGGGCGAGCGCGCCGCATACGGGCTGGACGATGGAGCCACCAGCCAGGCGCCGGCCGAACCGGAGTGGGCTGTGCTGATCGGGCAGAGGGTGAGCGTGCAGGCGTGAGCCAGTCGCTGCTCCATCCCGGCCAAGTGCGCGTGCTGCAGCATGCGCGGAGGTTTAACACGGTGGCCTGTGGCCGACGCTGGGGCAAGACCACGTTGGGCTTGATGCTGGCATGGTCGGGCCGGCGCACTGCGCTGCGCACTGGCTTCGATGTGGCGTGGGTGGCGCCGAGCTACAAGCTGTTGGATGAGGCGTGGCGCATGGCCAAGAAGCTGTACCGGCCGTTCATCTTGCGCACCGACGCAAACCTGCATCGCATGGAGCTGTCAACAGGGGCCGCGCTGGACTGCTGGACGATGGAGGACGAGGACGTAGGCCGCGGCCGAAAGTACGGGCTGGTGATCGTCGACGAAGCCGCGATGGCGCGACACCTGGAGGCGGCATGGAATGCAGCGCTGTCGCCGACGCTGACCGACTATACGGGCGGCGCCTGGTTCTTCTCCACGCCGAAGGGGCGCAACTACTTTCACTCCCTGTCGCAGGAGTGGCAATCCGACGACGAATGGGCGCACCACCACGCACCGAGCGACGAGAACCCGTACCTGCCGCGGGAGGAGATCGAGCGGCAGCGGCGGAAGCTGCCCGAGCGAATCTTCGCGCAGGAGTACCTGGCGCAGTTCCTGGAGGACGGCGGCGGCGTGTTCCGCCGCGTGACAGCGGCTGTCGACACCGCGCTCGCCACAGATCCAGGCTCGCGCGATGTCGGCGACGGCCGGGCCTACGTGATCGGTGTCGATTGGGGGCGGCATCAGGATTTCACCGTCTTCGTCGTGCTCGACGCACGCGACAAGGCAGTGGTGGCCCTGGACCGCTTCACCCAGATCGAGTATTCGCTGCAGCTCGCCAGGCTGCGCGCGCTGCGGACGCGCTACCCGCATGCTGCGCTGGTGGCCGAGGCCAACAGCATCGGGGGGCCGCTGGTCGAGCAGTTGCGCCGCGATGGGGTCAACGTTTCGGCGTTCCAGACCACTCACGCCAGCAAGGGGCAGATCATCGAGTCCCTGGCGGTCGCGTTCGAGCAGGGTGAATTGCGCATCCCCGCGACTCAGTGGCTGATTGACGAACTGCTGGCGTTCGACCAGGAGCGGCTGCCCTCGGGCTCCATGCGCTACGGCGCGCCGCGCGGCGGGCACGACGACGGGGTGATGGCTCTGGCCATCGCCTGGCATGGGGTGCAGCTCTCTGGCCGCGTGGCGGTGTCCACCCTCAACGCACCCGGACTGTGACGATGGGCGACTCAGACAACGCAGCGCGCTGCAGCCTCCTCTGGCTGCTCTCCGAGATGGAACGCGAGGGCCTGCGCCGCAGCGGTCAGGAGCGACTGCTGGCGCTGCTCTTGCAACTCGTGGCAGAGGACAGCTGCGCGTTGCGGCCGCGTGCACTGAGGAGCGCCATGCGCGCGCATGTTGCGTCATCGCTGCTGCTGTCGATGCCGCCCACCGATGTGCGCCGGGCGTTGCCGCAGCTGTGCGCCGTGAGCCGGGCGACCGCTTACCGCGACGTGTCGGCGGCCCTGCAGGCGGGTGGCCCCGTGGGAGGGTGAGTCGGTGGCGGCTCTCGGCGACGACGCGGCAGACCAGATTGCGCGGCGCACAGCCTCACTGGTCGACCGGCTGGCGCGCGCGGCGTTCGCGCGCATGTGGGCGGCCCTGCAGGCGGGTGGCGACATCAGCCCGCGAGATGCGATCCAGGCGGTGCAGGTGCAGTTCGGTGGCGCGTTCGCCGAGGCCTTGGCAGCCGCGTTCTCAGAGCTGCTGCGGCGCTCGGTCGGCGTCGCCGAGGTGCGATCCATGCCGGTCGGCGGGCTTTCGCTTTCGCGCCATCTGTACCTGCACAACGCTGACACGTCGGCTCAGGTGCTGCACCTCGTGCGGCAGCACGCCGCCGGGGTGCACGAGGCCCGCGCGCTGGCCTTGCGGCTCTACGATGGGTATACCCCACAGGACGGCGTCGTCGGGCCCCTGGAGGGCCGGGCGAGGGCCTCGCTGCCCAAAGCGCTGCGCGAGTTGACGGCCGACCCGGCGGCCAGGCAGACGTTGGCCAGCCTGGTGGAGCGTGGCCAGAAGCAGGCCGCGCGGCTCAAGACCAGGGCGCTGCGCGCGGGGTACACCGAAGCGCTTGACGCCTGGGCGGCCGGCGCCGGCCAGGCGGCGCTCAAACGCAAGCTCGAGGTGGCGCAGCGCGAGAAGAACCGCTACTTCGCCGACCGCATCGCGCAGACCGAGCTGGCGCGCGCGCACCAGGCGCAGGTGGCGGCTGACCTGATGACCGACGACACCATCGACGTGGTGCAGGTGCGCATCAACCCAGCACACCCCAAGGCCGACATCTGCGACCTGCACGCGCGCGCCGACCTGTGGGGCCTGGGGCCTGGCAACTACCCAAAGGCCCGGGCGCCGCGGCCGCCGTTTCACCCTCACTGCTGGTGCCGGTTGCGCTCGCGTCCGTCGCTGTCGGCCGCCGGCGCGCGCGAAGTGCCCGGCGGCGAGGCGGCTTACCTGCGCACCCTGGCGCCGGGAGAAGCCGCTCGGGTGATGGGCTCAGCAGAGCGGGCCCGCGCGGTGATGGGCGGCCGCAGCGTGCAGAGCGTGGTCAACGACGGGCGAGATCCCCTGTACCACCTGGCGCGGGTGGGCGATGGAGCGGCGCATGCGTTGGTTGGGCATGCGGGGGTGAACCGGGCCTACGAAGCCGCCAAACAACCCGGTGGGGACCACCACGGCCTGGACTTGCCGGCAGTGCCCCGGCCTTGAACCACTCGCGCATCTCGGCGCCGGTGTCCCAGTCGCCGGTGATCCCGAGCAGGGAGCCGCCGTGGCGCTCGATCTTCGTGCAGGCCCTGGCGATGCCGCCACCGGAGACGGCGCGCTTGTCCGCGGCCAGAGCGCTGCCGTCCCATGCGATCACCGTCACCCCATCACCTCGACCCGCAGCGCCATGAGCTTGTAGGCGTCGGTGCGGTCTTCATCGGTGATGGTCTCCACCCAGCGCGCGACGACCGACCCGCTGCGGGGCAGGGCGTCGACCAGGGCGATCTCCATCTCGAAGATTTCGGCGTAGAGCGCTTCCATGCCGGCCGTGAACTCGTGCACCGGCTGGCCGAAGTAGACCAGGCACTCGCACAGGCGGGGGCCCAGGGGCGCGTCGGTCGCCGGTGACACCCGGCTCGGCACGATGCGGACCATGGGGTAGTCGGCGGGCGTCATGTTGGCTTCGAGGCCGATGCGGCACGTGATGACACCAGGCACGGCCGCAAGCAGGTTGCGCAGCACGATCAGTGAGGGGTAGACATTGATCATGGCGAGTCAGCTCCGGGTCAGCTCCACGCTGGCCCAGCTCGATCCGCCAGACGGCGCGGTGCCAGCGGCCGCTTCGGCAGCGATCTGCGCCGCGCGGGCCTGCGGCAGCAGCGCGTCGAACTCCTTGCGGTAGATCGCCAGCTTGGCGGTGAACAGGTCGTCCGGAGCTTTCTGCGCCTCCATGCACGTCAGCACGTAGCTGCGCGTCACCGTCAGCCGCTCCACCCAGGCGGCCGGAAACGTCCCGATGGCGGCCACGTCGGCGGCGGCCCGGGTCTCGACATCGGTCGTCACCAGCAGCGTGAGGTATTTGTCATGGTAGGTGTAGGTGAGCGGCATGTCACTTCTCCGTGGCCAGCAAGGCCGTCAGTCGGGCTGCGAACAGGCGCGGCGCCTGGGCCGCAGCGCGCACCAGCCAGGGGTCGCCCTTGTAGCCCGGGTGGCGCGCGCTGCGCGCGAACGAGAAGGCCCCGCCGCTGGGCCAGCGCAGCGTCTTCTTGTTCTTCGGCCTGATCACGTGCGGCTTCGTCCCCCAGTGCACGAACACGGCATGCGGTGCGTGTTGCAGGTCGTGGCCGACCTCCCAGCCGCCGGCGATGGGGCGTTTGTAGATCGAGCGCACGAGCGCGCCGGTCTTGTGGTGTGTGGCAGCCTGGCTCTCGACGTAGTCCTCAACGTCTTCTGCCGTGGCTGCCAATGCGCGCTTCGGCAGCTGCGCTAGGCGCTTCATGGTCATCCTGACGCCGTCGGCGCCGGTGATCTTGGCGGAGATTTTCATGTGCACGCCTCGTCGATGGCCAGAATCAGCAGCAGGGCCAGGTGGTCGCTGGCCGTGTCCAGGGCGCCGGCGATTTCGACCGCGTCGTGCGGCGCGGCAATCTGCGCGGCTGCTGACAACTGCGGCACGCTGCTGGCAGCCGCGTCAGAGCCACCGGGCGGCGCATCGGCTTCCCCCAGGGGTCCATCTGCGAGGGGTCGATGCAGCGCCGTCGTCGGTCGCGCGACGGGCGCAACACTCGCTTCTGCCGGCTCAGCGGCGACGGCAGGCTGCGCAGCGCCCGCCGGTGGCGCAGCAGCGCCGGTGATCGTCTCGGCATCGGTTCTTGCCGACCCCCTTGCCGCCGCCGAGATGCGGCCAGCGGTAGGCACAGGGCGCTTCGCGGGCGCCGCGAATAGTCCGCCGCCACCAGGCTGCGCCGCCACCCGCTCGTGCAGCAGATGCTCTGCCGCCGTCGCGCTCGCCAGCCCGGACCACGCGACCAGCAGTGCCGCGGCGGTCGCGGTGCCGGCGACTCCAGCCGCCTGCCGCAGCCGCTGCGCCGCGCTGCCGGACGTGCTGATCTGCGCGAGCCTGGTGCCGGCCTGGATGGTCACAGGGGCAGCTCCCGGGACCAGACGGCCGAGGCGATGGCGTCAGCAGTCGGGCACGGCGCGAGAGCCGACAGCGCAGTCAGCATCGCGTGGATCTCGAGCACGTACTGCTGCGCCGACACCCCAGGCGACAACTCGTAGGCCCAGACCTCGGCGGCGGAGGCTGTGCCGCCGGCCCCCAAAGTGCCGCCCACCGTCGCACTGACACCGGCGGCCACAGCGCCGACGTAGATCTGCGTTCCAGCCGGCGCCGAGCCAAGCGTCGCGATGATGCTGGTGCTGACGACCCCGACGTGACTCTGAGTGCCCGCCGGCGCACTGCCTGCCGTGGCGGTGGCGCCAGCTGCGACGGCGCCGCTGTAGACGCTGCCGCCGCCTTCGACCGTAGAGCCGACCGTGACACTGACCCCGGCAGCCACAACCCCCTGATGCACCTGCGTGCCCGTCGGGCTGGCGCCGACAGTCGCGCTGGCGCCGGCTGCCACCGTGCCGACGTGGGTCTGTGTGCCCGCGGGAGCGCTGCCGAGCGTGGCGGAGGCACCGGCGGCGACAGTGCCGGAGTAGACATCACCCCCACCCGCGACTGTCGAGCCCAGCGTCGCGCTGACGCCAGCGGCCACTGCCCCGACGTGCACCTGCGTACCCGCCGGAGCTGACCCGACCGTGGCACTGGTGCCGGCAGCCACGACCCCCTGATGCACCTGCGTGCCCGTCGGGCTGGCGCCGACAGTCGCGCTGGCACCGGCCGCGACGGCGCCAGCGTATGCGCTGGTGCCGGCTGGGGTGGAGCCGGCGGTCGCGGATGCGCCGGCCGCTACGGCGCCCTGGTGCGTCTGCGTGCCGGCCGGCGCGCTGCCCGCGGTCGCGCTGGTGCCCGGGGCCGAGACGCCGACGTGAGTCTGCGTCCCTGCGATGGCGCTGCCGGCGGTGGCCGTGGTGCCTGCGGCGACGGCGCCGGTGATGCCGCCGCTCGCCCCCACAAACACCACCCCCCGCGGCCTGGCATACGCCACGCCGTAGGGGTCGTGCGTGTAGTCGAGGATTTCCCTCTCTGTCGGCGTGCCAAACCCGATTCCCAGATCACCGAGCAGGCCAACATACGGATATGCCCCAGCAATCGAATTGCCAATGCGCCCGCCGGAGCCGCTGTCTGCCCCGGTCGCGATATTGCCGCCTGCACTGAGCCTCACGCCATTGCGCCACAGGGTCCAATGCCCAGGCGTCGCGCTTGTCGGGCCGCCGCTAGATGTCAGCAAGAATCGATCTACGCTGCCGGTGCTCAGCAGCCCTACAGCGGACGAAAACGAGATTGAAGACGAGCCGAGCCGGCCAACAACGAAGGCATATGCCGAGTCACTGCCGGACTCGAACACCGCAAAGTGATCAGTGCCACCAATCAGTATCGACGCGACAAACGGATACGTGCTGCTCTGTATCCCCGGCTGCTGCAGCCACGTAATCCAAAACGGTGTCGACGTGGTGAGTCCCGCCGGCGAGTCAAACGTCAGCGATGCGCCAGACGCCAGGCCAGTCAGCCATGCGTTTGCGCGTACCGCACCCGACGCGGCCAGGGACGAGCGAGGCAGCGCACGGCCAGACACCATGTCGCGCATACCCCAGTCGGGATGCAGAGGCATCCACGCAGCGGCGCGCCGCAAGAGGCCGTCGCGGCGTAGCGAGGGCGCAGTCTGCGGCTGCGCCCTCGGCTCGCCGAGCAGATAGGACAGGTCGACGGGCACGGGTCAGCGCCCCGTCAGGTCGAGTCGCCGGTGATGCTGGCTCGGTACACCGCGCCGCTTGTCAGTGCCACGCCGAGGTCGTTCTTGCAGACGATCTTGGCGTAGCGCGCGATGGGCAAGCCCCGCAGCGAGAACAGGCGCCGATGAGTGTTGGTGTCGTTCGTCGGCACGCTGCCCACGAAGTGCAGATCGGCTTCCTCGGTCGCGGTCGTGCCGCTCTCCGGGCCGCTGGTCCAGTTCGTGTTGTCCAAGCTGAATTTGGCGAACACCAACAACTGCTTGTTCCCGCTCGGCGTACCGTTCGGGTCACACTCGACCTCGATCGTCACGTCCAGCGGGATGGCCGCGCCAAGGTCGATTGCCGACGACGTGATGTAGGTGCTGGCGGCCAGCGTCCCGAGCGTCAGGATGCTGGCCGACCGCGCGCCTTGGGCGAGGGTGTGCGTCGTCATGGCGCTACCTCGTCACTCTGGGGCGACCCAGTTGATCGCCTGCACGATGTCGTCGGCGCTCAACTGCCCCTCCCACGCGAGCACCTTCGCGGTGACCGTGCCGTCGGTGCGGTCGGGGCCGCCGAAGGCCAGCTCGCCACGCCGCGCCGCGCGGGCCAAGCGGTTGGCGACGTTGACGCCGCTTGCGCCACCTGGGGCAGCGGTGCCGCTGCCTGACAGCGTGTAGACCGCGGTGACGGTGTCGAGCAGCGCGTCCACGTTGCCGTCATCGCGCGCGTCGATCCCCCCGGCATGCGCCAGCAGCATGTTCTGCTGCACCTGCAGTTTGAGCAGATTCACCAACAGGCGGTTGGTGCCCTCGGTGGTCAACTGCGTCGCAAAATTGGCCGCGCTGGGTGTGTACTTCGCTCCGTCGATGGCGTCGAAAATCTCCGCCCACTGCGCGCGGGATCGCCAGGCCTTGGTCGTGCCGTGCTCGACGTTGTACCAATCGGCCATCGCACCGACGGCGCCAGCATTGCGCAGGTCGACGAATGCGGCATCGGTCTCGGCGGCAATGGCGGCCTGCAGGACGGGGAGTAGGTCGGGGCGTTGGGTGGACAGAGTCATGGTCTGGTCTCCTTAGGCTGCATCAAGTGGGTTGCTGCACAGTCCAGGTGAAACTTGGCACGTTGAACGTGCCGCCGCTGGTCACCACCTGATCGGTCGTCTCGTCGGCGACGTAGAGCACCTCCGATGTCGTCGAGTCGACGACTGCGACGTGCAGGTCCGGGCTGGCGCCCGAGTTGGCGGTCAGCGTGATGGACTTGGCGCCGAACGTGGTGACGCGGTTGCTCGACACCGTGCTCTGCACGATGTCGCCGGCCACGAGACTGACCGAGCCCAGGCCGTTGGTGGTGACGACGGTCGAGTAACTGTCGCCGGCCGCGTAGGCCTTGATCAGGTGCATCTTGATCCGGTCGGTAGTCGCCGCGCGGGTGCGCAGCAGGTCACTGCCGCCGTCGAGGATGAGTGCGTTTGCCCATTTGGCCATGGTGTGGCTCCTTCAGTGGTGGTTGGGTGTGCGGTAGGGGCCGGGCATGTCAGGCCTCGTTCACGGCTGCGCCTGTGATCTGGCCGCTGCTGTCCTTGATGAGGCTGATGACGCGCGCGCTGCTGCCGGTCTGCAGCGTGATCGGCGCCCCCTGGGGGGGCGCGGGCTGTTCCACTGTGACGACGACGGCGCCAGGCTCAATCGTGGTGGTGACCGGCGGCGCCTGGACATTGGCCACGATGGCGCCTGGCTCGATCTGCACCGTGACGGCCGGCGGCGATACGTTGATCGTCGGCGGCGCGGAGCGGGTGGCCGTCGTCAGCGCAGCCTCGATAGCCGTGAGCCTGTCGATGATGGGCTGCATGTCGGCTGCGGGCGCAGCGGGATCGTCGGGGGGCGCAGCGTCGCTTTCCGGCGCGCTTTCCGGCGCGCGCCCCTGCAGAGTCTCGTCGATCTCGGCCTGTGCGGCGGCCTTGTCCGCCTCGTCGGCCGCATCGAATTCCGCCGCGGCCACAGCACGGCGCTTCAGCGCCAGGGTGCGCGGGCCGAAGCCGGCAACTTGCATGGCGCTGAGCACGTCGAGCTCGGTGAGCGTGTCGAAGATGTTGAAGTCGGTCGGCCACTCGGTGGTCACCCGGTTTGTGGTGCCCAGCGCTTGGTGGAACATCTTCCACACGCGGCGCTCGAGCGACTGCAGCCGCGAGGCGAACGATGCGAGGTCGCTGTTCAATCGCTCGAAGCGCAGTCGACGCGCGATGCCACTCTCTGCGGCGCCGCCTTCTGCGCTGGCCTCGTCCATCGCCACGCGACGTATGGCCTGCTGCATCGAGTCGATGACCTTCAGGTATGTCTCGGCGTTGCCCTGATCGGGTGAGATGAAGGCGGGCGTGTTGCCCTGGTGGGTCAGGATGGAGCTCGTGCCTATCGTGGCCACAGCGTCCATCACGTTTTGGTTGCCAGTCTGCGGCACCTGAAGCGTGAGGATCGAAAACGTCTGCGCAGCCAGCAGCTCCTCGAGCCGGCTGCGATGGTTGTAGATGCCGCGGCTCATGTCGGCAATCTGGGCGTACTTGCCGATGTGCGGGAAGCAGTCGCCGCTCTCGGTGAAGGGCAATACCGGGCACTGCCCGAAGCGGTGCTCGCCATTGGCCACGAGCTCGTCACCCGCGTGCAGAGCCCACCCTGCCGCCGTCCAGGTGCGGATGCAATCGCGGTGCTTGCCTGCGATGCGCTCCACTGTCCGCAGGCGCACTTCGGTGAACGCGCCGGATTCAGCGTCTACCTCGAAGCTGAGCAGGTCCTCTGGCATCAGGATGCGCAAGTAGGGCACCGCGCGGCGCTCGATCTGGTCCTGCAACGACCGCGGCGATGCAGCGTCAGGCGCGCCCGGCATGTCCAGCAGCAGCAGCACCGAGCCGCGCGCCTTCGCGTGCAGGGCCAGCTGAGAGAACACGCCGTCCAGGGGAGTTCCGCGCAAGTCGGCGTCGCCCAGCAGCAACTGTGCGAGCGGTGACTCAGTGCCTTGCCTCATCGGTCGACGCCGGCCGAGATAGCCGACGAACCGCTCACACGCCTCTCGTAAATGGTTCTCGTAGCTGGCCGTCGCTGCGCGGGCCGCGAACTTTTCCGGGCTCTCGCGGGGGTGGGGTACGAGGTGGCACGGGCCGGCCATCTTGGGAACCCGGCGCACCGCCTGCGTCGTGTTGCCGCCTGGGTCGCGTACCTGCACCGTCTCGTCGACCCAGACGATGCGCGGGGCGAAGCCGCCCACGCCATGGAAGGCCTCGGCCAGGAACTGGAACCGCGCCAGATCGGTGCTGGATGCGCTCATGGGCGCGCATGCTGCGTGCCGGGCGTCTCGCCGAGGCGCATTGCAAGAGAAAACGCGACTGGCGCGGCGAAACATTCTCGCTGCTGCGGCCGGCGTGAGACGACGAAGGCCCACCATGCGCGCCCAAGGCATGCCGGCGAGAAGCCGGGGCCGAGACGCACCGATTGCGCGGGATGCGCGATCAGTGCCGGGACAGCCCACTGGAAGCAACCCGCATGAATCTTTCTCTGGACGCCTACAAGGGCAAGATGCTGGATGACGAGACGTTGTCCGCGCTACTGGCCGACGTAGCCAAGCTGGTGGAGCCGCTGGAAGCCCGCGCCCTCAAGGCCGAGGACAAGGCGCGCAAGGCCGCTCAGGAGTCCATCGAGGGGCGCAAGGGCAAGGACGCACTGATCGCCAAGGCGCTCGAGAAGCTCGGTATCGAGAGCCCAGAAGACCTGGACAACCTCCCGGACGCCAAGGGGCAGGCCGAAGCGCTCAAGCAATTCGAGGCCAAGCTCAAGCGGTCCGAGCGGGATCTGGCGGAGCGCACCAAGAGCCTGGAAGAAATCACCACGCGGTACTCCACCGAGCGGCGCGAGCGAGCGATCTCCGAGCAGGTCAGCAAGCACTCTTTCATCGATGCCGACGACGTGCGCGCACTTGTCGGCGCACGGCTGAAGGAGGAGGGCGACGAGCTTCTGTTCGCCGGCCCTGACGGCCAGCTGATGCCGCTGGCTGATGGCGTGGCCTGGCTCGCCAAGGCCAAGCCGCACCTGGTGCAGCCGGCCGGCGGTGCGCAGGGTAGCGGGTTCAAGGGCTCGAAGGGGTCTCCCGGGGCCCTGCAGATGACGCGTGCTCAATTCGAGGCATTGCCTCCCAAGGAACGGGCCAAGGCGGCCACCACGGACGGGTTCGTGCTCGTCGACGCCTGATGCTCTCACGACCAAACATTGAGGTAAACCACCATGGCAAACACACTCACCGCGCTTGTGCCGGTGCTGTTCTCCGCAGCTCAGGAGGTCTCCGGCGAGCCGTTCGGGGTCATCCGGGCCATCAATGCGCAGTTCGATCACCGTGGCGTCGCCAAGGGCGACACGGTCACCGTGCCTGTGGCACCGACCCTCAGCGCGAGCGACTTCACTCCCGCGGCGTCGTCGACCGCCGGCGCTGATGCCACGGCCACCAGCGTGGGCGTCGCCATCACCGCCAGCAAGAAGGTCAGCTGGCACCTCACGGGCGAGCAGATCCGTAGTTTGGGCAACGGCGGCAACTCGGCCGAATGGGCGCGGCAGCTCGTGGCGCAGGGCATGCGCACGCTGCGCAATGCCGCCGAGGCCGATGCCTGCGCCGCCATCAAGCAGGGCGCCTCGCGCGCCGTGGGCACGGCGGGCACGACCCCCTTCGGATCTGACATCAACTTGATCGCCGATGTGCGCAAGGCGATGGCCGACAACGGCGCACCGCTGGCCGACCTGCAGTTGTGCATCGACACCAGCGCCGGCGTGAACCTGCGCAAACTCGGCATCATCCAGCAGGCCTACCAGGCAGGCAACGATGCCGAGCGACGCAGCGGCGACCTGCTGCGCCAGTTCGGGTTCTCGATCACCGAATCCGCGGGCATCAGCACACACACCAAGGGCACTGGCGCATCCTACGTCACCAGTGGCGCTACGGCCCCCGGGGTGCGTGATGTCGCGCTCGTCACCGGCACCGGCACCGTGCTGGCCGGCGACGTGGTCACCTTCGCCGCGGACGCGGCGAACAAGTACGTGGTCAACACCGGTGTCACGGCCCCCGGCACCATCAGCCTGGGTCGCCCAGGCGCGCGGGCGACGATTGCCACGGCCAACGCGATGACCATCGGCAACAACTACCAGCCGAACATGGCGTTCGAGCGCAATGCGGTGGTCGGCATCCTGCGCCCGCCGATGATGCCGGTGAACCCGACGATGGAGCAGCTGACCATCTCCGACGACGCTGGCATGAGCTACCTGCTGGTGCAGATCGCCCAGTACGGGCAGCTGACGTGGGAGCTGCATCTGGCCTGGGGGTTCAAGGTCGTCCAGGGTGAACACGTCATGCTCGTGATGGGCTGATCAGGCGCGCACACCATGACGCTCGTCGACATGGTCAAGGGCGACCAGCGGCTGCAGGTGCACCCGAACTGCGTGGCCGCGCATGCCCGCCTCGGGTGGATGCCGGCGCCGAGCGACCGCCCTGCCGACTTGTCGACGGCGCAAACCGTGCGCACGACAAGAATCGATGCATCAAGGCGCCGCAGGGCGCAAAGCAAGGAGTGATTTCACATGGCCTACTACCTGCCCGAGGGCTCGAAGATCTACGTCAGCACCGGCTTCGCGTCGGCGAAGACGGTCACCGCAGTCACCAATGCTGACCCGGCCGTTGCCACTTCGGTGGCGCACGGCTACGCTGACAACGACGAGTTGCTGTTCACCAGCGGCTGGGAGGACGCTGACGCCACCGTCTGGCGCGCCGACCAGCTCACGGCCGACACGTTCAGCCTGCTCGGGCTCGACGCGACCGACACCACCTGGTTCCCGGCTGGCAGCGGCACGGGCACGACCCAGAAGGTCAGCGGCTGGCTTGAGCTGTCGCAGTGGCTCGACATCCAGACCAGCGGCGGCGATGGCCGGCAGGTCTCTGTCGAGCCGATCAGCCGACGCAACGCCATCAGCATGCCGGCTGGATTCAACGCGACCGAAATCACGCTGACCTTCGGCCACGACATCGCGTCGGCCTCTCAGCAGGCGCTGATCGACGCCTCCCGCGGCTTGCAGAAGCGAGCTTTCAAGGCCGTCATCGCAGGCGGCATGACGGGCTACTTCTACGGCAACGTCAGCATGAGCGAGATGCCGCAGATCCAGCGCGGCCAGGTCCTCAAGGTCTCCTGCAAGGTCAACGTGCTCGGCCGCTTCATCAGCTACTGATCGGGAGGCACATGAGCTTTCGCCTGAAGATCGGCAAGGTCATCGACATCGATGTGTCCTTCGAGGTGCGCGAGGGGCAGCAGTACCAGGCCCACAAGGTCGGCCTGGTGCTCAAGCGCCTCGACGCTGCGCAGTTCGACGAGCTGATGCAGCGAGCACGAGACGGCAAGGTCGACGATCATGGCCTGTTGCTCGAGATGGTGGTCGACTGGCGTCAGTCCCTCGTGCTCGATGGCAACGACCAGTCGGCTGCCTACACGGCAGAAGCCATGGAGTGCCTGTGCGAGGTGCTCGGGCTGCGGCGCCTGCTGGCAGAGAAGGCCATCAGCGCGCAGATCGAGGGCGTGCGCGCCGCCGTGGCCGACAAGCAGGGAAACTGACCCGCCTCGGGCAGCTGCTGGCCCGAGGCGAGCTGAGCGGCGACTGCGATGAGCATCGAGACCAGCAAGCACGGCAGCAGCCCTTGCGCGGCGACCTGCAAGGCGGGTTGTCTCGCCTGCTCGGCTCAGCGCGGGCGGTGTCCTCGCGCGTCTTCTGGCTATGGCCGGAGCATGTCGACACGCTCATGCTGTGGCAGGCTGTCCAGACCCAATGGCGAATGGTGTCCGAGATCGGCGCCACCGGGCTGGACTACCAGGGCGTGCGCGCCTGCCCGGGCTTCCGCGGTTTGCCGCGGGCTCGACGCGAGCAGGTCTTTGCGGACCTCTGTGTCATCGAGCGCGCCACCCTGCGCGAGTGGAGCGAGCAACGCGAGGAGCGGCGGCGTGCGGGGGGGTAGAGCATGACGGAAACTGTCGCGCTCAGGCTCGCGCTGGAAGGCGCGGCTCAGGTTGTGGCGCAGACTGAGCGTGTTACTGGCGCCATCGGCAACGTCGAGAAGTCGGCGCTATCACTCAGCAAGGTCGCGGGGCTCTCCGTCCTTGGCTTCAGCGCGCAACAGGCCGCCGCCGCATTCGTCCGCGCGGCGGATGCTGTCACCACGCTGCAGACTTCATTGAGGCTTGCGACCGGTAGCGCAGCCTCCGCAGCCCAGGCGTATGGCGCGCTGTTCGATATTGCCCAACGTTCGCGCGTGTCGTTCGTCGAACTAGGCAACACCTTTTCAGCGATCTCCCGCGCTGGTGGTGAACTCGGCCTGTCGCAGCAACGATTGCTCACGGTTACCGAGGCCATCGGCAACGCAATGACCATCAGCGGCGGCTCTGCGCAAAGCATGCAGGCCGCCCTCGTGCAGTTGGGGCAGGGATTGGCATCAGGGACCCTGCGCGGCGAGGAACTGAACTCCATCATGGAGCAGACGCCCAGGCTTGCGCGCGCCATCGCCGATGGTCTCAACATCCCGATTGGCAAGCTTCGGGAGATGGGTGCCGCTGGTGAATTGACGGCCGAGCAAGTCATCGAAGCCTTGGAGCGCAGTTCTGCTGCATTGGCTAGGGAAGTCGGCGGGGCGACGCTGACGTTCGGCCAGTCGCTCACCCAGTTGCAGAACGCAGCCACAAAGGCGGCGGGAGAAATTGATGCAGCCGCCGGGATCACGGCGGGCTTGGCGTCAGAGGTGCAAAGCCTCACAGCCTTCGTCGGCGAATTCGTCGCGGCCGCGAAAGAGCTCGGTGTCTTTTCCACCGTCGCAGAGACGGTCAAGATTCTGTGGTCCGACCTGCGCTTTACCTTTCAGGCCGTAGGCACAGAGATCGGCGTCATCGCGGCGCAGCTGGGCCAGCTCGGGCAGCTGAACTTCCGCGCCGCGGGGGAGATCAGGCGGCAAGCCGTCGAGGACGCTGCGGCCCGTCGTGCTGCTCTGGATGAGTACCAGCGAAGTGTCGTGGCTCCGCGAGGTGGGCAGACGACGAATCCAGCTGACAGCGCAGGCGATGCCGCCATCGAGCGCAGGGCTCATGAGGCTGTGGCCACAACAAGAGCGCGAGCGGCCGTGGAGGAAAAACTGGCCGACATCAGAGCGCGTCTTGGTGGCGCGACCAAGGCAGCCGCGGCAGACTCCAAAGCACTTGCGGACGCTGAAGCAAAGGGCATCATCACTGCGAAGCAACGTGCCGAGATCGAGTCGCAACTCGCCGCAAAGCGGGGCCGCTCAGGCGGCGCAGAAAGCCCCTACAAGGCCGCCGCGCGCGAGATCGATCAGACCGTGGCCGCGCTGCAGCGCAGGCTCGACACTGGCCGCGAACTGACGCGCGCCGAGGAGCTGGAAATCCGATTGGCCGACCAGCTGGCCGACAAGGCGGACAAGCTGCGGGCCGGCGAACGCGAGGCCCTCGCAGCCAAGAACGCGAAGGCCGTGGCCATCCAGCGAGCCATCGACCTGGCCGAGCAGGAGGTCCGCGCGGCAGAGGCTGTGGCTCGCGCCCGCGCTGACGCGCGCAACGCAGAGAACCAGGGCATCGAGGAATACCTGGCCAAGCAAGATGCCGCTCGGCAGCATGCAGTCGACTCCGCGAAGGAGCGTCTGCAGTCGTTCCAAGCCGAAGAGCAGGCAATCGTCAAGTCCAAGGCGCTCCATGTGTCGCTGGCCGAAGCTGTCGAGATGGTGGCGCTCGCCCGCCTGCACGAGGAGCAGGCGAAGTTCAGAGAGGATTCGCCGGAGTACGCGAAGCTGCAGAAGGAGATCGACGCGCGTCGGCAGTTGCTCTCCCTGATGGGCAGCCGCGCTGCGCGCGAGGCCACCGAGAAGGCGGCGCAGGAGGCGGCGGACGCATGGAAGCGCACCGTGGAGCAGACCGGGCAGTCGCTCGCGGACGCTCTCATGCAGGGCGGCCGCTCGGCGCGTGAGTACATCGTCGGCCTGTTCCGCACGATGGTGTTGCGCCCTGTGATCAATGCCATCGTCGCGCCAGCGGTAGGCACGGCATCGGCGCTGCTCTCCGGTGGCGCATCGGCAGCATCGGGTGTCTCGCAAGGCGCCGGGCTACTTGGGACGATCGGCAACGTCGCGTCGCTGTTCTCCCGGGGGGTGGGCGCCTCGTTCGGTTCGCTCGCAGCGTCTGCGGGCAAACTGTTCGGTTCGACGGCGCTGTCGTCGTTCGGGGCGGGGCTGCAGGGCAGCAGCCTCGCGGCGGGCCTGGCCGGACCAACCACGGCCGGCGCGAGCGGTGCCCTAGGGCTGGGTAGCACCCTGGCCGCAGCGGCGCCCTATGTCGCCGCTGCGGTGGCGCTGTTTGCGGCCAAGGATTCGTTGTTCGGCCGCAAGCTCAAGGACACGAGCATCGTCGGCACCTTCGGCGGCGATGCCGGGTTCTCCGGCAGCACCGAGCAGTTCTTCAAGGGCGGGCTGTTCCGTTCGAACAAGACGACCACGCAGGCCCTGGGGGCTGAGCTTGCCGACCCGCTGGCCGCAGGCGCGAAGGCGGTACGCGACCAGGTGGAGGCCTACGCCGCTGCCCTGGCGCTGCCTACTCAGGCGGTGGCGAGCTTCACCGAGAGCATCAAGTTCTCGGTCAAGGACCTCAGCCCCGAGCAGATCAACGCAAAGTTGCAGGAGGCCCTGGCAGGCTACGGGCAGTCTCTGGCCGGGACGCTGTCGGCAGAGATCGGACCTCTCGCCAAGGCGGGAGAGAAAGCCGGTGACACGCTCGCTCGCCTGGCTACGTCACTGAGCAGCGTCAACCCGCTGTTGTCCAGGCTGGGGCTGGACCTGCTCGACGTCGGCGTGGCAGGCGGCGACGCTGCGTCGCGGCTGGTCGATCTCTTCGGGGGATTCGACCAGCTGGGCAGCGCGGCCGGCACTTTCTACGAGCAGTTCTTCTCAGAGCAAGAGCGCGCCGACCAGGCGCGCAAGGCGCTTGCCCAGACCCTGGCAGACGTAGGCCTCGCGGTGCCCGCGACGCGCGACGCCTTCCGCGACCTGGTAGAGGCGCAGGACCTGACCACCGAATCCGGCCGCTCGGCATTCGCGGCGCTGCTCAACGTCTCCGGAGCGTTCGCCGAACTCACGCCGGCGTCTGGGGCGTTGGCAGAGAAGATCAAGGACGCGGCCGCTATCGCGCAGGAGCGGGCGTCGCTCGAGGAGCGCTTGCTTGGCCTGCAGGGCGAAACTGCCGTGCTGCGCGAGCGCGAGCGTGCGGCGCTCGACGAGAGCAACCGCGCGCTGTTCGACCAGATCGCGGCGCTGGAGTCGCAGGCCGCCGCTGCCGGTGCGGCAGCCGAGGCAGCCGAGGCAGCCGCCGAGCTGGCGGCTCGGGTGCGCGAGAGCGTCGACAGCATCGTCGGCGACTTCGTGGCCGGTCCCGAGCTGCAGCGATACCGCGCAAACCGCATCGCCGAGCAGCTCGGCACCGCCGGCATCGAGGCCACGCCCGAAGGCGTGCTCGGCGCCACGCGCGACGACATCCTCGCCCTGTGGCGGGCGGTGGGCGATGAGGCAAAACTCGTCGTCGCCGAGCTGTATGACGACTGGAAGGCGCTGCAGATCGACATCGCGCAAGGGCAGATCGACGAGATCCTGCGCGGCCTGGGCGCCAGCGCGCAGGAGCTTGGCTCGGCGCTCGAAGAGATCAACCCGCCGGCAGAGAGTCTGATCGACGCCTGGAGGCGTGGGCGCGCCGAGATGCGCGACCTTGCGGCAGCCCTGGACGACCTTGCGGGCACTCGCGCCACGAGCGCCATCGACACCTTGCGCGCGACCGTCGAGAAGCGAGACGCACTCCGAGGCGTGATCGGCGGCAATGCTGAGCGCATCTTCGATCTGCGCGTCGGGCAAGGCGGCCAGCAGGCCGTGCAGCTGCTGCGTCAGCGAGAGGCTGACCTGTGGCGGCAGTTTGCCGGCACGTCGAGCCCGGAGGTCGCGCAGGCCATCACCGATGTGACGCTGCAGCGCATCCAGCTGGAAGGCAGCCTGCAGGCCGACGCCAATGCGGCGCAGCTCGAAGCACTGCGCGGCCAGATCACAGCAGCCGAGCGCTTGCGCGACCTGGCCGCCGAGATGGGCAGCTTCGTGCTCAGCCTGCAGGCTGGCGAGCTGTCCAACCTCAGCGCAACGGGACGGCTGGGCGCCGCTCAGCAACTGTTCGACGCATCGCTGGGCACCGGCGCCGATGTGCAGGGCAACGCGCAGGCCCTGCTGCGGCAGGCTCAGCAGACATTCGGCGGATCGTCAGCGACGTACAGCGCCATCTTCGAGGACACCCTTGCCAAGCTGCAGGGCGTTGGCCTTTTGGCGGGCGAGCAGATCAGCGACGCACAGCGACAGCTTGATGCGTTGACGCGCGTGGGCGATGGCTCTGACGCGCAGATCGCCGCCCTGGGCGACCTCAACGCTGCGTTCACGGGGCAGCTCGGGATGCTGGAGGGCAGCATCGGCGAGCAGACCAGAGTGCTGCAGGAACAGCTCCAGGCCCTGAGTGACGTGGTGGCCAACCAGGAGGCGCAAATCGTCCAGGCGGGCGAGGCCTACCAGCGCATGGTGACGGCCCTTGAGGGCATCGCTCAAGGGGCCAGCGGGTCAGACATTGATCTGGCGCTGAGCGAGGCCGGGCCATGAGCATCGCCGGCCGCGAGATCATCGCGCTCGAGGTGACCGTCACACTGGCCGGCGGTGCGACGCAGACGCATTACTTCGCCACCGAGGGCTTCCGCTCCGGGCCGGCGGACACGCCCGCGGGCACTTACTTCGCGGAGCTGATCGAGAGCGTCGGCGAGTATCGGCGCGAGCTGTTCGGCGGCGCGCGCGTAGCTGGCGCCGTCAAGGCGTCCAGGGGCTCGATCACGTTGATCAATGCAGGCGGTGTGTTGGACAACTTCGCGGCAGCTGGGGCCGGCGGCCTTGTGGTGGCGCGCATCGGCACACCGGGCGCCCAGTACCCGGCCGAGTACGAGACCCTGTTCCGCAGCTACATTGACACCGTCGCCGCCGACTTCCAGTCGGTGCGCCTGACGCTGCGTGATCGTGTCGAGATGCTCGACGCGCCCATCGTGACGGCCCTCTTCCAGGCGAGCGGGGGCCTCGAAGGCACGGTCGGCGCGGGCGCCAAGAAGCAGCTCGTGTTCGGCACGCCGGGCCTTGTCCCGCCGATCCTGATCGACCCGCTGCGGCAGATCTACTACGTCCAGGCGAATGCGACCGACCTCAACACCGTGACCGGCGCCGCCGATTTCGGCCAGATGTTCGAGGGCGGCTACCCCATCGCACGCGGCGCGCACTACACGCTGGCGGCCGAGCTGCTGGCGGAGGAAGGGCCGGCCCCCGGCACGTGCCGCATGTGGTCCGGCTATGCGGGCGACCTCGATGTGAACGGCATCACTTACGGCTCCGTGGCCGTCGGCGCTGTCTACACCAAGGGGCCCATCTACGTCCGACTCGGCACGCCCCCGGTGTTCGAGTTGCGCTTCGGTGCGTCTGGCTATTTGCAGAACAGCAGTAGCGAGGCGCCGCGCGAGTGGCGCTTCAGCGACTTGTGCAACCGCGCCGGCATGGGCGATGTGCTGCCAGAGACCATGGCGCCCGTGGTCGGCTCCGTGCGCGACTTCGATCTTGGCGCGCGCCTGATCGATGCGGACCAGACGTTTGCGCAGACCATGGACGACCGCGCTGCGGCGCTGTTGGGCACCTACGGCTTCGACGCGCAGGACAGATTCTTCTGTGCCCTGCTTCTCGGCGCCGAGGAGGGCGACGACGCACCGGTATTCGAGCTGACGCAGGACAACGCCAGCGCGTTTGCGCGCACTCCGGTGCCGGGCATGGAGCAGCCCGTCTGGCAGGTGAGCGTACGCGCCGGGAGGTCGCACCCCTCACCGACGGCGGGCGCGGCGTCGCCCGAGATGAAGGACATCCTGAGCCGGCAGGACTACCTGACCACGTTCACCGGCACCTCGGATTCGGTGCGATCCGAATTCCCTCGCGCGGCCAGCGTCTCCCTGGAGATCGATGGACACGACTTCGCGACCGTCGAGACGCAGGAGGCATTCGTGCAGCGCTACGGGCTGCTCTACGGGCAGCAGCGCGACCTGGTGTCACTGACCTGCCACGACTTCGGGCCCTCTGCGCGCGCGGTCGGGATCATGGACAAGGTGACGTTGCGCATCCCGCGTTTCGGGTATGACGCCGGCAAGCCAATGCGCGTGGTCACTGTTGCGCATGACTACCGTGCTCGCACCATCCGGTTCGCCCTGTGGGGTGGCGGCAGTGGCGCGCACGAGTGGGCGCTTGGAGGCGGCAACTTCCCCAGTGGCAGCGGCGACCCGGGCGGCAGCCAGGGCGGGCCGCGCGCAGTGCCAGCGACAGGCAGCAAGGATGCCGACCGGGACAAGATGGGCACCCTGGAGGGGCCGTTCATCGCAGCCGTCACGACATCCGGCCCCATGGCTGACCCGCTGGGCGCCATGGAGGGCGCGCTCATTGCCGGCCCGCCACCTGAGCGCCAGGTCTACGAGGGCGAGAACCTTACCCCGGCCGAGGCGTTCACGGGCGCGCCAGCGCACGAACGGGCCCAGCTGCTGGCCCGGCTGTCCTCTGTGGCCGCAGAGGATTTCGAGGGCTTCACGCCGCTGCAATCGTTGGCGGGGACCGTACTCAGCCGCAACGGTGTGAGTTGCACGCTCACGGGCGGTGCCGCGACCTGCAGCGACGACACGGCGCACGGGCGCTTCAACACCACGGCAGCGGGCAGCAAATGGCTGGACTGCACGGCCAGTCCGACCGATCCGATCACACTGACCTTCAGCCCGGCCATCGCCGCATTCGGCGCCAATATGCCGGACTTCGGGGACTTCCTGGGTCAGGTCTCCGTGCAGCTCACGCCCAGCGGGAGCACGGCGGATGCGGACTATCGCTCCGTGGTGCTGCGCCTGACGTGCGATGGCGCGGACAACAACACCACGTTTGTCGATGCGTCGGTCTACGCGCACACGATCACCGCGAACGGCAACGCCAAGGTCACCACCACGTCGCCGAAGTACGGCACGGGCGCGCTCGCACTCGACGGCACGGGCGACTACCTGAGCATCCCCTACGCTGCGGACCTGAGCTTCAACGGCGCCGAGTTCTGCATCGAGGGCTGGGCGCGACTGGACACCACCGTAGCGTCAGGCCTGTGCCTGATCGACTTCCGCGGCTCTGGCAGCGGATCGAGCTCATGGCAGCCCTTCGTCAATGCCAGCACGCGCAGCATCGCTATCTGGTCCGGCACGGCCACGGTGCTGGCCAGCGCGAGCAACGCGGTGCCGCCCATGGGGACCTGGTTCCATTGGGCCATCGAGCGGCAGGGCACGACGACGAAGATCTACATCGACGGTGCGCAGGTCAGCAGCGGCACCTATGACCCCGCGGCCACCAATGCCAGCGGCATCCGCATCGGGCTCAACCAGGCGGGCACCAATGGCTGGCTCGGCGCCATGGACGACATCCGCTTCACGCGCAAGGTGCGCTACGGCGTGGCATTTACACCGCCTGCGGCGGCGCTGCCTGTCGAGGGCGACCCGCTGATCACGATCAACCACACCGTTGGCGCGGCCAACGGTGCGCTGTACTTCTGGGGCTTCGTCGATGAGGCGCAGACCTACACGCAGGCGCGGTTCTATTCGAGCACGACCGAAGACGTGTTCGGCATCGATGACCTGGTGTTTGCGCCGGCATCGTCAATCCTGAGCTGAGCAACCATGGCACGCCAATACAGCACCCGAGTCCGCAATGCCCTGCTGCAGGCCTACGAAGACACCATCGGCGCTGCGCCGACGCTGGAGCTGCGCAGCGGGTCTCAGCCCGCCACCTGCGCGACGGCCGACAGTGGCACGCTGCTCGTGCCGATGACACTGCCATCCGACTGGCAGGGCGCGCCGGCATCCGGCGTGGCGGCCATCGCGGGGACCTGGCAGGGCCTGGCCGTGGCTGCCGGCACCATCGGGCACTACAGGCTCAAGGGCGGCGGCACAGTCGACGAGCAAGGCAAGGTCACGTCTGCCTTCGGCCGCGCCACCAGTGCATCAACTTCCGCCAACAGCAACGTGCTGACCTTCTCGACCACGGCGGGCATCCTGGTCGGGCAGGCAGTCAGCGGCACCGGCGTCGCTGACGGATCGCTGGTGACCGAGGTGGGCGCGACAACGGTCAAGCTCAGCCTCATCAGTACGGCCGGCGTGTCCAACGGGGCTACGGTCTACTTCGGCGACACCAGTGGCGACATGTGGCTGCCCACCTTGACGGTGGCGGTGAACCAGGTCGTCGTCGTCAGCGCGCGGAACTTCGCCGCGCCGGGGGCCTGACATGCCGCACGCCCTCGGTTTCCCGAACCTGATCGCCACGGTGGGGCACACGCTGTCTGGCGGCAGCTGGTCAGCGAGCGCGCCGCTGTCGCGCCTGGCCACGTGGCCGCTCGCCGAGTCCGCCCGCAGCGCCAACGCGCTGGCCGCGAGCACGCAGCTCGAAGTGACCTGGGGCGCGACTACGCCCGCGGCGAGGCTGCTGGCCGTGATGGGGCACAACCTCAGCCAGACGGCCACGGTCCGATGGGTGCGCAGGGCCACGCCAGGCGGCGCCATCGTGGCCGACAGCGGCGCTGTGCCGGCCTGGGCATTCGCCCCGCGCGAGCATGACGGGCGCGCGCACTGCGTCATGGTGACGCAGGCGCAGGCCGTGGCCGCCGGGCACGAGACGGTCGAAATCGTCGACACCGGCAACCCGGCTGGGTACGTCGAGATCGGTCGCATCTGCATCTGCCCGATCACGATCCCGACCTATGGCCCGGCCTACGGGCTGCGCGATGGCGTGACCGACCTGTCGACGGTGACCAAGGCCGAAAGCGGCGCCGACTGGCCGACGACGCGTCGCAGGCAGCGCAGCGTGACGTTCACGATCCCCTGGCTATCGCTCGCCGAAGGCGACACGTTGCACGAGCTCGAGCAGGTAGAGGGCACCACTGCCGAAATCGCCTGGCTGCCTGACTTCGGCGACTCTGAGCGCATGCAGCGCTATGGCTTCGTTGGCCGGCTGCGCGAGCTGTCCGGCTTGGAGTACCCATCTTGGCGGCTGCGCAGCAAGGCGTTTGCCATCGAGCAGAGGATGTGAGCATGACCGACCCCACCCGCCACATCCACGCCCCCGGCGACGCCGAGCGCCGTGTCGGCGAGCTGATCGGCCCCGCCCGCCATCTCCGCGTCGAATCCGCGTGCCGTGAAGCGTCGGTGCTCGCCGACATGCTCGCCGGCAGCGACCGGCGAATTGACGCGATCATCGAGCAGTTGCCAGACCGGATCGAGGGCGCCGTCGGCCGCGCGATGGCGGCATCGCACCAGCTCACGGCAGAGCAGCACCAATGGGTCCTGCTCGCCATCCAGCGCGAGGCGCAATCGATCCGCCTGCGCCAGGCGATCATCGAGAAAACCCTCGCCGGCCTGGTGTGGGCCGCTGTCGTCGGCCTGGGGGTGCTGGTCTATCACGGCGCGGTCGACTACCTGCAGACGACGCTGAGGCCGAAGCCGTGACAGACCCTCGGACCGCCTGCGCCAAGTCGCTCGGGAGCCCAAACGTCAGGGCTTTCCTGCGCGTCATCCGCGCTGGCGAGAGCGACCAGAGCGACGACGCCTATCGGATGATCGTCGGGCACACGGGTGCCCGCCCATCGCTCGCCGAGTCGCTACAGGATCACCCCCGCATCCCCGTGCATCTGCCACGTTTGGGCGTGACCAGCACCGCGGCCGGGGCCTACCAGTTCCTATCGCGCACCTGGGACGAGTGCGCCCGGGCGCTGGACCTGCCTGATTTCGGCGCGGACAGCCAGGACCTCGCCGCTGTCTACCTGATCCGTCGGCGCGGCGCGCTCGACGACGTGCTCTCGGGCCGCATCCCCGAGGCGCTGGAGAAGTGCGCCCGCGAGTGGGCCAGCCTGCCGGGTAGCCCCTACGGACAGCCGACCATCGCCCTGGACCGCGCGCTGGCGGTCTACCGCGAGTGGGGTGGCACGCTCGCTGCGGAGGCGCCGCGGGCCGTCGATCCGCCACTCGTCCACGTCGGGCCCGAGCCGGCGGCCCCCGGCATCACCGAAGAAAGGCCCCGCATCATGGCCCCATTCCTCGCCGCCGCGCTGCCCGCGCTGGTCGAACTGATCCCGCGCCTGGGCCGACTGTTCGGTTCCGGCAGCCAGGTCAGCGACCGCAACCTGCAGGCCGCCGAAGCGGTCGCGCAGGTGGTGCAGCGCGCGACCAGTGCGCCGAACATCCAGACCGCGGTGGAGGCCATGCGCGCCGACCCGGCTGTACTGCAGACCGCAGTGCGCGCCGTCGAGGCGCACTGGGTCGACATCACCGAGGCCGGTGGCGGCGGGATCGAGGGGGCGCGCAAGGCCGACGCGGTCGGCCGGGCCGCTGGCGATCTGCTGCACTCGGCCAGTTTTTTGGTTGCCCTCCTGCTCCTGCCGCTGGTCTACCTGCTGGTCCTGTCGCTGATCGGCCTGATCGGCACGGCGACCTGGTCGGACGACGTGCGTGCCGGGCTCGCCGGCAGCCTGATCAGTGCGATCGTCGGTGGCCTGGTCGGCTACTACTACGGTCAGACGACGAGCCGCAATCGCGCGACTGGAGCGACCCCATGACCACCGACCCCTGGATCACGATCCCCCGCGCTCGTTTGGCCGAGCTGGAGGCGATCGAGCGGCAGGTGGCCGATGGCGAGACCCTGGCTCGGTACGGCGGGCGTGACGGCCGTCGAGAGTGGGCGCCGGTAGGCACCTGGCTGTATCCCGGCGACCGCATCGTGGTGCTGCGCAGAGACCCAGAGGGAGAGGAGGCCGCGCCATGAAGCGCCGCCGCCCACCCGTCGCGGAACGCATCTGGGCCTACATGCGGGCCCAGCCGCCGGGCCGCAGAGTGACGCCCGGTGAGTTGGCCGAGGCCGTCCACACGACGAGGCACTGCGTGCATACCGCCGTGTCCACGCTACGCAGTGAAGGGCGCGACCTGCGGTGTGTGACCGTCTACGAAGCGCCGGGAGCCCAGCCATGACCCGCCCGACCCGCCATATCCTCGTCGTCCTGCTGCTCGCATCCCTCGCCCTGCTGTGGGCCGACGCCTGGGCGCAGCCGGCCCCCCCAGCCAGCGCACCCACCGGCGCCCAGCCCTGTGGTGTCGGCGGCACTGCGCTGCGCGTCGGGCAGGGGCCGGTCACGCTGACCGACCTGCAGGCCACCGAGCAGCGCGTCAGGATCGGAGCTGACGGGTACTGGTGGACATGCGACGATCGCCCAGCGATCACGCCAGGCACGGCGTGCGGGGCTCCGGGCGTCGGCGTAGCCCACGGCGGCAACTACCGGGTCGCCCGGCATGAGCCCGGCTGGCGCGTGGACGACAGCGGCCACTGGACCGAGTGCGACCGCCCATGCGTACCCCCAGGCGCGACCGCGAGTGACTATCGCACCTGGTCAGTCGGCCCGCACCGCTGCACGACCCGCATCCGATCCGGAGTCGGCCGACGAGACGAGACGATCCGGCATGGCGAGGCCACGACCTGGCGTCAGTGGACCGGCTCGATGCGGGGCGAGCTGATCGAGCGATGCGATGACGGCGTGCGCAGCGTAGTTGCGGTCACGTGCGCGCCCGCGCGGCAGTGCGACACGTCATGGTCGAGCGACGGCTACACCTACGATGGCCGCGTGGCGCCGGTCGCGCTGGGCGAGTACGCGCAGGCCCTGGCCGCTGACGGCACGACCCGCCGCCTGCGCTGCGTGGCAGGCAGCTGGGTCGAGGCGCCCCAGTGCGCGGCAGGCCAGACCGTGGTGCGGCACTACTCGACAGAGGTCCGCAGGTACAGATACGACGGCGCCGGAGCTGACCCCGGCGCCAAGGTGCGGGCGGAGCAGATTGAGGTGAGGCGCCGCGACGGCGCTGTGGTCACCGACCCGGCCAGCTGGCGCAACTCCATCCGCTGGACGCTGGCGACGTGCGGTCCCGACGGCCGGCTGAGGTGACGAGCATGTCTCCTGACTCCGTCGCGACAGTCGACGCCGACACCGGGCGTCTGATCCCGCCGCCGGCGCCCTGGGGCTGGGGCGTCGAGTACCAGACTTCGGCCGGGCCGCACCGGGCGCTGTTCCTCGACCGCGCGCCGGCCGAGCGGGCGGCGCGCGATCTGCACGGCACGGTCGTGACGCTGTTCGCCTGGCCCCTGCGGGAGGGGCCGGAGGTCGACTGGGCGGGAGCGGT
>JACCDT010753483.1_pt1 | contig 28992 bp, 31 predicted proteins | sample 7446291 | NCBI WGS metagenome assembly JACCDT01 (sample SAMN15323446, study PRJNA562643) | freshwater metagenome | isolation source: river surface water | place: USA:Blue River Watershed | collected 2017-08-17 | reverse complement strand
CGTCACCGGCAAGCGCTATGCCCTGTCCGGCCTGTCGGTGCTCGACCTCAATAGCGGCGGGGGGAGCTACATCCCCGGCTCCATAGCCGGCACCACGGCCGACAGCTCGATCCTGACCTGATGACCTTCGCGTTCCGCGCGAGCGGCCACACGCCGTTCGTGCGCCAGCCGGAAGCGCTCAAAGTACCACGCGATCTTGTCGAAGCTGTCGGCGTTGTGCGTCGGGTATTTCGCGCAAGCCTTGGCGAGATCGTCCTGTAATTCGCGCTCGTACACATAGGCCGCGTTTTCGGCTTCCTGTAACGGGTCGATAGGGTCTCTTATGTCTGGCATTTGCTATTCCTTCCTGTAGCGCTTGCCGCGCCATCCTCCGGCCGTGAGCGGCAGGCCCGCCGCCCACTCCGGCAATTCGCAGATCAGCCGTTCGAACGCCTTCACGTCGCCGAAGCCGCGCGGAACCTCGGTAATGATCTCGTCGTAGACATGCGCGATGACCGGGTAATCCGCGGCCTCGGCCTTCAGCATGCCGCTGACGAGAATGTCCCGCGCGACGGCCTGCGTATTGTTCTCCTGAATGAGACCGCCGTACAGCCCGTAGCGCGTCCACTTGCGCGTCGTCGCGTCGACGCCCAGCACGGTCACTTTCGGCGACGTGGCGCCCTTGATCTCGACGACGCCGTGACGCTCGCCGGCCTGCGCGCTGTCGCGGTCCATGACCTCGTCGTCCAGCCACTCGCCGGTCTTCGGGTCCTTCCGGGAAACCCAGACCTGGTCCTTCAGGCGCGGCATGCCGTAGGCGAGGCAGCGGCCGCTCGGCAGCAGCGCCCAGAGAAAGCCGCCGCGCACCACGTAGGAGACGCGGGCGGCCGACGTAACAGTCCCCGGCGTCTGGACGGCGCCGCGCACGGCGCTCTCCAGATCCTTCCACGACTGCGCGATCGCGCTGTTCGCGGCACGCCAGCCGGTCTTGATCAGTTCACAGGCCAGCCACGCCGTACGGCTCAATTCCGCCGTGCGGCTTTCGCCTTTCTTCAAGGCCGACTCGTAGCGCTTCTCGGCCTTCTCGCGGCGCGCCACGTCGGCGCTGCCCCATACCGGGTCGTATAGCGCCTCCAGTTCGGCAAGGCGCATATTGTAGGTCCGCGCCATCGCGTAGAAGGCCGAGACCCCGCCGCCGAAGCCCAGCGCGAGCTCGCTGGTCTTGCCGATCGCCTGGCGCAGCGCTTTCGTGATCGCGCTGACCGGCACGCCGAGAATGGCCGCTGCGGTACGGACATACATATCCGGCAGCCGCGGGTCGGCGATGATCTCGAACAGGGCCTTCAGCTTCCAGTCTTCGCCGGCCAGCCACGCCACGACGGCGCCTTCGATGCCGGAATAGTCGGCCTGCAGCAGGTCGTGGCCCGGCGCGGCCCACACGAAGGACCGGATCGAATCGGACAGAAGATCTAGGGGGCGGCCGATGTCGTCGCCGAACAGCAGCGGCAGCAGCCCCGGCTCTTCCGACCGGATGGCGTCGAACAGCACGTCGTGCCGAAGATGGGCGTCTTCGAAGGCGCGCCGGTAGCGCGGCATGTTGGCGAAATTCACGCCCATGTTCGTCCAGCGCCCCGTGCCGGCGCCATGATACATGAAGGTCCCGCGCACCCGCCCGTCGGCGTCGGCCCGGTTCAGCATGGCCGTCAGTTTCGATACCGACGTCTTGGCCGCTTCCTGGCGCAAACCGAGCGCTTTGCGGACGTCGCCGGGCAGGTCGTCATAGTCGGCCAGCAGGTCCGAAACGTCGGCCTTGGCCGCCGACGTGAGCTCGACGCCGCGGGACTGCACCCAGGCGGTCAGCTTGGCGACTTCCGAGCATTTCCCGACGGCGCGATCCGTCACGGCGCGCATCTTCGCGTCGAGCGCGTTCTTGGCCTTCGCCGCGAGCCGGAGGGCCGACCGCGCCGAGCGCCGGTCGATGCGGATGCCGCGCCGGTTGATCGTCTCGGACAGCTGCCAGACCGACTGCTCGAAATCCGACAGCGGGACCATGCGCCGGTCGGCCGCGGCTTCGGTCTCGACGTCGCGGTCGCAATACGCCTTGAACTTCTCGAACTCTTCCGGGTGGTCTTCCGGTTCGTTGAAATAAACGCCCGGCGGTTCACCCTTGCGTGCCCGGCGCGGCAGCGAAAATAGCCGGATCAGGCGTTGGCCCTCTTTGTCCTTCTGGACGGGCAGTGCGAGCGCGGCGCCGAGATCGTCCAGAGCACGCGGCAGGGACATCGCGGCGGCCGTCGCGGCGGTACAGCGGAACTGGTCGAACCGCGGCATTGGCCAGCCGGCGTTTTGCGCGAGCCAGATGAAGCACAGGATTTCGAACGCGGCGTTGTGAGCGCTGATCGTTGCGCCCGCCGCGATTTCTTTTCTTAGGGTGGGCGGACAGGGCTGGCCGTGCTGCCAGCGCTGCACGGGGCCGTGGTCGATTTTATAGGAGCCGATCAGCACGCGGGCGTGCGGCGAAGCGAAATAGACATACGCCCCGCGCGTCTTCAGATTGACGTCGGATCGGGTCTCGAAGTCGATCTCGATCGCGGTCATCCGAACGTCACCCGAAGACTTCGATCAAGCTCTTCGCCGAGGAACGCTTCGACGAAGGCCGCCGCTTGCGGGGCAACGATAGCATTGCCGTAACCGCGCAGTCGTCCCACGCGGGCGGCAGACCCATGAGCCAGCGGGAATGTGCCGGGTTCAACTGGCCGCCAACGCTCATCCCGGCAGAAGAGCCAGTCAGCATCTCGCCAGAAGCCGTTCGTCGGGCCGGTTGCGGACCAGTTACTCGCACCGCGGCGTGATTGAGCGTGATGTTCGGTGTCGTAAACTGATCGCCCGGCATCCTCACCGCATCCTGTACGGTCGTCGTCGGCCAGCCCGCCAGCAGCGTGAAGTCGTTCAGATCGTACGACCGTTCCGGGTTCAATGCTCGCTTCGCCTGACCGCCGCCGCTCTCGTCGCTCGCCTGCGGACTCGGCCATCCGCTGCGCCGCGAAGTAAAGCCTTTGCCGGATGTGCGGCGCGCCGAAGCCCGCAGCGCAGAGATCGAAAACCCCGAAGGCGTAACCCGTTCCTTCCAGGTCGGTGCGTACAAGGTCGAGCCAGCCAAGGCCGTCCTTGCTCGCAACCTGCTCGCCAAAGACGACATCAGGGCGGCACTCTCCGATGAGCCATTGCCAGGCGGGCCATAGGTGCCGCTCGTCAGCAATCCCGCCTCTTTTGCCTGCCGTGGAGAAAGGCTGGCACGGGCAGGAGCCGGTCCAGACGGGCCGGTCGTCGGGCCATCCGGCGCGTCGCAGCGCATAGCTCCAGACGCCGATCCCGGCGAAAAAATGGCACTGGGTGTAGGGTCGAAGGTCATCGGGCGTCACGTCCAGAATGCTGCGCTCGTCCACGTCGCCGGGTGCGATGTGACCGCCGCGTATGAGCTCGCGCAGCCACGCGGCGGCCTTGGGTTCGAACTCGTTGTAGTAAGCCGTCATCCGAACAGATTCTCGGCCCGGCCCGGCTTCTCGCCCAGCGCGCCCCGCAGGGCCGAGACGGCGGTGTCGGCGATCTCGACCTTCCAGGCGCTGACGCCGGTCGAGATGCTTGCCTGCCAGCCCTGCGCCGTTCGGAACAGCGTGAGATTGACGAGACGGCCGTCACGGACAGCCGTCTCGACCAGGTCATCTAGGGTCATCGACGAGCCGATCACTCGTCGTCTTCCTCTTCGGCACGGCAGTTTTCACAGACCACCACGCGCTCGACGCGCTTAGTTTCGACGGCGAAAAGCCCGTCGCCCAGATCAAGAACCCACGCGGCCAGCAGACGCCACTGTTCCGGCGTTATCGCCAATTCCGTCACGGCCGCCGGCGCTTTCAGGATCAGCCGATGGCCGTCGAAGGCGACTTTCAGACCGCCGGTCATGTCGGAATCGTTGGTCATCCGAACGCGCTCCCCACGGCGGACATATAGAGATCGAGCATCTCTTCCTCTTCGGCCCGCTTCGCCGCGTCTTTCTTCCGTGCACGGACGACACGCCGGATGGTCTTCGTGTCGAAGCCATTGCCCTTCGCCTCGGCGTAGATTTCCTTGATGTCCTCGGCGAGACCGGCCTTCTCTTCCTCCAGCCGCTCGATCCGTTCGACGATCGACTTTAACCGCCCGTGGGCGGTGTTCTTCCGTCCTTTGATCGGATCTTCGGCCATCACAACTGCTCGATCAGCCGCGTCAGCGTGTCGTTCGCCTGGGAGATGCGCACGACCAGCAGATCGGCCTGCATCCGCATCTGATTGGCGCGGCCGTTTGTTGTGTCCGACGCCCGCCATTACGCACACTCCGCGCGCTGGCGATACTCCGCGGCCAGCGCGAGATGGCGTCGTGCCGTTTCGTGCTCGCCCTTGTCGGCCATGTCGTAACCGACCTGTTCGCGGGTCAGCGCCATGCCGATCAGCTCACCCGGCGGTATCTGGTCGAGCGGCGTGACGTTCGGGACGCGCGAGCCGTCCTGTAGTTCGATCCACATTGCTTGTCCTCCGTTGCGAACGGCAGGGCCGAAGCCCCGCCGCCGCGTTGCGGTTCAGCCGAAGAAACCCTTCGCTCCGGCGCCGGTCTTCGTCTCGGCCGGCGCGTCGCCCTCGTCGGCGATCGCCTCGAAATACTTCTCGGGCGCGGGGCCGCCGCCACCGCCCAAGATTTCGTCGCCCTCGGCCTTTTTCACGACCTGCACCAGCGACACGCCGAAGCTGACGCCCTTGCCGTTCGTCTTGTGCTCCCACGTATAGGGGTTGACGACCGCAGAGACGCGCGAGCCCGACGGAATGTCGGCGACTTCGGTGACGGGCAGGACCTGCCGGTTGACGACCTTCGGCCGGTACTTGTCGCCCGACGTGCAGCGGATGAACGTCTTGCCGGCATAGCCGGGATGCCGCTCGCCCGTCTTCGTCGAGATGCCCTGCTTGCCGTCGCCGTCCAGAAACGGCGACTTGATGAGGCCGTCGTTCAGCATCTGGACGGCCTTCTCGCCCCATTCGTCCTTGCACACCGTGACGACGACCTGCTTCAGGGCGGACAGGTCGGTCGTCTTGGGGAACAGGATCGTGAAGCCGTAGCTCTTGCCGCCGTTCTCACGCTCCCGCGCCTCGAAAAGGTCCGCCGTGAAACTGGCGATGCCTTCCGGGGTCTTGATGTCTGCGCCTCTTGCCATGATCCGTTTTGTCCTTAATCCAGCACATCGAAGTGCTTGTTCACGGCCGCCACCGCGGCAGGCCGTGTCGTCTTGCCCGTGGCGACGAGGGAGGTTCCCCGCGACGGACGTTCGGTCAGCGGCGCGACGGCCGCCTTTTTCTTCGCGCCGAGCAGCTTTTCAGCCTGCGCCGGCGAGACGATCTTGCGTGTGTAGAGCTTGTCGCGTTCGACGCCGTTTGCCTCCAGCACGTTCACGACGTCCTGCTCAGGGACGCCCCACGCCCGGTTGCCGATCTTCTCGACCAGCTGGTAGCCGGGGATTTCGACGCCGCCTTCGGCCTGCCGGTGCGCGTAGGCCCGCACGGCGTTCGCCCATTCCTGGATCATGTCCAGCATGTCGAGACGCTGCGCCAGCTGCTCGGGCGTGAAGTCTTCCGGCCGGTTCGAAATGCGCGGCCGGTCGAGATCGTCGAACCAAACGCCCGCCGCGTCGGTCGCGCGCTGCTCCAGCGCCGGACAAAAACCGGCCGCCGGGCAAAACTTGCAGTGGTCTCCGGCATGCAGATAGCCCGTTTGCCACGCGCCATCCGGCATCTGCTTGCGTTCGGTGAACGCGCGGAACGACTGCCGCATCGCCTCCAGCAGGTCCGCCGTCCACTCCAGCAGATCGGCCAGATGGAACGTCTCGGACCGGATGCGGCCGTCGCGATGGTCCGCACGGGGCTGGACGATCGTCACCGTCACGGTGTCGAATTGCAGCGCCGGATTGGCGAGCGCCGCCCCGAGCGCATAGGTCCGCAGCTGCTTGTTGCCCGTGGCGGCCACGACGACGCCGCGCCCGCCCTTCAGATCGACGACCTCGAGATTCCGCAGTTTCGGCTTGTAGACGACCGCGTCAGCAGTCCCGCCGGCATCGAAGGGTGGCTTCAGCGCGTCGAGGCTGAAACGCTGCTCGACCTGCAGCGCCGCCCCGTCGACGACCAGCGCCCGCACGTAGTCCACGTAGACCTGGGCGGTGTCGGCCATCTCCTCGTCGACTTCGAACTCGAACTGCTTGCCCTTTATCGTCGAGCCGACGTAATCGACGGCCTGCCGGATCGGGTCGCGCAGACATTGCTCGCCGATCGTGTGGCAGCACGTACCCCAATCGGCGGCCTCGCTGGTCGTCTCTGGCAGGCCGTCGATCAGCGCGAGACGACCGCTGCACGCCCAGTTCGCCTCCGTCGATGACGCCGGCCAGGTCGCGTGTCCGTGCGCCATCGGTCAGACCTTCGCGCGATTCCAGGGGTTCTTCTCCGTCGCCTCGTCGAAGGCCGTCTTGGCGCGCCGGATCATCGCCGGCGTCGTCAGCATGGGGATCTGCCAGCGCTTGCCGTCCGGCGGCGTCCCGAGCGCCACGTCGAAAATCTTCACGCCATCTTCCAGCGTGGCGGGCGTGCCGTAGGTCTGCGCGTAGCGTCCGAGCGCCTGGCGCACGTCGTCGAGCGTCAGTTCGGCGGTCGCGTGCTGCTCCGCTTCGGCCGCCTCGTCTTCGGCGTCCTGGGCTTGCGTCTCGGCGTCGTCTTCCGCCCCGTCGCCGGCTTCGTCCTCGGGATTGACGCGTTCTTCGCCGGTCGAAATAGCTTGCTGTTCGTCCGCCTCGGCCTTCAGCCGCTCTTCCTCGGCCTTCTCGAACGCCAAATCCTCGGCGACCTCTTCCTTCGTACGGCGCTTCGCGCCCGGCGACGGCTTGCCGCGCTCGCGCTGCGGGGCCGTCTTCTGGACGTGATCGACCGCTTCATGGACCGTCTGGAAAGCGGCCTCGTCTTCGGTCGTGACGGGCAACGTGGGGCTGCCGGCGGCGCCGTCGCTGTTCGTGGGCGTGCCGGGCTTCGTCGCCGCGGCCCATTTGCCGGTCTCGGCCGGCATGATCTTCGCCGCGTCGGCCATCTTGTCGCACACGCCGACGAGTTCGTGCCGGCGCTGCGGCGCGTAGCCGATGCTCGCCATCATCTTCTGCATATAAGCCGTCGGATCGGCGCAATCGGACGGGACGGAAATCGAGATCGTCAGCATGGTTTCAGCACTTCTCTGATAGACGTCCACTTCCTGAGCAGGACCGTCTGCAATGCCTCGTCGATGGAGTTTTCGAGAACGCAGGCGCGGACGAAGGCTTGGCGCGGCTGGTTCAGGTTCGTGATGCGCAGCGACACTTGTCTCATCTGGCGCGGTGAAAACGTGGGCTCGACGACCCACAGGACGGCACTTGCGGACAGGTCGATCGCCTCGCCGGCCGCCTCGATCTGGGCGAGAAAGACGCGCGGTCCGCCCGCCCTGGCGAAATCGCGCGTGGCGTCGGCGCGGTCCCGATCGGACGTGGCGCCGTCGATTCCCGTGACGCCGTATTTCGACAGCTTCTGCGTCAAGACGTCGCGTACGTCCTTGTGCCAGTAGGCCAGCACGATGCGGTCGAGCCCGCCGTCGAACTCATCCGCGACGGCCTCGGCGACGAGCTCGGCCTTCAGCGTGCCGGTCAGCCGCCGCAGCGGCCCCATATGCATTTCGAGACTCTTCGTGTCGTCGGCCTCGGCAGCTGCGAGAATCTTCGCCGCGTCGACGTCCTTCTCGAACACGGCGCGCTGGCGCTCGGAAAAACGCAGCGGGAGAATGTCGTAAATCGGCTCGCCGATGCCGACGTCGGTCTGGGTCCGGCGCAGCATAACTCCTTCGCTGCGCGCGGCCAGTTCAGCTTCGTTCCTGCCTTCCACGATGACCAGCTGCTTTCGAAAATTGCCGACCTTCTTCCACTTGACGACGCAGTAACGATCCCGGAAAGCCGTCTCTTTCGTTACGTCCGGCCAGCCTCGCGCGGGGTTGGCGAGAAGTCGTTCGGGCCATAGCGCGCGAAGACGCGGGTAGGCGTCAAACGGGCTGTTCGGAATTGGCGTCCCGGTCAGCTCCCACATACCGTCGCAAGCGCCAAGCAGGGAGCGTGTCGAGTTCAGCGTCTCACCATCGTCAAACGGCGTACCGTAGAGGGCCTGGGTTCGCATCGCCGAGAACCGCGTCGCATAGTGTCCCTCGTCAGGGATGACTCGATCCCAGCGCCGTCGGCGGAGCCGAACGATAAATGGCGGTTCGTAGACTTGCGCCCAGCCGACGATCACGACATCGGCCTTCGTATCGACCGGCTCGTACATCGTCTCGACGCTGCGCGGGATGGCTTGCCAGTCGGCGAAGGCTTTGCGCCACACGGCGCGCCCGGAGGCCGTGGTGACGACGAGAATGGTCTGATCAAGCGCGTAGTCGGCCGCCATGATCGCGGCGCCGGTCTTGCCCGTGCGCGGGTCGGACCCCAGCAGCGCGTAGCGCCGTTCGGCCAGGAAGACCGCCGCTTCGATCTGATGCGGGAAAGGCTTCACGCCGTGAACCTCAGGAAAACCATGTCAACCAGGAAAGCCGTGTCAGTCGGTTCGTGATACGACCGTATTACGAGCCGGTCGCGTCGTCAAGCGCCGCGCTTGAACTCTTTGACGATGTTCAGGTCACGATCGCCGAACTCGAAACGATAAGTACCGTCGGCCTTGTAGGACAGGCCGTTCACCGACCATGGAAATTCGAGCGCGTAGGGGCCGCGCGCCGGGACGGCGGGGCCGACGACTTGGCCGGCGCGTGTGATGTAGTAGCCGCCCTTGCGGATCTTGACTTTCATTACCCGAATAGCCCTTCGTTGATCGGCCCCACGCGGATGACCATGCGGGGCTGGTTGGAGTAGTGCTTCTGGACGCGCAGGTCGACGATTTGCGAATCGTCGATCCAGACGACCTGGTTCAGCGCGTCCAGCATCTTGGCGAAATTGTCGGCGTCCGGCTTCTTTACCGGCCGGATCGCACCGGCCAGCGCCTCGGCGACCCAGCGCTTCGGCTTGCTCGCCGGGACCGCCACATAGACCAGCATGTCGACCAGCAGCGGCCCGCCGAGCGGGTCGGCGCCGCGCATCGCTTCCTGGGCCGCATAGGCGAGCCGCCCTTCATAGGCGACCGTACGGGCCGGCGTGTAGACCGTGCCGGTCGCCTTGGACAGCCGGACGCGCTGCTTCCCCATCGGCGGCCCCGCCAGGACGATCTCGATCATCCGAACACGTTCTTGACGTCGATATAGGGCATGAGGCTGATCGGCTTCCCGGTTTCCAGCTCGCGCGCCGTGACGCACACCGCCAGCCACTCACCAGGAATCGACTTGCGCTCCCACCATTTCAGGACCGTGCTGCGGGGCGGGTGGTGCTCGCCGTAGCGGTTCAGCAGCAGGATCAGCCCGTCGGGCGAGTTGAAGTGCTCCTTGAGAAAACGGAGCGCGTCGAAGATGCGGACGGGTGCGGCCATGTTCGACACGATAATCTGCGAAAAGACAGCTTGTCAATACCGTAATACGCATGTATCACAGTCGTCATGGCACAGCCCGTCCTGAAGACCTTCGACAACGGCCGCTTCTACGCCTACTGGTCCGAAGCGGGCCGCGTGAAGCGGGTCAGCATGAAGACGAAGGACCCGCTCGAGGCACGCCGGCGCTTCGGGCGCTGGCTGCTGAACGAAGCGCCGCGGACCGGGACGCCCCGCACGTTCCAGGACGCCTGGGAGCGCTACTGGACCCGCCACGTCATGAAGACGGCCGCCGACCCGAAGACCGTCGGGTTTTCATGGAAAGCGCTGCAGTCGTTCTTCAGCCTCCGTCCGCCGATCCTGACGCAAGACCTCGTCGACGCCTATGTTGCGCAACGTAAGATCGCCGTCACGCCCGGTACGATCCGGCGCGAGCTCGCCGCGCTGCTCGCCTGTCTGAACTGGAACGGCCTGAAGCCCGAGACGAAAATCGTCCTGCCGGCCGCGCCGAACCCGCGCGATCGCTGGTTGACGGCGGAAGAGATCGGCCGTCTGCTCGGCCAGTGCGACGGTCTCGTGGCGCTGTTCGTGCGCGTGGCGATCGAGACGGGCGCACGGGAAGCGGCGATTCTCGACCTGACCTGGGACCGCGTCTACTTCGACACGAACGTCATTCATTTCGATGTGCCGGGCCGCCGGTTGACGAAGAAACGCCGCGCCGCCGTGCCGATCTCCAAGGCCCTGCGGCCGCATCTCGTCGCCGCGGCGGTCAGCGGAGGCGCCCAGGTCTTCGGCAAATTCGACGCGTGGCGGGCCGTCAATGCTGCGGCGAAGCGCGCAGGGCTGACCGGCGTGTCGCCCCATGTGCTGCGACATACCGCCGCAACCCACATGGCCCGGCGCGGCGTGCCGCTCTGGAAGATCGCCAAGATTCTCGGCAACTCGCTCGCGATAGTCGAGAAGGTCTACGCGAAGCATTGTCCCGACGATCTGCGGGACGCCGTCGACACGATTTCAGGAGCTTAAGCCCTAGAACAACGAATCGCCCCCGAGCAGTAGCGCCCGGCGCTGCGCATCGGCGGCGTTCTGCGCCTGCCGCTGCGCCATGCGCTGCTGGTGCTGCTGAAGGAACATATTCGCCAGCCCGCCCATGACGCCGCCGGCATCGCCGGTCATCGCCGCGCCGCCCGCGACCGACGGATTAAACGCCAGCGGCCCCGCGGCGGTCGGTTGCGGCGGACTGAGATTCGGCCCTGCCGCGTTGGGCTGGCCGGGTTGTGCGCTGTAAAACGATGCGAGCGTCGGCGTGGCCGGCGGGCCGGGCTGGTTCATGATCTTTCCCTGAAACGTGTCGGCCGAGATGCCCTGTTCGATCCCGCCGGGCAAGCTGGTCCAGACCGGCGCCAAGGCCGGGGCGACGGCCGCCGTGTCGCCGGACGCGAGATCGGCCTGAAGGCCCCGGCCCGTCTTCGCGGCGTAGGTCTCGGAGGCGAGAAACCACGCCGCCAGGTCCTGATTCTCAGGGCTGAAATCGGTCAGCCCGTGACGTCGGGCCTGGTCGTCCCACGTCCCCTTCAGGAACTGGTATTTGCCCGCGGCGCTGGACGTCTTGCCCGCGTTCGGCCCCGATGTGATCGGCACGTCGATACGCGGGTGATCGGCATAGGACGCGAAGGGCGCGCCGCCGTAGACGACATTGTAACGCCCGTTACTTTCTGGCCCGGCGATCGCCTCTAGCAGCGCGCGGGCTTCCGGCGTCAGGACGGTCACGGCCCGGCTCCGATCGCGTCCAGCATCTCGTCGTCCTCGCCGCGCTCCGGCCCGAGCAGCGCGTTGACGCCGTTCACATACTCGGCGCCCAGCCAGCCCTTCGCGCGGCGCGTCAGGACTGCTCGATTCGCCGGGTTGTTCTGTTTCAAAAGTTCAGTCGCGACCTCGGGGTCGAGCAACGCCTTGTCGAGCAGTTTAGCAAACGCCGCCTCGGACTGACTGGCGACCGCGCGGTTCGCAAAACGCGAAGCCATGAACGTCATGAAATAGAGCAGGTTCACACGACGACGCGCGACCTCGTAGCCCTTCGCCTGCATTTCGGCCAACGTAACTTTCTGACCGCGGGACGCCGTCGCCGTGCCCGACGGGTTGTTCGCGACGGCGCCGGCCTTCCCGGTGCTGGCTTCGCGCAGCACGTCGGCGATCTCGTTCACCCGCGCCCACTGCTCCGGGTCGTCGCGATACAGGCGGCCGGCGACCGAACGGACATTCGCGTCGTTCAGGAACGAACGCCACTTCGTCGGCAGCCATGCCTGCTCGCCCTTGGCGCCGACCTCGGTCATGCCCGTCGACCGCGCCCGCTCTTCCATCACGTCCCAGAACGCCCGCCGCGCGCCCTCGACCGCGCCCGGCGCGTTGCCGACATAGTTCAGCAATTCGTCCGCCGTGCGCGCCGGGTCCTTCGACGCCAGAACGCCTTTCATGGCGCGCTGGCCCTGCGCGTCGCCGAACTCCAGGTATTTCGCGACATCGCCGCGCCCTCCGGGGCCGACGACCCGGCGCAGATCGACCGACGCCTCGGCCGATGCTTCGGAGGCGCGCCGCGCGCCGGCCGCCGCTTCGACCTCGCCGCGCAGGCCGGGGAAGCGATCGAGCCGGTCGCCATAGGCGCGCAGGAAGCCGTCCACGTCGCGCGCCGTGGCGGTACGCATGCGCGACAGCAGTTCCTCGCGCAGCGCCGTGCGCGTCTCCGGCGTGTCGACACGGGACAGCAGCGTGTCGATCTTCCGGGCGTCGTCGCCGAAGATGCGGGCGACATTGGCGTCAGTCTGCTTGTAGACGCCGCCGGGGCGCTGCGCGATCGCCTCGGCGACGGGATCACCGGGCCGCCCGAACGCCTCGGCTTCGGCCTGCTTCGTGCTGCGGGCCGTCATCTCGAGCGCCCGCTGCTCTTCGTCCAGGTTTGACGTGATGAAATTGTCGAGGGCCGACGACACGCGGCCCAGCGCACGCGCGGCGACCCGGCCGCCGTTCTCCGCCTTCGGGTCGGCCAGCGCCGCCGCGATACGGCGGTTCATTTCCGAACGCAGCGACTTCGCCTCGTCGATCGAGATCGGTTCGGGCGGCGGGGCGTCTTCCGCTGCCAGGCCACGCCGGCGCACACGCTCGATCAGCCCTTCCGGCAGCAACGACCGTTCGGTCTCGTTCAGGCTGCCGAGCGCGTCGTCGAGCGTCGCGGTCAGGTCGGCCGGATCAACCGTCACGTCCTGGCCGACCGCGTCGTAAGCGGCGCGTGTGCGCGCCTGGGCCGCTTCATGCCCGGCTTCGATCTGGCTGCGCAGCATGCCGCCGCGATCGGCCTGCTGACCGGCCGGCGTGAGCGCCGCGATGATGTCGTCGGCCGCTTGCCGGTCCCGCAGCGCTGCCGTCTCGGCCGCGCGCAGCTGCGTATCGCGCGCCGCGCCGAGCGCCGAGCGGAACGTGCCCGGCGTCTCCTGCGGTGCGACGGCCTGCACGGCGGCATCGACCGCCGAGACGTTGGCCTTGCGGCGCTGGTCGAATAGCAGTTTGTTCTGACCGCCCGTGCGCCGGGCCTGCTCCAGATCCGCAAGGCCGGTATCCGACGCGACGCGCTCGCCCGTCACGGGGTCGAAGATCGCCGCGCGGTCCGCCGTCGAACCCACATAGCCCGGAATGGTCGTTTCGGCGCGCGAGGGCCGGGAAATCGCCCGGACCATCTCGGTCGTGTCGATAGGGCGGAACGGATCGGCCGGGTCAAGTTCGCGCGTCGCCATGTCCGAATTGCGCAACAGTGCGTCGGTCACGTTCTCGCGCACCAGCCGCGAGGCGTAGGCCGGATTGCCGCCCAGCGCCGACACGATGTCGCGGATGCGCGCCACGATGCCCGTACCGAGACTGCCGAGCGTCGCGCCGCCGAGCGCGCCCGCCACGTCGACCGTCGGCGAATCGCCGGCCACTTCCCGCGCCATGCCTGCACCGAGGCCTGCCGCGGTCGCGGCGCTCAATTCGCGCCGGATGGCCTGCCGCGAGTCCGCCAGCATCGGCTCGACGAACATCTTCGCCAGCGGCGACATATCGCGCGCCGCGGCGACGCCGGTCTTCCCGGCCAATTCGAGCGCGTTGGCCGTGCGCCCGGCCCAGCCGATCGGCAGAAGCGTCCCGCCGATTTCCTGGCCGACGCGCTCAATGACGCGGCCGATGCCGTCTCCCGGCAAAACCCGCCCGCCCGTCGCGTCCTCATAGAGCCGCAGGAGCCCCGACGCAGGGCTGGCGCCGGGATCCTGCACGCCGAGCAGGCCGGACAGCGTCGACGTGATCGACCGGGCCGGAAACGGCGTCTCCGGCAGATCGACGCCGGCCAAGTAGGCCGCCAAGTCGCGTGGCGCGTGCGTGATCTTGTCGAGAAGAACCGGCGTGTGGTTGATCAGTTCGCTGACAGCGTCGATCGGATTTATGACAGCGCCTTCGGCGGCCCCACGTATAGCGAACACCGGATAGGAAATCGCCTGCTCGAAAACGGTCTTCGGGTAAAAGACGTTGGCTGGCCGCGCGTCAGGCTGCGTTAGGTCGAACGGCTCGCCGTCGTGCACGAACATAGGGTCGTACCGGCCCGTTACCAGGTCGAACGGCGCGCGCGGCACCGCCGGACTGACCGGCCCGTTAGTGCCACTTTGCGTCGGCGCTTCGTAGAAATCGGGCAGCCCGGTCTCGACTGTCGTCGCGATACGCGCCGGAGCAGACGCCGCTTTGACAAGCAACGCCGGGTCGGCGACCGGCGCTATGGCTTGCGGCACCTTGTAGCGATCCCACGGTCCTGCCGTCGGGACCGGCTTATACCGTTCCCAGGGACCGGCCATTACTTCACCTGTTCCCAATTGGCCGGGACTGACGGGTCGCCGCCCTTGAAGCGGTAGCCGTCAATGACCTCGCCGGGTTTCGGCCCGCCGGTCGCGCCCGGCGGCTGGACCGTCCCGGCGTTGAGCGTTTCGTCGAGATAGCCGCGCTGCTGCTCCATGAGCCGTATGGCCTCGGCGATCTTGGCCGACGCGCTGGCCGTGTTGGCGAACGCGCCGTCGAGACCGAGCGCCTGCTGGAGCCGGTTGAACTGCTCGTTCGAGACGCGGTCCCCCGAATTGGCCGCCGCCATGTTCCAGATGAACATGTTCATCGCCGCCTGTATGGCGGGCAGTTTCGGGTCGAACTTCTCGCTCAGCAACCCGGCGTCCGTGCCGGCTTTCTCGGCCCGCGCGATCGTGTCGGCGATCTGGCCCTGATACGCCTGCGCGAGCTCGTTGCCGGTCTGCACCAAGTCCTGAATCGTCCGGCGCGACCAACCCGCAATACCGAGCGAACCCGGCGTGTCGCCCAACTGCTTCAGCAAGTCCTTACCGGACGCGATGGCCGTGTCGATCGTCATAGCCTTGCGCTGCGCTTCGCTCGCGGCGCTGGTCGTGAGCCCGGCCATGCCGACATCGCTCTTAGAGCCCGTCGCTTTGGGAAGATCGAAGACCGTGAAACCGAGCGGGAGCGCTTCGCCAGTCTGCGTATTGCGCCAGACGCCATCGGAGCCGACCTGCGCCGGAACGCTCCGGCCATCGGGATATTCGGCCACGCCGAGCGTCGGCTTCGCGCCAGCATCCGGCTTGATGTACGCGGGCTTGCCGATTGCGTCGCGACGCGACACGACGACCGGCTTCCCGTCGGCCCCTGTAACCGTCTCGACGTCGCCGCCATAGACCGTGTCAAGCAGTTGCTGATGCGGCAGGCCGAGCAGCGCAGCGCCCTTGACTTCGGTCTCCGTCAGCGGCTTCGGCGCTCCGGCGATGGCCGGGACCGCGCCGCCGGGCAGCCCGAGCACCGCGGCGTACTCGGCTGGCAGTTCGGCGCGGACATCGCCGGGCTGCAGGGGCTGATAGAGATTGCCGAGCGCGGCGCGCGTATTGTCGAGACGGTTGTTCGCCAGTGACGTGCGCGCCGTCGAATCGTGGCCGTAAATCGTCGCGTCGTAGTCGAGACGGTTGTTCGCCAGTGACGTGCGCGCCGTCGAATCGTGGCCGTAAATCGTCGCGTCGTAGTCGAGCCGGTTGTTTTCACGGCTGACCGCCGCCTCGACCTCGGTCTTGTAGCGGGCCGTCGCGTCGTTCTGATCCTGCGCGTAGTAACTGCTCGTCGGCGCGTAGTTGCCGACCGCGACGTTCCGGCGGTCGAACACCGTCTGGTCGAAATTCGGGCCGGACGCACTGGAATAGAGTTCGGCCAGCCGCGACGCCTTTTCGTTCGCCAGCTTCGCAGCGGCGTAAGCGGCCAGGTCCTGCGGCTCGGGCGGCGCGAACAGCGAGGCCAGATTGGCGATGCCGGCACCGATGCTGTTCTGGGCGTTGTAGAAACGGTTCGGGACGATCGGCATGTCAGCCCCCAAAGAGCCGAATGAGCCCGGACGACGGCGCCGCACGCCATAGCGCCGGAACGGCGGCCCTCGTGGCGCCGAATGCGGGTGCCGCGCCGCGAACCATACCGCTTGCAGCGCCGGTCAGCGGTCCCGGCGCAGGTCTCATGGCGCCGATCGCGCCGGACACGGCACTGAGACCGCTGAACGCGTCTGCCAGCGTCCGCAGGCCCTGACCCTTCTGCGCCGCCGCGTCGAGCTCATACGGCAGGACATTCGTCGAGCCGGTCTTGAACCCGCCGATCTGCGCGATCTGACCGGCGTCGCGCGCCTGGTCGCGCCCGATGCCGCCAAGCAGGTCGCCGAACGACCGCAGCGTCGCGAGCGCGGCGCCCTGCTGGTCCGTCTCGGCCCGCGCCTTCGTGCGCTGCGCATTTTCTTCGCTCACGACGACGTTCGACTTCGATTCGGGGATCAGCCCGGTCGCAGCGGCCGTGGGCGTGTCGTCGGCCTGCCCCTGGTAGAACGCGGCCAGCCCTTCGGCCTTCTGGTCCTGCTGGCCCTCGAAATTCTTGTAGCGGTTCTGCGACTGGGTGTTCAGCGCCGCGGCTTCCTGGTCGAGCGCGGCCTGCCGGATACGCTCGGCGCGCAGCGCGTTGTTGCGCGCCCGCACGACGCGCGCCTGCGCGGCGCTATTCGCGGCCGTTGAGCCAATCGCCAAAACGGCGCTTGCTATGGTCCAGGGCTCACACAAGTCCTCACCCTCCCCGGACCGTCACGGAGGACGATCGCGGCGTAAACAGGCCCGTGTTGAAGCGCGGCGCATACGCCCCGCCCGAGTAGTAAGCCGCACGCTCCGCCGCCGCCTGCTGGGCGAGCATGCCGGTCGAATCCTGAAATAGCTGCGCGAGCGGGCTGTAGGTGCCGGGCTGAGAGAGGGCCGTCGACCGGGCAAGCGCGGCCTGGGCGGCGCCCTGCGCATCGCCGGTCGCGTTCAGCATCGCGATCAGGTTCGCCCGTGCGTCCTCGACCGCGTTGCGCGCCGTCGTCGCCTCGCCGACCGCCTGGTCCGCGATGCTCTGTTTGCCGAGATCGTAGCGCTTCTGAAGCCGCGCGGCCTCTTCGCCACGCGCCGACGAGTCGAGCAGGCCGGAGCGCGTCAGCGCGTAGGTCAGCTGCTTCTGGCTGTCGCCGTATTGTTCGTCCAACTGCGGCGTCGCGTAGTCGAGATATGCCTGGCGGCGTTTGTCGAAGAACCCATCGTTGAACTGCTTGTCGAACAGGGCGTTGATGCTGGACGTACCCTCGCGGATGCGCTGCTGCCGCGCCTGCTCGTCGCTGCGCGCCTGCTGGGCTTCTTTGGCGCCGGCGTTCTTCTTACCCATCGTTGAGGCTCATGTGCATCGACCAGCCATCCCGAACGAAGCCGAGACGTTCCAGAAACCTCGATGTACGGCCAATCTGATACCCGTTGTCGACCCCGCCGAAGATTTCCCTTGCCCCGAGGCGCCTGCTCCAGTCGATCAGGTGCCTCATGAGCAAGACGGCTGCCCGAGTGCCGCGCTTGTCGGGTTGAACGTAAATCGTCTTTTGCACCGTAAAGATGCCGTCTGTAAAGTCGTAGGAACCGATCTCGGCCTGCAGGAAGCCTATCGGAACACGGCGCTGCTCGACGAAAAAGAACGTCGGATTGGCGGTCGCCAGATAGGCGGCATAGACCTCGCGCACGCGATCTGCGCTGAATGTGTGAGCGGGCTTGGTCTCGGCCACCGCCGCGGCGGCCATCGAAACAAGGGCTTCGGCCTCGTTTTCAAGCGCCAGCCTGACCAGCACGGATCACCTTCGCATATTGAACGAACGTCTCGCCGGCGCGGCCGTAATTGAGCAGCGGCCCCGTCTCCTGCTTCAGGCCGATGACCTCCAGCCATTTCCGGCTGTCGGCGTAGTCCCACATCGTCACGGCTTCGAAGCGGTGAACGCAGACAGCTTCCAGCCGCGGAAAGAGCTCGCGCCGGATAAAGCGGGCCAACGGCAGCGCGACCCGCGCGAAATTGTCGGTCGCGAAGAACAGCAGCGTCACGACGTTGGGGCGGGTCTCGATGGCGCCGCCGATGCATGTGGGCCGGCCATCCCAGAAGACCGTAAGGACATCGCGCTGCGGACGGCCGCCGTAACGCTCGACGAGAGAGCTAGCGAGTTCGGCACGATCGCCGATGGAAGATAGAGCGGAAAACTCGACAAAATCTCGATGGCGCATAGCCAGCGCGACCTGGTGGATTTCGCTGGGCTTCGCATTCTCAATCCTCATCCGCATCGCCGGTGAATGTCAGAACCAGCGATCCCAGCTTGTGTGGCCCGGCGCCCATCGACCGGAAGCGCAACGACACCGCATTGCCCGACTTCTCAAACGGCACCCGGCCGCCCTGGAACGTCGTGCGCGTGACCTCGGCGATGTGCTCTTCCTCGTCGCTGCGATGCGGATTGAACGACGCGCCGATGCGCCAGTCGCCGCGCATCGTCACGTCGATGCCGTTGAACTCTTTCTCGCGCGTCGGGTCGTTCGCGTCGAGATACGGCAGCCACGCTTCGGCCTCCGTCGCATCGTAGACGAACGCGTCGCCGGTCCCGCCATAGACGAAAATCGCGTCGCCGGAGCGCAGATAGATTTTCTTCTTGAAGACGACCGCATCGGTGACGGCCAGGGTCTGCGTCTCGCCGTCCTCGTCGATCCACGTCAGGTCATAGACCGACCACGCGCTGATCTTCGAATTGGCGAAGTACGAAAAGACGTAGGCGACGTCCTTCATGATGATCCAGAGACGGCCGTCCTTCGGCTCGATCAGGCCGATGACGCGGCTCTTCTCCGCGTTGTTCAGCGTCGCCAGCTTCTCGACGATCAGCGTATCGATCGGCACGCCGATATCGGTCGTCGAGGCGCTGTCCGTACCGGCGCGGGCGCGCAGCGAGCGCACGCCGCTGTCGGCCAGGTAGAACAGGTCGTTGTCGCCGTATTGCGTGACGCTCTTGCCGCTCACGACCCCGGTATTCTCGAGCGTCTGGACCCAGCGGTTCAGCGTCGGGTCGGGGTCGAGATACCAGATCTGGATCGTCGTTTCCGCGAAAATGGCGGCGTAGTTCTGGTAGCGCGCGACGGCGACGAGTTCGTCCGACCCGGCGGCCTCCGTCGACATGTCGATGAAGCCCGCGCCGACAGCATCCGTCGACCATTCCGTCGGCTGGGCGATACCCGAGAAATAGAGCACGGACCCGGAAATCGAGTGGACCTTCTTGCCGAGCGTCTTCACGAACGAGCCCGGCAGCACGTCGCCGCTGTAGCCGCCCGCCGTGACGATGCTGGCCGGCGAGAAGGTCATGCCGGACGACGCGGCGATCTGGACGAATTTGCCGTTCGCCGCCGTGCCGCCCGTGTCGGCCGCGATCGTCACCGTCGCGCCGTCGCTCGTCACATCGAAATGCGTCGTGGCCGCGTTGGCGTCCATCGCCGCCGCGAGCGCCGCCGCCATCGACTCCGGCGTGCCGGTGTAAACGACCGGCGCGGACAGCGATTCGACCCCGTCGATCTTCACGCTGGTCACGCTGCCGGAGAGCGCATCGGTGCCGCCGCCCATGACGCCGATCGTCATGGTGACTTCCGACGTGCTGTAGCTCGGCAGGATTTCGAGCCGGTTCGGCGCCGGTCCTGCCGTCGTCGCGGTAACGACGACCTTGCTGTTCGCCGCCGTCGCAGTGTAGCCCGACGAGCCGGAATTGGCTGCGATCGCGTTCGCCAGCGCCGTCGCGAGCAGGCCGCGATCGAGAACCGCCGACACGCCGCCGCTGGTCGCAAAGACGACCGGCGACGCGAGCAGATCCTTCGTGCCGATATAGATGTGGCTGACCGTCACGCTGCCCGTCGACAGAACGGCCGTGATGTCGAACGACCCCGACGCGGCGGCCGACGCCGTTGCGTCGGTCCCGCCCGTCACCGTGAAGGACGCACGCGCCTTCCCGTCGAACCAGATGTCGATGCGCTGGTTCAGATTGTAGAAATGGTAGACCGAGTCGTCGGCAAAGCGCACCGACGCATAGATCAACCCGGCGAACAGATCCCACGACAAAACCCGCGCCGGGTTCGTGATGCCGTCCGGGTGCTTGATCTCGAAAAACCCTATGTCAGAGTCGAGCGCGCCGCCGGGATCGGTCTCGGCGAAAATGAAGAGCGCGCCTTGCTGATAGGCGAGGCCGAACGTGTTGGGCGGCAGGTCATACGCCTTCTGGATCGCCGCGCGCTGTTCGAACTCGCCGCCGCGTGTGATGTGGCCGTTACGCGCCGTCAGCAGCGTTCCGCCGGGCGTCGTCTCCGGCAGCCGGCGCGTGTCGAGGCCGCCGGTAAATTCACGGACCCAGATCGAGCCCATGCGTCAGACCGCCGGCGGGCGATAGATGTTGATGCGCGGCCGCTCGTCCGAACAGGGCGCCGGCGTCGCGCCGCCGAACATGCGGTAGATGCGGCGCGGCATGAGATTGCCCTTCAACCGGGTGTAGAGCGCCTGCGCCTTGTCGAGCTTCAGCTGCGCGTCCTTTGCGCCCTTCGCGGCCAGCATGTCGGCCGCGACGAAGGCGACGATCAGGTTGCCGTCGAGCGTCGAAACGTCGGTGTCCGCAACCAGCGGCGCCAGGTTCTTGATGCCGACGATCTTGAGCCGGCCGTCCAGCGATTCGCTGTCGAAGTCCTGCTCCGGGATCGGCCAGACTTCCAGCTGCTCGTCTTCGGTGATCTTGACGCGCTGGACCGGCCATGATCGCGAGTCGAGATCGCTGTCGTAGGCGGCGTATTGCGGAGCGTCGATGCCGAACGGCGTCAGATAGTAAACGCTGTCATGCCGGACCTCGATGCGCTCGATACGCGAGATGTCGAGATCGTCGGGCATCGCGTAGTAGCGTTGGCCCTCGGCCAGATCGATGTAGCGCTCGACGCGCAGATGCGGCCACGAGAAGTCCTCCCAAAGCCGCTCCTGCTCCTGCTGCAACATCTCGACCTGGCGGTCGCGGTCGCCGTCATTGTGGGCGGCGGTCTGAGAAAGACGCGTCTGCGAACGCAGGTTCGCCAGCATCCGTATCAGCGTCGTTCCCCGCGCCATCGGCGATCCCTACTTGCGCTTGCCGCCCCTGCGCTTCGCCTTGGCGGAATGCTCGTCGTCAATATCGCCGATACCGTCGTTCTCGGCAACATCGTCGTCCGCGGTTTCGGCCTCGCCGCCGTCATCTTCGAAGATGCCGAGACCGCCGGGCGGGTTGCTGTCGTGCAGATTGCCAGGCTGCGGCGTCGGCGCCTTGCCTTCCGGCATGGACGGATGCGGGTTTTCCTGCGTCGGCTCGATCCCGGTCGTGTTCTGAACCGGACTGGCCTTGACCTTCAGCGGCGTGGCCGCCGGCTTGTCGTCGGCCTTTGCCTTCTTGCGCGTCTTGAAAATCTCGTCGCGGTCCAGATCGCCGAAATCGAGCTCGTCGAAGCTGGTGAAGACGCGCGCCGCGGCGCCGGGGAAGAGCCGTTCGACCGGGCTCGGCTCGCGCGGGTCCTTGCGCGGATAGGTGAAACGCAGACGCTCCAGTTCCTCGCGGTTCGAACGCTCGATGCCGTCGCCGTCATCGACGACGATTTCCTTCACGGAATCCGTGCCGTGGATCTGACGCAGCACTTCGACCTCGGCGGCCGTGACGCCCCATTTGGGGATGACCTGGCCTTCCTCGCCGCCGATGGCGAGCATGATACGCGCGGTCTGCATGCGCGGCGGCTCTTGCGTTTTCCCCACACTGGTCTCCTGGGTTGGTGGTGAGCGGGACGCTGTCTGTAACGCCCCGCCCGCCGGTTAGTTCGCCTGGATCGAACCGTTGGCCTGAAGCTGCGTCAGAAGAGCATTGTGGCTGTTCACCACATTGTTCAGCACCGCCTGCAACTCCTTGTGCTGAAGGTTGAGCGACGTGATGGCGGTATTGATCGCGGCGTCCGAGTAGGTGTTGCCGCCCGCCGTCGAGACCGCCGCCACGTCGGCGATGGTGCCGTCGATCGTGCCGGTCAGGGTGCCGGCAAGCGTCGTCACGTCGGCAAGAGCCGCGTTGCGCGCGGTGCCGAGAATGACGGTCGTGCCGGCCGGCAGCGTGGCGCCGGTCTTGTTGGTGATCGTGATGGTCGACGCGCCATAGGAGATGTCGAACTTGTCCGACGCCTCGGTATAGCGGTCGTTGCCGTTGAAGATGATGTACGCATCCGTCGCGGCGTTGGCGCCCGTGAAATCGGCCTGCACGCGGCCGGTCGGGTAGGACATCGTGAACGTGCCCGCGGGGCTGGTGACAGCCGTACCCAGGGTCGTTTCGCTGCTTTCGTAAATCGACATGGTGTTCGTTTCCCAGATTTCGGTTGCGGGGACGAGCGGGGCTTACGCCCCGCCCGGTCTCGCGTTAGGCGATGTCGTACACCGCCGACGTGTTCAGCTGCTTGGCGATCATGACCGCGGTCGTCGTGATGCCGTTGTACATCACGTAGCGGTCATACGGCCGCGCCGGGTCGTGCTTCTTCATCCGCTTGCCGTTGAAGTAGAGCAGGCGGACGCCGGTACGGCCCATGTCGATCACATAGGCGCGCTTCTGCAGGCCGAGATCGTCAAGGGTCGGATCGTACTCGATCGGCGTCCCCATGAACGAAATCCCGTCCATGCCGCCGTCGGCGTTGTTCTGGCCGCGCCAGCCGACATTCGAGTAGGAGCCGTTCGCGCGGAGCTCGGCGCGATAGGCGGCGATCCAGTCCGAGCCGGCGAAGATGCGGATCTTCGTCGAACCGTTGCGGTAGCGCGCCAGCTGGAGCCATTCCTTCTGGAGGAAGGTGATCAGCACGCCGCCGCCGGTCGAGGCGCTGGAAATCGCGGCCTGGCCGCCGTCCGACGCGTACGCCGCCGTCGCGGCGCGGTTGCGCCACCACGAGTTCGCCGCGCGCGAGATGGTGCCGGTCGTGCCGAGCGCCGGGGACGGCAGGATGATCGAGCCGATGCCGGCGAGGGCCTTGGCGTCCGACGAGCCGTCGCCGTGGACAAGGCGGTCGAGGCTGTAGGCGTAGTCCTCGCCCAGCGTCTCGTTCTTGTCCTCGAGCAGATTCGCGAGCGCGTGGGCTTCGCGGCCGTCGACTTCGCTGGTCGTCTGGTTCGCGCCGTTCTCCGTGACGTCGATACCGTCGGTCTTGAGCTCGGTGTGCGTCACCACGATGCCGATGTGGTGTTCCTTCCAGGGGAAGCGCGCACGCTTGATCCCGGTCGGGTTGTAGTAGGAAACGATATCGTCGCCGCTGTAGCCGACGAGCGAACCGCCGCCCTGGCCGGACTTCACGGCGAACGAGACGTTCTCGTTGCCGCCGGAGAAGCGGCCGGCATTCTCGTTGAAGGCGGCCAGCATGGGCTTGTTCTGGACGTTCTGCTTCCAGACCGTACCCTTGTCGATGTAGTTCTCGAGCGCAGCATTGTTGATGTTGGCGACTTCATCCGCCGTGAAAGACATGACCTTTGACCCGTCTTATTCAGGTGGTCCCGCGTCGGGCGATGTGCTGGTTCACTATGTCCAGCGTCGATCCTGCGGCGACCACGTTTGCGACCGGGGCGCTTCCGTTGGCGCGGATCGGGGTCTTCGGGACGGGCTTTGGCGCCGGAGTGGCTGGACGCGGCAGCGAAGCGTTGACGGCCTTGTATGCCTTATCGAGCTGCGCTTTTACCCCGTCCGGCGTGTTCGGTATGCCGTCGGCTCGCTGAAGATACGCGACCTCGCGTTCGATAGCGCCCAATTTGGCGGCAAAGTTGGGGTCCTTCGCTTTGCGATCGCGCTCCCAGGTCGTTGCGGCTTCGGCAATGGCGGACTGCGCCGCCTGCGTCTGCTGCCGTTCCTGGCGCTGCTGCTGGAACGTCGCTCCGAACTGTGCCGCCTTGACGGCAGCACGCGAGCGCGACACTTCCAACGCCGCGGCCTGATCCATCTTTCCTTCGCCGACCATCTGCCGGAGATCGTCCGGGAGGACTTCGCCGGCTTCGACGAGCAGCTTCTGAATGACCGGCTTGGCCTGTTTCCACGCCTCGACCGGGTTCGTCTTCATGAGCCCGCCGATGATCAGGAGATTCGCCGCTTCCTCGCGGCTCATGCCCTGGTCGTCGATGAAAGATGCGATCTGGCGAAACTGATCTGCTTCGCCCTTGTACCCGTCCCGCTCCGCGCGGGCCGAATTGCGTTGGGTGAGAAGCTGCTTCCAGCGCGGATGCTCATGGAAAGGCGGCGGCTCGCCGTCCTCGTCCTTCGCCTCTTCGCCGGTCTGTCCCGTCTCTTCGCCTTCGGCTGGCGAGGCCGCCGTCTCTTCCGGCTTCTTGCGGGATGCGTCGACGACGTCGCGCACCACACTGAGAAGACCGTCCTTGACGTCGTTAGCGCCGGTCGCGGTCGACGAGTCCGCAGGTGCCGTTGCCGCCGTGTCGTTGCTGGCGGCGTTGGCTTCGTCGTTGACGCCGTCGGACGAAACGGCGTCGTGATTATCGTCCAGTGGCATGGTTTCCCCTTGGCCTGAAATTGCTTCTACGCGCGGTCTCGGGAAACGTCAAACCGGCGATTCGACCTGGTTGGACCCGAACGCCGCGTCGCTGCCGCCCTGGGTCGGCGGCGCGGGCGTTTTGTCGGCCCCCTCGCCACCCTGCGCGTTCGGATCGCTACCCGGTTCGGGCGGGCCGCCGGGGACCGGCGGCGCGCCGGCCAACTGGTTCTGCGCGACGATCGACGGCAGCCCGGCCTCGTAGGCTTCCGTGAAGTCCAATTTGTCGTCGAGCCGCCGCGCGGTTTCCTTGCCGAACCAGTACGGCGAGATGCCCGGTGTTGTCTGCAGCAGCGGCCCCAGGATCTTCCAGTTGTTGACTTCGACGGCCTGGTTCGGCTTGCCGGTCGAGCCGGCCGCGACTTCCAGGTAGACCTCGCCCGCGATGTCGGCGAGGGACATCTGCGGCCACACCGCGCCGACGCCGACGATCTTCTTGACCTGCTCTTCCGACATCTCGCGCATGAGGATCTGGCCGCCGGCGCGGGCCACGACCGACAGGAACGCGTCGAGATCATCGATGCTGCTGGAATCGGTCGAGGCCGTCGAGTTCGCCGCGATCGCACTTTCGGTCGCCGTCGCCTTCGACACGCCGCCAAACTGCGATTCCTGCGCGCCGACGACCAGCTGGAGATCGCCGAAATACGGTTCGGTCGCGTACAGGTTCATGTCGACGCCGGGGACCGGCACGACCTGCATGATGTCCTGGATCTTCTGCTCCGGCGACATGTTGACGGTCGCCATCTGGAGCGGCTGAAGATTACCGATGACGTTCGGGTCTTCCTCGCTGCCGAACGCGCCTTTGCCGGCCACCCAGCGCGGCCGCGCCGCGTGGCGATGCTCGCGCATGCCCTGCCGGGACCGATTATGCTCACGCTGCATGTCGAGCATGAGTTCGACGTCCGACGGCGGGAACAGTTCGTTCTCGCTTTCGGTCTCGTTGAAGACTAGCGCATAGACCGGCCAGAAATCCTCGACGAAGACGTCCGGCGCCGCCGGCGGCCGCAGCCACACCTTGCACCCGTCGGCGAGGTAATAGACCAGCCCCGACGCCTTGTCGTAATGCTTCCAGACGCAGACGAGGCCCTGCTTCTTGCCGGTCGGCTGCTGTATCTCCGGCACGGCGTTGTCGTCCGGCACGTCGTTGACCGTGCTCTCCTGCCGTTCGCCGTCCACCTTGTAGGCCGTGTAGGACGCCGAGCCGGACAGATCGACGCCGAATAGTTCCTTCACTTCCTCGCAGGTGTAGATGTACTCGACCGTCAAATGATGCGCGCCGACGAAACCCGTCAGAAGCGTGCAGCGCTTGTCCGGGATGACGCGCGTGGCGCGCGGATAGTCGAAGATCAGACCCTCGCGCAGCACGATCTCCGGCTCGGCCTGCAGCGCCGCGATCGACTGTTCGAGTTCGGCGCGCTCGGCCGCGTCGTCGTCCATCTCGCCTTCGGCCTGCTGCTCGGCGAGGGCGTTGAGATGGTCGAGGCGCTGGCGGGAGTCGGCCAACTGCTCCTCGAGACCGGGCCGCGGCCCCGTCTGACGCTGGAAGGCGAGCTCGACATAGCCGACGCCCGCGACGCAGGTCCGCCGGACGAGCTGCTTCAACCCGGTCTTGAAGACGAGCGGCTTCTGCTCGTTCATCTGGTTGCTGAACAGGATCTCCAGCGTCTTGCCGAAGCGCGCGAGCACCTGGCGGCGCTGCGTGCCCTGCTGATAGTCCTGCATCACGGCCATTGCTTCGTCGAAGCCGGGCGGCAGTTCGGGCTGAGCGGGGACCGCCATGCCGGTGATCGGGTCGACCGTCGGCGGTGCCGCCGCGGCGACCTGCTGCGCCATCTGCCCGGCCTGGATCGTCTGGACGGCCAGTTGCAGGCTGGCGGGGTTTTCGTCCCAGACCGCGAAATCCATCTGCTCGCGGCGCTTCGCCACGACGCGCGGATTCTTCGCGTAGAGCGCGGAGGCGCGCTGCTTGACGTGCCGGCCCGTGATGTTGGCGGTGTAGTTTTTGCCTTTCAGCCAATCGGCGTCGGCGCCGTGCATCGCCAGCTGCATGTTGCGACGCATGCGATCGAAGGCGGGCTGGTGGAAGCGCTTGTCGTCGCGGATGCGGCGCTGCAGCCGGGCGATCAGATTGGCGTCCTGCGGCGACACCTGGGCCTCGCCGTCGTAGGACGTCGCCGAGACATTCTGTGTGTCGTCGAGTTCGTCAGCCATGCCCTAGAAACCCCCGGCGTAGCGACGCGCCTTCTCCTGCTCGCTGGCCGCCTGGACCTGTTTCGCCCATGCAAAAGTCAGGGTCGGCGGCCGCTGTTCGCGCTCGCGCTCTTTCTTGCTTTTACCCGGCCCCCATTGCGACCGCAATCCGAGACCCAGGAGAGATAGCGCGTCGACCTGGTCATCGTGCAGGCCGTTCGGGAAGGCCAGCATCTCGGCCAGAAGCGTCTCGGTCCAGATCGCATCCTTCGGCAGCCGGACCTTCCCCATCGCCGCCCGCGCGATGATGGACTGCGCGCGGGTCTGCTTGTCGGAGACCGGCGTAACCTCGACGACCTGCATGTAGCGGTTCGTCTCCAACATGCGCTTGTGCAGGAACGGCCCGATCGACTTGGAGATGTGGCCGCGCTCCGCCCACCAGAAAAGCGGCGCCCGCACGCCGGTCCCCATCTCCAGCATGGCCTCGACGGCGCGGTCCGCAGGCAGACGCGCGCGAAGACATTCGAGGACCCACATATTGTCCTCGACGTCGATCCCGACCTTCAGAAACGCCGAATAGTCGTTCTTCTGCTTCTCGCCGACCGCGTGGTCGGACGCGCAATAGATGCGCAGATTCGCCGGCAGGTCCTCCGGCCGGTACAGCGGGATCAATTCGCGCTTGAACAGGATGCCGTCGATAACCGTCGGCGTCTGCTGCGTCAGCGCCATGAAACCGACGGGATCGCGCCGCTGGTCGGCCAAATGGTACTCGCGGTCGTACCGTTCGGGCCAGAGCGCTTCGCCTTTTTCGCGTCCGAGCGGATCGTCGTCTTCGGCGAGACCGGGAAGACGGATGATCTTCCAGGTCTTTGCTTCGGCCTCGTTGTAGTGCGGGTTTTCGGGGTCGGTCAGACGCCCGATGATGTCGTCGGCGTGCCAGCGTGTCATCGTCAGCACGACCAGTTTCTTGTTCATACGCCGGCGCAACGCGACACGCACGAACCAGTCCCACGCCTGATCGCGCGTGACCTGACTTTTCGCCTCCTGGTCGTCCTTGTAGAGATCGTCGACCAAAAGCAACGAGGCGCCGCGGCCGTTGAGAGTTCCGCCGCGGCCTACGAAGACCAGGCGGCCGCGCTGCGTCGTCTGGATATTGTCCTTCGCCGTGCCGCCGCGGATCATCCGATGCGCCGGAAAGGTCTGCTTGAACTGATGCGTCTGCATCACGTTCCGCACGTTGCCGCCGACATCGGTCGCCAGGAGGTCGGTCGCCATCGCGACCGCGACGTCGTGGTCGGGGTGGCGCCCTGAATACCAGGCCGCCAGAGCCTCCGTCGCGAGCCGGGTTTTGCCGTGGCGCGGCGGCATGCAGAAAATCAGCTGCGGAATTTCACCGGATTCGACCCGCTCCAATTCGCGCGCAATGGCCTTGTGGAAGGCGGCCGGCTCATACGCAGAACGTCCGACGTCGTTGGGGTCTTCCGGGTGCGGCGACGTGAACTCGACGAAATCGAGCAGATTGTCGCGAGCCTTCAGGGCTTTCTCCTGCCGCTTCAGGAGTCTGATCTGCTGGTGGACCGCGTCGAGGCTTTCGGCCTTCGCTTTGGCCTGCTCGGCTTCCCAGCCGTAGCGACGACCTGTGGCGGGATTGATGGCGTTCGGGTGCGGCACGGGCCGATTAGAGCCCGCGCAGATGGCCCGTCAAGAGCAGCGCCGGGAGGACCGCGAGCAGGATGATCGGCAGGAGCGTCGTGGCGTCACCACGGCCACTGGAAACAACCGCACTGGCCGATCCCGATACCAGCGAAGAGCCCGACACCGCCGAACGCCGCGTAGTCGAACCAGCGCGCCGGAATTGCAGCGAAGAGCCCGAAAATCCCGTTCATCGCCTTCATCCCGTTTTCGCGCGCAGGAAGTTCAGCAGCGGATCGCCGGCCTTGTCCCAGAACGCGAGCAGCGCCGCCGGCCCGCTCAGCCCCGCGAAGCCCGCGAGACCCATCTGAATGTCGATATCCCATTCCTGCCATCGGCCGATCGCTCCTGCAATGAGACCCAACGCCGGCGCCGCGACCAGCGCCGCGACCATCTCTCCCAACGTGATGCGGCGGGCGGTCGTTCCCGCTGCGTCGGCATCTTCCTTGCGCTTGACGAAAGTGTGGCTCAGCCGGGCGGCGACGCCGGTCACGGCCGCGCCGATGACCGTGAGAGTCCCCCAGAAATCGAACGGCTGATCG
>JACCDT010768323.1_pt1 | contig 29047 bp, 24 predicted proteins | sample 7446291 | NCBI WGS metagenome assembly JACCDT01 (sample SAMN15323446, study PRJNA562643) | freshwater metagenome | isolation source: river surface water | place: USA:Blue River Watershed | collected 2017-08-17 | reverse complement strand
GTCGCCCGCACCACACGTCGAGAGTCTTGGAAGCGATTCGAGGCGAGGCTCCGCAGCGCCTTTACATTGTGGCGGATGGGCCAAGGGCGGGGAATGTAGAAGATGAGCTCATGTGCGCGGAGACTAGAGAGGTGCTTACCAACATCGACTGGGACTGCGAAGTCACCAGGATCTATGCCGATAGCAATATGGGACTGAAAGAGCGTGTGGTTAGCGGACTTGATTTGGTTTTTGAAAGGGAGGAGTTTGCAGTAATACTTGAGGATGACTGTGTCCCAAACCGAGACTTTTTTCGGTTCTGCTCTTTTGCGCTAAATGAGCACTTTTATGACGCAAACGTGGCCCTAGTAAGTGGAAACAACTTTTTCCCCAAACTAAAGGACTCAAATAAGTACTTCTTCATAAATCAAGCGAATATTTGGGGATGGGCAACTTGGAGGCGTACTTGGAACTCTTTTCGAGAATCAGGGTTTTTAAGTGGCATTCCCGATTCCGAGAAATCTGCAATCCTGGATGGCATCCAAATCAAGGCTGAAAGAAAACGATTTGCAGGCATGCTAGGCGTGCTGTCGGACTTGGACTCTTGGGCCATCCCTTTCGCGTGTCACGTTTATCGCAACAAACTCCTTTGTGCCACCCCAGGAATGAATCTTGTAACGAACGTGGGTATGGGCGTTGACTCCACTCACACCAAGTTTGAATCCTACGTTGATGAGATTCCCGTGGGAGACCTATCCTGGCCCATTTTTCCTCCGGATGTTATTGAGGCTGATCTCATAAGGTCTCGTGAAATCTCCCGCCATAGAAGTTACCGCTGGGTCACATACCCGTTGCTGCACCCAATAGATTTCCTAAAGCGTGCAATGCGTTACCTCAAGTACCTTTTGGGTTCTTGATTTAGAAACATTGCTGAAGCGTACTTAAAGCGCTATTCTTACGGGGACTCGTTTGACAGCCGGTCCGATAATTCCCCGGTCTGCTCAGCCCAGTAAATCAATTTTCAAGGAAGAGCCAGAAATGCCAGTACCAAAGCGCCGAAAGTCCCGCGCTAACACTCACGCTCGTCGTTCCCAGTGGAAGGCAGAGCCTGTAACCCTGGTCAAGACAGTTGAGAATGGCAAGACTGTCTACAGCCTTCCTCACCGCGCAAAGGTAGTAACCGACTCTGTTGGCACCGAGCTCTACATGGAGTACAAGGGCCGCAAGGTCGCTGACGCCTAACAAATGTCACTAACCGAGCTGCAAGAGCGGCTTGGGGTTGAAATAACCCCCGAGCTCTTGCAGCTTGCTGTTACCCACAGCTCTTACGCCTATGAAAAAGGCGTTCAAGACAACGAACGGCTCGAGTTTCTCGGGGATTCAATCCTCGGTTACTTGGTAGCCGTTTCGGTTTTTAAGGAGCACTCTGAGCTATCTGAGGGTGAACTCACAAAGCTCAAGAACGCGGTTGTATCAGCCCAGGCGCTTGCAGCTGCCGCCAGCCAGTTGGAATTGGGTAAATACCTGAGGCTAGGTAAAGGCGAATCCAGAACCGACGGGCGCAAAAAACCCAACATCCTTGCAGATGCTTTTGAGGCCTTATTAGGGGCGGCATATCTCTCGTCTGGGATTGAGGCTGCCAGGTCGATAGTTGAGCGGTTTGTGCTGCCTCTTCTAGATAATCCAGATGCGATTCGAGAGATGGCAGATCCAAAAACGACCATAATCGAAAAGGCCCAAAAGCTCGGTCTAGGTGAGGTTAGGTATGAGGTCGAGGGCGAGGGTCCGGACCACCAGATGACCTATTCAGCAAAATGCTTTGTCGGCGGAAATCTGGTATCTGTTGGTCAATCCTCAACCAAACGCACTGCTGAAACCGAAGCGGCGATCGCTGCGCTGAAAGTAGTTGGTAAGTAGTGCCTGAGTTACCAGAGGTAGAGACGGTAAGGGCCGGGTTGGCCCAGCATCTTGTTGGTGCCAAGGTGACCGGCCTCGAAGTCCTAGACGCGAGATCGCTCAAGAAAAACCTTGGGGGAGTGCAAGGGTTTAAGAAAGAAGTCATTGGCTCTTGCTTTGAGTCGGTCGTGCGAAGGGGCAAATTTCTCTGGCTCCCAATATCGCCGGCTAGAGCTTTAGTTGGGCACCTTGGAATGAGTGGCCAGATTTTGGTGAGAACCCCAGGCCACCAACCAGATCCACAAACCAGAGTGGTGATAGATGTTGAAACCGCGACTGGCGATGAATTGCAAATTCGGTTTGTGGACCAGAGGCTGTTTGGTGGGTTGATGTTTGATGACATGGTGCTGACCAAAGACCTAGGCCCAGGTGGCTTTAGCCCAGAAGCCCCAACCGGTGCCTACATACCCACAACCGTCTCTCACATCGCCCGGGATCTACTTGACCCGCTGTTCGATGACAGCCAAGTGGCCAGCCGAATGACAAAGAAGAATTCTGGGATCAAGCGAGTGTTGCTTGATCAGGGGTTACTCAGTGGCATTGGAAACATCTATGCCGATGAGTCACTTTGGTTGGCAAAGCTGCACTATGACAAGGCGGCTAGTTCAATCACAAAGCGCAAGCACTTGGAGCTTTTGTCAATTGCCAAAGATGTTTTGGCAAAGGCCGTTGCTCAAGGCGGAACATCGTTTGATGAGCAATACAAAAATGTAAATGGTGAGAGCGGTTACTTCTCTCAGTCACTCAATGCCTATGGCCAAACCGGACTACCCTGCAATCGGTGTGGGGCGGCTATCAAACGAGACGCCTGGGCGAATCGCGGCTCCCATTATTGCCCTAACTGCCAAAAGCGCTAACGCTCTAGCTTAGGAAAAGCAGTGATTAGCACCGCGAATCCGATCGATCCGTAGCTCCAAGTGAGCCCTGCGAAATTAGCCGGGATCATCACATCGGTTCCAGGTAGCGAGAAAGCAAACATCAACCCAGCCAAGACAGCCACTCCGACCCAAGCACCTAATCGACTCCGATACTTACGTAGCGAGATGAAGGTCATGGTGAGAAGCCCAAACGATATGAACAGCCCGTAGGGAAAACCCTGAACCCAAGCCTGGTGGAAAACCGTTCCTAGAACTGCCGTAACCAGCCCTAGAAGCGCTCCTAAGCCAATTTGAGAGAGCTTGGCTCTAGTTGACAAGGCGCAGCTTTTCCTGCTCGGAGAATCGAATCTCTCCGGTGCCAAAGTCAAAGGTTTTCTCTGTCAGAGCGATGAAGTCTGCGTAGTTTTGCATGGCAGAGCGTTTCAGGCTTGATGTGTACTCATCGCCAATTGAAATCTCGGCTGATTCACCAGGCTCCAAAACCACGAAGTGCTTTGGAGGCCTGGAGGTGCGAAGCATCTTGATTGCCTTACGCACAGCCCTAAAAGCCATTTTATGATCCGAGTTTTGGTTCTTCGATGAAAGCGTGACTATGGCATCTGGTCGGAATCGCTTCATCACCGGTACCAGCTCTTCAGCGACCACTGTTACTCCAGACCCAGTCAGAGTTAGCGGATAGAGCGGGTCGCGGTCGAATAGCTTGCCTAGCCCAATCGAGTCTTGGTTGGTTTCTAGGTAGTTGCGAGTTCCGAAAAAGCTCTGCTCTAGACCTTCGAAGACCTCGGCTGCCTTTACAAGCGCTGCAGAGCGGTAGGTTGCCATTTCTGCCGGTTCTTGATTGAGAACCCGAAGCTTGGGGTTTCTGACATTGCCCCCCTGACCTCTAGTCAGTGTCACGAGCTTTACCTGGGCGTCAGCCCGCAGCGCATGAGCGATGATGTGCCCGGTGAAGATGGTTTCATCATCTGGGTGGGCATGAACCACAAGTAACCTAGATGTTCTCAGCATGACGTAACCTTTACTAAGTGACATTGACATTCCATTTCGAAATCGTAGCGTTACCTGGTCAAGTAGCCGACCAGGCTCTTGTGCGTGAGGCGGCAAAGTCGTTCGGCCCCCCTCAAAATCAAAACGCCGGTTACATTCCCACCCGATTTGAAGTTGATGAGTTCAATTCCAACTCTCGATATCTTCGAAAAACGTTGACGGTAGGGGAAGTCGGTTGTGCAATTGCCCATGCTGAGATATACAAGAGATTTTTGGACTCCAACAAGGATGTATGTGTAGTTTTCGAGCACGATGCTCAGTTGGTGCGTCCTTTTGAATTACCAGTCATCGAGGGACTGTTTCGGAGATGCAGTCGCCCCATTGTTCTTTTGTTGGGGTGGAGTAAAGAAGAATACCCAACTGCCATGCTAGCCGCCAGACCCCTTGTCAGGACACCATTTCCTCCCACAGGAACGTATGCGTACATGCTAAATCGACCAGCGGCTCAATTATCAACCCAGCTCGAAGAGCTCGATCGCGGTTGGTTAGCAGACTGGCCACCTCAAATGAGCTCTGCTAAGTTCTTTTTGCTCAATCCGACGCCTGTGTCTCATCCGGAACAGGCGCAGAGTAATTCAATGCAGGGAAGGGTCAGCCCAGCAGGCGGCTCCTATTTTCAAAGACTCAGCGAGACGCTGAGCGGAGCTCAGAATTGGCGCAGAGCAAGGGGAAGGCTGAGCGTCACTCTCCTTCGGGATGCATGGTTCAAATTGGTGGCAGTACTCAATAGGCTTACCAAGTCTCGCGCTGGCTAGCAGTCCTGAGAAGTCACCCGACTTGTGAGGCTCGCTTGCGAGCAGATGCCTGTCTGGCACGAATGTTTGGATCTAGCTCAACCTTGCGGATTCGAATTGCCTCTGGAGTTACCTCGACACACTCGTCCTCTCGGGCAAACTCCAGGCACTCCTCTAGGGAGAGCTTCTTTGGTGGGGTTAGTCCCACGAAGCTGTCCGCAGAAGCAGCTCGCATATTGGTGAGCTGTTTCTCCTTGGTGATGTTCACTTCCATGTCGTCAGCTCTGGAGTTCTCACCGACCACCATGCCGGCATAGACCTCGCTGGTTGGCTCGACGAAGAAGGTTCCGCGCTCCTGGAGTGCGATCATGGCAAATGGGGTTGCCACACCAGCTCGGTCAGCCACCATGGAGCCGTTTTGACGGGTCTGAATATCTCCAGCCCAAGCCTCGTAACCGGCAGCCAGTGCGTTTGCGATACCAGCACCCTTGGTGGTGGTTAGGAACTCGGTTCTAAAACCAATCAGGCCTCGTGATGGGACTCGGAACTCGATGCGAACCCAGCCGGTGCCATTGTTGATCATGTTGGTCATGCGACCCTTGCGGGCAGCTAGCAGCTGAGTGACCGAACCCAAGAACTCCTCAGGAGTGTCGATGGTTAGATCCTCAACCGGCTCGTGGATCTTGCCATCTACCTTCTTGGTAACAACCTGAGGCTTACCAACGGTTAGCTCATAGCCCTCACGACGCATCTGCTCGACAAGGATTGCAAGCGCAAGCTCGCCACGACCCTGAACCTCCCAAGCGTCTGGGCGCTCGGTTGGCAAAACCTTGATGGAGACGTTACCGATTAGCTCGCGATCTAGACGATCCTTCACCAAGCGTGCGGTTACCTTTGCTCCCTTAACGCGGCCTGCCATGGGGGAGGTGTTGATACCGATAGTCATCGAGATTGCAGGGTCATCAACCTTGATAAGTGGCAGTGGACGAATGTCGTTGAGATCACACAGTGATTCACCGATGGTGATCTCTTCGATACCGGCAACCGCAACGATATCTCCAGGGCCGGCCTTCTCGATTGGAATACGATCCAAGGCCTTGGTTCCCAGAAGCTCGGTGATCTTCACGGTCTGGGTGGTGCCGTCTTGGCGAACCCAGGCAACCTGCTGGCCCTTGCGAATCTCACCGTTGTAGATACGAAGCAGTGCCAAGCGGCCCAAGAACGGGCTGGCATCCAAGTTTGTGACGTGAGCCTGAAGCGGAATGGTCTCGTCAAAGGATGGGGCTGGAATGTATTTCAGGATTGCCTCAAACAGTGGCTCGAGATTCTCTGAGTCTGGAAGTGAACCATCGGCAGGCTTGGTTAGTGATGCACGACCAGCGCGACCCGATGCATAGATAACCGGTAGGTCCAAGATTGCATCGACGTCGAGGTCTGGCACGGTGTCATGCAGATCTGAAGCCAAACCTAGGAGCAGGTCGTGACTCTCTTCCACAACCTCATCGATGCGAGCATCTGGGCGGTCGGTCTTGTTGACCAAAAGAATTACAGGTAGCTGAGCCTCAAGTGCCTTGCGAAGCACGAAGCGAGTCTGTGGCAATGGACCCTCGGATGCATCAACAAGCAGCACAACGCCGTCAACCATCGATAGACCGCGCTCAACCTCACCACCGAAGTCTGCGTGACCTGGAGTGTCGATCACGTTGATGGTGATGGTCTTGCCCTGGGCTGCGGGACCCGAGTAGGACACTGCGGTGTTCTTAGCAAGGATCGTGATGCCCTTTTCGCGCTCTAGGTCACCAGAGTCCATAACGCGCTCGTCGACAGCCTGGTGAGCTGAAAATGCACCGGTCTGCTTGAGCATCGCGTCTACAAGGGTGGTCTTGCCGTGGTCTACGTGAGCGACAATGGCAACGTTTCTAAGAAGTTCGTTTTGTTTCATGGAGGATTTCTCTGAGATGGTCAACCACGTCAGTCTAGGGGTTCATCCACCCAATGGGTTGAGATGTCTTCAAACGAAAAATCTGCACTACTCTCATTTGCATGAGGGTCCTGCACATTTCTTACTCTGCTCAGGGTGGCGCTGGTGTCGCAGCGGCTCAAATTGTGAAAGCTCAGCAATCAGTTGGATTGAACGCAGAGTTGCAATTCGCATCAGAACTTAACGTCACAAATAGCCCGTTTTCTCATCCACTTGCCACCTCGACGGCCCTGGTGGATAAGTTCGTGCTTGCGAGGCCGACAAGCTCTCTCTTCTCTTCTCTGCGGGCAAATGTGCAAACGCTCCCTAAATTTAAGCCCAGAGAGTTTGACGTCCTAAATCTTCATTGGACTCCAGGAGCAGTATCCCTGAAGCGAATAGTTTCACTTGTCGAAAGTGGCGTGAAGGTTGTTTGGACCATGCATGACATGTTCCCATTCTCTGGGGGTTGTCACTATTCTCAAGGCTGCTCTGGGTTTACAGGCGGCTGCCACAACTGTCCGCAATTGAGGACTCGGTTCTCGCCCCGAACAGAGGCTCAAATAAGAGACAAGGCGAGGATTTTCCAGCTCGGAACCATTGCAGTCGCCCCCTCTCTTGGCCTCAAATCTCTCTTCGACAAGAGTTTTGTTGGACAGCAGGTTGATTCAGTTTTCATTCCAAATCCGATTCGTGATATGCCAGCGGCCGCTCCTAGCTCTTCGATGCCCGGAGCGCAGCTCCTTTTCGCGGCGGCAGACGTGAATGACCCTCGGAAAGGTTTGGAGCGAGTTCTAGATTGGTGGCAGGTTCGCGGAGACACGATTGCTCGCCTAGTTCTGGCAGGACGAGGTTCAGAGAGACATACAGACGCAAAGCGACGAATTCTCGGCCTGGGTGAATTGACTCAAGAGCAGCTAATGCAAGAGATTTCAAACTCAAGAGCTGTGGTAGTCGCCAGCTCTGAGGACAACGCCCCAAATGTCGTTGCGGAGGCTCACATGTGCGGCGTGCCAATTTTCGTGCCTGCTGGCTTGCCAATTGCGGGATGGCTCAGGAGTGATGGCGCCGTGCTTGTGGACGACTCTGAAATCAGAGAGGTGCTAAAGAGTGGGGCCTCCCGTGCTTACCAAGCTTCTATGCTCGAATTTGTGCAGAACAGGTCCTCTACTAAAGTTGGGCAGCAGTATGCCAATTTGTACGCAAGTGTGCTAGGACTTCAATGTTGAGGAATATGGGATTTCCTTGAAAGGTTTTAGTTTCTTGAGGTTAGTCGCCTCACATTTGCGTTGGATAGTGCAGTTTTCTAACCCGATTCTTAGGCAGTCGAGCTACCTGATTCTGACCCCTCCGTGGTTAAGGCGTCAGGCGATTCTTAACTTGAGATCCCGAAGTGTAATCCGACTCTCCATTTCAACATATTTTGATTGGGCCACTGTAATGGAGGTCTTTGGCCGAGAGGAGTATTTGCCTAGCAAATCCCCTTTTACGCAATCCTTGGAGCAGGCTTACCTTGAGATGTTAAGTCAAGGTAAGAAACCTCTGATTTTTGACCTAGGGGCGAACATTGGGGTATCCGCGCTTCAATTTTCAGAACGCTTTCCTCAAGCTTCGGTTATCGCTCTAGAGCCATCGCAATTCAACTTCAAGGTGCTCCAATTCAACACCGCACCAGCCAAAAATATAATGCTTTACCACGCAGCTGCTAGTGCGACTGGTGTTGTAGTTTCCTTGTTCAACGGGCCCGACTCTGGAAACAATGCTTTTCGAACATTCTCCGAGGTAGGAGCGGAGCCGATTGAATCAGTAAATAGCATCTCGCCTTATGATCTGCTACTCGAACACCATTTGCTAACTCCACTGGCTGTGAAAATAGACATAGAGGGCTTCGAATCTCAACTTTTCAGTTCCAATTCGAACTGGATTGATAAGTTCCCTTTCGTCATGGCTGAGCTTCATGACTGGATGCTTTGGGGCAATGCTTCAAGCAACCCCATGCTCATTGCAGCGCTGAAATCCCAAAGGGATGTTGTCATTTCTGGTGAAAATCTGTTGTTCTCCGCTTCCCTACCTACGACTCACTAGTTCACTCAACCGTGACGCGACTATGCCTGTACTTCTCAGGAACTCGAATAAATTCTTGCACGCTCCCCTTCGAAGGTGCATCAAGTAGGTTGGCCAACGCGCGGCTCTCCAAGGGGTGTTTCTTCAGCGGGTTAGGCGCCAAGTGGTCGATAAACTTCACAGTCGATTTTGGATCGTGAGTTCCTGCAGCTCTCCGACGAAGCAATGATTGAGCAAACCCATTGGATCCCCACAGCCGATTTTATTCCTTGTCACAACACGTTGAATTTTGATTCACCAGGCACATGTCACTTTTATAGTGGTCCTGATTAACCATGCTGCTGCACAGCTGAATTGCCGGGCTAAAGGACGAACAATTCTGGGCGGTTCAGCCCAGAAACTTGACACATGACCCCGTCACAGTGGTCTCGCCTGATCAGTCCAAGTCCACGCGTTCCCTCTTCAGAAGTCTTCGATTCTTGATTCGATGCAATGATCTTTCTAGGAGGGGGCCCATAGTAATCTTCAGGGACATCATTAGGTCGCTCAAAAACACCGGAACATCACTGGATTGAAGGATCATTGCCGCTGACTTAGAAACTTGATTTGGATGCACCCTGTAAATAGCAAACCAAAAAGGAACCCTAATCAACCGGCGTCCCTGCACAGATAATCGGATCCAGAGTTTGTAATCCTCGCTCATGCCTGGAGGGTACCCACCTGCATCCATGATCACCTCTCGCTTGCCACACATCGTTGAGTGAGGGAACGGGTTTTGCAGAAGCAACGCCAATCTCGAAGCCTTGGCGCCGAGATAAAAGGGAGCTTGAAAGCCAACTTTTCTCGACACAACGTTGAAGGTCACGGCAGAACCGAAAACAAGATCCCCAAATCCCAGTGAAATAATCTTTCGAGACAGCTTGAAGCGCATTGGAAGACTAATGTCATCTGCGTCTAAATTGGCAACCAGCTCGGTGCGGGCGGTCTCGAGCAACCTATTACGGGCTTCAGAAAGTTTCGGTGAGTCTCCAAACAATACGAAGGACACCCTATCGTCACTTACTTGTGTGATAGCTAGCCAGTCATCGGCCTCGGGCTGTGTTATTCCAACGATGACGTGATCTCCCCTGTTTAAGTCGCTCAGACAGGAGCGAATTGCTTGTGATAGCAAGCGCCCTGCACCTTTAGAGGCAATTAGAACTGATAGGTCCAATCTCTTAACTCCAGATCGGCTCGTGCTGTACCCAGCTCTCCCGGAACAGGTTTGGATCGCACTCTATTGACTTGAAGAACCCCATGGGGGCGAAAACCTGGCCAGCGTTACCGTTTAGGTACGCCGCCCACAGGCTCAAGGTCGAATTAGCGATTATTAGGTTCGATGCACTCACCAATTCCCTGAAGTCATGCTCTAGGGAGCCTTTACGCAAAAGCACAGACTTTCCTAACCGATTGAGCTCGCGCGCGAGAGGGATTGCGTCATTGACGTCTTGGCAGACGATTCTCCAAGTGTGGACGGACTCCATCGTTCTGGCTATGTCCAGGTAGTAATCGTCCGAAAGAACACCTAAATCGTCATTGATGGACTTCAAGTAGTCCCCCCTTCGTACGTGCATCACTCCCTCGGACCCGGAACCGTTTTGGCCTTTGGCTGGATTGCTGTAGCGGAGCAACAGTCTTTCTGCATTTGCCCTGATTTGAAAGTACCCGCCGAATGAGTTTGAACGCTCTTCATCCCTCTTGGCGGGGTATTCAGCGGGGAGCGAGCTCTCCCAGCTTACCTTTCTCAGTTTTGGCGCGATCGGTTTCCGAATTACCGGGATGGCGTCCAAGTCCAGAAAATCACCAATGGCACTTCTTTCGGACCGTGTGAGCAAAGTCCAAGAGCGTGACTCCAAGACGACTTTACCGAACCGATCGTTTAGCAGGTCGGCGTAGGCGATTTGAAACAACTTGTTTCCCAGGCCGCCCTGTAAGCGAACCGTTTTTCTGAACTGACTCATTGACTCATAATTGTACCTACTGGACGAGCAGGGAGGGCTCTTGAGCTTGGAGAGTCAGCGATTCATCATCTAGACGAACTGGCACCTTCGAGCCGATATCAATCGGCCACATTCTCTGGCATAATGTCGCGCAGAGTCCGGTAGCTATAGTGGCCCGTATTCAACCATGGGATGCATGCTGAAATTACCTTGCGTGGAATTGATTTCGCAGAGTTTCCAAAGTGCCATTTGTGAATCTTGGAGGTGGGAAACATCTACCTGAAGCAACTAGTCATAAAAGGCTTCAAGTCCTTCGCCCAACCCACCTCACTCGCCTTCGAACCAGGCATTACCTGTGTGGTTGGGCCTAACGGATCAGGTAAGTCAAACGTTGTGGATGCCCTGGCTTGGGTAATGGGTGAGCAGGGAGCAAAGACGCTTCGCGGCGGCAAGATGGAAGATGTCATCTTTGCCGGAACCGCAACCAAGGGGCCGCTAGGTAGAGCCGAAGTGCAACTCACCATCGATAACTCAGATGGTGCTCTACCTATTGAATACTCAGAAGTAACGATCTCAAGAGTGATGTTTAGAAACGGTGCAAGTGAATACGCCATCAATGGCGAGCAGTGCCGCCTGCTGGATGTTCAAGAACTCTTGAGCGACTCCGGCCTAGGCCGCGAAATGCACGTGATTGTAGGCCAGGGGCAACTCGATACCGTGCTGCGAGCAACCCCCATTGAGCGCAGAGCGCTCATCGAAGAGGCAGCCGGAATCCTGAAATACCGCAGGCGCAAGGAGAAGACCGAGCGCAAGCTTGAAGCCATGCAGGTAAACCTGGTTCGCCTGCAGGACCTCACAGCCGAACTTCGAAGAAACCTCAAACCACTAGGTCGCCAGGCTGAGGTTGCTCGCCAGGCGCAGCAAATTGCCGCCATCGCGAGAGAAGCTAAAGCCAAGCTCTTGGCTCATCAGATCAGAGCCCTTCGTTCGCAACTAGACATCGCTTCAAAGTCAGAGAGTGAGCGCAAAGCCGAATCGGCCATGGCGCAGCAGCAATTGGCATCAGCGAGAGCTGGAATTCAAGAGCTTGAGTCGCAGTTGGTTTCGGCTGAGTTGGATGATAAGCGCAAGCGGCTATATGGCCTTGAGTCTCAAGAGACCAAGTTACGTTCGCTACAAAACATTGCCCAACAACGTATCAACTTGCTCAGCCAGCAGGAGATTAGCTCCAGGGATATTGAGATTGCAGAGATCAACTCTGAACTGAAGCGCTCCGAAGCTGAGCTTGCAGCCCTGGAGGCGGAGATTGAGGCTCTGGCTTCCACTCTGCGACAGCGTGAAAGTGAGCGCGAAATCGCAAATAAAGCGCTGACCGAGCACGATGCCCAGCAACTTCGTCTAAGAAGCGAAGCTGAGGCTAAAGATCGGGAACGGAACCAGGTTGCAGGAGCTATTTCTGTCCAAGAGAGCAAAATCGAGGGCTTCATTGGTCAGCTCGCTTCTATTGCGAGCTCCATCCAAGATGCCACCAAGCGAGCTGAAGAGCTCGCTGCTTCGCAGCAGGAACTTGCTCCTACCGCCGAATCAAGTAGTGACGATGCTTTGCGGGTTGCATATGAAAAAGCCCAGACAGCAGAGTTGGAGCTTCGATCCAAGGTAGATGTAGCAAGAGATGCGCTACACGCTGCAGAGCGTGAGCGAGATGCGGTTGCGGCTAAGCATGCAGCGCTCGGCCTCACTCTCGAGCAAGCAGATGGTTCTAATGAGGTGCGCAAGGCTAAGTTAGCTGGAATCAAGGGGCTGCTGGCTGAGTCGGTGAGCATTGAAAAGGGTTACGAGGTAGCCATAGCGGTTGCCCTAGGTGCCCTGTCGGATGCCGTGGTCGCTTCAAGCCGAGAGCAGGCGGTTGCAGCTTTGCAGTATTTGCGAAGCGAAGGCCTTGGCCGGGCAGACTTTGTTGTGGTTTCCGGAGCAAGCTCATCGCGACCTAAAAAAGAAGTGGCTGGCTTGATGCCGGCGGGTGCGGTTGTCAAGGCGCCTGAAGCGGTACTCGCAGTGCTTGATCCATTTTTGATTGCCACCGATCTTCAGAGTGCAGTTGCTGCGGTCTCTGATAAGGCAGCTGCTGGAAAGAGTGTCATTACCCTCGATGGCGACTTGGTATCCGAATCACTGGTTAGAGGTGGTGGAACTAAGGCCCCATCCAAGCTTGAACTTGCAGCTGAGCGCGAGCGCGCTAACGAGCAACTTTCGGCGCTCGCTAAATCAATCGAGAAGTTGACTTCGGAGCTTGATTCTGCCCGCGCTAAAGCTACCGAGGCAGAGCAGGGTGTTCGCTCGGCGCTCGCCACCCTCCAGCAGCACGATGCTGAACTTGCTGCTAGAGCAGAACGAGTGGGTCGCATCATCGCTCAGCACGAGGCTGCAAAAGCAGAAGTTCTAAAGCTGGAGCGCGATAACCAGCAGATCCTCGAGACTAAAGAGCAAGCGGAAAAAGAGCTCGAAGGTTTGAGGCTCAAGTTTGCATCGATGCCACAGGCTCAGGTGGCTGCCGAAAATGAAGCAGTTCGTCAGGAGCTCGCGTCAAAACTCGAGGTTGCGAGACAGGCAGAGCTTGAAGTTCGAATTTCAGTCGGAACCGTTTCGGAGCGCAGGATTTCAGCATCGAAACTGGTTGCGACTCTCAAGGGCCGCCTAAGCGAGGCTACAGCGGCGATGGAGAAGGATCGGCAGATTCTGGAGCAGCGCTCCAAGCAGCTCGCGAGTGCTCAGAGCGCCATGCAGCTCATCCCGCTCGCTTTGAGCAAGGTTGAGGCAATCTCAAATGCCCTGCGGGCACAGGTCAGAGACCTGGAAGCGCAAAGAATTCAGCGAACCGACCGCTTGACCATCTTGCGTCAGCAAGCCAATCAACTTGAGCAGCGCTTCAACGAGTTAAACCAAGGCGTTCACGAAGTCGAGATGCAGAATCACGAGTTGCGGCTAAATCTTGCCAACCTGACGGAGCGCGTTGGCTCTGAGTTGGCCATGGACGTGGAGACCCTGCTCAGCGAGACTGTGCCGGGTGATGAATCTCGTGAGGTGCTAGAAAAAGAGCTTCGTTCTGCCGAGCAGAAACTCAACCAATTAGGTGCGTTTAACCCATTGGCGCTTGAGGAGTTTGCTGCCCTAGAGGAGAGGCACAAGTACCTCAGCGAGCAGCTTGAGGATCTTGGTAAGGCGCGTGCTGACCTAGTTGGCATCATCAAAGATCTTGATCTCAAGATGCAGCACATATTTGCCGCAGCCTTTGATGACACCAAGCGGGAGTTTGAAAAGGTTTTCCCAGTTCTCTTCCCTGGAGGAACTGGTTCAATTTCCCTAACCGAACCCGAGAATCTTCTCGAAACCGGAGTTGAGGTATCTGTTAGACCTGTCGGTAAGCGCATCGAAAGAATGTCGCTTCTTTCTGGTGGAGAGCGATCTCTCGCCGCGGTTGCGCTACTAATCGCAATCTTCAAAGCCAGGCCCAGCCCCTTCTATGTGCTCGATGAGGTTGAGGCAGCTCTCGATGATGCAAACCTGGGTCGTCTTTTGGATGTTATCGACAGCCTTAGAGCTTCCTCCCAGCTGATTATCGTGACGCACCAAAAGCGCACGATGGAGATTGCCGATGCGCTCTATGGTGTTTCTATGCGCCAGGACGGTATGAGTCAGGTTGTTGGTCAGAAGCTAGACAAGGACAAGTAATGTTCAAGTTTCTGAAACGCCTACGCGGTGAAAAGCCCGATAGCCAGCCTCAACAGCAAGCGGTTGAGCAGGAAGAAGTGGTGGCCGCCGCCGAAGTTGCGGTTGATTCAACGCCTGCAACCGAGCCGAGGGAGCCAGTAGCTGAGCAGCCGGTAATACAAGCCGAGCCAAGCCGTGTGGCTGAGGCCACTCCAGCGCCCGTCGCAGCTCAGGAACAGATGGCACTAACTGAGGTTGAGCTGCCAAAGCGTTCTTTGGGTGATGGCATCCGATCACTGTTTTCAAGTGACGTAGACCTAGATGACCTCGAAGACATTTTGATTCGAGCCGATTTTGGTGTTGATGCAGCCGTTGAGATAACCGAGGATCTCAAGCGCGAAGCAAACAAAGTTGGGGCTAGTTCTGATGCCGAGCTTCGTCTGCTACTCAAAGATCTGCTAACCAAGCGTTTGACCAGAAGCGACTCTGCGCTAAACCTCTCCTCAGGTGATTTGCCATATGTCTTCTTGGTTGTTGGCGTAAATGGTGCTGGCAAGACAACAACGATTGGCAAATTCTCTCGTTGGCTCAAAGATGGCGACTGGAGTGTGGTGCTGGGGGCTGCAGACACCTTCCGCGCTGCGGCTGTGGATCAGCTCGCTACCTGGGCGCAGCGCGCTGAGGCTGAGATTGTTAGACCCGAGCGAGAGGGGCAAGACCCTGCATCGGTCGCATATCAAACCGTTGAGCTCGCTCTAGCGAAACAGGCCGATATTGCAATCATCGATACCGCTGGTCGACTGCAGAACAAAAAAGACCTCATGGATGAATTGGGCAAGGTCAGGCGTGCTGTTGAGAAGCAGGCTCGAATTTCTGAGGTCCTGCTGGTGATCGATGCGACCACCGGCCAAAATGCCATGGCACAGGCCAAGGCATTTGCCGAGGTGGCGAATGTCACCGGCATCGTTATGACCAAACTCGATGGCAGTGCCAAGGGCGGAATTCTCTATGCCCTTCAGCAAGAACTCGATCTGCCAGTTAAGCTCGTAGGTGTTGGTGAAGGTGTCAATGATTTCGCCTTTTTCTCACCGGAAGAATTTGCCAAGGGCCTGGTGGCTCGAAAGAGCTAGCAGCGCCTGAGGCGTTTCTTGAGGCAACATCTCTAGAATCTGATGGGGACTTTCCAGTTTTTTGAGAGCGGGTGGATGTGAGGATTCATGTAGTTATACCCGCATACAAGGTGGAGAGACAGATTCTCGACCTTCTGCCAAGAATCGGCCCTGAGGTTGAAACCATCTGGGTAATTGATGATGCCTGCCCGAATCAATCCGGACAGCTTGTCAAAAAACAAACTAAAGACAAGCGCGTCAAAGTTATTTTTCACGAGCTCAACAGGGGCGTTGGCGGAGCCGTCATCACTGGGTACCGGGCAGCCATTGATGCTGGTGCAGACGTCATCGTGAAAATTGATGGCGATGGCCAAATGTTCCCCGAGGATTTACCAAAGCTCGTGCGGCCCATCTTGCTGGGGGAAGCTGACTACACAAAGGGCAATCGTTTTGATTCTCTAGACCAGCTCTACCTCATGCCGAGGGTCAGAATTTTAGGTAACGCGGTTTTGTCTTTATGGTCCAAGCTTTCCTCCGGTTATTGGAGCATCACAGACCCAACCAACGGTTACACCGCTATTCACAGGGCAGCCTTGGAGCGGATAGACCTAGACAAGCTTTCCGAGCGGTATTTCTTTGAGTCAGACATGCTTTTCAGGCTCAATCTTGCTGCCTCTGTGGTTGATGATGTGCCGCTGCCCGCTAGATATGCCGACGAGAAGAGCAACCTGAGGATTTCAAAGGTTTTGTGGGAGTTTCCATGGAAACACCTACGTAACCAGCTGAAGAGAGTTTTCTACCGTTACTACCTCCGAGAATTCTCCATAGCTAGCTTTGAGCTCCCAATTGGCCTTGGGCTGCTTCTTTTTGGATCATGGTTTGGTCTTGCCAGCTTTATCGCAGCAGCTGAGGCAGGCAGGGCAACCACAGCTGGCCAGGCAACTATCGCCTCGCTATCAATCATTCTTGGAGTACAGCTCCTGCTCTCATTTCTGTCTTACGACATCCAATCTGAACCAAGGGTTCCAAACCAGAAGAGGTATCTGTGATTTCAACCATCTCTAAATTGAAGTCTTTGGGTTCGCTAAAGCTAAGTGCCCTCATGGTCTCGATCATCGCAACCTCCGCCTGGGTGTTTTTTCGGGTCAAAGACATTAATCCCGCCATCCTTCACGACGAGTGGATCTACAGCATCACATCGAGGCAGCACTCTCCTTGGGACCAAAACCTGCCCTTTGATTTTGGAAACTATCTCTTCAACCTGGTTTACTCCTCGACCAATTTGTGCGGTGATGCCTTCTATACCTGTGCAAAGGGTTTGAATCTTTTATTCATTGTGGGTTTTGCTCTAACACTGTTCGCTATCGCACTGCGCTTTCTGCCATTTTGGGTAGCGTTGGGCTTTTTTGTTGCGACAATGCTCAGCCCGACCAGTATTTACGCGTCGATGTACTTGCCAGAGAGTATGTTCTTTTTCCTGTTAGGCCTAACCCTTTACTTCGTGCTGAAGGCGAGTGAGAACCCCACATGGCGAACCTGGGCCTATGCGGGTATCCCGCTTGGGCTTGCTGGCTTGGTCAAACCGCACGCGTTGATGGCAGCAATGGCTTTGGGCATCTACCTGCTGATTGCTTCACTAGATCACAAGCCTTATTTCAAGTTGGCGGCTTTGAATGTGGCGGGTTTTGCTGGTGCGTATCTTCTAACGCGTGTAGGAGCTGGCCTACTAGTGGCTGGGCCTAAGTCCCTAAACGTATTTGGCGCTTACGGAGCAACTGACGCGATTGGAAGCTTCGTTGGTGGAGTGGCATCAACTTCACCAGTTCAAGGCTCACTCGTTGGGGCGGGGTCTGTGGCTGGAGCAGTCGGGTTGTTTCCCACCCAGCTATACACACACTCACTGACGATTGCTGCCTTGCTGGGTGCCGCGGTGGTCGCAATTGTCATAGCCACTATCGACATCTTCCGAACTTCGGAAGTCAAGCCCGTACACAGATTCTCGCTAATCACTTTGATTTGGCTCGTCGTTCTCGTGATCGCGATCGTGCTATTCACCGGTTGGGTAACGGGTGGGGGAGATGACCACACCACTCGCGTGCTACTTCGTTACTACGACTACCTATTCCCAATAGTTGCTCTCGCTGGTCTTGCCGTTGCCTACGACAAGGCAATCTTGCCAACAACGAAAGCTTGGGTTCGATGGGTGGTTATCGCGCCACTTTTCCTGCTTATCTCAATTGCTTTTGCTGGGTTCTTCGGAACCCTTACCATTCAAATTGCGGACGCCCCAAACCTAGCGGGGCTGGTGGTAGACAAGTTCACCATTGATCTGACAGCTAACTTGATGTTCATGACCCTGCTCGTGGTTGCCTTTTTCCCCAAGTACACGGTTTGGATTGCCACGGCTTTGATTCCATGGGTAATGGTGGGCACTGGCTATCAAATTCAAGGTCAGTATCAAGGTTTCAGGCTGGAGGACTCAGCTGCCGATCGCGCAGGTCACTTCACAGCCGATTACTTGCCGAGACCTGATCGTGATTCGCTTCTGATTTTGGCCGAATCGCGCTTCGATGGCCGAGTGAGCAGCTTCTGGCTGGAACACAACACAGACTTGGAAGTCGTTAATCCAAACTCGGTTTATCCGATTGAGCAAATTGATTCAGACATCAAGTGGGTTCTCACTCTCGGCACCATAAAGGTCGACTCGGGTGAGGTTGTATCTAACGATGACGGTTATCAACTGGTCAAGATTAGGGACTAGTCGTCAATGACCCGCGGTTGTCTAACTGTGTGGGTTGAGTATCTAGAATTAGAAAGTTCACTTAGGAGTAGAAGTTGACATACGTAATCGCCCTTCCATGTGTCGATGTCAAAGACCGTGCCTGCATAGACGAGTGCCCGGTCGACTGTATCTACGAGGGTGACCGCATGCTTTACATCCACCCAGACGAGTGTGTTGACTGCGGAGCCTGTGAACCAGTGTGTCCAGTCGAGGCGATCTACTATGAGGACGACCTTCCCGGGGAGTGGTCGGACTACTACAAAGTCAACGTGGACTTCTTCTCCGAGGTGGGATCCCCAGGTGGTGCTGCAAAGGTGGGGCCAATTCAGGGTGACCACCCTCTCGTAGCAGCCCTTCCTCCTCAAGGCGAGTAGTGTTCGACCGGCTGCCAGAGTATCCCTGGCAAAAACTCAAGCCATTCCGAGAACTCGCAGCCGGCCATGCCGAGGGCGCTATCGACCTATCGGTTGGCAACCCTATTGATCCAACCCCAGCTGTTATTCAGGCCGCCTTGGACAGCAATTCCGATTCACCGGGTTACCCAACCACGTGGGGTGAGTGCTCGGCAAGGCAGGCTGTTGCGGACTGGTATGCAAGACGTAGAAAATCACCAGGACTAGCCCCAGATCAGGTTCTGCTGACCATTGGATCAAAAGAGTTCATATCTTGGCTGCCCCTGATGCTTGGGATCGGTCCTGGGGATGTTGTCGTTCAACCCAAATTTGCCTACACCGCATATGAAGTAGGGGCTAAGTTTTGTGGGGCAGAGATTTATGTGGGAGATGACCCAGCTCAATGGCCATCGAATACGAAGTTGATCTGGCTCAATAGCCCGGGTAACCCGAGCGGGGAAGTGCTTTCTATTGAGCGCTTGAAAATGGCCTTGGCTAGAGCCAGAGAGCTTGGCGCGGTAATCGTGAACGATGAGTGCTACGCGGAGCTAGGTTGGCAATCTCCCTACGAGGGATACATCCCCTGCATGCTAGATCCAGAGGTGACCAGTGGGGATCTCACAAACGTGCTCTCGATTTACTCATTGAGCAAGCAATCAAACCTTGCTGGCTACAGAGCAGCATTTGCCGCAGGTGATGAGAAGTTGATTAAGGGTCTTGTAAACCTTCGTATGCACTCAGGAATGATGGTTCCGATGCCAGTGCAGAAGGCGATGGTTGCAGCCCTCAACGATGATGAACATGTTGCTAAACAAAAAGCTATTTACAGGCACCGCAGAGAAATACTTCTCCCAGCTGTAAAGGCGTTTGGGTTTGAAATTGCAAACTCCGAGGCCGGGCTCTATCTCTGGGCTACCAGGGGCCGCGACTGCTGGAACGAGATTAAAGAGCTTGCTGAAATTGGCATTGTGGCTGTGCCGGGAGAGTTCTATGGCGATGCGGGCAAGCTATTTGTCCGATTCTCTATCACAGCTGAGGATTCCGAAATTTTGCAAGCAGCGAAGCGATTGGAATTTGCATGTGCGGAGTAGCTGGTTTGATTAGCCGCGACGAAATATCCCCGACGTTAGCCACGAGCCTTTGTGATTCACTCTCGCACAGGGGACCCGACGACAGGGGAACATTTTCAACGTCGATAGGGCGTTTCAACGTTCTTTTGGCGCAAACCCGGCTATCAATCATCGACGTCAGCAGCGCAGGTCATCAGCCTTTCTCGTCGCCGGATGGTCGTTTTCAACTCGTATACAACGGAGAGATTTTCAACTATTTAGAGCTAAGGGAGATGCTCATTGAAGAAGGGGTGAGGTTCGAGACCAATACCGACACTGAGGTGCTGCTTCACTCCTGGATAGCCTGGGGTGAGATGGGTCTGACAAAGCTGGATGGGATGTTCGCCTTTGCAGTGCTTGATACTGTGCTCGGTTCCGTGACTCTCGTTCGGGATGCTTTTGGAGTCAAGCCCCTGTATTACTCATTCGACGAAGATTTCTTGGCTTTTTCTTCGACTCCAGAGGCCTTGGTGTCAACCGGCCTGGTTGCACCAGACGCGAATCTTCAGGCCTGCTTCAACTACTTGGCCTGGGGTCAATATGATCAAGGAGAGCACACTTTTTTTAGAAGCATAAAGCGCCTTGAATCTGGTTCGATTATCAAGTTCGATTTGACCGCGAAGAACACTGAGGTAGAACCCAAGACTTGGTGGAACCCGGACTTCTCAATTGCGCGTGAGATTTCTTACGAAGATGCGGTCGCCGAGACTCAGCGCCTCTTTCTTCAATCGGTGTCCCGCCAGATGCGCAGTGATGTTGCGATCGGGTTTGCCCTATCTGGGGGACTTGATTCGTCGGCGATCGTGTGTGCCGCCCGTTATCTGAATCCTGAAATTGAGCTAATAAGTTTCTCTTACCTTTCATCAGATCCCGCAATTTCCGAAGAATCGTGGGTGAGATTGGCTAACAGATTCGCTGAGTCAGAGCTAAATGTCGTTTCCTTCGAAGTTGACTCTGTTGATGCTCAAATCGAGGAGATGCAGGCTGCTCAGGGAGAGCCATTCTCTTCGAGTCGGATTTTTGCCCAGTACAAGGTATTTGAGGCAGCTCGCAAGAGGGGTGTCACGGTTGTACTAGAAGGGCAAGGTGGGGATGAGCTCTTCGCAGGTTATCTGGGCTTCGCGCATCTGCGACTGATTTCCCTGATTGAGCAAAGAAGGTTTTTGGATCTTTTCCGGTACACCGTGCAATGGGCGCGTTGGCCCGGCCACAGCATCAGAGCGCTAATCGGCCAGTCTCTCTCCTACTTGATGAGGTTGAATAAATTGCCTGCGTCTCTGCAGTCAATCGGGCGAAACCTTCTTTTGGGAGAGTCACTTAACAGAGTTATTAGCTTCAAACCTCTAGCCGAGGTCGAATCAAGGTCGGCTCACTTGCACCGGTTGCGCCCCGAGTATCGGGGAAGGCGCGTTATTGAGGGCTTGCTGGATGCGCTGAGAGATAGCTTCATACCCCAACTCGTTCGCCAAGGGGACAGAAACGCCATGGCGCATTCTGTTGAAAACCGCGTGCCGTTCTTGAGCCTCCCTCTTGTTGAATTCGTCCTCAGTCTTCCAGAGGATTATCTCGTGGCAAGTAACGGCCAAACCAAACGGCTTTTGCGAGACGCAATGCGAGGAATCGTGCCTGACGATGTCCTTAATCGCAAAGATAAAGTTGGCTTTGAGACCCCACAACATCGTCTTTGGAGGTCTACCCACCTCCGAGAGGCCTCTCACCTTGTGTCCGAACATCTCCCTTTTGCGAAGGATGTGGATCCTGAGGCCGTTAGGGGGCATGCCCTCGTGTGGAGATATCTGAATCTTGGCTTGTGGCTTGAAATGTTCGTAAATTCCAAGTCTGGAAAACGGTAGGCTATGGACAAATTTGAAAAGGGGTGTATTCGCATTGACTTCGAGCGACAAGGTTTCGATTAAATACGGCGATACAAGCGCCGAATTCAATGTAATCCCATCGACCGAGGGACCTGGTGGAATCGACATTTCTAAGTTGATGGCCACCACCGGACTGAGCTCATATGACCAGGGTTTTGTAAACACCTCATCAACCAAGAGCGCTATCACTTTTATCGATGGAGAGAAGGGCATTCTCCGTCACCGCGGGTACCCAATCGAGCAGCTCGCAGAGCAAAAGACTTATCTAGATGTCGCCTACCTTTTGATTTACGGCGAGCTTCCAACTGCTACCCAGCTTGCTGAGTTTGACGAAAAGATTCGCCGTCACACTCTGGTCCACGAGAGTGTTCTGAAGTTCTTCGACACTTTCCAGTCCTCAGCACATCCAATGGCGGTTCTAGCTGCATCTGTGTCCGTCTTGTCGACCTTCTACGATGACTCGACTGACCCGAAGGATCCTGAGCAGGTCGAGCTCTCAACTCTGAGGCTGCTAGCAAAACTGCCAGTTCTTACCTCTTACACCCACAAAGCCTTGGTCGGCCAGGCTTTTGTGTCTCCTGACAATGATCTCTCGCTGGTTCAAAACTTCTTGAAGATGACTTTTGGTAATCACGCTGAGGAGTTCATTCAGTCGCCAGTCGTCACCAAAGCGCTTGACACCTTGCTCCTACTTCACGCAGACCACGAACAAAACTGCAGCACCTCAACTGTTCGCCTCGTAGGTTCATCGCAGGCAAACCTGTTTGCCTCCGTTGCATCAGGGATCAATGCCCTTTCAGGGCCGCTTCACGGTGGCGCTAATGAGGCTGTGCTGGACATGCTCAACTTCATTCACGAATCCGGCGACTCGGTTCAGAAATATGTGGCGCGTGTGAAGAACAAAGAGGATGGCATTCGCCTAATGGGCTTTGGGCACCGCGTCTATAAGTCCTTTGACCCAAGAGCGAAAATCGTAAAGTCACACGCTGACAAGGTGCTTAGAGAGCTTGGAGTCTCAGATCCACTGCTAGACATAGCGAAAGAGCTAGAGGCTGCAGCCTTGGCTGATGATTACTTCGTAGAGCGCAAGCTATACCCGAATGTTGATTTCTACACCGGCGTGATCTACAAAGCGATGGGCTTCCCAGCCCGCATGTTCACGCCACTGTTTGCAGTTGGTCGCCTACCTGGTTGGATTGCGCACTGGCGTGAACAGAATGCGGATTCAACCACTCGTATTGGAAGGCCACAGCAGGTTTACACCGGCCACACAGAGCGTGCTATCTGACTCTTCTGAGTAGATAGATTGCCGTATCGCCGTAAATCTTCTTTTCCTCTAGGTCATAGCCTTCGGGGACACCAAAATCCGTGGTTCGCGAAGATCTCTCGACCACTACTAATGCCTCATCGCTCAAACTGTTGGCTAGTGACGATAGGTCGTCTGCTACTGCTTCATTGCTCAGCTCATAAGGCGGGTCAATAAACGCGAGGTCGTAGTTGGAGGCGAGAGACTTCAGAACCTTGGACACTTCTTTGTTCTGGGCAGAAATCAAGCAGCTCGTTCCAATTGCCTTAGAGACGATGCGGATGTTCTCTCGAATTACCTCAATCGCGGCCTTGTCCTTGTCGACAAGGATGACCTCGGCTGCGCCACGAGACGCTGCTTCTAGCCCAAGAGCTCCACTGCCGGCATAAAGATCCAGGACCTTTGCCCCTTCTAGAGCATCCAGGTTTTCAAGCTTTGCGAACAGGCTTTCCTTTACTCGATCACTGGTTGGTCTGGTTGCCTTGGCAGCAGCCTTGAGTTTTATTGAGCCCGCCAGGCCAGAGATGATTCTGCTCACGCGTGTGAGCCTAGTGAATTTGGTTGGGCAATTGGGCGATGATTACTGATGTGACGATGCAAACCAAGCTTTCAAGCCTGCTCGGCGATAAGACCGCCAAGGCATTTGAGAAGCAGTTCGGTTTTCAAACAGTTGCGGATCTTTTGTCTCACTATCCCCGCCGATACTCAAAACGCGGAGAGTTGACGCCGATTAGATCCTTGCCGGTGGGCGAGGTGGTGACTGTTGTGGGGGAAGTGGCAGCCACAAACATTCGCCACATCAAAGGTAGATCGGGTTCGATTCTGGAAGTCCTTGTAACTGATGGTCAAGACAAGGTGACACTTGCTTTTTTTAACCAAGCCTGGAGACAGAAAGAGCTTCACCCAGGGGTGCGAGGCCTGTTCTCAGGGAGAATCGGAAGCTTCTCCGGCAAACTGCAACTGGCTCACCCTGACTATGAGCTTTTTGAGGAAATAGATTCTGAAGCAGCGAAGGCTTGGGCAGAATTGCCCATACCCATTTATCCTGCAACGGGAACCCTCACAACTTGGAAGATTCAAAAATCTATTCAAATTGTTTTGGAGTCTTCACCAGAGTTCGAAGAGTACTTGGATCCAGAGTTCCTCATACAGCACGAACTCCTACATCTTGATGCAGCCATAAGAGGGATTCACTCCCCGCAAAAAGAGTCGGACTGGCAGCAGGCCCGCGACTCTCTGAGGTTCAGGGAGGCGCTCTTACTCCAGTTGCAGTTGCTGAACCGCAAGCAAAGAGCAGATGCTGCTCCAGCTGCCGTTCTGGCACCAGGAGAGCGCGTAGGAACTTTCGATAAGAGGCTGCCTTTTGAATACACCGCTGGTCAGATAGCGGTGAATCAGGCGATCGAACAGGACATCTCCTCTGGTCACCCAATGCATCGGCTAGTGCAGGGTGAGGTCGGCTCGGGAAAAACAGTGGTTGCCCTTCGTGCCATGTTGGCAGCTGTTGATTCGGGTTTTCAGGCTGCCCTGATCGCCCCCACAGAGGTTTTGGCGAGCCAGCACTTTTCGAGCATGAGCCAAGCGCTAGGTGAGGAGATTTCCAAGTCTGCGGGGCTTAGGTTACTCACGGGGCAACAGGCCGCTGCCGACAAGAAAAAGACTCTGCTCGATATCGCTAGCGGCAAAGCAGGGATCGTGGTTGGAACCCATGCCTTGATTGCTAAACAGGTTGAGTTTGCCAACCTCACCCTTGTTGTGATTGATGAGCAGCACCGCTTCGGGGTGAATCAGCGTGAGTCATTGCGGGAAAAGGCCAAGCTCTCACCTCACACCTTGACTATGACTGCAACTCCAATCCCCAGAACCCTTGCCATCACGGCGTTTGGCGATCTGGAGATTTCAACCCTCACCGAGCTGCCGGCCGGACGTCAGCCGATAAGTAGTCACGTCGTATCGGTTACTGAACCAAAGCTGGTTTCAAGGGTCTGGCAGCGCGTGGCAGAGGAGTTAGCGGCGGGCAGGCAAGCATTTGTGGTTTGCCCTCGAATCGCGGGCGTGGAGCTTGAGGAAGGCGAGGTCGATGAGGGTCTTGAGTTGGAAAACCCGGTTCCGCCTGCAGCCGCAGAAGAGGTTTTTGAAGCGCTAAAGCTAAATCCTGCACTTGCCGGTGCTGCTATTGGCCTACTTCACGGCAGGATGTCAAGCGAAGAGAAGGATGCGGTGATGCGTGCCTTTGCTTCAGGTGAGTTACAGCTTCTGGTTTCAACGACAGTCATCGAGGTTGGCGTGAACGTGCCGAATGCGACCGCGATGGTGATCTTGGATGCGGATCGGTTTGGCATTTCGCAGCTTCATCAACTCCGTGGCCGAGTTGGCAGAGGTTCTCATACGGGTATTTGCTTGATGCTCACCGCTGCCGAAGAGGGATCCCTTGCCATGCAGAGGCTTCAGGCCGTCGCTAGCACATCTGATGGCTTCAAACTCTCCGAGATAGATCTTGAGCTAAGGGGTGAGGGGGATGTTCTAGGTTCCGGCCAATCGGGCGGGAGATCTCAGCTGAAGCTACTAAGGGTCACCCGAGACGGTGAGCTGATAGAGAAGACTCGAGAAATAGCCATTGCCATGCTTGAAGATCGCTTGGGTCCAAAACTGGAGTCAGTGCTAAAAGAGATTGATGCACAAGCTCTTGCTCGCGGGTAGCCTTGTGGCATGACAGTTGCCATCTACCCAGGCTCTTTCGATCCAGTAACTCTTGGTCACCTTTCGGTGTTGGCAAGAGCAGCTCAGCTATTTGACGAGTTACACGTTCTGGTGGTTCACAACCCAGACAAGAATGCCAAGTTTTCTGCCCCAGAGCGTGAAGCACTGATTCGGGAGTCAATCGCTGAACTCGGCATCGCAGGTGCTGTGTCTGTCTCTTCGGTTGAGTCGGGGCTCATGGTGGATGCCGCAAAGAGACTTCAAGCCAGTGCGATTGTGAAGGGCTTCAGAACAGCTGGGGATATCGAATACGAAATCCCGATGGCGCAGGTGAACAGAGATCTCTCCGGCATTGAGACCGTTTTCCTACCCTCAGAGCCAGGCTATGGCTATGTGTCATCCTCGCTCGTGAAGCAGGTTTCCGCCCTGGGCGGAGATGTCGCTTCTTATGTAACAAAAACCGTGCTTCGGGCCCTGAGCTAACCAGTAAGGTTTCAAGGTTATGTTTTCAATACCGGTACATGAACTAATCAAGCGCCCTGGTGTGATGAAGGAGCTTGTTCTCCAATTCGACTTAGATGCCGAGCTTGGTACAGGCTACGCCTCGGTTCCCAAGGGCGAATCACTCAAATTGGACCTCAGGCTTGAGTCGGTTCATGAAGGCATCTTGGCGACTGGTGATGTGACCACCAAGGCCCACACTGAATGTTCGAGATGTCTCGAGGCCATGAACATCGATATCCATGAGGATTTTCAGGAGCTCTTTGTTTATTCAAATCCTGGCGAGGACGAGTTGGCTGTCTCAGGCGACGCTGTAGACCTCGAGCAGGTGATTATCGATTCCGTTGTTTTGAATCTGCCGTTTAAACCAGTTTGTTCCGAGTCTTGCCTGGGTCTCTGTGCTGAGTGTGGTTTGAAGCTCGTAGAAAACCCTAATCATGCTCACGAGACCCCAGTTGACTCAAGGTTTGCGGATCTGAAAAAACTGCTCGACGAGTAGTGGCCGATCTGTCTGGCAACAGAGCAATAGACATTAGGCTTTTTAGGCCGCATTCTTAGGAGCGCATAGTTGTTCGGAAACCTCTCTGAGAGACTCTCAGATACCTTCAAAAACCTTCGCGGTAAGGGCAAGCTTTCCGCTGCCGACATTGATGGCACGCTTCGTGATATTCGTCGAGCTTTGCTTGAGGCTGATGTTTCGCTTGAGGTCGTAAAGACCTTCACCGGCAAGGTTCGCGACCGTGCCCTGGGCGACGAGGTTTCAAAAGCGCTAAATCCTGCCCAGCAGGTTGTGCAGATCGTCAACGACGAGTTGAAGGCGATCTTGGGTGGCGAAGCTAGAAAGCTAGCCTTTGCCAAGAACGCGCCCACTGTGATCATGCTGGCTGGTTTGCAAGGTAGCGGTAAGACGACTCTTGCAGGCAAGCTTTCAAAGTGGCTCAAAGAGCAAGGCCACACCCCCCTGTTAGTGGCAGCCGATCTCCAGCGACCAAATGCTGTAACCCAGCTTCAGGTGCTTGGTGAGAAGGTCGGGGTTCCGGTCTTCGCCCCAGAGCCGGGTAATGGCGTTGGGAACCCAGTCAAGGTTTCGCAGGAAGCCATTGCTTTTGCCAAGAAGCAGCAGTACTCGGTCGTGATTGTCGACACCGCGGGTCGACTCGGTGTCGACGAAGAGATGATGAAGCAGGCGCGAGACATTCGCGCTGCGGTCAACCCGGATGAAGTGTTGTTTGTAGTCGACAGCATGCTTGGTCAGGATGCCGTAAACGTTGCCAAGGCCTTCCACGAGGGGGTTGGAGTCTCAGGAATCGTGCTCACCAAGCTAGATGGTGATTCCCGAGGCGGAGCGGCCTTGTCGGTCACGACAACCACTGGCGCACCGATTCTGTTCAGCTCCACCGGCGAAGGGCTCGATGCCTTCGAGCCTTTCTACCCAGATCGCATGGCGAGTCGAATTCTGGATATGGGTGACATCCTCACCCTGATCGAGCAGGCTCAGAAGAACTTCGATGAAGAAGAATCCAAGCGCTTAGCTGAGAAGCTGGCCAAAGAAGAGTTCACTCTCCAGGATTTCCTTGAGCAAATGCAGCAGCTCAAGAAGATGGGCAACATGAAAAACCTGCTTGGCATGCTGCCCGGTGTGGGCCAGATGAAGAAGCAGCTTGAAGAGTTTGATGAGCGAGAGATCACTCGCACCGAAGCCATCATCTATTCGATGACACCTATGGAGCGCAATAACCCCAAGGTGCTAAACGGATCACGCAGAATGCGTATTGCAAAGGGCTCGGGAACCACCGTTACCGATGTCAACCAGCTGGTGAATCGCTTTGAGCAGGCCGCCAAGGTGATGAAGACTATGGCTCGCGGGGGAGTGCCGAATATCCCAGGCACCAACCCGGTTCTTGCCGGTGGCACCGTGGGCGGGGGATTCATGGGGGGCAAGAAGAAAAACGACAAGAAAAAGAAGGGCTCCAAGAGCGGAAACCCTGCTAAGCGAGCTGCTGAGAATTCGGCTTCAAATGGGGCGGGATCAAATACGAGTGAAGGGAGAAGCGTTTTCTTTAAGCGCTAATTTTGTATGTCCATAAAGAGCCTAATTAATGGAGCCGTTTTCTCGAGTTCAACAAATCCTCTAGCCTGGAGTAATTTCCTTCATCTACCGAGATTTCTAAGAGACTTGAAGAATTTTCGAAGCCTTGGTGCATCCGCAAAGCTGGAGCTTTTCCCCATTTTGTCTGAATTTGAGGACAGCGCGGGGGTAATGTCAGGTCACTATTTTCACCAAGACCTTTTTGTGGCCCGTAAGATTTTCAAAGCGCAACCGGATAAACACTTTGACATAGGTTCACGTATCGACGGGTTTGTGGCACATGTAGCCAGCTTCATGTCGATTGACATCTTTGATGTAAGACATATGGAAAGCAAAGTGCCAGGCATAAATTTCGTCCAGGCAGACTTCATGATGAAGCAATCCGTTGACGAAAGAGTCGCATCGTTGAGTTGCCTGCACACTCTGGAACATTTTGGACTTGGCAGGTATGGGGACTCGATAGATCCCAGCGGGCACTTGAGGGGCTTCGAAAATCTTGTTGATCTGCTAGATCCGGACGGGGTCCTCTACTTGAGTTTCCCCATTAGCAATCGCGAGCGGGTGGAATTCAACGCTCATCGTGTGTTTCACCCTATGTCCGTGCTGTCCTGGAGCGGAAGCGAAAAACTTGCCCTAGAGGACTTCAGCTGGGTAGACGATCACGGGGATTTCCATGAGTCGAGCTCTATTGATGAAGCGCTTTTGGCAAATTTGAATTACGGATGTGGTATCTACATCTTCCGAAAGAGTTCGCACAGCTAGCGAAAACCAGCTTTTTCTGGAATACTTTTCTAGTTCGAGCGTCTCGACCCTCTATCCAGACGAAATCGAAAACCATTGAGAAACCTCCGAGTGTGCCCCCACGCTCACGGTGGAAACT
>JACCDT010212997.1_pt1 | contig 29099 bp, 16 predicted proteins | sample 7446291 | NCBI WGS metagenome assembly JACCDT01 (sample SAMN15323446, study PRJNA562643) | freshwater metagenome | isolation source: river surface water | place: USA:Blue River Watershed | collected 2017-08-17 | reverse complement strand
GACACGCCGACCATGATCTTGCCCTTCGCTGCCAGCGGCGCGAGGGTCATGTAGTAGCCGGTCTTCCAGTTTTCGATCTGCGTGGTCCACAGGACTTTACCGGTCTTGGCGTCGAGCGCGACCAGGTTGCAGTCGGTGGTAGCGACATACACTTTGTCGCCGTACAGGGCCACACCGCGGTTGGTCGGGTGCAGCTGGAACAGTTCGGAGGGGATCTCTTTCTTATAGCGCCAGATTTCCTGACCGGTCTTCGCGTTCAGCGCGATGACCTGGTTCTGCGGCGTGGTGACAAACATGAAACCGTCGTTGACGATCGGAGGCGATTGGTGGCCTTCGTTCACGCCGGTGGCATACGACCAGGCCAGCTGCAGCTTGTTGACGTTCTTCTCGTTGATCTTGTCCAGCGCGCTGTAGCCCCAGCTGCCGTAGTTACCGCGCCAGCTCAGCCAGTTGCGTGCTTCCGGGTTCTGCAGGCGCGAGTCCGTGACTGCCTTGTACGCCGGAACGCCCTTGCCCGCTGCCGGGCCCTCTGCCATGACCGACGCCGCGGGCAGCAGCGCGAGTGCGAATGCGAGGTGCTTCATACGAAATGTCATTCTGATTCTCCTCCATCGTTGAATATGGCTACTTACGTAGCTCCCCTAATCGCGGCCGGGATCACCGTCCGCGAATCCTGCTCCGGGCGTCAGACGCCCGGCTTGTTCGAAAAGCCGCCCGCAATCGTCAGCAGGCCGTCTTTTTCCGTCAGCGGCACATAGACCAGCGGCTTGGCGGCCGGTCCCTTGGCGACGGTGCCGTCAGCCGGATTAAATTTTGAAAAATGGCAGAAGCACATCAGCACTTTTTCTGCGCCGACGAACTCCGTCACGTCGCAGCCCTGGTGGGTGCAGACGGCCGAATACGCGACCACGCCACTGGCGGAACGTGCCTTGATCTCATCGGTCATCTCTGCCGGGTCCAGACGCACCAGCAGCAGCTTATTCAGGCGCGAGCCGTCCTTCGGCTTCTTTTCTTTCAGGTCGTACGGGAACACCAGCACCGGCTTGGTGCCGGCCTTAATGTCTTCTGCCTTCAGCGGCGCAGTCGATTCGCCCTTGGCCGGCACCAGCAGGTCGCCCTTGGCCGGACCTTCAACGCCTTCGTCCGCGTGTGCGACGCCCATCGGCATTGCACAGCAGCCTGCGGCCGCACCGGTGGCTTTCAACAGCAAGCGGCGCTGTACGTCGACCGCATTCATTTCGTTCACTTCCTTACTCATTTCAACCTCGTTATTGATTCGTCTGATTCTTTTGTCTGCTTTGTCGGGCGAGCCCACCGGCGGCACAGAGCCGCTCTGGCCCGACAGGCCACGCCATGCTGTTGTTCTTTTCAGCGCGCCACCGGGACGTCGCACTCCCGGATCCTGGGTGAAATCCGCGCTTAATAAGTCATCTGCACCTCGTTATCGATGTTATCGAGCACCGTGGCTGCCGAAAAATTGATGTGGTGCCGAGCGAGCCGCTCAGCTTCGGCGCTGTCGCCGTCAATGACCGCCTGCATGATCGCCTCGTGCTGAGTCCAGATCTCCACCGGCGCAAGACCGATCATCAGCACCGCGCCCATCACGCAGCGCAGATAGCTCCAGTGCGACGATGCGGTTTCCGCAATCATCGGATTGCCGGATAACTCGTACAGAAAATGATGGAACGCCATGTCGGCGGCGACCAGTTCGGAGATCGCTTTCTTTTTGACGGCTTCCCAGCCGCGTGCGATGTAGGCCGGGCCTTCGGCTGCAGCGCGCGCGCTGGAGCGCTCGGCCGCCTTGCCACAGGCCAGCGCATCGAGGCTGGCGCGGATCTCGTAGAGGTTGCGGACTTTGTCGCGGTCGAACGGCGCCAGCATCAGCCCGCGGCCGGGGGCGCTGGTCAGCACGCCTTCATTACGCAGCAACAACAGTGCCTGCTGGACAGGCTGTCGCGATACGCCGAGCGCCTCAGCGATCTCTTCCTGGATCAGCCGTGCATCGGCGCCATAGGCTCCCGTCTCGATCCTCGAGAGAATCGCCTCATAGACCTGGTCGACCAGAGTCAGCTGTGGACGCGATATCTGCATTGTCTCCATGGAGGCAGCGGTTTACCCCTGCTCACCTTATTGTTTTTACTGAATTCTGAATTCCGAATTCAGAACTGAATTTCGCACGAGATTAGTGATGACCGGACAGTGTGTCAATCCGTGACCTTTCGGTAATCTGAAAGACCCCCTTAAAGCCGAAAGAACCCGGCCGCTTCGAACCCAAAGTCGGCAATCGATTTGCCGATTTATCTATTTTTGATTGCGATCATACAAATTTCTGTAGGCATTCCCTACAGTAATTGTTAACCACCCCTTCCACTCCGGAGACTGCATGGCTAGTCTGGCCCCGCTGTTACATCGTTTTTCCGCACTGGCGCTGGCGGCTGCCATACTGCCGGCAACGCTGGCCGCTGCCGGTGACACGGCAGTGCCGATTGCGCCGAACGCGGTTTACCTGCAGCCAATGGCAGGTCTCTCTGCCGACGAGCTGCGGCAATTCCGTTCCGGCGAGACGATGTTCCGCACGATATGGCTGATCTTTCCGTCGATGCCGGTGCAGAACAACTGGCAATACATGCGGCCGCGCGGTGGCTATGCGTGGGGGCTGGGCCCGACCTATATCGCCAATGCATGCACCGCTTGTCATGTGCAGGCCGGCCATGGCAAGACGGTCGAGCGCGGTAACAGCACGGTGTTCCAGCAATTGCTCAGAGTGTCGCTGCCCGGCACGGACACCCATGGCGGGCCGCTGCCGCATCCTCACTACGGCGGCCAGCTGCAGGTGTTTGACGTAATCTCAGCCAACCGCCAGCACGTGCGCCAGGGCGAGGCCGATGTGTTCGTCGACTGGCAGAACGACACGGTGAACTTGCCGGACGGCGAGCAAGTCGAGCTGCGGCGGCCGAAGGTGCGTGTCGAGAGCCTGTCATTCGGGCCGCTGGGCGAGAATGTGCTGACCTCGCTGCGCAATGCCCCGGCGATCTTTGGTCTCGGCTATCTGGAGGCCGTGAGCGAGGCTGACATCCTTCAGCTCGCGGCCGCGCAACGCGCGATGGGGCTGAATGGGCGGCCGAACTATGTGCGCGACGATATCAACGGCCGCCAGTCGCTGGGCCGCTTCGGCTGGAAATCCAACCAGCCGAGCGTGCGGCAGCAGATCGCTGCGGCATTCCTGAACGACATGGGCGTGACCTCGTCGCTCTATCCGAAGCAAAACTGTCCTGCAGTACAGACTGATTGCAAGGCTGCGCCGCCGGGCGACGCGGTCGAGCTGTTTGCCGACGAATATGACGATCTCAGCTTCTGGGCGCTGGCGCTGGACGCGCCGCCGCGACGCGACCGCGATCGCGCTGAGGTCGTGCGCGGCGAACAGCTGTTCGCCCAGGCACGCTGCGCGCAATGCCATCAGCCGCAGCTGACCACCGGCGCCAATGCGCCCTTCCCCGCGCTGGCCAATCGCGTGTTCCACCCGTACACCGATCTGCTGCTGCACGACATGGGCGAAGGTCTGGCCGACGGCCGGCCCGACTATCAGGCCGGTGCGCGCGACTGGCGCACCGCGCCGCTGTGGGGCATCGGCCTGTCGAAACAAGTCAACGGCAGCACCAACCTGCTGCACGACGGGCGTGCGCGCACGGTCACCGAAGCCATTTTGTGGCACGGCGGCGAGGCCGAGGCCGCGCGCCGCGCCTTTGCCGGCTTCAGCCGCAGCGACCGCGATGCGCTCGTCGCCTTTGTCAATTCGCTCTGACGCGCACAGCGCGCGTACAATCGCCGTTGCGCGCGCCATCGCCGCGCCGGCGCCTGGCCGGTGCCGGGGCCTGTGCATCTTGCGATACCTGAACAGAGCCGCGCGTGCCGTCCGCTTTCCTCCCATCGCCTCCGCTGGGCAAGCTCAGCGTCGCTGCCTATCGCGCGTTCGGCGCGGTGCTGGTGATCGTCGGTATCTGGGTACTGGTCTTGCTGAACATTCAGAGCGACCGCCAGCTGCTCATCAATGACGCACTGACCAAGGCACACGGCTACGCCGACAGTTTCGCGGAGAACCTGCAAAAGTCGCTGCTGCAAGTCGACCAGCTGTCGCAGACGCTGACTCAGCTGCATGAGGCCGGCGTCGCGCCGGACCAGATCCAGCGCATCTATCAGGGCATCCTCGCCGATTTGCCGCTGCATCCGCTGTTCCTCGATGAAAATGGCATTGCGCGCTTTCGCCGCACGGGATCGGCGGAGATCATCGATCTGTCGAATACCGAGTATTTCCGTTTCCATCGCGATTCGCCGTCACGCGCGCTGCGCATCAACCCGCGCGAAACGGGCGTGGCGGCTTTCGCCGGGCAGCCGGTGGTGCGCCTGACGCGACGGGTCAACAAGGCCGACGGCAGTTTCGGCGGCGTGGTGGCGATTACCCTGCTGCCGCGCTATCTGTATGCGTTCAGCGACGACTCCAGCATGAACCCGCATGATTTTGCCTCCGTCTGGATCGTCAACGGGCCGATGCTCACGAACCGCACCCGAGGCTGGGGCGACCGTATCTTTCAACATTACCGGCAGGCGCCTAACCTGCCCGGCGAATCCGGCGCGCGGCTCGAGCCAGCGGAGAAATTCCATGACAATGGTGCCCATGTCGTCGGTTGGAGCCGCTTGCGTCACTACCCGTTGATCGCGCTGGTCGCCTTTACCGATGCCAACGTCAGTGCGCCGCTGACCGTCTCTGAGCGTAACAGCTACGCAGGCGCCATGCTGGCCTCGCTGCTGGTGCTGATGTTTGCGTGGACCAATGCGCGCAGCGCCGTGCGGCGCCAGCTGGCGCGCCAGCGCATCGAGCAGGCGCAGGCACGCTACCGGCATGCGGTCGACAGCGTACGCGACGCGATCTTTGTGTTCGCACCCTGCCCGGCAAAACTCACGGAGAAAGAATTCTGCGTCGAGGACTGCAATGCGCAGGCTGCGCGCATGGTGCGCACGACGCGCGACGCCACTGTCGGGCGCACACTGGCCGAACTCTTTCCGGAGTCGGAGTCGCAAGTGCTGCGTGAGCTCCTGGGCAAGGCGGCGCACGACGGTGACGCACAGCATGAGATATCGACCACGCGCGACGGACACGCCGCCTGGTATTTCAACCGCGCAGTGCGCATTGACAGCAGCATCGCCTTGACCCTGCGCGATGTGACGGACCTGAAAGTGCGCGAGCAGCAAGTGCAGGCGATGGCTCTGTCCGATCCCCTGACCTTGCTGCACAACCGCCTGTGGCTGGATGCTTACCTGCCGACGGCTATCCAGCTGGCCCGGGCCGAGTCGCGCATGCTGGCGCTGGTGATCCTCGATTTCGACAATTTCAAACTGTTCAACGATGCCTTCGGACACAAGCTGGGCGACGAGCTGCTGGTCGCCGTGTCGTCAACGCTGCGCCGGACGATCGCGCAGGACAGCCAACTGGCGCGCGTGGGCGGCGACAGTTTCGCTGTGCTGTTCGATCATATCGCCGCACCGGCCGAGGTCGATCCGCTGGTCGCCGGTATCCGCAGCGCGCTCACGTCCGCGCCATGGCCAGAACAGGCGTCAGAACTGGTGCGCAAGGTGTCGATCGGCATCGCGCTGTCGCCGGGCGACGCCGACGATGCGATCGGCCTGCTGAAGGCCGCTGAGATCGCCGTGCATGCGGCCGGTCAGGATGGTGGCGGCCTGACCCGCTACTACGAACGGTCGATGCTTGAAAGACGCGAGCTGCGGCTGTGGCTGGAAAGCGCACTGCCGCTGGCCATGCAGAACGGCGAGCTGACGCTGCATTATCAGCCGCGGGTCTCCCTGCTGACCGGCCAGCTGCGCAGCTTCGAGGCGCTGCTGCGCTGGCACAACCCGGAGCGCGGCACGCTGTCGCCGTCGAAATTCATTCCGGTCGCCGAAGAAACCGGCCAGATCGTCCCGCTCGGCGCATGGGCCATCCGCGCCGCATGCGCGCAGCTGGCGACATGGCGCGCCGCGGGGCATCGTCTGGTGCCGGTCTCGGTGAACGTCTCGGCACAACAATTAAAGGATGCCGGCTGCCGCCAGTGGATCGCCGACTGCCTGCACGAATATGCGCTGACGCCATCGCTGCTGGCGACCGAACTGACCGAATCGACGATGGTCGGCAACGATCCGGTCATGCTTTCCGAGATCAAGGCGCTGCGCTCCATGGGCATTGAGCTGCACATCGATGATTTCGGCACCGGCTATTCGTCGCTATCGCAATTGCAACGAGTGGACATCGATGCGCTAAAAGTCGATCAGTCGTTCGTGCGTGCGCTTAACACGCACGGCTCGGGCCGCCAGCTGTGCGAGGCCGTGATCGGCATCGGTAAATCGCTGGGCGCCACCGTCGTGGCCGAGGGCGTCGAGACGGCAGAACAGGTCGAGGCGCTGCGCGCGATGGGCTGCGACGAAATACAGGGCTATCGGGTGTCACCGCCGGTGCCGGCCGCGCTGGCCGCCGCGATGCTGGACCAGCCGCAACTACTGAGCAGCAGCATGCCCGGCGGAGAGCGCGCCGCCTAGTCGCCGGCCCCGCGCGGCTCTGCCGCCATCAGCTCACGCGGCGATAGACGCCATCGACCCCGCGCGGCGACAACACCACTTGCCACAACTGATTGTCTCGGGCGCGGAACGTACCGGCGCAGCACAGCAGGTAATAGCGCCACATGCGGTAGAAGCGCTCGCTGTAGTTAGCTTTCAGCTGCGGCCATGCATCCTCGAAACGCGCATGCCAGGCCATCAGCGTGCGGTCATAATCGGCGCCGAAATTGTGCCAGTCCTCGACAATGAACGCATGCTCGCTGGCAGCGGCGATCTCCTGCACCGATGGCAGCGAACCGTTCGGGAAAATATATTTGTCTATCCACGGGTCGATGGTGCCGCCGCTGACGTTCTTGCCGATGGTGTGCAGCAGGAACAGGCCATCGTCGCCCAGCGAGCGGCGCGCCACGTCGAAGTAAGCGCGGTAATTTTTCTGGCCCACATGCTCGAACATGCCGACGGAAGCGACACGGTCGAAGCGCTCGCTGCCGTTTGCGTTGAACTCGCGGTAGTCCGTCAGCGCAAAGCGCACTGGCAGGCCGGCGGCCTTCTCCGCGCCCCAGCGCGCCTGCTCCTTCGACACCGTCACGCCGACGCACTCGACCCCATAATGTTGCGCGGCAAATCGCATCAGGCTGCCCCAGCCGCAGCCGATATCGAGCAGGCGCATGCCCGGCGCGAGGCCAAGCTTGCGGCAGATCAGGTCCAGCTTCGCCTCCTGCGCCTGCGCCAGTGTGCCGGCATTGGCCCAGTAGCCGCAGCTGTAAGCCATGTAGGGGTCGAGCATGCGCTCGTACAGGTCGTTGCCAAGATCGTAGTGTTCGCGGCCGACCTGCCACGCGCGCGTGGTGGACTGCAGATTGACCAGCTTGGCGCGCAGCACCGCCAGCAGCTCGCCCGGATGGCCGACGCGGCGGTCGAGGCGCGCGCGTAGCACGCGGCAGATAAATTCATCGACCTGCTCGCAATCCCACCAGCCATCCATATAGCTTTCGCCCAGGCCCAGGCTGCCTTTGGCAAGGATGCGGCTGAGCACGTCGGGATGACGCATGCGAAAGTCCCACGGCCGGTCGCCGTCAATATGGACGTCGGCCTGTGCCAGCAGCGTCGCTACCAGCGCGCGCTGCGACGGCTCCGGCGGCTTGCCTCTCGGCGAGAAATCTGCAGTGATCGATGCCATTCCGACTCCCGGACGGTAAAGATAGCTTGCTGAAATCTATAACGATGTAAACCCTGGCTTCTCTGGCACTTACTGGCCAGACATTTTTGCACAGTCCGGTCTGCGCTGCGCGTATGGGCATTATTCGTATCTGCCGGCCGCAGGCGCCGAGCGCGATCAAGACAGACACTGCCCGGCTCGGAAGAACCGACAAACCGGCCGCAATTGCAACGACGGCCATGCAGGACGCTAATGCCGTTTCTGCGCATGATAATGCCGGAAAAAGCGGCGTTTGATGAGCTCAACAGTCATCAGGTAAGCCGGCACCAGCAGTGCCAGCATGCCGAAAAATGCCGCAGGCAAGGGCACGAAGCCAAACCACGCGCCCACGACGGAATACGGCAGCGCAAAGGCCACCAGCAACACCGCAAACGCGGCCAGCAGCAGCCAGGGATGCGGACGGCTTTTCAGCGGATTGCCGCGCGTGCGGATCACGAAGATCACCAGTACCTGGGTGCACAGCGATTCGATGAACCAGCCGGTCTGGAACATCGCCTCATGGGCATTGAACAGCTGCAGCAACAGCCAGAAGGTGAGGAAATCGAACAGCGAGCTGACGGGCCCGATCGCCCACATGAAATCCCTCACCAGCCCGACATCGAGACGATGCGGGCGCCGCAGTTCGGCCGCATCGACCGCATCAAACGGGACGGCAGCCTCCGACAGGTCATAGAGGATGTTGTTGAGCAGGATCTGCACCGGCTTCATCGGCAGGAAAGGCAGGAACAATGCCGCAGCGGCCATGCTGAACATGTTGCCGAAGTTCGAGCTGGTGCCCATCATCAGGTACTTCATCACATTGCCAAAGGTACGGCGGCCCTCGAGCACCGCATCGTGCAGCACGTTCAGGTCCTGCTTCAGCAGCACCATGTCAGCGGCCGATTTGGCGACATCGACCGCACTATCGACCGACAGTCCGACATCGGCCGCGGCCAGCGACGGCGCATCGTTGACGCCATCGCCCAGGTAGCCGACCACATGGCCGCGCGCCTTCAGCGCCGCGATCACGCGCCCTTTCTGAGCGGGGTTCAGGCGGCAGAACAGGTTGGCCTGTTCTGCCCTCGCCTGCAGCGCGCCGTCATCGAGCGCGTCGATGTCGCTCCCCAGCACCACGCCTTCGACCGGTAAGCCCAGCGAGCGATAAATATGCAGGGTCACACGGTCGCTGTCGCCGGTCAGCACCTTGATCGACACGCCCAGCCGCGCCAGCGCGCGCAGCGCCGTGCCGGCACTGGCCTTGGGCGGATCGAGGAAGGCTGCAAATCCGGCCAGCACGAGCGAGGATTCGTCGCCGACGACCGCATGCGCGTGATCGGCCGGCACCGCCCGCTGCGCGATGCCGAGCACACGATAGCCTTCGTTTTCCAGCGCGACGACGGTGGCGCGCGCTTGTGCCAGCGCTGTTGCCTCCAGCGCGCGCTGCTCGCCGTCGGCCGCATAGTGCGTACAGAGACGCAGCATCTCGTCCGGCGCGCCCTTGACGATCAGGCTGCGCCGGCCGTCACGTTCAAGCAGCACCGATACGCGGCGGCGCTCGAAATCGAACGGCACCTCGTCGATCTTGGACCAGCCGTCGATATCGACCTGTCGATGCTCAAGGATCGCCTCGTCCATCGGATTGCGCAGGCCGCTCTCGAAAAAGCTGTTCAGATAGGCCAGCTCCAGCACCGCATCGCTGTCGCGGCCGAGCGGATCGACATGCGCCTCCATCCGGATGTGCGCCTCGGTCAGGGTGCCGGTCTTGTCGGTACACAGCACATCCATCGATCCGAGATCCTGGATTGCGCTCTGGCGCTTGACGATCACCTGCCGGCGGGCCATGCGCAGCGCGCCGCGCGCCAGCGTGACCGAGATAACCATCGGCAGCAGCTCCGGCGTCAGGCCGACGGCCAGCGCCAGCGCAAACAGGAACGACGCCAGCCAGGGCTTGTGTGAGAACAGATTAATCAACAGTACGAACATCACCATCAGCACGGTCACGCGCATGATCAGCGCGCTGAAGCGGCGTGCGCCAAGATCGAAGGCTGTCAGCTTTTCCGTGCCGCCGATGCGCTCGGCGATATGGCCGACCTCGGTGCCGGCGCCGGTACGCATCACGCGCACACGCGCGCTGCCGGACAGCATCGAGGTTCCCATGAACACCGCATTCGTCGCCGACTGCAGATCGCTGCCGGCGACCGGCAACGCCGGGCTTTTCTCAACCGGATACGACTCGCCGGTCAGCAGCGATTGATTGACGAAGCAGTCGCGTGCGTCGATCACCACCGCATCTGCCGGCACCAGATCACCGGCCTTTAGCAGCACGATATCGCCGGGCACCAGCTCAGCGACATCGATGTGCCGGAGCTCGCTGTCGCGCATGACGCTCGCCTGCAGCGCCAGGCGCTGCCTGAGCTGCTCGGCTGCCCGCTGCGCGCGATGCTCCTGAAAAAAATCCAGCGTCACGCTCAGCAGTACAATCGTGAGAATGATCAGGAAATCAGCAAATTCGCCCAGCGCGACCGACAGGCCACTGGCCAGCAGCAGGATCAGCACCAGCGGATTTCTGAAATGGGCGAGGTATTGCAGCCAGGCCGGCGGTGTCGGCTGCGCGATGAACCGGTTCGGCCCAAACTGCTCGCGACGCGCACGTACCTGCGCAGCCGTCAGCCCTTGCTGCGGATCGACGTCGCTCAGTCCGGAGGGCGGTGCGGCCCTGAGCCACCAGGCGGGCTCAGCGGCGGGAACGACGGACGGCGGCGGCGATCTCATCTCGAACGGTAAGAAAGCAGCGGTCGCTGTACCACCGGGGGCTGTGCGGCGCTGAACCTGTTATCGAAACGGCACGATGGCACAGCGCCGTTACAAGTGATCACAATCATGGATTGCTTGTCTCGCTAAAATGGGCTTCTGTCCTAGATAACGGAGTCATCATGCGTAAGCGTCATGCGTCTGTGCTGGTGGCACTGGCCCTGCTGCCCTGCCTTGCGCTGGCCCACGGTCCGGCGCCACGCGGTCCGGTTCGCCACTATCATCCGCGCAGCAGCGTCAATTTCGGCATCTCTGTCGGCACTGGCTTCTACTCGCCCGGCTATTACTCGAACTATTGGTACGGTCCGCCCGTGATCTATACACCGCCGCCGGTGTACACGTCACCGCCCGTGATCATCCAATCGCAGCCGCCGGTCTATATCGAGCGGCCACCCGAGACCGCTGAAGCGCCGGCGTCGGCGTACTGGTATTACTGCGCGCCGACGCAATCGTACTATCCTTACGTCAGCGAGTGCGCGGAGGCATGGCAGCGCGTATCGCCCACGCCGCCTGCAGCACCGGCAGCGCCCGCAGCGCGTCCATGAAGCACACGACGAAGCACATACCGAAGCACACACCGAAGCACGTCATGAAGCCCCCGATGAAAAGAGTCCTTGCAGTGCTCGCGTTGCCGGCGCTGCTGTCCGCTTGCGCCACCGCGCCGACTGGCCCCAGTGTGCTGGTGCTGCCAGGCACGGGCAAGAGTTTCGATCAATTCAATCGCGATGAAGTGTATTGCCGCGATTACGCGATGCGCGGCCTTGAGGGCAAGTCGCCGGGCAAAGTGTCGACCGATTCAACGGTCGCCACCGCTGCGGCGGGCACCGTGATCGGCGCGGTTGCCGGCGCGGCCATTGGCGGCCATGACGGCGCAGCGGTAGGCGCCGGCACCGGCCTGCTGTTCGGTAGCGCAGTCGGCAGCGACTCGGGCCGTCACGAACGCAGTACCTCGCAGACGCGCTACGACAACAGCTATATTCAGTGTATGTATGGCCTTGGCCACCGGGTGCCGGTGCCGGCGGGTATGTTTGCGCGCGAATCCAGGCCGGTCAGCACAACGCCGGCACCATCGGCACAACCCGCACCATCGACTGTACCGCCGCCACCGCCTCCACCGCCGGGCAATCCGCCGCCACCGCCGCCGGGCGTGCGCTGAATTCGGCGCTCTCTGCTGATGCTGAGTGAGCTGCTGCACGATACCGCGCAGCTCACCTCTGCCGCCTGACCGTCTCTATCGAGTAAGCTGGCTGCCCACTGTCAACGCGCCGCTAATGTTGCATCAGCACATGCACACGCAACGACAATCGCGACAAGCCCCCCTTCCATATTTCGGATTTTTCAGCAGCGCCTGTCCGCCCTACAATGCGTGGGCATTCCGATAACCTGGCCAGCGAAAGCAAGCGATGGTCTATCGTGACTTGCGACACCTCTCTGTCATTTCGCTCCTGCAGGACGCGTGCCTGCAGGAGATTTTTTGCGTGCCGTTATGGCGTCATATTGATGCGCGGCACAAAAAAAGCGGGCACGGGTTGCGACACCCGTGCCCGCCTCAGACCGACCTTACTGACGTCAGGCCGCCAGCTCCACCATCAGGTCTTTCGCCGCGATCACCATTCCGGGCTTCACGTGCAGATGGCGCACCACACCGTCGAACTCGGCGCGGATCATCGTTTCCATTTTCATGGCCTCGATCGACACCAGCGGATCGCCCTTCGCGACCTTCTGGCCGGTCTTCACGGCGACGGTCACGACCATGCCCGGCATCGGCGCGCCGATGTGATGAGGATTGCCTTCTTCCGCCTTCGGATGCGACACCGTCGACACCACGCCCGCATGCTGGATGCGCACCATGCGCGGCTGGCCATTAAGCTCGAAGAACAGCTTGCTCTGGCCCTCTTCCTCGATCTCAGTGCGGCCCAGCAAACGGATCACCAGCGTCTTGCCCTGATCGATACTGACCGAAATTTCCTGGCCGTCCTTCAGGCCTTCGAAGAAGACCTGTGACGGCAGCACCGACACGTCGCCATGGGTGCGGCGATGGTGCGCGTATTCCGTAAAGACCTTCGGGTACATCAGGTAGGAAGCCAGCTCCTGCTCGCTGATCTTGCGGTCGGCCGCCTTTTCGGCCGCGGCGCGCGCCTGCGCCAGATCGACCGGCGGCACGTTCGCGCCATAACGGCCTTCGAGCGGCTTGCCGCCTTTCAGCACTTTCTTTTCGAGCGCCTTCGGGAAGCCGTCCGGCGGGAAGCCGAGCTCGCCCTTGAACAGCGAGATGACCGACTCGGGGAAAGCGACTTCCTTGTCCGGATCGGCGACGTCGGCCGGCGTCAAATCATTGGCCACCATGAACAATGCGAGGTCACCTACCACCTTCGAGGTCGGCGTCACCTTGACGATGTCGCCGAACAGCTGGTTGACGTCAGCATAGGCCTGCGACACTTCCGGCCAGCGATGTTCGATGCCCATTGCGCGCGCCTGTTCGCGCAGGTTGGTGTACTGGCCGCCCGGCATTTCGTGGCGGTAGACGTCAGAGGTGCCGGAACGGATGTCGGCCTCGAACGGCGCATAGCAGCGGCGCACGCCTTCCCAATATTGCGAAACGGCGAACAGCGCGTCTTTCGGCAGTTGAGGATCCTTGTCGGTGTGCTCGAGCGCCGCGACGATGGAACCGAGGTTAGGCTGCGAGGTCAGGCCGCTCATGGCGTCCATCGCTGCATCGACCGCATCGCAGCCGGCCTCGATGGCCGCCAGCACGCTGGCGGCGGCAATGCCGCTGGTGTCGTGCGTATGGAAATGGATCGGCAGGCCGACCTCTTCTTTCAGCGCCTTTACCAGCGCGCGCGCTGCATTCGGACGACAGACGCCGGCCATGTCCTTGATCGCGAGGATGTTCACGCCGGCCTTCTCCAGGTCCTTCGCCATCTTCACGTAGTACTGCAGGTTGTATTTGCTGCGTGCCGGATCGAAAGGATCGCCGGTGTAGCAGATCGCGCCTTCGCACAGCGCGCCGGTCTCGCGCACCGCGTCGATGGCCACGCGCATGTTCTCGACCCAGTTCAGCGAGTCGAACACGCGGAACAGATCAATGCCGCCGTCGGCCGCCTGCTGCACGAAATGCCTGACGACGTTGTCCGCATAGTTGGTATAGCCGACCGCATTCGATGCGCGCAGCAGCATCTGGAACAGCACGTTCGGCACGGCCTGGCGCAGCTGTGCGAGGCGGTCCCACGGATCTTCCTTCAGGAAGCGCATCGCCACGTCAAAGGTCGCGCCGCCCCAGCATTCCATCGAGAACAGGCCGGGCAGCAGGCGCGCATAGTACGGCGCGATCGCCGTCATGTCGGCGGTGCGCATGCGGGTGGCAAACAGCGACTGGTGAGCGTCGCGCATCGTGGTGTCGGTGATCAGCACCTGCTTCTGTTCGCGCATCCAGACCGAGAATTTCTCGGCGCCGAGTTCCTTGAGCTTGTCGCGCGAGCCCGGCTGCAACGGCAGGTTGCGGCCCATTTTCGGCAACGGCGCCGCCGGCAGGATGATGTCGGAGGCCCTGCGGCCCTTCATTTCCGGGTTGCCGTTCACGACCACGTCGCCGATGAAGCGCAGCAGGCGCGTCGCGCGGTCGCCGCGCTTGGCAAACTTGAACAGGTCCGGCGTGGTGTCGATGAAGCGCGTGGTGCACTCGCCCGACTTGAACAACGGATGATTGATCACGTTCTCGAGGAACGGCAGGTTGGTCGACACGCCGCGAATACGGAATTCACGCAGCGCGCGGTCCATCCGCGACGTGGCCTCAGTCGCGGTCGGCGCCCAGGCGGTGACTTTCACCAGCAGCGAGTCGTAATACGGGGTGATCACGGCGCCGGTGTACGCGGTGCCGCCGTCGAGACGGATACCAAAACCGGACGCACTGCGGTAGGCGGTAAGGCGGCCATAGTCTGGCGTGAAATTGTTTTCCGGGTCTTCGGTAGTAACACGGCACTGCAGCGCATGGCCGTTCAGCCGCACTTCGTCTTGCAGCGGAATGCGCGTGCCCTGCTCGTCCGGCTGGCCGATCGCCAGGCCTTCGGTGACGCGGATCTGCGACTTGACGATATCGACGCCGGTCACCTGCTCGGTGACGGTGTGCTCGACCTGGATGCGCGGGTTGACTTCAATGAAATAAAAGCTGCCAGTGTCGGCATCCATCAGGAATTCCACCGTGCCGGCGTGCGTGTAGTTGACCGCACGGCCGAGCTTCAGCGCGGCGTCGCACAGCGCGGTGCGGGTGGCCTCGTCGAGATAAGGCGCAGGCGCGCGCTCGACCACTTTCTGGTTGCGCCGCTGCACCGAGCAATCGCGCTCGAACAAATGGATCAGCTGACCATGCGCATCGCCCAGGATCTGCACCTCGACGTGGCGCGCGCGCCTGACCAGCTTTTCAAGGTACATCTCGTCATTGCCAAAGGCCGCCGCCGCTTCGCGCCGCGCGACTTCCAGCTGCGACGGCAGCTCGGCCTCAGATTCGATCACGCGCATGCCGCGACCGCCGCCGCCCCAGCTGGCCTTCAGCATCAGCGGATAGCCGACTTCGGAGGCCATGGCCTTCGCTTTCTCGATGTCATGCGGCAGTGCCTTGGTGGCCGGCACCACGGGCACGCCGGCCGCGATCGCGGCGTTGCGCGCGGCCACCTTGTTGCCGAGCGTGCGCATCACGTCCGGCTTGGGGCCGATGAAGAGCAGACCGTTGGCCGCGCAGGCCTCGGCGAAATCCGGATTTTCTGACAGGAAGCCGTAGCCCGGGTGGATCGCATCGACGCCCGCTTCTTTCGCGATGCGAATGATGTCGTCAATATCCAGATACGCGGCAATCGGCTTCTTGCCCTCGCCGACGAGGTAGCTTTCGTCTGCCTTGAACCGATGGAGCGCGAAGCGGTCTTCGGCAGCGTAAATTGCGACCGTACGGATACCAAGCTCGGTCGCGGCGCGCATCACGCGGATCGCAATCTCGGAACGGTTCGCAACAAGGAGTTTCTGGATTTTTTTCATGGGAATTCCAAGCGGGGGTGAAGGCTACGGCAAATTCAGATCAGAAAATCAGTGCAGAAAGTCAAAACAAAAAGTCAAAACAGAAATAACTGCAAAGCTTGGATTGTACGCAAGCTGCTGCGACGCAACATTGCTTTTTTTAATACCCGGCCTTCGGTCAACCACATATCTGCGCCGCTGGACGGTGCCGACACAGCGCTGATGCTGTCGCTATCGGCGCGGCGGTGCTGACGCGCTGCCGGCGCGTGTCAGAGGCGGGAGGTAAAATCCTGCGCACAAACGCCGCCGCGATCTCTCAACGCCAAAAGGAAAAAATGGGACCCGAACCCTCAACCCCGGCTGAAACTTCCCCCCGTCATTCTATCGATACCCCACCCTCACAACGCCGCCGGCTCGCCTGGCTGCCTTTGGTACTCGTGATTGCGCTGATCGGCGGACTGGTCTGGTATGCGGTCGCCCGTAAAGACACCACCGGCGAACGCGCCGGCGCGCCGCGCGGCAGGCCGGCAGCCACGGTCGGCGTGGCCACGGTCGAACCGCGCGATTTTCCGGTGGAATTCGATGCGCTCGGCACCATCACGCCGATCGCCACGGCCACGGTGCGCGCGCAGGTCTCGGGGGTGTTGCAGAAGATACTTTATAACGAGGGTCAGCTGGTCCGGCGCGGCGAGCTGCTGGCGGTGCTCGACCCCCGGCCGTTCGAGAACGCGCTGATGCAGGCGAACGGACAGCTGCAGCGCGACGAGGCGCAACTCGAAAACGCGCGCGTGATCGAGCGCCGTTACCGGCAACTGCTGGCGCAGGATTCGATCGCGCAGCAAGAGGTCGATGCGCAGGTCGCGCTGGCGCGGCAGCTGGAAGGCACCGTGAATCTTGACCGCGCGGCCGTGAAAAGCGCGCAACTGAACCTGGAGTTTTCGCGCATCACCGCGCCGATCTCGGGCCGTATCGGCCTGCGCACCGTCGATGTCGGCAACCTGATCGGGCCGTCGGATGCCAACGGGCTCGTGACGATCACGCAGGTGGATCCGATTGACGTCGTGTTCGCGGTACCGCAAGACACCGTACCGGCACTGCGCGACGCGCTGTCGGCCGGCGGCCCGCTGGCCGTGACCGCCTTCGACCGTTCCCGCACCACGCCGCTGGCGAGCGGCCGTTTTCTGGCGCTCGACAACCTGGTCGACACGCAGACTGGCACCGTGCGCGCGAAGGCGCGCTTCGAGAACGCACAGACACGGCTATTCCCGAACCAGTTTGTCAATGTGCGGCTGAAACTGCGCACGATCGAGCAGGCGACCGCCGTGCCGGTCGCCGCCGTGCGCAACGGCGCTGACGGGCCGTTCGTCTACGTGCTGAATGCCGAGAAGCGCACGGCCGCGCTGCGCAAGGTCGAGCGTGGCCTTACCAGCAACGGCCTCACACAGATCCTGTCGGGCGTGAAGCCGGGCGAACAGGTCATCACCGAAGGCGCAGACCGTCTGTCCGACGGTGCCAGCGTGCGCCTGCCGGGCAAGGGTGACGGCAAAGGCGATGGCAAGAGCGGGCGCGGCGCCGGCAAAGGCAGCGAGCCTCAAGCGGGCAAGCCGGAGCGCGGCAACGGAGAACGCCGGGCGGCGAACGGCGGATGAACCCTTCGCTGCCTTTCATCCGCCGGCCAGTCGCCACCGCGCTGCTGATGCTGGCCATTCTGCTGGCCGGCCTGGTGGCGCTGCGCTTTCTGCCGGTGTCGGCGCTGCCGCAGATCGACTTTCCGACCATTCAGGTCCAGACCTCGTATCCGGGTGCCAGCCCGCAGGTGATCAGCCAGACCATTACCGCGCCACTGGAGCGGCAGTTCGGCCTGATGTCGGGCTTAAAGCGCATGAGTTCGGCCAGCGCCGGCGGCCTGTCCACCGTGACGCTGCAATTCGGGCTGGGCGTAAAACTCGATGTGGCCGAACAGGAAGTGCAGGCCGCAATCAATGCCGCCGCCACCCTGCTGCCGGCGGACCTGCCCGCGCCGCCGACGTATGCGAAGGTCAATCCGGCCGATGCGCCGGTGCTGAGCCTGGCGCTGACCTCCGACACCCTGCCGCTGACCGACGTGCAAAACATCGCCAATACCCAGCTGGCGCTGAAGATCAGCCAGGTCGCCGGCGTCGGCCTGGTATCGCTGTCCGGCGGCCAAAAGCCGGCTATTCGCATCCAGGCATACTTGCAGGCACTGGCCGCGGCCGGCCTCGGTCTGGACAGCCTGCGCACGGCGATCACGCAGGCCAATGCCAACACCGCCAAGGGCAGCTTCGACGGACCGACCCGCTTCTACACCATCAATGCCAACGACCAGCTGAAGTCCGCGCAGGACTATGCCAACCTGGTCGTCGCCTGGAAGAACGGTGCGCCGGTGCGCCTGTCCGACGTGGCCAACGTGGTGCAGTCCGCCGAAAACGTGCGGCTGGCCGCTTGGTCGGGGCTGAAGCCGGCGATCATCCTGAACGTGCAGCGGCAACCGGGCGCGAACGTGATCGAGACCGTGGACGCCATCAAGCAGCGCCTGCCCGAGCTCACCGCCAGCTTGCCGGCTGATCTGCATGTCGATGTGCTGGCCGACCGGACCGGCGGCATCCGTGCGTCGGTTAAGCATGTGACGATCGAACTGTTCATCGCCGTCGGCCTGGTGGTGCTGGTGATCCTCGCTTTTCTGCACAGTCTGCGCGCAACACTGGTGGCCAGCATCGCGGTGCCGATCTCGCTGATCGGGGCGTGCGGCGCGATGTACCTGCTGGGCTACAGCCTGAATAACCTGACGCTGATGGCGCTCACCATTGCCACCGGTTTCGTGGTCGACGATGCGATCGTGATGTCCGAGAACATCGCGCGCCATATCGAGGAAGGCGCGCCGCCCATGCAGGCGGCAAAGCGAGGCGCCGGCGAGATTGGCTTCACCATCATTTCGCTCACGCTGTCACTGATCGCTGTGCTGATCCCTCTATTGTTCATGTCGGACGTGGTGGGCCGGTTATTCCGCGAATTTGCGGTCACGCTCGCGGTGACGATCCTGATTTCGGCGGTGGTGTCACTGACGCTGGTGCCGATGATGGCCGCGCGGCTGCTGCGCGCCGAAGGCGAAGGCCGGCAGACCACGGCTGGCCGGCGCCTGCAGGCGCAATTCGACCGTCTGGTGCAGAGCTACGACCGTGCGCTGCACTGGGTGTTGGAACACCAGCCGCTGACCTTGCTGCTGGCGCTCTTCACGCTGGCGCTGACCGTCGCGCTGTACCTACTGATACCGAAAGGCCTGTTTCCTCAGCAAGACACCGGCCAGCTGCAGGCACGCGTCGAGGCCAGCCCGTCGATATCGTTCGCGCGCATGGCCGAGCTGCAGCAGGCCGTGGTGCGCGAGATCGTACAAGACGCGGAGGTGGCCAGCGTCAGCTCGCAGGTGGGCGTGGGCGGCAACAATGCAATGCCGCACACCGGCAGCTTGCTGATCAACCTGAGCGAGCGCCGCAGCGGCAACCTGCAACAGACCATGGACCGGCTGCGCGACGCCGGCGCGCGGGTGGCCGGCGTAACGCTGTATCTGCAGCCGGTGCAAGACCTGACCATCGACGCCGAGACCGGGCCGACCCAGTACCGGCTGTCGGTCGAGGGCGCCGATCCGGACACCGTGCGCCGCTGGGCCGGCCTGCTTCAGCAGCGGCTGGCCACGGATCCGGCGGTGCGCCATGTCAGCTCTGACGTCGACGCCACCGGCCCGTCGGTGATGATCCATGTCGACCGAGATAGTGCCGCGCGCGTTGCTGTGACTGCCGCCGCGATCGACGATGCCCTGTATAGCGCATTCGGGCAGCGCATCGTGTCGACCATCTTTACCGACACCAACCAATACCGTGTCGTGCTGGAAGCCGTGCCAGGTAGCGCCGACAGCCCGGCCTCGCTGGCGCGCCTGCCGCTGCGCACCGGCTCCGGCAAGCCGACCACGCTGGAGTCGATCGCCAGCGTGCAGGAACAGCCGTCACCGCTGCAGATTACCCGCGTCGGCCAGTTTCCGGCCGCAACCATCGGCTTCGATACGCCGGCCGGCGGCGCGCTGGAGCAATCCGTGGCAGCGATCCGCAGCGCGGCTAAAGAACTTGGCGTGCCGGCATCGGTGTCGCTGAATTTCCTTGGCGCGGCCGGCGCCTTCCAGGCGGCGCTGAACAACCAGCTGTGGCTGATCCTGGCGGCGGTGATCTGCGTGTACATCGTGCTGGGCGTCCTGTATGAAAGCTATATCCATCCGCTGACCATCCTGTCGACGCTGCCGTCGGCCGGCGTCGGTGCGCTGCTGGCGCTGATGGTGGCCGGCCAGGACCTGGGCGTGATCGGCATCATCGGCATCATCCTGCTGATCGGCATCGTGAAGAAGAACGCGATCATGATGATCGACTTTGCGATCGCGGCCGAGCGCGACGGCGGGCAGACGCCACGTGACGCGATCCATCAGGCTGCATTGCTGCGCTTTCGGCCGATCCTGATGACGACGCTGGCCGCCCTGTTCGCCGCGCTGCCGCTGATGCTGGGCTGGGGCCAGGGCGCCGAGCTGCGCCACCCGCTGGGCCTGGCCATCTTCGGCGGACTGGTGGTGAGCCAGCTGCTGACGCTGTTTACGACGCCGGTCATCTATCTCGGGTTCGACCGGCTCGGCCGCCGCTGGCTCGGCGCGCGCACGCGACATGAGGCCCGGCAGTGAACCTGTCGCGCCCTTTCGTTGAACGGCCGGTCGCGACGTGGCTGCTGACGATCGCCATCGCGCTGGCCGGCATTGCCGCTTTCTTTGCGCTGCCAGTGGCACCGCTGCCGCAAGTCGAATCGCCCGCGATCTCGGTGCGCGCGCAGCTGCCGGGCGCCAGCCCCGCGACGCTGGCCGCCAGCGTCGCGGCGCCGCTGGAGCGCCGGCTTGGCGCCCTGCCCGGCCTGACTGAGATGAGCTCGACCAGCGGCAATGGTTCGACCCGCATTTCGCTGCAATTCGACCTGTCGCGCAAGATCGACTCCGCCGCACGCGAAGTACAGGCCGCCATCAACGCGGCGCGCGCCGACCTGCCGCTGGCGCTGCGCTCCAACCCCACTTACACCAAATCGAACCCCGGCGACTCGCCGGTGATCGTGCTGGCGCTGAGCTCGACCACGAAGTCCACCGGGCAGATCTATGAGATCGCGTCCAACCTGATCCAGCAGCGGCTGTCGCAAGTGACCGGCGTCGGCGAAGTGGATATCGGCGGCGGCTCGCTGCCGGCGGTGCGCATTGAGCTGCTGCCGTTCGCGCTGAACCGTCACGGCATCAGCATGGAAGACGTGCGCGCGGCGATCCAGTCCAGCACGGCGAACCGGCCGAAGGGTGTGATCGAGGGCGACGGCCAGGCTTTCCAGGTGCTGACCGACACCGGCGCCACGGCAGCGAAGCTCGATGCTGACGAATACCGCGCACTGGTGGTCGCGTGGCGCAATGGCGCGCCCGTGCGGCTGCAGGATGTGGCCAAGGTCTACAGCGGCCCGGAAGACCGCAACAACCTCGGCCTGTTCAATCGCGTGCCGGCGGTGGTGGCGATGGTGTACCGGCAGCCGGAAGCGAACGTGATCGAGACGGTTGACGCAGTGCGCGCATTGTTACCCTCGCTACGCGCTGACCTGCCGCCGGACATCGACTTGCAGGTGTCGTCCGACAGCACGCATTCGATCCGCGCGTCGCTGCATGAGATCGAAGTCACGCTGCTGATCTCGGTGGTGCTGGTGGTCTTGGTCGTCAGTGCCTTTTTGCGCAGCGCGCGCGCCACCGTCATACCGGCGGTGGCAACCGTTGTGTCGCTGCTCGGCACCTTTGGCGTGATGTACCTGCTGGGCTTCTCGCTGAACAATCTGTCGCTGATGGCGCTGACGGTGGCCACCGGCTTCGTGGTCGATGACGCCATCGTCGTGCTGGAGAACATTGCGCGGCATATCGAAGCTGGCATGAACCGCTTCGAGGCGGCCCTGCGCGGCGCGCGCGAAGTGGGCTTCACGGTGCTGTCTATCTCCGTGTCGCTGGTGGCGGTGTTCATTCCGCTGTTGTTCATGGGCGGCCAGGTCGGCCGCCTGTTCCGCGAATTTGCGCTGACGCTGTCGGCGGCGGTGATGATCTCGCTGCTGATCTCGCTGACCACCACGCCCATGATGTGCGCATGGCTGCTCAAGCCCGACGCTGAGCGCAGGCCGCCCGGCCGCATCGCGCGCTTCTTTGAGCGCGGCTATCTGTGGGTGCAGCAGGCCTATGCGCATACGCTCGACGGCGCGCTCGATCATCGCTGGCTGGTGCTGCTGATGCTGGCGGGCGTCATCGTGCTCAATGGCTGGCTGTTCAGCATCGTGCCCAAAGGCTTTTTCCCGACGCAGGATTCCGGCCAGATCAGCGCCAGTGTGCGCGCCGACCAGAGCATTTCTTTTGATGCGATGAAAGGCAAGGTCAAGCAGCTGGTGGAGATCATTCACAACGATCCGGCCGTGGCCACGGTAACCGGCTATGCCGGCGGCATGCGCACCGGTGGCGGCTTCATGTTCATCACGCTGAAGCCTCTGGCCGAGCGCGCCAATGACAGCGGCCAGCAAGTCATTGCGCGGCTGCGCCCGAAGATGGCGAAGGTCACTGGCGTCAGTGCGGTGTTGATCCCGGTGCAGGACCTGCGCGTCGGCGGACGGCGCGACATGAGCGTGGTGCAGTACACGCTCAAGAGCGACAACCAGGCCGACCTGAAGCTGTGGACCGGCAAACTGGTGGCGGCGCTGAAGCAGCAGCCGGGGCTGGTGGACGTGGACTCCGACCTGCAGGAGAACGGTGTCGAGACGTTTGTGAAGGTCGACAAGGACGCCGCCGCGCGGCTGGGCGTGACCTCGCGCGACATTAACAATGCGCTGTACAACGCGTTTGGCCAGCGGCAGGTGGCGACCCTGTACGGCGAGCTGAACCAGTACCGGGTGATCATGGAAGCCGGCCCCGAGTACGGCCGTACGCCGCAGGCGCTGAATGACATCTATGTGCCGGTGCGCGCGAGCGCCGCGACACTGCCGTCCAACCCGGCGCTGCGTGACATTGCCAGTGGCCAGCCGCTGTCGACGCAGCCGTCGACGATGGTGCCGCTGTCGGCGATCGCCAGCTTTGCCGAGCGGCCGACGGCGGCATCGGTCAGCCATCAGGACGCCGAGCTGGCCAGCACGGTGTCCTTCAATGTCAATCCCGGCATATCGCTGGCTGACGGGCAGGCGGCGCTCAAGCGCGCCGAAGCATCGATCATGATGCCGGCGAATGTGCGCGGCAGCTTTCAGGGCAATGCCCGGGTATTTCAGGAAACACAGGGACGGCAGCCGCTGTTGATCGTCGCCGCGCTGGTGGTGATCTACATCGTGCTGGGCATCCTGTACGAGAGTCTGGTGCATCCGCTGACGGTGCTGTCAACGATACCGTCGGCCGGTGTCGGCGCGGTGATTGCACTGATGCTGTTCAACATGGAGTTTTCGCTGATTGCGTTGATCGGGTTGTTCCTGCTGATCGGCATCGTCAAAAAGAATGCGATCCTGATCATCGATTTCGCGCTCGAGGCCGAGCGCAGCCGCGGGCTGTCAGCGCGCGACGCCGTGCGCGAGGCCTGCATCAAACGCTTGCGCCCGATTCTGATGACCACAGCGGCGGCCGCGCTGGGTGCACTGCCGCTGGCGATCGGCTTCGGCGAGGGTTCGGAGCTGCGCCAGCCGCTGGGCGTGGCCATCATCGGCGGGCTGATCGCAAGCCAACTGCTGACTCTGCTGACCACGCCGGTGGTATACCTGTCGCTGGACCGCTGGCGCCGCCGCAGCCCGCTCGAGCGCGAACTCAGCCGCGCACCTGCTACCCCATGACACCGATGAAGACACCTAACCGGGCCCTGCCCGTGCTGTTCACGCCCCTGCTCTGCCTGCTGCTGTCCGCCTGCGCGCTCGGCCCGGACTATCGCCGGCCCGACGCGCCGGTATCGGCCAGCTTCAAAGAAGCCGAAGGCTGGGTACCGGCCATGCCGGCCGATGCGATCGAGCGCGACCGCTGGTGGGCGGTGTTCCATGACCCGCTGCTCGACGAGCTGGCGCCGCGCGTGGCACTGTCGAACCAGAATGTCGCGGCCGTGGCTGCCGCCTATGCGCAGGCACGCGCGCTGGTCGGACAACAGCGCGCATTGCTGCTACCGGCGGTGAACCTGACCAGCAGCGGCAACCGCAGCAATGTCGCCACCGCCGTGACGCCGACGCAGCGCGTGCGCTTGGATCTCGGCGCGAGCTGGGAAGTGGATGTCTGGGGACGGCTGGGGCGCGCCGTCGAAGCAGCGCGCGCGAACGTGCAGGCCAGCGCCGGCGACCTCGCCAGCGCCACGCTGTCGGCGCAGGCCGAGCTGGTGTCCAACTACCTGCTACTGAGGCAGGCCGATGCGCAGCGCAGCCTGCTGGAGACGGCCATCGCCGACTATGAGCGTGTCGTTACCATTACCGACAACCGCTACCGTGCCGGCGTCGCTGCGAAAACGGACCTGTTGCAGGCGCAGACGCAGCTGGCGAATGCGCGCGCCGACCATGCCGGCCTGGGCAGCCAGCGAGCGCAGCTGGAGCATGCGATCGCCGTGCTGGTCGGCGACGTGCCGGCAAATTTTTCGATTGCGCGACGTAACGACTGGCAGCCGGCCGTACCCGCGGTGCCTGTGTTGCTGCCGTCCGAACTACTGCAGCGTCGCCCTGACATTGCGGCTGCCGAGCGGCGCGTGGCGGCCGCGAATGCGCAGATCGGCATCGCGCGCGCCGCTTATTTTCCGAGCATCACGCTCAGCGCCAGCGGCGGCGGCTTCGGCAATTCTTTCGCCGGCCTGCTCGCCAGCCCGACCAGCGTCTGGTCGGTCGGCTATGCACTGACGCAGACCGTGTTCAATGCCGGCCTGGTGAAATCGCGCGTGCAAGGCGCCGAGGCGGCCTACGAGGCCGAAGTCGCACGCTACCGGCAGACGGTGCTGACAGCACTGCAAGGTGTCGAGGATCAGCTGGTCGCGTCGCGCGTGCTGGCCGAACAGGAACGCTTGCTGACTGAAGCCGCCGAAGCGTCGCAGCAAGCGCGACAGCAGGTGCTCAACCGCTACCGCGCCGGACAGGTCAGCTTTCTCGAAGTCGTGATCGCTCAGACGACGGCGCTGAATGCGCGCCGCTCACTGTTGCAGGTGCAGGCCAACCGGCAAGTGGCCGGTGTGGCGCTGATCCAGGGATTGGGCGGTGGTTGGTAGATCAGGCAACGGACCGGCGTGCCGGCGATAGACTTCACTCTAAAAAAAGAGCTCCCATGCCAGGGAGCCCGTAACCCATCCGCGATGACCGCTTCAACCCGGATGAGGAGAGTTCTTCCTGCTTACTGCAGCTTGTAGCCGTACCGCTCAATGACCTTTTTGGCTTTGGCCGACTTCAGGTAATCGAGCAGTTGCGCCGCGGCCGCCGACGTCTTGCCCGGGTTGAGCAACACGGCATCCTGTTTCAATGGCTCGTGCATCGCCTCGGGGACGATCCATGCCGAGCCTGATTTCACCTTGCTGCCATCCCACACTTGCGACAGCGCGATGAATCCCAGCTGAGCATTGCCCGTGGAGACGAACTGAAAGGCCTGCGTGATGCTCTCGCCCTGCACCACACGCGGCTCGATGCCCGACAACACGCCCAGTTTCTGCAGAGTCTGAACGGCAGCACGGCCGTAGGGCGCCACTTTCGCGTTAGCGATCGACAGGAATTTGAATTTATCGGTCTTCAACACTGCGCCGCCCTGATCGACCAATTGACTGTCCGGCGACCACAGTACCAGGCGCCCCACCGCATAGGTAAATTGCGTTCCCGCGACAGCCTTGCCTTCCTTGATCAGACGCGCCGGCGTTTCATCATCCGCCGACACCAACACCTCGAACGGTGCGCCGTTGACGATCTGCGCATAAAACTTCCCCGTCGCCCCCTGGCTCAGGCTGACTTTATGGCCGGTCTCTTTTTCAAAGGCTGAAGCGATTTCCTGCAATGGCTGTGCAAAGTTGGCGGCGACCGCCACCTTGATGTCAGCCGCATTGACCGACAGCGACAGTGCGCACCCCGCGGCGAGGACAAGCTTTTTAAATGAATTCATCATAATTCCCGCTGATGTGATTTCAGAAAATTAAAATTTGTACATGGCACCGACGCTAACGCCAGACTGATTGGTCTTCCCTGCAGCGAGGGTCGATGCGGCATTGGTGTCGGGACGCCAGGCGTCATAGATCGAGAATGCCGCTGTCGCGCCGGCCTTGCGGTCGGCCGCTGCATAGTCGACAAAGAAGCTCCAGTCTTTGTAAGGCGCCCACATCACACCGGTGGCCACCATGCGCACGTCGTTGGCGCCGTTCGTGGACGTCTTGTCCTTGACCTGATACCAGCCAAGATTGGCCGACAACGTCGGTACAAAGGTGTACACCGCACCGACGAAATAGGTATCGGTATCGGCCTTGCCGCCCGGCGCCGTGGTGCTCAGGGTCGCGGTAGATAGCAGAGGATTTCGCGTGATCACATAGCCGGCATTCAGCGTCAGCTTGTCGATGCTGTATTTCGCCGCCAGAAAATCGACCCGGTTATTGGTGGCAGACGGAATCACGGCTGGCGAGCCGTAGCTCAGCTTCGCCTCGATGTGGTTATAGCCCAGCTCAAAATTGCCGTTCTTGTAGCGCGCGCCGGCATAGTAGTTGGTGCCTTGCTCTTCATCGCCGGGAATGCCGCCAAACGACACGCCGACATCGAATTTCAAGCCCGCGAAGCTTGGCGATACATAGCGGATCATTTTGTCCGCGCGATTCACGCCGGCTGCGCTATGAAAACCGGTATAGCGGCCAATAGGCTTCAGGCCGCCGAAATTCCAGTTCTCGCGCGAATCGAATGCACCGGACAACTCGGTCTGCAGATTCGGCCCCCGCCCGAGAATCACCGTGCCATAGGTCTTGGAGATCAGGCGGAAATTGGCCTCGCGATCAAAGACGGCGCCATTGTTTGCGCCACTGGCGCCGGAATCTCTGCCGATCGCACCGGTGCGCGCCGAAAAATTCGACTCAAGCGTGACCATCGCCTGCACATCGGCATCCAGTTCGCGCGCCACCCGGACACCAATACGGTTGTTGCCCTTCGGCTGATCACTCATGCCGGAGGCGTCCGTTGTGCCGCCTTTCATGTTGGACGCCTGGTAATACCCTGCCGATACCACACCGTAGATGTCCGTTTTGAATTTACGCTCAGTCTCGGCACGCTGTTCGATGGCCTGCGTGGCCTTGCGCACGTCCTGTGCCTGATTGAATTCCCTGATCTCCTCGGCGTCAGCGACCTTCTTCAGCTTCTTGTCAAACTCTTCCTGGGTAATGACGCCCTTTTCAAGCAGGATTTCCAGCAAGACTTTGACATCCTCACCAGCATATACCTGACTACTTATTGAAATACATGCGATGGATACCATAGAAATGGCCAATTTACGGGATATTTTTGTAATTTCCATGATTTTATCGAAGAATTTCAGAAAGAATAATAACAAAATGTGCTTCAGTGCAGGTTGTCGGAATGTACTTCCTCAATCTTGCGATGTCAAACCGTGAAAATCATTGCAATGAATGAAATTTATCACTGGAATTTTCGATAAGAATCTCGAATTTTCTGATTGAAATCAGGTAGTTAACATCTATTGGCAAGGCCCACCCATCAACATATAGCCAAGCACATGCTGAAGCCCTATAATTTTTTGCATGGAACAGAATGTCTACACGCTCGACGCCGAACTCACCCTCAAAGCGGGGGATTCATTGCTGGCGAACGCGAAGCGGATTGAACTGCTGCGGCAAATCGGTCTGACCGAGAACCTGACGAAATCAGCCAAGATTGCCGGCTACAGCTACAAGGGTGCGTGGGACACGATCGAGCAGATGACGGAATTGACGGGCAGCAGCCTGCTTGAACGTCAGGCCGGCGGCACAGGGGGCGGCAAAACCCGGCTGACGGAACGTGGCAAACAATTACTGAAAAATTTTTTACTGATTCAGAGCGAGCACACGCGCTTCGTCGCCAGGCTCAACAAACTCGCGAATGGCTTGCAGTCCGATTATTCGGCGCAAACTGAAATTGCGATGAAAACCAGTGCGCGCAATCAGTTTGCCGGCATCATCGTTTCCATCCTGCAGGGACCGGTGAATGACGAAGTCACGCTGATGATGAACGGCAGCGTGATGCTCGTTGCATCGATCACGCATGGCAGCTGCCGTGAACTGAACCTGGATATCGGTGCGAAAGTGTTTGCGCTGATTAAAGCATCGTCGATCTCATTGCACGCCGCTGACGATCCTCAGCTGAAAGGGCAACGCAACGCCCTTGTCGGTACCGCTCACACGGTGACTCAGGGGCCGACACGCTCGGAGGTCGAATTGCTGGTCGATAACGGCCTCAATTTCGTTTGCACTGTGTCGAACGATGACGTTGAGCGCCTGCAACTCAATCTGTCGGCAAAGCTCGTCGCGGTGATCGATCCGTCCAATATCATTATCGGCATCGCCGCGTAGCCTGGCACTACCTGCACTTCGCGGCGGCAGACGAATGCGCGGCATGCTATGACGACGCTGCTGCATAGGCGCCGCATGCGAACGTCAAACCTGTCAAAAAAACCAGATTCCCTATCGGCTCACGCTCCGTGAGCCGTCGATTGAATCTATCTGCGGCAAATGCGGTCTATTGAAACTTGCCATGCGCAATGGAATGAAGGCGCACTATCGCAAGCAATATATTTGCGCATTGGAAATTCATCATGAATATTTGCCTTACTGCACAAATAGGCTCTATATTTATATTTAATTGTTTCAAGGAAATTTGGATTAACTAAAGTTCCAAATTTAATAAGAAACCAAATCTGACATGGTTTTTGCGACGAGCCGATCTGTGAAACAGGAGAGCGTCAGGACCGCTGTTCGCCCGGCACGAATCAGCCGTCTGCTTCAACGAGTTTGAGATATGAAGAACGAACGGATCTGCTTCGGCCAGTTGATTTATGAGATACAAACTGGCAAACCCAAAGAGGTCGAACTTCTGACGCGTCTGAAAGATCCGACTATCCCTTTGGATCGCTATTTATCGACGTTAAGCAAGTGCGAGTCGCTGAACTTGATCGCCGAACAGCTCGAGGTCGCAGCGGCTATCCACCAAGAAACCGGACTGGTGTCAACGCTGAACGTGCCTGCGACGCTGATCGGAACGACGGAAGACAACGACCGATTAAAAACGCTCATTCGTGCGTTCGGGCGACCACTGGTGGTGGAATTCACGGAGACCTACCCTATGCCAGACAGTCGCGCATGCAATCGACTTTTCTGTGAACTGCGCGATCTCGGTTGCGAAATAGCACTCGACGATTTCGGCACCGGGTTTAACG
>JACCDT010473837.1_pt1 | contig 29112 bp, 31 predicted proteins | sample 7446291 | NCBI WGS metagenome assembly JACCDT01 (sample SAMN15323446, study PRJNA562643) | freshwater metagenome | isolation source: river surface water | place: USA:Blue River Watershed | collected 2017-08-17 | reverse complement strand
GCTCCTGCTTGAGTGAAAGCTCCTCAAAGATCGCTTCAATAATGAAGTCACAGCCTGCAAAGACCGTTTGATCAGCAGAGCCTGAAACAAGAGCGGAAAGGCGTGCCGCAGATTCTGGGCTCATTCTTTTCTTCTCTACCTGCTTGGCTAGCTCATTTCTTACCCAGGCAACGCCCTTGTCGGCACGAGCCTGATCAATATCTGTCATTACGACGGGACATTTGAGGTTGCGAACTAAGAGCAGTGCTAACTGTGATGCCATCAAACCTGCACCGACAACGCCAACCTTGGCTACCTTTCTAGCAAGAGCTGGCTTTGGTGCACCCTCAACCTTCTTGCGCTTTTTCTGAATCAAATTAAATGCATACAGCGATGCACGAAGTGGATCGGACATTGTTAAATCAGCAAGCACTTGATCCTCAGCATCAAAACCTTCTCCTAATGTGTTGGTGCGTGCTGCTGCAATGAGCTCCAACGCCTTCATAGGGGAGGCGATCTCGGCACCACCATACTTCTTGAGGGCGGCTGCCTTACCTGTAGCTAGGGCGCTTTCCCATGCGGGATCCTTGCTGTAATCAGCCCGTTCAATCTTTGTGGTGCCGTTGAGAACGCCAACTGCAAAGCCAATCGAACGCTCCAGAAAATCAGCTGGCTCAAACATTGCATCAACAACACCAAGCTTGAGTGCATCCTTAGCCTTCATCATGGTGTTGTTGTTAAGGGCGTTGAGCATTATTACTTGCACTGCACGCTCTGGGCCAATTAACTTCGGAAGAATCGTTGCGCCACCCCATCCTGGAACAAGTCCAAGAAAAACTTCAGGCAAAGCGGTAAATGCTGTAGTTGCAACGGTGCGGTAGTGGCAGTGAAGACCTACCTCCAGACCTCCACCAAGTGCTAAACCATTAATAAATGCAAAAGTTGGAATTGAACTTTCACCTAGTCGACGAAAGACATCGTGGCCTAACTTTCCAATTGCCAAGGATTGATTACGATCATTCAAAAATGACAAGGCAGAAAGATCAGCACCTGCGGCAAATATAAAAGGCTTACCAGTGATTGCGATCGCTGCAGGTTTACGTCCGATTGCATCTGTAATTGCGGCATCTAGCGCCATCACAGACTTTGGACCAAAAGTGTTTGGACGGTTGTGATCATGTCCATTATCTAAAGTAATTAAAGCCAAAGTTCCTTTGCCACCAAAGGCAGCTAAATCAATCTCACGTACTAATGCGTTGGTAACAACTTCTTCAGGTGCTCCCGCTGGAAGAGTGATATCTGTGCTCATAATTACTTAGCTCCCTTGTAGTTAGGGTTTTCCCAGATAACTGTTCCGCCCATGCCTAGACCGATACACATAGTTGTAACTCCATAACGAACCTCTGGCTGTGCTTCAAAGGTACGAGCAAGATTGAGCATTAAGCGCACACCGGAAGATGCGAGTGGGTGACCAACGGCGATAGCTCCACCATATGGATTGACTCGAGGATCATCATCTGCAATTCCGAAGTGGTCCAAAAAGGCGATAACTTGAACGGCAAAGGCCTCATTAATTTCAAATGCGCCGATATCTTCAATCTTCAACCCTGCTTGCTTGAGCGCCTTAATTGTTGATGGAACCGGTCCATATCCCATGATCTCTGGTTCAACACCGGCAAAGGCAAAGGTGACCATCTTTGCCTTAATAGTTAAGCCAAGTTCGAGAGCCTTTTCTTCACTCGCTAGCAGAGCAGCTGTTGCACCATCATTGAGTCCAGATGAGTTACCTGGTGTTACCCGACCTGACGGGCGAAACGGTGTCTTAAGACCTGCAAGACCCTCCATCGTTGTTTGTGGGCGAGGTGCTTCATCAACAGTTGCTACCGTCCAACCAAGTTCGGCGTTGCGAGCGGCGGTGGGAATCAAATCTCTTTGAATTTTTCCTTCTGCGTAAGCCTTTGCTGTCTTTAATTGAGAATTCATCGCGTAACGATCGGCACGCTCTTTTGTTAATTGTGGGAAGCGATCATGCAAACGCTCTGCTGTTGCACCCATCGCCAAAGCATCTTGCTCAACAATTCGTTCTGCAAGGTAGCGAGGGTTTGGATCCATTCCTTCACCCATTGGGTGATTACCCATATGCTCGACACCGCCGGCAATCGCAATCTCATTTGTTCCCATTGCAATCGCACCTGCAATAGTTGTGACCGCTGTCAATGCACCCGCGCACCAGCGATCAATTGAATATCCCGGTACTGTGTTAGGTAAACCTGATAACAATGCAGCGCTACGACCGATATTCATTCCTTGATCACCAGTTTGAGTTGCTGCAGCGATAGCAACATCTTCGATGGATGCGGGATCAACCTTTGGATTGCGCTCTAGAAGTCCGCGGATCGCACGAACCATCAGATCATCAGCTCGAGTGCCGGCGTACATGCTGCCAGCCTTTCCAAATGGGGTGCGAACGGCATCTACGAGAACAACTGTGCGAGACATGGAGCATCCTTAATCTAGGTTTGGCCCAAATGTTACTCGTCAGTAAGGGTTTAGGACAGAACCTATCTACCCTTGTTCCTCGGCTTCAGCCCCTTCAATAACGGGAAGTAGTACCGGCTCACGCTCAAGTAAGGCGGCAGCTATAGCGGGAGCGACGAGATCGATCTGCCACTTACGTGCCCCCAGTTCACCTAAGGCTTTTTCAACCTCCGAGACTGACAAAGTTGTCGTTGCTCCAACTGGTGGCTTCCAGCAAATGCGACGCACATGTTCAGGGGTGATGAGATTTTCGACCGGAATCTCATTTTCTTCTGCAATGTGTTCAATAGCAGCTCGTGCATGGGACAGAGGCGCAAACTTTTCCGGAAACTTATCCCGCCACAATTTGATGGGCGGCAATGTATCGGCATTTGTTCTCATCGCAGGCCACTGATCTTCGGGCAAGGCAATGGCGGCCGCGATTGAATCTAGCCACAATTGAAGATTTTCCATCCACCTGGCACGCAGACCAAGAGGGCGTAAACACTTTTCAAACTCTTTCTTTGTCGCTGGAGCAGCAATTGCGAGTTCTACTATCGCTGAATCATTTAATAACTTTCCTGGCGCAATATCTTGTGTGGCTGCAACAGCATCTCTAGCAATCCACAAGGACTTAATGATTGCCAATTGATCACGTCGCTTTATTTTATGCATGCCGGAAGTTCTGCGCCAAGGATCTACTCGTGGGGGAGCGGGTGGAGCCTTTAGTATCGATGCAAACTCCTCCAAAGCCCACGGAAGTTTCTTTGCACTCTCTAAAGTTAAGTACATACGATCACGTAGTTCAATTAGAAGTTCTACATCAAGTGCAGCGTAAGTGAGCCAATCCTTTGGCAAAGGTCGAGCAGACCAATCTGCAGCGCTGTGCTCCTTGGCAAGTGAGACACCCATCAATGATTCAAGAAGTGGACCCAAGCCAACACGAGGTAAACCAGCGATTCTTCCTGCTAATTCAGTGTCAAATAGCTTTACTGGATTAATTCCAAGTTCACGCAAACATGGCAGGTCTTGAGTGCTTGCATGAAGAATTACCTCATCTGTGTTCAGCAGATTATTGAGCTCGATAAATAGGGTATGCCCCGGCCCAAATGGAATCGGATCGATTAAATGAAGACCACCATTGCTTCTCTTAATTTGTATTAAGTAGGCGCGTGCACTGTATCTAAAGCCTGAAGCTCGCTCAGCATCGACTGCAAAGGGTCCTGAACCTTGTGATAAAAGAGCTAAGGCATCTCGGAAGGCATCTTCAGTATCGATTACATCAGGAGTTCCCTCAGCGGGTTCGAGTAAGGGAACAGCAACAACCTCTTCACTCATTATTAACGCCTGCGGGAGGATGAAATTGGTGACACACCTTCGGGAACGGGTGGTAAACCAGCTACCTCAGAAATTAAATTGCACCAGCTAAGAATGTGATTGATGATCTCCTTTGGATCCTCAACAACAGGTGTCCATGATGCTCGAATTTCAATTTCAGCCTCGTTGTTTCGAGGTGACAATTTTCCAAATGATGCGCTAGTTACCCGTGTAACTGTTCCACTGGGAGAGTTATATCGACACTGATTAAGATCTAATGATTCCAAAAACCAACTCCAGCCAACTTCAGGTAGTAATGGATCCTCCTGCATGATGGGATCTACATCTGCACTCACAAAGGTAACGCAGCGAAACTCGCCATCCCAGGTGGCCTGTCCTCCTGGCTCATGTAAAAGTACAAAGCGACCATTGGCAATCTCATCCTCTTGCTCTCCAACCAATCCGTTGGATGCATCTGCCGAAAATGCAAAGGAGTAAGTTGCCAATTTTTGCGGGGCAGGGACCTCTGTGAGAGTTAATTCAGCTCTGGTAGTTACGGTGCGAAGGTAATCAATTAATCGTTCAAAACCATTCGCATCCACCTGCTAAGAATAAAGATGAGAGTGTACTTTTCTTGGGAGGCGGGGCGGTAACCTTGGCTCTATGGCATCACTATTGGCACTTCTATCAAGTGCGCTGTGGGGAACAGCTGACTTCTTTGCAGGTCGCCTCAGCAAAAAGCACCACCCATTTGCTGTGTTGGGTTTTTCCCAAGTAATAGGTCTAGCCGTTGGATTGTTAATTGTTCTCGTTTCAAGGGATTGGTACGGACAAGCATTTGGAGTAGATGGCTATCTCCTATCGGGAGCGCTGGCGGGCTTATTTGGTTACATCGGCTTAGCCTGCTTGTACGAAGGTCTATCTACTGGACGCATGGGAGTTGTCGCACCGATTAGCTCAATGAGCGCGGTAATTCCTTTGGTCTATGCAATCGTAACTGGTGACCAACTTTCTATGATCGCTTCGATAGGAATTGTCATTGCATTAGTTGGAGTCTTTTGTGCCAGTGGACCAGAACTTTCAAATGGTCTACCGATCAAGCCATTACTTTTGGCACTTGGCGCTGCGGCAGGATTTGGAATGTCCCTTACCTTTATGTCGATTGGATCGCAAGAAAGTGCACTACTGACCATGGTCTCGATGCGTGGTGCCACATTTTTTGTGACTATTTCCCTTGCACTCAAATTTAGAACCACTGGTAAGTTCTCAAAGAAAGATCTACCGATATTGATCTTTATTGGTGCGGCCGATTTTCTCGCCAATCTTTTACTAGGTGTTGCAACAACTAAGGGATTAGTCTCCGTGGCGATGGTCTTTGGATCCTTATACCCAATTGCGACCGCACTCTTAGCCTTCAAATTCTTAAATGAGAGATTACATAAAGTGCAATACGTTGGAATCGCTTTAGCGGTTACTGGGGTTTCCTTAATCTCAGCCTTCTAGTTGTGTGCTGAGTAAAAGAGGGTTCCTGCCTCTTCACGTTGGCTCACCTGAGTAAAATGAGATAACAACTCTTTGATATCTACTTTGTCATCTCCTCCTGAAGTTGGAGTAACGCTGAGTTCAAGTTGGTCTAGCATCTTGAGAGAAATCAACTCTTTGATCATGGAGATTCCACCTTCAATCAAGATTTTCTCACCAAAAAGTAGTCGCGCTTTTTCAACCGCTTTAGCGGGGGAGCAGTTCCAGAACAGCGCCAAATGATTTCCTTGCACGGGATTTACTAGTGAGCGGGAGATGACAATAAGTGGAACTGGCGTTCGGTTATAAGGCTCTTGGCGGGCTGTATTGCCTCCCACAATAATGACATCCACCTCGCGACGACGCTGCAGGAAGGCTTTGCGATCTTCAGGAGAGCTAATTCCCGCTGATCGGCTCTCCTTTGATGTCGAACCATCGCTTCCAACTACAAGTGTTGCTACGACGCTCACATGTGCAAGTATCACCTACCGCTGTAAAAAGATGTCAGTGGCTCTCTGTACATTTCTTTACATGATCATTGATTGCTCTACCTGCACCATGGCCGCTATCGCCTGCGATACCTGCGTAGTCTCTTTCTTCCTTGACAACACCTCACAGATCAGCGATGAAACGGTGGGCGCACTCTCTGTGTTGGCTGAGAGTGGATTGACGCCTCCACTTCAATTTAACGCTCGAGGAGCGTGAGCGGGGAAAATTCACAGCCAAATGAGCCTTCTTGAGGTTGAGAGGTGGGTATAGGCGCGGTTAGCCTTGCCACTATGTCTTTCTGGCTGCACACACTTACCGCACTTGCGGTTGCTGCTGGGGTTTTAGCACCCGTGACAGCCTCGGCTGCGCCGACCCTAGCCCAGGTTCAGGCAAAGGTTCGACAATTGGAAGAGGATGCAACCGCAGCTGCAGAGGGTGCACAAGAGGCAAAGGTGAAGTTGGCGGCGCTTACTAAGACCCTCAATGGAATTAAAGCTAAGGCGCAGATCCAAGGACAAACTGTGGCAACCCTACAAAAATCTTTGGGAAGTATCGCGGTGGAGCAGTACAAATCTGGTGGTTTCGGCCAGAGCTTTGAACTTCTCTTCTCCAGTGATCCCTCTCTGTATCTATCCTCCGCTGGGGCTTTAGATGCAATTACCCGACGCAAATCTGCACAGTTACGTAAATTTGAAACCGCACAACAACGTTTAAATGCGACCACATTAACGGTAAATGACAAGTTGGCTTTGGTCGCTGCTGCCCAGAAAAAGTTAGCTGCGCAATCTGCTTTGGCCCAGAAAAAATTAGAGGAAGCAGAAAAGCTTCTCTCAAAACTAAGCAAGGCCGAGCGCGAGCGTTTAGCACGTTTGGCTGAGGATGAAGAAAACGCTGATCAAGCCTCCTCCCTCAAAGCTGCGCAGAGTGCAAGTGGTGTTTCGGGTCGCGCCGGAACCGCATTGAAGTATGCGTTGAAGCAGATCGGTGATCGCTATGTCTTTGGTGCAGCAGGCATGGTCACATGGGATTGTTCAGGATTAACGATGCGTGCATACCAAGCAGCAGGCGTTTCATTGCCTCACTCATCTGCTGCACAATCACGTCTTGGTAAAAAAGTCTCTTTGAACTCATTAAAGCCTGGAGATCTCTTATTTTACGGCCGCCCAGTTTCACATGTGGGCATATACCTTGGCGGGGGGAAGATGGTGCATGCCCCTCGCTCTGGTTCACGTGTAAAGGTTGCACCGAGTGGTTCATTGGGAAGAAAACCGTTGGTAGGAGCTCGTCGTTTCTAATCCTATTCTCTTTGTCACTAATGATTTCGGTCCGCGTGCAGGTGGGATTGAAACCTTTATCATTGGTTTGATAGAACGCAGAGCCTTTGGTTCAACAATTGTGTATACCTCTGCTCAATCTGGTTCAGAGGATTATGACCAGCAATGGCTAGCAAAGTATGGCGTAAAGGTCATCCGTGATCGAGCCAAGATTCTTCTTCCAACTCCACGGGTGGCATTTAATTTAACTCGTGTTATTAAGGAGCATTCAATATCTGTTGCAGCATTTGGAGCTGCTGCGCCCTTGGGATTGCTATCAGCTTCACTGAAAAGAGCTGGCGTAAAGAAAACTGTTGCCCTAACACATGGGCATGAAGTGTGGTGGGCAAAGGTTTTTCCCTTCAACCTTGCGCTGCGGCGTATTGGTTCAACAGTGGATTCACTGACTTACTTGGGAGATTTCACCCAGAGTGCGATTTCGCGGGCGCTGTCAAAGAAAGCCACTAAGCAAATGGTAAAGATCGCACCAGGAATAGATGTAGAGCATTTTTCTCCACAAGACTCATCTTCGCTGCGAAGAGAGTTGGGGATAGATAGCAAGAAGGTCATTGTCTCCGTCGGACGTCTTGTTCATCGAAAAGGTCAAGATCATTTAATTGAGGCGATGCCAGAAATTTTAAAGAACGTCCCTGATGCCCACCTCTTGATGGTTGGTCAAGGACCCTACCTAGAACACTTAGCAAAATTGGTCGCAATCCATAAAGTTGAAAACCATGTTTCCTTTATCGGAAGAATTCAATATGCAGAGCTTCCACGGTTTATTTGTGCCGGAGATCTATTTGCAATGCCTTCACGTTCTCGGTTAGCAGGACTTGAGGTTGAGGGGCTAGGAATTGTGTATCTAGAGGCCAGTGCTTGCGGTCTGCCTGTAGTAGCAGGCAACTCTGGGGGAGCACCTGATGCTGTTGTTGAAGGTGTCACAGGTTTAGTAGTAGATGGAACAAATAATGGGCAGATCGCAGCAGCGATTATTTCTCTACTTAATGATCCTCAGAGAGCTCAAACCATGGGCGCTGCAGGTCGCCAGTGGATTATTGAGAATTGGCGCTGGGAGCTTTGGTCTACTCGTTTCAATCACTTGTTAGAGCAGTAAACCTTTTTCTCGAGCTACTTTAATTGCGGAGGTTCTGTTAGTAGCTCCCAATTTTCGTAGCAATGATGAGATATGTGTCTTGACAGTTGAAATGCTCAAAAACATGGTTCGGGAGATTTCCTGATTACTAGAGCCACGTGCTATCAAAAAAAGAACATCAAACTCTCGTGGGGTTAGATCTACTACGTGATCTGCTGCATCATGCAGTTTGCTTGTAAAAGTGTGTGGACTTTTGAGAGCGAAATTAACTGCAGAAACAATCTCATCGATTGATTGGGTTTTAGAAAGATATGAGTTCGCACCACTAGTCCGGGCCATCTGGGCAAAGCCAGAAGAATCATTGAGAGACAAAACAACTATCGCAGTCCTTGATGATAATGAGCGCACCCACTTAACAATCTCAAACCCGGATCCATCGGGAAGGTTTAGGTCCACGATGATCGCGTCAGGGTTAAATACCGCAATCTTGGATCTAGCCTCCTCCACTGAACCTGCAGAATCTATAGCTTCAAATCCAAAGGTGCTTAAGGCAGAGATTAGGCCTTGCCGTACAACATCATGATCATCTACAACTAAAAGTCTTGTCATCACCGATCCAAGGGAATTGTTACTCCAATTCTCGTTCCCTGTGATGATGAATCAATACGGATCTCCCCATTGATTTTTGCAACTCTTTCTTGTAAACCCGCAACTCCAAAAGAGCCTTCCTTATGGCTAACGCCACCAATGCCATTGTCTGCAATCTCGATACTGACCGAGGAAGCACCTGAGTGTTTTTCGACATTTCGCAACGCCTCCTGGACAATTCGAAGCAGCTCATACATAGGCTCTACATCTGCACCGGAATCAATCAGAGGCTCTTGGCTTCGTAACTGGTGCATTTGAGTTCGAACCTTCTCAATAAGTTCTGTTGTAGTAAATCGAATCGCACGAAGAGCATCCTTAACTTCGGGTTCTTGACTCAGCGAAATTGCCTGGTCAATGGAAAAGCCCAGGACCACAAGGTCCTGGGCAATCCCGTCATGTAACTCTTGTGCGAGGGTTACTCGCTCATTGTTCATTTTGTAAACAATGCTTCAATTTCTTTAGCGAACTCCTTCGCAACAACATGTCGCTTAACTGAAAGTTTTGCAGTCAAGTGCCCACCAGCGATTGTGAAATCAGTTGGCAGTATTGTGAATTTACGAATTGATTCAGCCTTACTTACTGCCTTGTTTGCATCATCAACAGCGGTCTGGATCACGGCGATCAGATCTGGATCATTTACCAAATCTGCAATTGATGCTCCATCCTTCTTGTTATTTGCAACCCACAGCTTGAGAGCATCTTGGTCAACGGTAACAAGTGCGGCGATAAATGGTTGATTATCACCAACAACCATGCACTGGCTAACCAAAGGATGAGCACGCAAGCGGTCTTCTAGCACTGCAGGTGCAACATTCTTACCTCCTGCAGTAACGATGAGCTCCTTTTTACGTCCAACGATGTACAAGAAGCCATCATCATCAAGTTTTCCAAGATCTCCAGATTTGAACCAACGCTCTGAATCAAATACCTCATCATTGGCGGCTTGGTTTTGCCAGTAGCCATCCATAACGATAGGTCCGCGGATCAAAACCTCACCATCCTCTGCAATCTTGATCGATGTACCAGGAATAGGGCGCCCTACAGATCCAACACGATGAGCACCATGCAAGTTAAGGGTTGCACCGGCGGTAGTTTCTGTTAAGCCGTAACCTTCAAGAACTGAGATTCCGATTCCGCGGTAGAAGTGGCCCAAACGAACTCCAAGAGGTGCTCCACCTGAGATTGCCGCTTCAACTCGTCCACCCATACCGGCGCGAATCTTGCTGTATACCAATTTATCGAATAGGCCATGCTTTAACTTGAGAATTGGTGAGATGTGCTTCTTATCAAGTGCTTCTGAATACGCAATTGCTGTATCTGCCGCCTTGCGGAAAATCTTTCCTTTACCCGCAGCCTCAGCCTTAGCCTCTGCGCCGTTGTAAATCTTTTCAAAGATACGTGGAACGGCGAGAACGAAGGTTGGCTTAAATGTTCCAAGGTCAATCGGTAGTCGACCAACGGGATCGCTGCAATGAGCTAGGTGAAGGCCTGCTGTAATCGCACCGATCTGAACCATACGTCCAAATACGTGTGCAACTGGAAGAAATAGAAGAGTTGATCCACCTGGCTTAAGGAATAACTCACTTGCACCTTGGACAACATTTCCACACTCAGCCAAGAAGTTGCTGTGAGAAAGCTGCACTCCCTTTGGCTTTCCAGTTGTTCCAGATGTGTAGATTAAAGTAGCAAGAGATGCAGGAGTGAGTGCTTCGCGACGACGATCAATCTCATCATCACCAATGTGTTTTCCTGCTTCACGCAAAACTGTTAGTACATCATCGGTCATAGTCCACAGATTGCGTGTGTGAGATGGCTGGACTGTCTTTACTAGATCAGCTAAGGCAGGAGTTTCAACGATGATTGCTACAGAGTGTGAATCGTTAAGTATCCAATCGATCTGCTCTGCAGATGATGTGTCATAGATTGGGACAACAACCGCGCCAGCAAACCAGGTTGCAAAATCTAAAATCGTCCATTCATATCGGGTACGAGCCATGATGGCTACGCGATCTCCAATTTGAACTCCCGATGCGATGAGCCCCTTAGCGGTCGCACGGATCTCTTCATCAACTTCACGTGCGGTGACAGGTTGCCATCCATCGCCAAGAGGGCGGGACATGATGACGCGCTCTGGTTCAAACCAAGCACGTTCAGCGATTAGATTTGTGAGATTCCCGGCGGTTGCGGCGGGAACGAGGGGCGGGATTGAGATTTCATTCATGGGCGAACGCTAGCGCGGAGGCGAACAAAAGGGGAAGAGGGTAGCCTTGCGCCATGACAGATCTCAGCAAATCGTTAATATCCATCGACGCTCCTATTGAAGCGGTGCAAAAGGCACTTTTCGAGTTAGACAAGTATCCAGAGTGGTCCTCGCAGATCAAGAGCGCTGAAGCCTTGGCTCATGATGATCAGGGACGGATTACAAAGGTAAAGATGAGCATCGATGCCGGAATGATGAAGGATCGTCCCGTTCTTGATTACGACTGGAGTCAAGCTCCCGGCAAGTTGTCCTTCTCTCTTGATGAAGCAGATCTACTGACGGGTATGGATGGGATTTACACAATCACCAGCATTGATGCTGACACAACTGAGGTCACCTATGAACTCGGCGTCACATTAGCAATGGCGGTTCCTGCGATGATGCGTCAAAAGGCGGAGAAGGCAACTATCGATGCCGCTCTTGCTCAACTTAAGTCACATCTAGAAGCATAAATTTTTTCATGGGCAACACGATCGGTATCGATGTTGGAGGTACCAAGGTTCTTGGTGGTGTGGTTGATGAGAATGGAAAGATTCTTGCAACTGCACGTAAGGAAACTCCACGTCAAGGTGGTTCTGAACTCACTCGCACTATCGCCGATACAGCTAAAGAGTTAATGGCTCAGTTTAAGGTCAGCTCTGTTGGTGTCTCTGCCGCTGGATTTGTTTCCTCGGATCGAAAGACAATGCTTGCAACTCCTAACATCGCCGATTGGAATGGTGTTGATTTAGATGCTGAGTTAACAGCTCAGATCGGATTGCCTGTAGTTATTGAAAATGATGCAAACGCTGCTGCTTGGGGCGAAGCTAAGTTTGGTGCCGGGCGCAATCAAAACCACATGATGATGCTCACCGTCGGAACTGGAATTGGCGGCGGAATCGTTGTTAATGGCTCTCTGTACCGTGGTGCATTTGGTATCGCTGCAGAGTTTGGTCATCTGCGTGTGGTTCCCGATGGACACTTATGCGGTTGTGGAGCGCGTGGTTGCTTTGAACAGTATGCATCTGGAAATGCGCTCTTGCGACATGCACGTGAGGCGATTAACGCTAGCCCTGAAATTGCACGCAACTTATTGTCACGTGGAGATGGAACGGTTGCAGGCCTTACCGGGCAAGCAATCACCGATGCAGCTCGCGAGGGAGACCCAGTCGCCCTCGCCGCTTTTAACACAACTGGTCAGTGGCTTGGAGCTGGAATCGCATCGCTCTCAGTTCTCTTAGATCCGGCATGTGTAGTGATTGGTGGGGGAGTAATCGATGCTGGTGAAATCTTATTGAAGCCAACCCGTGAAGCACTTGAAAGAACAATGCCCTTTGCGGGAAAGCATCCGTATCCTGAATTAATCGCAGCCGAGTTAGGAAATGAAGCAGGTTTAGTTGGTGTTGCTGATTTAGCTCGAGCCTAAATCTCAAAAGGGTATTTCAACCCAATCTGCTCTCGCACAGTATCCATTGTTTTCATAATATCCACTGTGTCCTTCCAGGTAAGGATCTCTGACTCGAGTTTTCCTGTGGCCACTAGCTGTTTGAAGTGCTCTGCCTGTTCACGTAATCCATGACCTACATATGTACTTGGATATTCAGTTACTGAACCATCATTGAGGATCACACGCATACTTGCTGGGTTGTAAAAGGTGCGATCAATTTCCAACCAACCATCTAACCCTGCGACTATTGCTCGGCACGGTGTTTGTTCAATCATGGTTGTGGTTAACACCGCTTGGGAGCCCTTGTTGTAAGTAAAGATCATCGATGTCTGCGCATCAACTCCTTTATCTGTTATTACCGCTGAAGCTGTTATTGAAATGGGGTTACCCAAAATCATGTGCGCAAAGGAGATCGGATAGATCCCTAAATCTAAAAGCGCACCGCCCGCTAACTCTGGCTCAACTAAGCGCGCAATATTTTGATCGGCAAGTCTTTGTCCATGATCTGCATGAATCGAAAGAATCGGACCTAACACACCACTTGCCACGATTTCCCGCACCTTTGCATAGTGTGGCAAAAAACGCGCCCACATTGCTTCCATAAGAGCAACTTTGTTTCTTGAGGCCACATCGATCATGGCTTGGGCCTCAAAAGCGTTGACTGAAAAAGGTTTTTCACATAACACTGGTTTGCCAGCGTTGAGGGCCAGAACCACATTGTCATGGTGAGCTGGATGCGGTGTTGCAACATAAATGGCATCTATTGATGCATCAGTTACTAACTCTTCATAACTTCCATAGGCAACTCCACCAAATGTTGATGCAAATTTCTGAGCGTTGCTTAAAGAACGTGAGCCAACAGCCCCAATACTGTGACCTTCAAGATGTGTTAAATCTTTTGCAAATGCTTGAGCGATTCCACCCGGTCCTAAAATTCCCCATGAGAAATTACTCATAACGCTGCTCCATCATCATCGCGATGATCACGGTTGAACCAACCTTTTATGGCATTGCGTGCAGATTCAATGAAACCCTTCGGCGATTGTGGCGCAGGATTTGGTTGCACAAAACCTTCACGATCGATGCGATCTAGATCATCGAGATAGGTAGTGGGAGTTGATTGGTCCAAATTCAAGCCAGATACGATCGACTCAAACTCTGAGCGGATGAGCTCCTCCTCATCGAAGCCATCTGACTCTTTTCGCTCTTTACCCACCCTCAGATAGTGTCATAGTCGTCAATAGCCACTAAATTAACCCTGTGTTCAACAACCTGCCCTACGGAACCCTTCGGGCATTTCTGACCCCAATCTTAATGTTGACCTTCCGTCCCAAGGTACGTGGATTGCGCCATGTTCCATCAAAGGGTCCGGTGATTATCGCCTCAAACCATCTTTCATTTAGTGATTCAATCTTTATGCCCTTAGTTGTTCCCCGCAAAGTAACCTTCTTGGCAAAGAGTGAGTACTTCACATCTCCAGGTCCAAAGGGTCTACTGAAAAAGTTAACCTTCATCGCACTTGGTCAGGTACCGGTCGATCGATCAGGTGGTCGTCGCAGTGAAGCAGCCTTGATTACCGGTTTAAAGGTTTTAGCTGATGGAAATTGCATTGGAATTTACCCAGAAGGCACTCGCTCACCTGATGGCCGTTTATATAAAGGGCGCACAGGAATTGCACGGCTAGCAATTGAGTCCGGGGCCCCTGTAGTTCCAGTTGCCATGTTTAACACCGACAAGATTCAACCAACTGGAAAAGTTATCCCAAATGTAAAGCGAGTGGGAATGCACTTTGGTGAACCGATGTACTTTGATGGCGACTCAACTGATCTTGAACATCTTCGTAATGTGACAGATCAAATTATGAACAAGATTCAAGGGATGTCAGGCCAGGAGTACATCGATATTTACGCACCGAAAAAAGCCAAGCTTGGGGAGGTTCAGGAGGAGGATTAATCCAAAGCGTTACGTGCAACTAGATAGTTACAGGTCTGGCACTCAACGCCTGGATCTGGAAGATCACCTTCAAGAACATCAATGAACTCTCCAATTACTTTAAGAAAGTTTCCCTGATCCCTGTCGACAGGAATATATTTCTGCATCACACCAAAGCCATACTCATCAGCGTTACTTCCGATCGCTGTAGTTGGTCGCCACACCAAAAGACCCATCGATGCCACCGTTTGTGATTTTCCTGCTGCGGGGTTTTCCAATGCATAGGCGTACGCCTCAAGTTGAGGGGAGTAGAACTGACCGCTATCTCGCTGACTATCTGAAACCTTGCAATCAATTAAGCCAATTGTCCCATCATCATTTGTAGAAACGAGATCGTACTTTCCGAGAATTCTCCAACGACTTTCAACGCCATTAACTACTAAGGGCTTGCTCTTTACCCACTCGCCCCATTTGCTCACCTTCCCTGGGCGTAGCGATGGATCGATTGTTGGCATGTCGGCCCCTTGAAAATGCTCCTCTTGTAAGGCGGCCATTGTTCCAACCAGTGGAAAGGCGCCCGGCATCGTCACCTTGAACCAGTACTTAATCCAGAGACATCTCTTACAGGTTGATAAACCAAAGGTAAGGTCAGAGGGAGAGATGTTTTCTCGGGCGGGCTTTGCAGGTTTGATCATGTGCTTATTGTGTACTTAGCCACTGACAATTGCTGAATACAAAACTCCAAGCCCCAGGATAATCATGATGAATCCACCTGTTGCCCGCAGCCGCTCTAAACGTTTGCTATCAGTTGCCAACCAGTTTCTAGCTGTTCCTGCCAGTAGCCCCCAGGTGCCATCTGAAATAAATGCCAAAATCGCAAAGACAGCTCCGAGAAGAATGAGTTGTGAGGTAACACTGCCACGTTCGCGATCAATAAACTGCGGCAAAACCGCCGCAAAGAAGACAACACCTTTGGGGTTAAGAGCGCCAACCCAGTAGCCATCCCACATCGAACGTCGTGGACTCGGAGCGACATCACCTTGGTTTGTCATGTCAGCTGCATGCACGCTACGTTTTCTAATCGCATCAATTCCAAGATAGATCAGATAGAGACCACCGCCCCATTGCACAGCGATGTAGGCAAGCTCTGACCGTTGCAGAATTGGGCCAAGACCGAGTGCTACAAATACTGAAAGCGAAAAGGCACCACTGACATTTCCAGCGACTGAAAAGACCGCCGTCTTTCTACCCCACGCGATGGCCCGAGCGATTACAAATAAAACGCTCGGGCCAGGCGCCAAGATAATCACCATCGCGGCTACGAAATACTCAGGAAGCCGCGATGGAATGATCATGAAGGGATGCTACTTATTACCTCGTGAATCTGCAATTGAGTGAAGAAGGCGGTATCCAAGGATTGCAACCAATGTTGCATTAATTATTCCGTTGAATGTGTAATCTCCACGAGTCCATGACATATCGGCGATACCGATGATCAATGCAGAACCTGCGATTAAGAGGTTTGTTGAGTTAGCAAAATCAACTTTGCCTTCGATCCAGATACGAGCACCAACGACACCAATCATGCCGAATAGTGCAACGCCAACACCGCCAAGTGCTCCCACTGGAGTTGCACTGAGAACAGCACCGAACTTAGGTGACAACGAAAGTCCGATTGCGCCAACACCTGCAATCCAATACGCAGCTGTTGAATACACCTTTGTTGCTGCCATCACGCCAATATTCTCGGCATAAGTGGTAGTACCGGAACCTCCACCAAAGCCTGCAAGTGTTGTTGCAACACCATCAGCCATCAAAGCGGTACCCATTTGATCATCTAGATCTTTGCCAGTCATTGAGGCAACAGCCTTTACGTGACCAACATTCTCTGCGATCAAGACGAGAACTACGGGTAGGAAGAGAATGATCGCCTTGCCATCAAAAGTTGGATTGGTAAAGGTAGGAAGGGCTAACCACTTGGCAGCCTTGATTCCATCTGTATTGACATCGCCCTGTACAAAGGCAACGCCGTAACCGATAAGAAGACCAAGGAAGACACTGATGCGACCCATGAAGCCACGTGAAAATGCGGAGATAATTCCGATTGATGCCAAGGTAACAACACCGATCATTGGAGCTGCTACAAAGTTGTTCTTGGCCGCACCTGCAAGGTTGAGACCGATAACCATCACAATTGTTCCTGTAACTACAGGTGGCAACATCCAGTTGATCCAGCCAATTCCAGCTTGCTTAACAATCAGACCAACAACGGCCAAGATCACACCGGTGACAACAACGCCGCCAAGTGCTGCGCCCATTCCACCATTTGTCTTAGCCGCTGCGATCGGAGCTAGAAATGCAAAAGAGGAGCCGAGGTAACTTGGAACCTTGTTTTGAGTCAGGGCCAGAAAGATAAGTGTTCCGATACCTGAGAAGAAGAGGGTTGTTGTTGGGGGAAATCCAGTAATGATGGGAACTAAGAATGTTGCACCAAACATAGCTGCGATGTGTTGAAGACCGACGCCGATAGTGCGGGGCCAGGTAAGTCGCTCATCGGTAGATACAACCTCACCTGAGTTAACCGTCTTACCGTTTCCATGCAGTTTCCACGAGAGTAGAGACACTTGAAACTTCCTTCCTGAGGGGCTCAAATCGAGCCTGAGAGTTCAGGGTAGAACTGGGCTGGGTATTACCTGTGTGTACGCCACACCCCTAGATGGGTGAAGAATCGCCCCGCCGCGTGTTCAGGTTGCGCTCCATGGGTATATCCCCATAGATTACGGCTCGATATATCGAATAGATACATTCAACGGAGCAGTACAGCTCGATAGAGAGGAGGCCGCCGATGCGCTCGCGTTCAGAGTCATTGGAATTCGCCCTCCTTGGCCTGCTCTCACAGGCACCGCTGCATGGCTATGAGCTGCGCAAGCGAATCCAAACCATCTTTGGACCTTTCCGGGCGCTCTCATTTTCAGTGCTGTACCCACAACTTCGTCGCATGATGGAGGCGGGTCTGATTGAAGAGTCGGTGGTGGATACAACATCGCGCCGCTCTCGAATTGTTTATGCGATCACAGATAAGGGCGCTCGCAAATTTGAGGATTTAACTGAATCAGTTACACCAGAAACATGGGAGGACGAGGGTTTTGAGATTCGTTTCGCCTTCTTCTCACCAACATCTGCAAAGAACAGAGTACGAATTCTTGAGGGGCGCCATCGTCGCCTTAAGGAGAAAGCCGAAATCCTTCGTGGTGAACTCGAGAAGTCACCAGTTGGTATCGACAAATATCTGGAGGAGTGGCGACGTCATTCACTGGAGACAGCTGATCGAGAGATCGCTTGGCTGGAAGACATGATCAAAACCGAGAGGAAATAGAGTGAACATCACAACCGGTAAAGGCGACATCCGTGTTGCAATTGTTGGCGTAGGAAACTGCGCTAACTCATTAGTTCAGGGCGTTGAGTACTACAAAAACGCTGCTGTTGATCAAGAGATCCCAGGTCTTATGCACGCTGTTGTTGGGGGATACCACATCTCTAGCATCAAGTTTGTTGCAGCTTTTGATGTGGATGCAAAGAAGGTTGGACTCGATCTTGCAGATGCAATCTGGGCTAGCGAGAACAACACAATTAAATTTAGTGATGTCCCAAAGACTGGTGTTCCAGTTCTTCGTGGCGTTACAAATGATGGTCTCGGCAAGTACTACCGCGAGACAATCAAGGAGTCAGATGCTCCTGCAGTAGATGTGGTTCAGGTTCTTAAGGATGAGCAGATCGATGTTTTGATTTGCTACCTACCAGTGGGCTCTGAAGTTGCTGCGAAGTACTACGCGCAGTGTGCAATTGATGCAGGATGCGCATTTGTTAATGCACTTCCAGTATTCATCGCTTCTGATCCAGTATGGGAGAAGAAGTTTGCTGATGCCGGTCTGCCTATCGTTGGAGATGACATTAAGAGCCAGGTTGGTGCGACTATCACTCACCGCATCATGGCTAAGTTGTTCCAGGATCGTGGCGTTCACCTAGATCGCACATACCAGCTCAATGTTGGTGGAAATATGGACTTCAAGAACATGCTCGAGCGTGATCGTCTAGAGTCCAAGAAGATTTCAAAGACAAACTCAGTTACCTCTCAACTGCACCACGACCTTGGTGAGAAGAATGTTCACATCGGACCATCGGATTACATTCCTTGGCTAGATGATCGCAAGTGGGCCTACGTTCGCCTCGAAGGCCGCGCATTTGGTGATGTTCCTCTTAACCTCGAATACAAGTTAGAGGTATGGGATTCGCCGAACTCAGCTGGTGTAATTATCGATGCATTACGTTGCGCAAAGATCGGTTTAGATCGCAAGATTGGTGGCGCGTTGCTCTCACCATCTAGCTACTTCATGAAGACACCACCAACTCAGTACACAGATGAGGCAGCTCATACAAAGACTGAGGAGTTCATTTCAGGAAAGCTTGAGCGTTAAAAAGAAAAACCTTGTATGAGAAAGCGCCCCCGGGAATAATCCCAGGGGCGCTTTTTTAACCCCTCACGGAGAGTTGGGGGTTAAATCATCGCCTCTTCAGGAGTACGACGAATGTGTGCGAAGCCGGCAACAGCAAGAACTAAAAACAAAATTCCAGCAAGAAGTGAAGCCAACGCTGCATATCCAGCTACTACTCCAAAAATGCCGAAGGCATATGCCTGGAGAAGCATTCCGCGAAGTGTGTTTCCCATAAATAGGGTTTGTCGTAACTCACCGAGTTTGGCAATTTGTGCAGTATCTGTACTTCCACCTCTCACAAGACCCATGTATGCACCTGATACCTCTGAATATGTTGCAGGTTTGCCCATTACAGCGGTTGCGGAGGCATTCATGTGCTCCAAGATGTAAAGATCTGAGTAATCTCTAGCCATTTCACCAGTGGTTACCTGCATACCCGCCCATTTCATTAATTGATCCTTTGTGTTTACAGGTAATCCTTCCTCACCAGGAAAGGCGATATTTTGATTCATTAATTGGGACTGAACATTGTCATTAGCAAAACTTGCACCGTAATTGAGTAATCCGGCGAAGATAAAAAGTAATACAGCGAAACCCAGTCCAACAAAGGATACCAACTTGTCAAATGTACGTCTCTTCATTTTTTCTCTCCCTTTTCAGTGTGATGTAGAAATCAGCACAAGTAATGTTTACTCTAAAAAGGGCTTTGATAATTCGAAAAGTGTAGGAGTTAGCACTCAGTAAATTGCAGTGAGAGCCTGCACTTAAATTAAACTTATAAAGTGAGCTAATAGATAGAAGTTTTATTCAATGTGACGATTGCACATTGAGGTTCCATCAGGTCCAATCTCGAAGTGTGAACATGGAACATTTAATTTATCAAATGCTGAATCTCCATAATGTGTGCGATATGCAAGAGCTAGCAGGACTCGAAGATTTGTTTCTCCATCAGATTTAATCCCAAAGACCTGTGCGCTTCGGCTTACAGTGTTTTCAATTACCTTCTCACTATGAGAAGTTTGGGTGGCGATCGCTGCATTTGATTTGCCTTCACACACTAGCTCTAGAACTAACTGTTCAAAAGGTGTGAGTTCTCGTGATGAAATCGTTATGTCTCGTGCCATGGTAAAGCCGCCTCTCCGCGTGTTCTTATTCTGCCTCTCTTTTTTTCCTAAGTCACCCCTTAGGATGGGTGCCATGAGTGAAATTGTAAGTAGCCTTGAGAATAGAGTGCTAACCCTCACATTGAACCGCCCTGAAAAGATGAACGCTCTCACGCGATCTATGTACTCAGGGTTGGCTAAGGGACTCAATGATGCAGCAAATGATTTTGCGATCCGTGCCGTCATATTAACTTCGGCGGGTGACCACTTCACCGCAGGCAATGACATCAATGATTTTATGAACAACCCACCTACATCTGATGATTCTGAGGTGGCGCAATTCTTGGCTGCCCTACTGAACTTCCCAAAGCCGTTGATCGCTGCGGTTAAAGGCAACGCAGTTGGGGTCGGAACAACAATGTTGCTCCACTGCGATGTAGTTATTGCGGCTCCTTCTGCTAATTTTTCAATGCCATTTGCATCCCTTGGATTAGTTCCCGAAGCAGGTTCCAGCTACCTGTTTCCACAATTAGTCGGTTATCAGAGAGCGGCAAGAATCTTTATGACCGGCGAAAGTTTTGGTGCTGATGCGGCAATTGAGATGGGATTAGCGACTGCAAAGGATGCAGACCCATTGACACATGCATTAAAAATCGCCGAGCACATCGCCGACCAACCGCCACAGGCGATCATTAATACCAAGGCGTTGCTCAAGGCACGTAACCATGATTCTGTTGCAGCGGTCATGAAGGCGGAGTTTGAGATATTTGCAATGGCACTTCAATCAGATGAAGCTATGGAAGCGTTCATGAAGTTCATGTCTAAGAAGGGTAAGTAAATGTCACTAGCCGGAAAGAGAATCTTCATTACGGGCGGATCTCGCGGAATTGGTTTAGCCATTGCTTTACGCGCAGCTCGAGATGGTGCCTCAATAGCGATTGCAGCAAAGACCTCTGATCCAAATCCAAAACTTCCGGGCACTATTCACACTGCAGCGGCAGAGATCCAAGCTGCTGGTGGTAAGGCCTTAGCGATCCAGTGCGATCTGCGCGATGAAACTCAGATCGAAGCGGCGGTAGCGCAGGCGGCGGAAACCTTTGGTGGAATCGATATTTTAATCAACAACGCTAGCGCAATTAATTTAACGCGCACAGACCAGACCCCTGCCAAACGTTTTGACTTGATGTTTGATGTCAATGTGCGTGGTACCTTTTTAACCTCACAAGCTGCGCTTCCTCATCTTCGTAAATCAGCGACAGAAGGGCGCAATCCACACATTCTTAATCTTTCACCACCACTTTCCATGAAGCCAATCTGGTTTAAGAACCATGTTGCGTACACCATGGCGAAGTATGGAATGAGCATGTGTGTCCTTGGAATGGCTGAAGAGTTTAAGCGAGATGGAATCGCTGTAAACGCCCTGTGGCCTCGTACGGTAATCGACACAGCGGCGTTGCAAATGATTCCTGGAATTGATGCAACTGCAGGTCGTACCCCCGAAATTCTGGCTGATGCTGCTTACATCATCTTTAATCGTGACGCCAAAGAGTGCACAGGAAACTTCTTTGTCGATGATGTGGTCTTAGCAAGTGAAGGCATCACCGATTTAGAGAAGTATTCAGTAACTCCGGGAACTAAGGATTTCCTTCTAGATTTCTTTCTCGACTAAACTGTGCAAATGCGCAAATTAGTCATACTCTTTTTGGCTTCTAGTCTCTCAGCTTTGGCAATAGCTAGTTCGTGGGCTCATGTCACTGTGGTCTCCTCATTCCCAGAGCAATTTTCCAATGTGAATCCCATTCCGACTCAAGTGTGGGTTGAATTTAGTGGCGAACTACAAACTCTCGATGGCCAGGCTATAAACACCTTGGAGGTGATTGACTCCACCGGCATTGCGGTCAACTATGAAGATCCAATTATTAGCGGAGCAAGAATCACTACCAAGGTTTCAGGACAAAGCGCACCAGGAGTATTTACCGTTAAGTATCGAGTGGTCGGTGATGATGGGCACGTCATCGAAGGGGAGTACACCTTTAACGCATCGCCCGATTACTCAGCCACACAATCACCAATGCCTATAAGTGGGCCGGAAAGTGGCTCGTCAATTCCGGCAGGCGGGGTTTTGCTTGGGGCGTTAGTGCTGGTGTTTATTGGTGGAATTGTTACAAAGGTTGTCAGTCGGAGAGTGCGGTAGATATGCCTAAATTGGATTTGGAGCTCAACGGGGCAAATGTCATCGAAGAATCTGAGCGCTCTGGAAAAGCGCGCTCTTTATTTTGGCCGTGGGCAGGTGCCAATGTTTCATTATTGGCATTGTCGTATGGAGCCTTTTTCCTTGGCTTTGGTGTCTCATTTAGACAAGCAACAATTGCAGCCATCATAGGAACAATTGGCTCCTTCTTACTGGTCGGAATAAGTTCACTAGCTGGCAAGCGTTCCAACGCGCCAACGATGGTTCTTTCTCGAGCATCATTTGGGGTAAAGGGCAGCAGAGTGCCAGGAGCTCTTTCATATTTAATCTTTGTTGGGTGGGAGATTGTCTTGGTTTCCCTCGCAACATTGGCTACTGGAACTATCTTTGCCCGCATTGGTGGGATTGATCGTAACCTGTCATTACTACTGGGATTCACCATGGCTGCGACTCTGACAGTCATCGGGGGAGTTCTCGGCTTTAAAGTCATTATGAGACTTCAGAAATTGCTTACAGTCATTATTGTTGTAATGACCATGTTTTACATCGCATTAACGATTGATAATGTTTCATGGAATGTAGTCACATCAATTCCAGATGGAAGTTTTCAGAGCTTTGTTGGCGCAGTGATCTTTGCAATTACGGGAATCGGACTCGGCTGGGTAAATGCTGCCGCCGACTACTCTAGATATTTGCCCCGTACCGTTTCAAATAAATCGGTAGTTGGGTGGACGGTTTTAGGTGCATCGATCGTTCCAATCATTCTTGTTATCTATGGAGCTGCGCTCTCTGGAAGCAGTAAGACACTGAGTGATGCAATTTCAATGGATCCAATTGGTGCGTTAACTACATTACTTCCAACCTGGTTTTTAATTCCATTTGCCCTGGCTGCAATCCTTGGCCTAGTAGGGGGCGCAATCTTGAATCTCTACTCATCAGGCTTGGCTCTAGTTTCGATGGGAGTTCCGGTAAAGCGCTATCAAGCTGCAATTATTGATGCGATCATTATGTTTGGTGGAGCGATCTATATCGTGTGGGTGGCGGATAACTTCTTCTATCCATTCCAGGGTTTCTTAATTACGTTGGGTGTTCCGGTAGCGGTTTGGTCCTCAATTTTTGTTGCCGATGTTCTCATTCGCAAAAAAGCATATAGTGAGAGAGATTTGTTTGACGCTAAGGGAATCTACGGATCGGTGAATAAAGGATCGATTTCGCTCATGGTGCTTGGATCGGTTATTGGTTGGGGTTTTGTGACCAATACATTTGCGCCATGGCTTGAATGGCAGGGATATTTCTTAGATCTCATCGGGGGTAAAGATGGTCCTTGGGCGTACTCAAACATCGGTGTCATATTTGCTCTACTTTTTGGCTTCTTTGGCCATGTACTGCTTGCTACTCGAAAAGTTCGCGCACAGGAGAGTTTGCTCAGTTAGAGTTAGGGCATGAGACGTCGGATGGCACCGCTGCGGGATTTCCTGAATCGCGAATCAACAAGCGGGGTTCTCATTTTGCTGGCGTCAGCACTTGGCTTAATTACAGCGAATTCGCCGCTAGCTGACAATTACTTTTCTACCTTAGATTTCCGGATATCGCTGGGAGCCGATTGGTACCTGATTGATCTCTCCATATTAAAAGTAATCAACTACCTACTGATGAGCATCTTCTTCTTTGTCGTCGGTTTAGAGATTAAGCGTGAGTTAACAACGGGCCACCTTGCCTCATTCAAAAAAGCGCTACTGCCATTTGTTGCAGCAATTGGAGGAATGGCCGTTCCCGCGTTGATTTACCTTGCTATCGCAGGTGGAGTCGCACCTGGTGGCTGGGGAGTGCCCGTTGCCACCGATATCGCCTTGGCCGTTGGCCTACTCACGATGATCGGACCATCGGTTGCAGCTTCATTACGTTCATTCCTGCTGGCACTTGCTGTCATAGATGACATCGGTGCAATCCTTGTAATCGCACTTGTGTATTCAACTGGAATCAATTTTTCTTGGTTGGCAGCAGCATTTCTATCCATCGCCTTTATCGCCGCACTTAAAAAGGGTGGGGTCGAATCCACACTTGTTTACTCACTCTTTGCCTTTACTCTGTGGTTCTCGCTTTACAAAACTGGTGTTCATCCAACGTTAGCTGGAGTGATTTTAGGGTTAATGACCCCCAATATTGTTCGCAAGCGCACCAAGGTTGAAGATGTCGATGATGGTTCAGTTTCAGTCATTGAATGGTTGGAACACAAATTCCATCCGATCAGCACATTTGTGGTCGTGCCAGTTTTTGCATTCGCAAATACCGGGGTAGTCATAACAATGGAATCGATTAAGGGTGCATCGCAGTCGCTCGTTGCATGGGGAATCTTCTTCGGATTGGTTGTTGGAAAGCCTGTCGGTGTTCTCTTGGCTTCAATTTCTGCCAAGAATTTAAAACTTGCTGATTTCCCTGAAGGAGCATCAAACTCTTCAATCCTTGCAACAGGAAGTGCTGCTGGTATCGGGTTCACAGTAGCGATTTTCATAGCGAATTTAGCCTTCGATGATGCGCAGACTCAGGACATCGCTGTTCTGGCAGTAATCGTCGCATCGGTGGTGAGTGCGCTCTTGTCTATTACTCTCTTCAAAGTACTCGGAAGAAAGTAAATAACAAAACCCGCCTTTTGAGGGGCGGGCTTTGTCATTAAGAATTACTTAGATGTCGTAATACAGTTCGAACTCAGCTGGATGCGGACGTAGTCGAACGTAGTCGACCTCTTCCTTACGCTTGAATGCGATCCAGGTATCAATAAGATCCTTTGCAAATACTCCACCTCGAGTGAGGAAGTCGTGATCAGCCTCAAGGTTGTTGAGAACTTGATCCAAAGAACCAGGAACTTGAGGAATTGAAGCGGCCTCTTCGCCTTCTAGCTCGTAGAGATCTTTATCAACTGGGGCAGGTGGTTCGATCTTGTTCATGATTCCATCAAGACCAGCCATAAGCATTGCTGCGAAAGCTAGGTATGGGTTTGATGAAGGATCTGGACAACGGAACTCAATGCGCTTTGCCTTTGGATTGGAACCTGTAATTGGGATACGGATACAAGCCGAGCGGTTACGAGCTGAGTAAACAAGGTTCACGGGGGCCTCGTACCCTGGAACTAAGCGGCGATATGAGTTCACAGTTGGATTAGTGAAAGCAAGTAGTGAAGGTGCATGCTTCAAAAGTCCACCGATGTACCAACGTGCCATGTCTGAGAGATCGCCGTAGGTTCCTGCTTCAAAGAACAGTGGCTTTCCATCTTTCCATAGTGATTGGTGAACGTGCATTCCTGAACCGTTATCCCCAAAGAGAGGCTTTGGCATAAATGTCGCGGTCTTTCCACCTTGCCAAGCGGTATTGCGGATGACGTACTTAAACTTCATTACATCATCACCGGCTGTAAGAATGTCGGTAAAGCGGTAGTTAATCTCCATTTGTCCTGCAGTTCCCACTTCGTGGTGTGAACGCTCTACAAGTAGTCCCACCTTGCCAAGCTGCATCACCATTTCATCGCGAAGATCTGCGAACTGATCTGTTGGTGAAACAGGGAAGTAGCCACCCTTCACACGTGTGCGGTAACCACGGTTAGGTGTGCCATCTGCGTCGTACTCGACGCCGGTATTCCATGCGCCTTCATATGACTCAATCTCGTGAACGGCAGAGTTAATGCCAGTCTTGAAACGAACACTGTCGAAGACATAGAACTCCGCTTCTGGTGCAAAGAATGCAGTATCAGCAATTCCAAGTGAGCGCATGTAATCAACTGCACGTGCCACTACACCACGAGGATCGCGACTGTATGGAGTGTTATCAACTGGATTGTGAACAGAGAAGATAATGATGAGGGTTTTTTCTTTGCGGTAAGGATCAATGTATGCAGACTCTGGAACTGGTAGCAGTTTCATATCTGATTCATTGATTGTCTGGAAACCTCTAATTGAGGAACCATCAAACATAAGGCCATCAGTGAACACAGCTTCATCAAATGATTCAACAGGAACGTTGAAGTGATGCTGGATTCCAGGCAAATCTGTAAAGCGAACATCAACTAATTTGACATCCTCTTTCTTAATGTAGGCAAAAATTTCTGCGGCGTTCTTAAACATGCATCTCCCAATTTCACATGTGATGCGCAGATTCCTCATCATTGAGTTTCTGGCGCTTTTACGTAGTTGAACCCTAGGTGTAGAGCATGAAATTGGCATAACCCGCTTGTTAAATTCATGTTACGTCTGCTGGATTAGGCCATTAGGCTTGGGGGGTGAGCGTGAATTTCATCCGAGTTACCCTCGGCCGTCGCATGTCGGCGTTAATGGTCGATTGGTTGGCCTGTTACTTCATCGTGGCTGCGACAACAGGAGGGATAGGAAAGATGGCTCCCAACCGGTCATGGTTAGTTCTGGCGCTTTTCTTTGCCGAGGTCGCGATTCTTTCAGCGCTTCAAGGTGCATCATTGGGACATCGAATCTTCGGTATCAAGATTATTAGATTTGCCGATGGTGGAGTGGTGACTCCGCTTCAGGCGCTGATCCGATCCTCGCTGCTTATCACCGTCATATTTGCAATCACCTTTGATGAAAATGGCAGAGGACTACATGAGCGATTGAGTGGAACTGTTTTAACTCGAAGTTAGCGAATCTTTGGTGCGCGGGTTGGCATCGGACCCTTTGGGATTGGCATAGACATTCCACCAACAGCCTTGAGACGTGCGCGAACCTCACGCATTTGATGTGCAGTTAATTTTTTAGGAAGACGGCGCATCTGCTTTTGTAACTTGCGGATTGGTACACGTCCATCTTCATTACCAACAAGAATTTCGGTGATTGGCACACCTGGAGCAAATCGCTCCGCCTTCTTGCGCTCATCGGTGAGCATCTGACGAACTGCATTTGTTCCTTCGCCGGTCAGAACAATACCTGCACGTCCCACACTACGGTGAACCATGTCTTGATTTCTTGCGACCGCCACCGCAGGAGTTGTTGTCCATCCCTTACGAATTGCCATAAGAACGCTTGCACCTGCACCAATTTGTCCTTCAATTGATGCGTAAGCAGCTGTTCCTGCCTGACGTGTGAAAAAGAAAAGGGTGATAAGAAGTGCAACTGGTAGAAAGACAAAGGCAAAGTAAATTGGGCTACCAAGAGCTGAACCAATTGCGATTCCGATTCCCCACGAGACGGCGAAGATGCCGATCAGTGCAGCGGTAATCCAAGGCTTTACCTGCTTAGTGACCTTGTAAGCATCGCGAAAGGTTTGAAAGCGAGGCTTCTTAATCTTTTGTTCTTTGGCTTTTCTCTTAAACATGTCATCAGTTTAGTGGGGCGGGAGCGGTTCCACCAAGACGAGCCGGTGCCCAACGCTGGCCGACATGGCTATCAGGGTATTTTTCCTGAACTTCATGAAGCATGGAGATCATTATTTGGCGGAGTTGTCGCTCAGCGCTCTCGATATCGACATCCTTGCCATAATGTATTGGCGCACCAAATGAAACAGATATGGGTGTTTTACCGCGTTTGAAATTTGGTTTTACGCCCTTTGTCGAGACACGTTGTCCACCCCAGACAATTGTGGGAATAATCGGAACTCCGGAATCGACGGCAAGACGCATCGCTCCAGATTTCAACTGTTTAATCTCAAAGCTAGTTGAGATAGTTGCTTCCGGAAAAATGCCAACAATCTCTCCAGCCTTGAGAGCTTTCAAAGCCGCCACATATGAGGGAGCACCATTGCTGCGATCGACATTGATATGGTGCATGCCGCGCATTAGTGGTCCAGCGATCTTATGGTCGAAAATTTCTTTCTTTGCCATAAAGCGAACATATCTTTTAACTGGAAGTACACCAGTGCCGGCAATTGCAAAATCTAAGTAGCTAACATGGTTGATAGCTAGAATTGCGCCACCTTTTCGGGGAATGTTCTCATCGCCTTGGAAATTAAATTCAAATCCAAGGTACCTCCAGAAGCCTTTAACCAGAGCAATTACTGGGGGATAGACCAGATCAGCCACGAGCAGATTTCTTTTCCATTGCTTGCTTGTACAAGCGGCCTGCGCGATAGGAGGAGCGAACTAGCGGACCGCTCATGACTCCGAGGAAACCAACCTGTTCTGCTTCTTGGGCGAGTTCGACAAACTCCTCAGGTTTAACCCAACGTTCAACTGGGTGGTGCTTATTTGTTGGGCGTAAGTACTGTGTAATTGTGATTAAGTCACACCCTGCGTTGTGCAAATCAACTAATGCTTGCGATATTTCTTCACGGGTTTCACCTAGTCCAAGAATTAGGTTGGACTTAGTAATCAAACCAAAATCTTGAGCCATGCCGATGACTTTAAGGGATTTCTCGTAGGTAAAGGCAGGTCTAATCTGCTTGAAAATACGTGGAACGGTTTCTAGGTTGTGGGCAAAAACTTCTGGGCGAGTTTCAAAGATCGGATTTAGAAGCTCTGGCTTGGCGTTGAAATCTGGAGCAAGCATCTCCACACCTGTACCTGGATTTAACTCATGGACAGCACGAATAGTTTCTGCGTATAACCAGGAACCTTCATCTTCAAGATCATCGCGTGTTACTCCGGTAATAGTTGCGTAGCGAAGACCCATCGACTTAACCGATTCAGCAACCTTGCGTGGCTCTTCTCGATCGATAGGAAGTGGCTTGCCGGTATCAATATTGCAAAAGTCGCACCGTCGAGTGCAGCGATCGCCACCAATCAAAAATGTTGCTTCTTTATCTTCCCAACATTCAAAGATGTTTGGACACGCTGCCTCTTGGCAAACGGTATGCAACCCCTCGCTCTTAACTAATGAGCGCAGACGTGTGTATTC
>JACCDT010296287.1_pt1 | contig 29112 bp, 28 predicted proteins | sample 7446291 | NCBI WGS metagenome assembly JACCDT01 (sample SAMN15323446, study PRJNA562643) | freshwater metagenome | isolation source: river surface water | place: USA:Blue River Watershed | collected 2017-08-17 | reverse complement strand
TTCAAAAAGATAGAAAATGTAATCGAGGATTTTTTTGTTGATGATATAGATCAAGATATAGATCAAGATATTATTGATTTATCAGGAGAAGCAACAGAAGTCAAAATTCGAGAGGTTGCCGTTCCATTTAAAATTGTCACCTCAAAAGAAGAAAGAATGACTCACAAAATAACAAATCCTTCTATACCGACTCTTTTTTATCGAACGCAAATTAAATCGTCTAAACTTTTCCAGAAGTTTTTTGATATGGCTATAGTATATACCTCCACAGGTAAAATCTTACACATCTAAAGCCCGCCACATATAATGATGGCGGATTTTATGTTAGTATCCTTATATATGCCAAAAAATAACCAAAATAAAACAATATTTGTGGGGGTTAGTGGCGGAGTAGACAGCTCTGTTTCTTTAGCGATCCTTCGCGAGCAAGGATATAATGTTGTTGGGGTATTTATACGCACATGGACACCTGACTTTATCGAATGTACATGGCGTGATGAACGGCGTGATGCTATGCGTGTATGTGCGTACCTCGATGTACCATTTCTTGAATGTGATGCCGAAGAGGCTTACAAGAAAGGCGTGGCAGATTATATGATAGATGAATACAAAAAAGGCAATGTTCCAAACCCAGATGTAATGTGTAATCGCGAAGTGAAATTTGGTGTCTTTTGGCAATTTGCAAAAGAGCACGGCGCAGATTTCATTGCCACAGGTCATTATGCCCGAAATGATAACGGATTGAAAAAAGGTGTTGACCCGAGTAAAGATCAATCATATTTCCTCTGGACTCTAAAAAATGAAGATCTCACACACACCCTTTTTCCCATTGGACACTTACCAAAGACCGAAGTTCGTAAACTTGCAGAGAAATATAAATTACCAACCGCTACAAAGAAAGATAGCCAAGGCGTGTGCTTCCTAGGTCCACTTGATATGAAAGATTTCCTGAAACATTACATCGATAGTAAGTCAGGAGATGTTGTAAATACAGAGGGGAAAATAATTGGTAATCACGATGGCGCAATATTTTTTACACTCGGTGAAAGACACGGATTTAATATTACTGATAAGGGTGTAACAGACGAGCCGTACTATATTGTAGCAAAAGATTTAGATAGAAATGTTTTAATAGTTTCGCATAATAAAAATGAATTTCAAAAAAATAATAATGAAATAGAATTGGGAAAAGTTGTAGTAAGAGGGAATTTAGATACAGAAAAAGAATATCAGGCTCAAATTCGATATCATGGAGAATTGTTACCAATCAAAATCATGTCTCAAGAAAAAGATAAAATAACAATAAAATTTAAAAAATCCGACCCTACTGCCTCATCGGGGCAATCAGTAGTAATCTATGATGGGGATATATGCCTTGCAGGCGGAGTGATTTTATAGTCTAATAGAAATATGGAGAATAAACAGAAAAATTGTCAAAATTGCAAACAAGATTTTATCATAGAGTCAGAAGATTTTATTTTTTATGAAAAAATCAAAGTTCCCCCACCGACATTTTGCCCAGATTGTCGCACCGCACGAAGACTTTCATGGAGGAATGAAATGTCACTCTATAAAAGAAAATGTAGTGTTCAATCACACGAAGAAACATTAATTTCAATGTATAGCCCAGATATAAATGTTAATGCTGTTGATTTAAAATACTGGTGGAGTGATGGTTGGGATCCAATGGATTTTGGTATGCCTTACGATTTTTCAAGACCCTTTTTTGATCAATGGAAAGAATTGTATACACGCGTCCCTTTGCAGTGCTTATCAAATTCCAAAGCAACAAATAGTGATTATTGTAATATCGCAGAGGAAAGCAGAGATAGCTATCTTTGCTCTGCCTCATGGAAAATTGAAAGGACCTTTTACTCTAATAGGGTAATGGAAATCAAGGATTCATCTGATCTGTATGTTGTAGACAAATCTGAGCTATGTTATGAGGATGTTATTTGTTCAGATTCATATCAACTTTTATATTCTTTAAAATCAAAAAATTGTGTTGATTCACATTTTTTGTATGATTGTATTGGGTGTACAGATTGTTTTGGTTGCACAAATTTACGTAATCAATCATATTGCATGTGGAATGTTCAACTTTCAAAAGAAGAATATAAGCAGAGAATTTCTGAGATAGATTTATCAAGTTACAAAATAATACAAGAGTTAAAACAGAAGTTTGAAGAGCTTTATTTATCATCAATTCACCGTTTCGCAAACCAAATTAAAATTGTTGACTCAACAGGAGATAATATAGAGGGTCTCAAGAATTCAAAAAAATGTTTTGACACAAGTGGTAAGATTGAAGATTCAAAATTTATTCATTGGGCTAAAGTGAGCGCAAAAGATGTGTATGACTCTGGGCCAGGTGTTGGTATGGGTGATCTAATGTACGAGGTTTTTGATACAGGAATAGGTAATTTTAGAAATCTTTTTACCAACGTTGTGTATAGTTCAAGCGACATGGAGTATGCTTTCAATTGTTATAACTGTACAAATATATTTGGCTGTATTGGATTACGAAGTAAAAATTATTGTATATTAAATCAACAATATTCAAAGGAAGAATATGAATTATTAGTTCCACAAATCAGGCAACATATGATAGATATGCCGTATATAGATTCGCTCGACAGAAAATATTCTTACGGGGAGTTTTTCCCAAGTGATCTTTCACCATTTGCATATAATGAGACTGTTGCACAAGATTATTTTCCATTAACAAAGGAAATTGCTATTAGTCGTGGTTATAAATGGAGGGAAAGACATTCAAATGAATATAAGATTACGATCGACGCTAAGGATTTGCCTGATAGGCTCGAAGACACTCCTGAAACAATTACAAACGAAATAATTGGTTGTATTCATAATGGTAATTGTAACGACCGTTGTTCTAAGGCGTATAAAATAACTCAAGATGAATTTAATTTATACAAACGCTTACACATACCACTACCAAGACTTTGCTTTGGTTGTAGGCATGATGAAAGGCTACGAAAGCGTAACCCAATGAAATTATGGCATAGAACTTGTATGTGCCATAAAGAGAATCATCAACATTTAGGTGTTTGTACAAACGAATTCGAAACTTCTTATGCACCAGAACGACCGGAAATTATTTACTGTGAAAAATGTTATCAACAGGAAGTAATGTAATTTTATGCTTATTTGATATAATGAATATATGACAAACTTTTTTGATGCGCAAACAATGGATATTATTATCCGTTTAGGGGTTGCTTTGATCTTGGGTATGATTATAGGTACAGAGCGAATGTGGGCTGGGAAAATAGCTGGTATGCGTACATATGCGCTTGTTGCAATGGGAAGTGCCTTGTTTATCATAATTTCAATTATCGTTACCAGTAGTTTTGGGGATAAAGTAACTTTTGATCCAATGCGAGTAGCTGCTCAGATTATTTCTGCAGCAGGATTTATTTGTGCGGGGTTAGTATTTGTCCGTAAGGATGGTGTGACAGGTCTGACTTCTTCTGCTGGGTTATGGGTGGCTGTGGGTATTGGTATGGCTTGTGGTTTCGGCTTCTTTAAAATGGCTTTTATCACAACAATCTTCACACTGTTTGTTTTTATTGTTTTATGGTTCATAGAAGATAAAATAAAAAACAGCAAACATTTTAAAAACAACCAAAATAATATAGATAATTAAAATATAAAAATCCCTGAACGTAAAAATTCTGGGATTTTTATTTTTCACTAATTTTTGCTATATTGTACATATGAATTCTACCGAAATTCGCCAGAGATTCTTAAAGTTTTTTGAAGCTAGGGGGCACAAAATTTTGCCTTCAGCGTCTTTGGTCCCCGAAAATGATCCTTCGGTTTTGTTTAATACTGCCGGCATGCAACCACTGGTGCCGTATTTAATGGGTCAAAAGCACCCATTAGGAACTCGCTTAGTTAATATTCAAAAATGTGTACGAACACAGGATATAGATGAGGTAGGTGATAATACTCACGATACATTTTTTGAAATGATGGGTAATTGGTCATTGGGTGATTATTTTAAAGAAGAAGCAATTGGGTGGTCATATGAATTTTTAACTAATAAAGAAGAAGGGCTCGGTCTTGATCCTAATCGATTGTATATAACAGTTTTTGAAGGTGACGAAAATGCACCGAAAGATACAGAAGCATTTGAGATCTGGGAAAAGTACATTCCTGAAAATCGAATTTATTTTATGAGTGCAAAATCTAATTGGTGGAGCGTCGGAGATAATGGTCCTTGTGGTCCAGATACAGAGATGTTTTATGATGTAACACTTGAAGGTCTAGGGGATTTAACCAAAGAAGAATATATGCAAGCTGATGAGGAACAGAAAGTTGTGGAAATCTGGAATGATGTTTTTATGCAGTATGAAAAGAAAGATGGAAAAGTCATTGGTAAACTTTCTCAGACAAATGTTGATACGGGGTCAGGTCTTGAGCGAATAGTGATGGCCGTTCAAAAGAAAGATAATATTTTTGATACAGATTTGTTTGAAAAAATAATATCTAAAATAAATGAGTTGGCAAATAATGAAAATACTCGCGCAAAAAGAATTGTTGCCGATCATATTCGTACGAGTGTATTAATGATAGCGGATGGTGTTATTCCTGGAAACTCTGGGCGTGGATATATTCTCCGTCGTTTACTTCGTCGAGCAATACGTTTTTCAGATGTACTTGAACTTAAGCATGGTGGGACAGAAAGTTGTCTTCGTTATATTGCGCAGGAAGTTGTAAATAAATATGAAAATGTTTACGAAAATGTTAAGTTGTCAGAATCAAAAATTATATCAGAAATTGGAAAAGAGGAAGAACGTTTTAGGTTAACTCTTAAAAATGGCTTGAAAGAATTCGAAAAAGGAATCGATCCATTTGTGCTGGCAACTACGTACGGTTTTCCGATCGAATTGACACTTGAGCTCGCGCAAGAAAAGGGGATTGTTGTTGATATTGAAGATTTTAATAAAAAAATGGCCGAGCACCAAAAATTGTCCCAAACTGCTTCGGCTGGGATGTTCAAGGGTGGCTTGGCAAATCACAACGAACAAACTATCAAATTGCACACCGCACACCATTTACTATTGGCGGCGTTGCAACAAGTATTGGGTAAAAGTGTAAAGCAGCGGGGTAGTAATATTACTGAAGAGCGTTTGCGCATAGACTTCATGTTTGAGCGTAAAATGACAGATGAAGAAAAAAAGCAGGTTGAAGATATTGTGAATGAAAAAATTGCTCAAGGTTTAAATGTAATTAGAAGAGAAATGCCTCTTGTAGAAGCCGAGAAGTTAGGGGCCGAGATGGAATTTGGCGCCAAATACCCAGAAATGGTTAGTGTGTACACAATTGAAGATACAAATGGTAATCAATTCTCCAAAGAATTTTGTGGAGGTCCGCATGTGTCTAATACAAAAGAACTTGGGAATTTCAAAATTCAAAAAGAAGAATCAGTAGCACAAGGCATTCGACGCATAAAAGCTACTTTAGAATAGCAATCTATAGTATAATAAGAATGTATGGGATTTTTTTCTTCAGGGAAAAATAATAATTTAGTTGCACTATTTGGAATTAGTAGTGGTAGTGTTGGTGGTGCATTAGTAGAATATTCTAAAAATACAAAAGGTGAATTACAGCCAAAAATTATTGCTCAAGCTCGTACCGAGATGGCTTTCCAAGAAGAACTCGACTTCGAACGGTTTTTTATTGAAATGCAAAAAGCATTAAAAAAGACCGCTGAGAAAATTTATTCCGAAAAGAAAGGTGCACCCAAACATATAGTATGTACACTCGGGTCACCTTGGTATTTTTCTGAAACACGAATCATTCATTACGAAAAGCCTAAAGATTTTCTGGTTACCCGTAAATTGATGGAAGATTTATTGAGTTCTGAGCGTAAGGTTGTAGAGCAATCTTACAAGACAAAATATGAGAAAATAAGCGGAGAAGCTATTCTCCTGGAGAATAAAATTTTGCATACATCTATGAATGGGTATTCTATTGATAATCCTATCGGTAAACAAGCTAAAAGTCTGGATATGCATCTTTTCATAAGTCTCAGTCCTAAGGTCTGTATATCAGGAATCGAGGAATCTCTTCAGAAATTTTTTCATCATACACCGATTTCTTATACTTCTTTTATGACATCATTCTTTATTACTGCGCGTGACAGATATGCTACAACCCTATCTTGTTTGCTTATAGATATGAATGCGGAAATTTCTGATATTGGTCTCGTTAGCGATGGAATTCTGAGTGCCAATATCTCTTTTCCCCTTGGGCGAAATTATATCCTCCGAACTTTCAAGGAGAAGTTAAAAATGACCGAAGAACAGATTTCTTCGGCCTTGAGTATGATTTCTTCAAACACAATGAGTGATACTGAGAAGAATAGACTTGCCCCAGTTTTGAATAAAATTAAAGAGGATTGGTGTAAAATGTTTCGTGAAGCTTTAGCTAAATTACCGAAAACTTTGTATATTCCAGATACAGCACTTCTAGTTTCTGAGAATGATATATCCAGTTGGTTTACCTCTATGTTGCGCGAAGAGGATTATGTTGTAGAATCAATCAATACAAACAAGAAAAAGTTTAATGTGATTCCAATCCAGGGTTCTGATCTACTTGATATGTGTCAAATTAAAAATGGGGCTTGCGATCAATTTTTAATGGTCGACGCCATAGCTTTAAATAGAATACTTGAAAAATAATATGCCAAAGAAATTAATGCAAGACATAATAGTAAAGAAGCACACTGCACAAAATTTGCCTACTTTATCTGTGCCTCGCGATGAATCAGAAAAAACTTCAAAATACTTCTCAATCCAAAAGGAAAAGCCAATTGTTGAAAATAACGTAGAGTTTGAGAGCCGGCCAATTATTGAAAAGTCAGATTTCCAGAGGCCTAGATCTTCTTATTTAAAATTCTTTCTGTATATCTTAGCTATTGCAATTTTTATTGGGGGACTTTACTTTTTATCTTTATACTTTGCTCAAGTGAAAGTATATGTCAAAGCTAAATAGCAAAATTTTGTTCTCACGGATGAGTCGTTCTCAGCAACACGTTCCAAAAATGCTGGGATTAATTTTGAAATAATGATAGTAGAAGGCGAAGAAAAGAAGGACCTAATCTTTACCGAACAAAAGGAACTTGCGTCAAAAGCGAAAGGTGTAGTCGTTTTGTATAATGAATTTAGTAATAAGCCACAGAAATTGCTTATAAATACTAAGCTTGTAGATTCCGATAAGCGTATATATTTGACAGATAAAGTAGTTTCTATCCCAGGGTATACAACTAAGGGTACAAAAATAATTCCTGGTAGTGTTGAAGTTGAAGTTACTGCAAGTTCTATTGGGAGTGCTTATAATGGAGATCCAAGAGATTTCTCTATTTTAGCCTTCCTCAAAACACCGAAAGAGAAGAAGATCTATGCCAGATCCAAAGGCCCTCTTTCCGGAGGTGGAAGTGGAAATGTTTTTGTTCCATCTGCTGAACAAAAGGGTATTATTAGTTCAAGTGTTTCAAATGATTTACGTTCAAAACTTGAGAAAAAGTTAATTGCACAGATACCCCCTGAATACATTGCCTACCCTGGTAGTATGCAATTTCATCTTAGTTTAAATACAGATGATATACAATCCCCAACCCAAGAAGCAAGTGTGGTGGGCAAGGGCTCAATGGTCACAGTCCTATTAAAAGAGAAAGATTTAGAGCGTGCAATTATAAAATCCGTATATCCTGCGGTCACTTCAACTGAAATTTCACAAATTACAGTTCCTCAAATCAAAGATCTAACGCTTAAACTTGATGCAAATATTTTAAAACTCGATAAAAATACAAGCAGTTTATCTTTTACTCTTAAAGGTGATGGTCATCTGCTTTGGCATCCAAATCTCGAAGTCTTGCAAAAGCAAATTGTAGGGATTTCAAAAAGTAATCTTGATGCTGTGTTTGCTCAAAATGTGGGGATTGCTAGCGCGCGTACAGTTTTCCGACCCCCTTGGAAAAAAACCACCCCCACTGAGATTTCAAAGATTAAAATTTTTCAAGAATAATAATTGACATATTTTATAAATTCAATTATTATATAAGCACATTCATGAATCAAAACACAAACGATAATACAGTTCTTGGAGTTGTTACAGAAGCTTTACCTAATACATTGTTTAGAGTAGATATTGGGGAAGAAAAAATAATCATTGCATATTTGGCTGGTAAAATGCGTATGCATCGGATTAAAGTTCTGATTGGCGACAGGGTAGAAGTCTTACTTGATCCGTATGGAGGGAAGGGTAGGATCACAAAGAGGTTATAAGCTTGCAATTTTTTCGTAGATAGTGTACTATATTGGGACACATACGAAATTGTTAAATAGGGTTAAAAACCCTTTATTTTGTTAGTTATTTTGTAAAATATGAAAATCAAATCAGCTGTAAAGAAAATTTGTGCAAAATGTAAAATGGTTAAAAGAGCCAGACATCTTCGTGTTATTTGCGATAATCCTAAACACAAACAAAAACAATAATTTATGAGAATCTTCGGTATAACTATTCCAAATGAAAAACGTCTTGATATCGCCCTTACTGTTATTTACGGTATTGGTGTTTCTAGAGCGCAAACAATTTTGAAAGACTCAAATGTGGATTATACTCGTAAAGGTGAGACATTAACTCCTGACGAAGAAAATTCAATTCGTAAAGCAATTGAAAGTCTTACTGTTGAAGGAACACTAAAGCGTGAAATTTCGGCTAATATAAAAAGACTAAAAGATATCAAGGCATACAGAGGAGTACGACATATGCGTAAAATGCCAGTAAAAGGTCAACGCACAAAGACAAATTCCAGAACCGTTCGAGGAAATGTTCGAAAGACAATGGCAAGTGGTCGCCGAAAGGAGAGTAAGACATAGTAATAATTAATTTTTATATAATGGCAAAAACTACTAAAACTGAAGAAGTAAAGAAGGATGACGTGGCAGCAGTCGTCGAAGCACCAAAGGTAAAAACCCCAAAGAAAAAGGTGGTAGCTGGTACTTTGTATGTTCAAGCAACTTTCAATAATACTCTAGTAACAGTTACAGATAAAGATGGCAATAAACTTTTTGCAACATCTTCAGGAGCACTAGGCTTTAAGGGCGCTAAGAAAGGTACACCATTTGCGGCCTCAAAGGCTGGTAATGTTATGGGAGAAAAAGCTAAAGCTTTAGGGATAAAGGAAGTTGATGTTGTTGTTAAAGGTGTAGGAAGTGGCCGAGAGCCAACAATCCGTGCATTTATGGCTTATGATATCGAAATTACAAGTATAAAGGATATGACCCCAGTTCCTCATAATGGTCCAAAGCCTAAGAAACCACGAAGAGTATAAAATATATGAAACAAGCCCAAAAATATAAAATTTGTAGAAGATTAGGTCCTGGAGTGTTTGAAAAATGTCAAACACCAAAATTCGTAGCGTCTACTGCTCGCCATGATAAGGCTAAAAAAGACAAGCGTCCAAAAATGCTTTCAGGATATGCTTTGCAATTTATCGAAAAACAAAAAGTTCGTTTTACTTATGGGTTGAGCGAAAAGCAATTTTCAAATTATATCAACGAAGCTGTAAGTAAAAAGGGTGTGATAGCTACAGATTATTTGTACGAACTTTTAGAAACACGATTAGATAATGTTGTTTATCGACTTGGTTTTGCACACACACGCCGACTTGCTCGTCAAATGGTATCTCATGGTCATTTCGTTATTAATGGCAAAAAGACGACAGTTGCTTCATATCGGATTTCAATTGGTGATAAGGTTTCTGTTCGTGAAGGAAGTAAGAAAAGCGTTTTGTTTGCTAACATGGCAAAGAAAATGGAAGAGTATACGTGTCCAAATTGGCTTACCTTTAATCTCGATACTTTAACAGGTGTCGCGCAAGGAAAGCCGAAGAATACAGATAGCTACTTGGATCTCAACACAGTGCTTGAGTTCTATAGTAGATAATGTAGAGCGTATGGTTATTTTAATAAATAATAAATAATATGCGGGTTTATCTCGCGAAATCATATGTCTGATTTAAATATAATATTACCATCAAAATTAAATGTAGTCGTCGAAGAAGAGACAAAGGGCATCTATGAAATAGATGGTCTTTACCCTGGTTATGGTCATACACTGGGTAATTCTTTGCGTCGCATCCTCCTCTCATCTTTACCTGGCGCTGCAATCACTTCTATTAAAATTACTGGTGTTGATCATGAATTCTCTGTCATTGACGGTGTGAAGGAAGATGTAATTACAATATTACTTCGATTGAAACAAATTCGATTCCGTCTTTCTACCGATGAGCCTCAAACAGTAACATTGTCTGTTAAAGGTCCAAAGGTTGTTACAGCTTCTGATATTCAAGCTGGAGGTCAAGTAGAAGTTTTGAACAAAGATTTATACATAACTGAAATTACAGGCAAGAATACTTTTGAAGTTGAAATGACTGTTACAAAAGGATTAGGTTTTGTATCCAAAGATATGCACCAGAAAACAAAGACAGAAATTGGGGCTATTGCTCTAGATGCTATCTTTACACCGATTCGCCGTGTTGCTTATGAAGTTGAAAATATGCGTGTTGGTGACAAAACAAACCATAATCGTCTTCGTGTTAGTATTGAGACAGATGGTACAATCTCAGCCCGTGTTGCCTTAGAAACTTCTATAAATATAATGATTGATCAACTGCAAGCTATTGTTGGCTTTACTCAAAAGAAAGCAGTTTTGGAAAAAATGGATATGGAAGATAAGAGTGAAAAAAGTGAAAAATCTGAAACATCAAGTGCGAGTGCTGGTGGTGAATTTACAGATATCTTAAAAACTCGTATTGATACACTTGATCTTTCTACAAGAACTCTGAATTCTTTAATGGCTGCAAACATTCGAACTATCGGAGGAGTAGCTCGTAAGAAGCGTGAGGATTTGCTTGAGATTGAAGGAATTGGTGAAAAAGGTATCCAAGAAATCAAGAAAGTTTTAGGTAATTACAATATCACACTAAAAGAATAATTATTAACTATCCACTAGAATCAAGATACTAGAAACTAATATATGAGACACCACGATAACAAAAGAAAATTAGGACGAACAATGAATCAGAGACGCGCTCTCATGGTAGGTTTGATGCTTGCGATTATTTCTCACGAGAAAATCCAAACAACAGAAGCAAAAGCAAAAGAACTAAGGCCAATGATCGAGAAATTGGTTACAACAGCAAACACAGCTACACTTGCATCAAGACGTTTGATTATCTCTCGTCTAATGAATCGTACAGCCGAAGCGGATAAATTGATCACTACAATTGCCCCAAGATATAAAGATCGTACCGGTGGATATACACGTATTAGTAAGATGCCTCGACGCGCAGGTGATGCGAGTAAAATGGCTATAATCGAATTTGTATAATTATATGAAAACAACAATCACAATTGATGCAGAAGGAAAATCTTTAGGAAGAGTAGCTTCGGCTTGCGCAAAAGAATTAATGGGAAAGAATCGTGCTGACTATACTCCAAATATTGCTCCACAAGTTATTGTTACAATAATAAATGCTAGCAAGACAAAGATGACAGAGAAGAGAATGCTCAACACCCTTCATGAGCGCTATTCAGGATATCCAGGCGGTCTTAAGGTTGCAACAAATGCAAAAATTATTGCACAAGAAGGCAAAGGGGTAGCGGAATTGTACAAACTTGCAGTTTATAATATGCTCCCATCAAATAAACTTCGTGCAATAATGATGAAGAATTTAATAATAAAAGATTAATATATGACAGACAAAAAAGTATCAACAAAAGAATATATCCGTACGCTTGGTCGCAGAAAGACTGCAACAGCGGTGGTAAAGCTCAAGAAAGCAAGTAAGAATTCTTATACAATAAATTGTAAAGATTTGCCTGAGTATTTCAAAACTGCAGAATTACGAAAGATAGTTACTAGTGCTTTCGAAACAGTTACTCCAAGTGAGAAGTTCGAAGTTATTGTTACAACAAAAGGTGGAGGTAGTCATGCTCAAGCTGAATCTGTACGGCATGGAATTTCCCGAGGACTTGTAGTATTTGATGAAGAGCTTCGTATCCCACTCAAGAAAGCTAAAATGCTCAAGCGTGACCCTCGACAAGTTGAACGTAAAAAGTTCGGTTTGAAAAAAGCTCGTAAATCTCCACAGTGGTCAAAACGTTAATCTTCCAAAAATGTCCCTCACGGGGCATTTTTTGCAGGTTGAGAATATCTAAATTTTTGGTATAATACAATCTCTATGGATAATAACGAAGAAAATAAAATTGAAGATACAGAAGGAGGTGATGCTTTTGAAGATGTATCTTTTGTTGATTCTACTGAAGATGGAGATGAATTATCGACAAAGGATATTGTTAAAAAGCTCAGGGCTGATCTTAAAAAGGCTCGTACTGAAAAGGAAGAATACCTTACAGGCTGGCAGAGAGCAAAAGCCGACTATGTAAATCTACAAAAAGATTCAGAGGCTAAATACAAAGAATTACGAACTATGGTTACAGGGAACTTGGTGGAGGATTTGTTGCCTGTACTTGATAGTTTCAATATGGCTATGGGTAACAAGGAGGCATGGGAGAAAGTTGATGCAAATTGGCGCAATGGTGTGGAATACATTCATCAGCAATTTTTGCGCGTACTTGCAGACAACAATGTCACAGCAATCGACCAAATTGATGTAGCATTTGACCCAACGCTCCACGAAAGCATAGAGACAATCGCGACAGAAGAAGAAAATAAGGATCATAAAATAGCCACTGTTGTTCAAACAGGCTATAAAATTGGTGAGCGTATCATTCGCCCTGCGCGGGTCAAGGTGTGGGAGTTTAAGAAATAATCCCGCCTTAGGCGGATAAATATATGAAAAGATTTTTTATTACAGGTGTCTCAGGGGTTGGAAAATCAACCATTTCAAGAATGCTTAACGAAAAAGGCATTCCTTCTATTGATCTTGATAAGATTGAAGGTCTTTGTAATCGTAGAAACAAAATTACAGGGGAGAAAGCTCTATGGCAACCCGGAACAGAGAATGATTGGTATGAAGACCATGGTTGGATATGTGAGAAGGATAGATTAATTGAGTTAATGAATGAACATAAGGATACCGTTGTGGTGGTAGGCTATACATCTAACCAAGATGAGTTTATCGGTTTGTTTGATGAAGTTTTTATTTTACACTGCAAACCAGAAACATTTATTTCTAGATTAAACAGTAGAGAAGATAGTATTTTTGGCAAACATGAAGCGGAACAGAAAAGGCTTTTGAACTGGTATAAAACTTATGAAGAAATGTTGCTCAAACAAGGAGCTATTCCCATCAATACAGAAGATGAGCTCGATGTGATAGTAAATAAAATAATTGAGAAAATTAAAAGTTAAAAATCTATATAAATAAAATTATGAATTTCGATAAACCTTTTGAAAATAAAGCACCTTTAGAAAAAAAGAAAAATCTTAGTGAGATTTTGAAGTCAAAATTCAGAAGATGGATAAAGCTCGGTCTTGTATTGCCGCCTTTACTACTTGCTACTTGTAAGGAATATGTTGATGAAAAGGATACTAATACACAGAAAAATACCCCTAATACATCAAAAAATCAGATAGAGGTTTATCAAGAAGAACTGGAAGTTCCAGTAGAAATCCCAAAAGAACAAGTCGCCGAATTTTTACGAGAGATAAATGAAGTTGAGCAAAAGGCTATTGCATTGGGTAAAAAGATAGATGCAGACTCAACTAATGAATACAATTTTTCAACAAAATTTTATAATGAAAATTTAGAGTTTCGGCAGTGGGATAATGACACTTCAAATCCAAAATTAAAAAGTTTTTGGATTGAAGATGTAAAGAATAAAGAAAATATAGGTATCTCAAGATACAAAGACCGCATCGCTGTTGAATTTTTAGAAGGAGATAGTATGTGGAGTTACGATTTATTCCTTGAAGATAGCACTTTATATAAATTTGTATCTGAAAATAATAAAGCATATGAATTTATGCCTTTTAAACTAACAGATTCAAAAAAGCTGGAAGAGAAAATATCATCATTTAATAAAAACCTGAGTGCTCTCTCAAATCTTTCTGAGAAAGCCATTAAGGAATTAGATCAAAGAAACCCTGAGCCAACATTTATTCTTACTCAAGAGAAGATTGATAGCCTGGTGAAAAGTAATCAAGAGTATATGGCTCAACAATTATCTGTTGAGAAAAAGAAGAGACAAGATCAAAATAAAGGAAAGATGAATTCACATGACCATGAACTCCTAGCCTTTGGAGATGATTCATTATTTAATGGATTGTCTTATAATGATTTTTTGAATAAAGAAGGAGACTCGTTGTATTATATGGTTGATCCAAAGATATCTTTTGATCGTTTTCTTAAACTACGAAAACCGGCAAAAGAAAGAGAATTATCGAGCGAAGATCAACCGAATCTCTCCTTTAGCCCATATAAGTATGAAGATACTACAGATATTAATAAATACTTTGAATACAAGAAAAATCAATTTGCCCATACTCAAGAATACCATTTAGGAAGTACTGCTTACGCTCTTTTGCGCACTGGTCTTTATGATGAATGGATAAAAGCTGGAGGAAAGAAAGCAGAGGTTGCAGAAAAAATTATAAAAGATATTAACAACCCTGTTCACTATGCCCCACATCCCCTTGATACTACTAACACAAAAATGACAAGCGTTGGCTACCTTGATCAGGTTACTAATGGAGAAGAGACTCGTCTTAATGAATATGAATGGCTTACTGCAACATGGATAGAAATGGAAAAAAGAGGAATAAAGCCTAATTTCAATCGAGGTGGAAATGGTGAACCGCTCACGTTGAAAGAAATGGACACAGTAAATAGGGAGCGTTTCCAGTATACAGTAGATCATCCACCATTAATGTGGAATATTGTAGATCCTGATAAAGTAGTGAGTCCAGAAGAAGAAGCGTTGAAAGAGAAGAAGGCTGAACTCAATCAATCTGCTTGTGCTGGAAGTCATAATCTTCACGCCATGGTGATGTTTGATATACATACTGGGGATTCAGTTCAGCTTAAAAAAGATTTAAGTATTAGCATTTCAAAATTAAAAGAAATATTAAATGATGCAAGAAGTAATGAAATAGGCTCAGTGGGTGATGAAGCAGCGATGCACGACCTCTCTCATTGGTTGCTACCGCTTACTGAATTACCAAATGATTTTCAAGTTGACTCTACAACAAAGGAAATTTTTCAACGAGCAGTGAAGCGTCTTGTTCAAAAAGGAGAATATTTCCAAAATAAATATCAATCTTCTGTTACAGAACTTTCAACAATGGCTCATGTAAATGATATTCTCAGGCATTTACCGAAGTGGGTTTTAGAATAAAAAAGTACAAGTTAAAACATTCCAACATTCTTGAGAATGTCCGAATGTGAATTTAGAAGCCGAAAATTTTATATAATTCTTTTTCGGTGATTTCGTCTACTTTGTTTGTCACCATTATTACGAGCTCGGTCGAGAGATTGAGATCTTTTTTGATATTGTAGAACATGTGCTCGAATGGGTAGGGCGAGATCCAGGCGGAATTTTTGAGGCAGATGAATCCGGCCTTTTTTAATAAGTAGCGCAAGCTTTCGCGCTCTGCTTTGCGCTCTTCGGGCAAGTCGAGCATGATGATCCGCCAACTTCCATCCCAAGAAGTGTTGAGCAATGTCGTATCGCTATCGAGCTTGATGCTATGGGCCTTCTTTTTGCCTTCTTTTGTGAGTCTTGTGAAGCCACCTTGTGATGTTGGTAAGTGTTCAATCATACCCGCCTCCTCGAGCCCCTTGAGTGAACGAGTTACTGCGTATTTATTTTGAGCTAGATCTTGCCTTGTTCGTAGTTCAGGCAGGGAAATTGCCGGCTTTTCAGCTAGTATTTTCAATATTTTTTTGGAAAAATCTTGTTTTTTACCTCCTAGATTTGACATATTTTTATTATATATGATATATTACATTTTGCAAGTATTCAGTGACCACGAAATACTTGTCAAAAATAAAACATAGGTATATAATGGTTTTACTAATTATTAAAAATTATTAATTAAACAAATAAAAATATATGTCAAAAATAATAGGTATAGATTTGGGTACAACAAATAGTGCGGTTTGTATAATCGAAGGTGGACAACCAAAGATTATTGAGAATATTGAAGGTGGAAGAACTACTCCATCGATTGTTGCTATTGGTAAAAATGGTGACAGATTGGTAGGACTATTGGCAAAGCGCCAAGCAGTAACAAATCCACAGAATACAATCTATGGTATCAAGCGATTCATGGGTCACCGATTCGAGGATCCAGAAATTCAGAAGGCAATGAAGACTTCACCATTCAAAATCCAAGCTGGAAAAGATGGTGGAGTAGAGGTAATGATTGGCGACAAATGGATGCGCCCAGAGGAAGTATCTGCAATGATCCTAAGTAAGATCAAAGCCGATGTGGAAGCAAAATTGGGAGAGAAAATTACCGAGGCTATCATTACTGTGCCAGCATATTTCAACGACTCACAACGCAAAGCTACAAAAGATGCCGGTGCGATTGCAGGATTGGATGTAAAAAGAATTATCAACGAGCCTACAGCAGCTGCTCTTGCATACGGATTCAACACAAAGAAAGATGAGAAGGTAGTTGTCTACGACTTCGGAGGCGGTACATTTGATGTGTCTGTATTGGAAGTTTCCAACGATGTGATCGAAGTTAAATCTACAGATGGCGATAGCCACATGGGAGGCCGTGATATCGACCAGAAGATTATCACTTGGCTTGCTGAAGAATTCAAAAAGAAAACTGGTATTGATATTACAAAAGACCCACTCGCAATCCAACGTTTAAATGAAGCTGCAGAAAAAGCCAAGATTGAATTATCTACAACTCCAGAAACTGAAATCAATATTCCATTCATCACAAGTGGTGCAAATGGCCCAGAGCACTTGGTAGAAAAGATGTCTCGTGCAACTCTCGAATCTCTTGCCCAAGAATATATCGACCAGTCAATTGCAATTACAAAGCGCGCAATGGAGGCAAGCCCATTCAAGATGAATGAGATCAATGAAATCATTCTTGTTGGAGGCCAGACTCGTATGCCAGCAATCGTAAAAGCTGTGAAAGAATTATTTGGCAAAGAGCCAAACCTTTCTATCAACCCAGATGAAGTTGTAGCCCTCGGTGCTGCAGTCCAAGCTGGAGTCCTACAAGGCGATGTAAAGGATGTTTTGCTCTTAGATGTAATTCCACTCTCACTCGGAATTGAAACGCTTGGTGGAGTCTCTACCAAGCTTGTAGAGCGCAACACAACAATACCTAGCTCTAAATCACAAGTCTTCTCGACCGCAGCTGACAATCAGACAAGTGTGGAGATCCACATCACTCAAGGTGAGCGCCCAATGGCAAGCGACAACAAATCTCTTGGTAAATTTATCCTCGATGGTATTCCACCAGCACCACGCGGTATGCCACAAGTAGAAGTGACTTTCGATGTTGATGCCAACGGTATATTGAATGTGACTGCAATGGAGAAAACAAGTGGCAAGAAGCAGACAATCCGTATCGAAGCAGCATCAGGATTAACAGATGCAGATATCAAGAAGATGCAACAAGATGCTGAATTGCACGCCGAAGAAGACGCAAAGAAGAAGGAACTCGTAGATGAAAAAAATACTGCCGAAATGATCATCTTCTCTGCCGAGAAATCTCTTAAAGAATATGGCGACAAAGTTGATGCAAGCTTGAAGGCGGGTGTAGAAGAGAAAATTAAAGCCCTAAGGACTGCAAAAGATAGTTCTGATATAGCGGTAATCAAAAAAGCAGTAGAAGAACTCTCTGCAGAAATGTCTAAAATTGGTGAAGCAATGCAAAAAGCTGGTGTAAATGAAAACCAAAACCCAACTCCCGAAGCTCAAAGTGAGGAAATCAAGGATGCAGAAGTAAACGAGAAACCTAACCAAGGTGGAGAGCAAAAATAATTAAAATTGTGTTATAATTTACTAATATGAGTTCTGATAAAAATATAGAAAGGCAAGCAAAATTAAACTTGTTTTGGAAAAAGAATGCTACTTATAGAAACATCTTTCTTGCCCTATTCATTCTAATTTGTTTGATTTTTGGTAAATATGGGCCTGGTTTACTAACTACAAATCCTAGCTTAGGCAGACCTTTGCTCTATGCGCTTCTCCCTATTTGTCTCATAGCCTATTTTTATATAAATCGTTTATATAAAACAACGGTTGCTGAATTAACTCCATCAGAAATAGAAGCAGAGAAGATTCAATTAGTGGCTAGCGGGGCCACAAAGACAGAAAGAAGATTGTTTATATTTTTCTCAATTATATTAGGTATAATCGTTGTAGGAATTATTTTGTTTGTATTAATGATAAGCTTGAAATGGTTCCCTTTATAGAAAAAACATATGGCAAAAGATTACTACGAAACATTAGGCGTTAATAAAAGCGCTACAAAAGACGAAATCAAAAAGGCTTTTCATAAGCTTGCTCATAAATATCACCCGGATAAAAATAAAGGTGATGACAGCAAGTTCAAGGAGGTCAATCAGGCTTACCAGACACTTTCCGACGATTCCAAGCGCGCGCAATACGACCAATTTGGTTCTGAAGGGCCAGCAGGATTTGGTGGTGGCGCAGGTTACGGACAGCAAGGTGGCGGATTCGGAGGATTTGATTTCTCTGGCTTTCAAGGTCAGCAAGGATTCGATATGGGCGACTTGGGAGATATCTTTGGTGAATTCTTTGGCGGTGGAATGGGTGGCAGGCAACAGCAGGCACGTGGCCGAGATATTTCCACAGAGATAGATATCACTTTTGAGGAATCAATTTTCGGCGTGAAGAGGAATATTCTAATCACCAAGCAATCAAAATGCGACATTTGTAAAGGTGATGGTGCCAAGCCGGGAACAAAGATGAATACTTGCAAGACATGTAATGGCCAAGGCAAGATTCGCGAAATGAAAAGATCAATTCTAGGAACTTTCCAAAGTGTGAAGGAGTGCGACCACTGTCATGGCAAAGGCAAAATTCCAGAAGATAAATGTACAGAGTGTAAAGGCCACGGAGTTTATAGGAAACAAGAAGATATAAATATAGGAGTCCCAGCCGGTATCAACAATGGCGAGATGATCCGCATGACAGGCAAGGGCGAGGCAGTATCACATGGCTCAACAGGAGATTTGTATATCAAAATAAATGTAAAATCTCACTCAATTTTCAAGCGTGATGGTGCGAATCTAACAATGGATTTACCAATCAAACTTTCCGATGCATTGCTCGGAATGAAATACAATTTGAAAACTCTCGATGGAGATTTGGAAGTCAAAATTCCTGAAGGTGTGAATCATAATGAATTGCTCCGTGTAAGGGGCAAAGGTGTCCCACAAGGCTCTCACCGTGGTGACATAATCATCCGCATCCAAATCAAAATGCCAAATAAGCTATCAAAGAAAGCGAAAGAGGCGATAGAGAAACTAAAAGAAGAAGGTTTGTAATAAAAATCCCCGCCAAATCGGGGATTTTTACTTTGTGGGTTATCCACACATAAAAACATTGACGTCAAGTCGGGTAGATGCTATAAACAAAATATGAATACATTTCATGCACAAATCAACAACCGACGACGAGCGACCTACAATTTGAGGGCGCTTGAGAGTGTTTGTGTAAAAAAATAAAATCTCCTAAATTCTAAAAATACGAATTTTCAAAAGCGACCTCAAAAAATAGGTCGCTTTTGTTATAGGTAAAAGAACTCCCTATAAGTAGTTCTTTAAAAATTAAATAAAACGAAGTGCAAAAGAAAAAACTAATCATCGTAGGTTGTGGGCCAAAGGCTCTCAACATTCTCGCAAAAGCTGAAGCTTTAAAACATTTTGGATGGGAAGTCCCAGAAATTATTGTTTTAGAAAAAGGCTCAGTTGGTTCTAATTGGTCAGGTAGCAATGGCTATACTGATGGTAAAGGAATACTTGGTATTTCTCCTCTAAAAACTTTCAACTACCCATCGAATTCAATTTTTGGGGAAGATGTTGCAAAGTACATGGATAAATTTTCATTCAAAAATTCTTTTCCATTTGATAATGGTTATGAAAAATGGGTTGATGGTGGAATGAATTGGATTACGCATGAGCAATTTGCTCAGTATCTATGGTGGATAAGCTATCATTTTGAGAAAAATATCTACGAAAATTCTATTGTTACAAAAGTAACACATAAAGATAATATTTGGAATGTTGAGTACGAAACACATGGCAAGACTTACCGTCTTGTTTCAGATGGTCTTGTTTTTACAGGACCAGGAGAAGTAGACAATCCATTTAATATTAAACCGAATGGTGTTAATGTCTTTGATGCAAAAAATTGGTGGAATGAAAAAGAAAAATTCCATAATTTGCATGGAAGTGTTGCTTTGATCGGAGGTGGAATATCAGCGGGTTCGATATTTGAATCGATTTTGGCGGATAAACGAAGTTACTCTAGAATTGATTGGTACACACGAAGAGGTCTATTTACAAGAAGTGAGAACTTTGCAAATAATCAAAGATTCTCTCATCCTGAATTATGGCAACAAATACCTATTGAAACAAGAAAAAACTTTATTTCATCTACCGATAGAGGGTCGATTGATTCTACTACACACAAAGCTATGTCCGATTGTGGAGATTATTTACAAGAAATTATTTGTGATATATCTAGTGTTGAGGAGGCAGACGGCAAAATCAGGATACTTTTCAAAGACGGTTTAGGTCAGAAAGCAAGGCTATACGACAAGATTGTTTTGTGTACAGGTTTTAATAATACAGATTTTCTGAAATTAACTAACACTGATACTCAAAGTCATTTAAGTTATGGTCTAGAAAATTCTATAGAACCTGATCTTTCAGTAAAAGATTTTATCCCTAAATTACATTTACCAATGCTATCTGCAATCAATGTTGGAATCGGTTGTGCGACGCTCGGTAGTCCATCTACCATGTCAGATCGTCTACTATCATCTTGGGTTACAAAAGATCCAAAGTTGGAAGTAAACGATAAAGTACATGTCGTAAGCGGTAGCTCGAAAGGAGATTCACTGATTGCGGCTAGAAACCTACTCATTGACGAGGTGGTTGTTGCTGGCTATCCAACTAGCTTTTTGAACCAAAGAACAAAAAATTCTGTTCAAATCAGTATTGATCTACACATCGAACCATCTTATTTATTTGTAAAAGCAAATCATAGCTGTAATCCTAATTGCGGTGTTGAGTTGAATAAATTTGGCGGATATTCATTGCGTTCATTGCGTAGAATTGAAAGAGGCGAGGAGATAACCTGGGATTATGCTATGACTGAATGGGAATCTATTGCACTCGAGAATAAGAAATGCCAATGCGGAAGTTCAAACTGCCGTGGAGTGATAGGTGGGTATAAAAACTTACCTGACTCCATAAAGGACAAATACAGAGAATTAGAATGTATAGCACCTTACTTAAAATTGTACCTTTAAATTTAAAAAGCCCTGAGATCAAAAATCCAGGGTTTTTTACTTGCTCGGGTTATCCACATATTGCGAAATTCTGAGAAAAGTATATATTTATAAAAAATTTATAATATCATGAGTGAACTAAACGTAAAACAGGAAACATTAGCAGCCACTTTGGCTGTAAGTAATCAAACATTGAAGAGTGTGATTCATGTACGAAAGCTTATCATCGCAGAAATTTTTAAAGAGATAGAGTCCAGAGCACCTGGTTGGCTGATACCTACCTTGAATTTAATAGACGATAAATGTGTTCACGGAAATTTTGATATTTCTGAAGAAAATTTTATTGTTAAAAATTTGATTGACAAGGTATCTTTATTTCCAGAAAAAGAATCTAAAAGGGTAAATCTTGGTGAGCTTAGCAACACACCTGTCGGAAAAGCTTATGAACTTAGAAAAAACTATTGGCACCCTGCAAATAGAGATAAAGTTCAATGTATTATTGATGAACTTTTTTTAGAATTTAAAATATCTATAAAAATTGAACCTCTTGATGAGGGGTATCTTTTTTTTAGTTTATCTAAAATTTATTAGGTTCAAAACCCAACTATGTCAAAAGGCCCTACATTTAAATTGTAGGGCCTTTTTTCTATATCTATCTTTACATATCCCCACATTATGCTATTATATACAAATTAGTATTTTTTATAGAGCCGTGCAGATAGCACTCTCTCTATTTTTTAAGAAATGAACAAAAACATATCCGCTTCCCGGAAATTGTGGAAGCTCGGAGCCAAGGAATGGAATACTCAATATTTTGATTTCAACAAAGATGGAGATCTAATCATTAAAGAAGGCCACAATGTATACAATGTACGTTATTTAGCCGAGAAATTTGGCACATCGTTACGAATTCTAATGCCATTTATCATCGAAGAGCGCTTGGAGGATTTCCTTGACCTAAATGCAGTGCTTTGCAAGAAAATTGGTTACCAAGGAAAATTCTTTTACCATTATCCAATGAAAGTGAACCAAAACAAAGAAGTTGTGATGGCGCTCGTCGGTGAAGGTGCGCATCTAGAGACTACTTCATATAATGATTTATTTCTAATTAAAAAGATGCTTGAGCAAGAGTCGTTCAACCCCGCACTCCGTATTATGTGCAATGGGCCAAAGACTGATAAATACATGAATCTCATTGATGACCTCCAGCATAAAGGAGTCAAGATATTTCCATTAATTGAAGGACCAAACGAGCTTAAATTCCTCCAACATTCAAAATATGATGTTGGCATTAGACTCGCAATGAATTTAAAAGTAAATTCTCGCTGGAACAAACCGATCAATCGATTCGGTTTTGAAGCAAGAGAAATTCTTTCAATGGGTAGCTTCAAAAATCTTAAAATTCTCCACTATCATATTGGAGGACAGATTGAAACATTATCGGATATATTGGTGCCAATCAAGTATGCTCTAGATGTATATTTTAAATTGAAACAAAAGAATCCATCACTTGATACGCTAGATATTGGAGGTGGAATGCCATTACCTTTTACTCGCAAGAAAAGCTATGCAGTTGATAAATTAATGGAGAAAATATTTACCTTGTTAAAAAAAGAAGCAGATAAGCATGGTGTCCCACATCCAAACCTAATCTGTGAATGGGGAAGCTTCATTGTGGCTCCGTCTCAGCTTACAATATTTAAAATTATTGATACGAAACTTGTGTCGAACAAAAAAACTGACGCTAAAAAATGGTATGTTATTGATGGTAGCTTTATGAATGATCTCAAAGATACTTGGGCTATTGGGCAAAAATGGGCTTTGGCGCCAGTTTCTGTAAAGCAAGATACCGACATGACAGATGTATGGTTTGCAGGATCAAGTTGTGATTCAGATGATGTATATAATGGAGTTGATGGTTCTGTTTCATTTCCTGAATACAATTCAAGCCATGCAGAAAGCGATCCACTGTACGTCGCATTCTTTGATACGGGTGCATACCAAGACCCTCTGTCATCACACCATTGTTTGCTTTCTGCTCCTGCAAAAATTACTCTTCAAAATGGACACATTGTTCTTGCTCGCAAGCGTGAAAGCCCAGAGGAAGTTGGTAAAAATTTTGGATGGTAATTTAATAAATATTAGAATAAATATATGCAAAATAATAATCTTTCAACTTTAGAATTCGTCTTAAAAAATTACAAGAATTTCAACGCTCGTGCTACTCGCGATGCACTGATAGCTTATTGGCGCCATGTCGAGAAAGGTGGCAAAATGTTCTGGGCAGTGGCTGGGGCAATGTCATCTGCACAGCTCGGCATTACAATTGCACCTGCAATCCGTGCAGGGCTAATACATGGTATGTCTGTTACAGGTGCGAACCTCGAGGAGTCACTATTCCGCCTAGTAGCTCACAACCATTACAAGGATTTCCCAGATTACCGATATTTTACAAAAGAAGATGATACAAAAATCTTGGAGGATCGTATGCGCCGTGTTACAGACACAAGTATTCCCGAAGATGAAGCCTTTCGCGCTGTGGAGAAGCATATTGTCCCAATGTGGGAGGAGGCTACAAAGAATGGCACACGGAAATTTTGGCATGAATATTTCTATGATCTTATTCAGATGATTGATAAGGAAAAGCACCAAGGTAATGCAGATGAGTGCTGGCTACTTGCAGCTGCGCAGAATAATATCCCAATAGTTGTACCTGGGTATGAGGATTCCACATTCGGAAACATTTTTGCATCTCATGTGAAGCATGGAGATGCAAGCGCATCAATTGCAAAAAGTGGTATTGAATATATGGGAGAATTCTATGATCAGTATCAAAAATTGTCGGAAGGTGAGGGGATTGGATTCTTCCAAATTGGTGGAGGAATTGCCGGAGATTTCCCAATCTGTGTTGTGCCATCTCTGAAATATGATATGGAATTACCGGCCAAACCTTGGGCATACTTCTGCCAGATCTCTGACTCTACAACATCTTATGGTTCATACTCTGGTGCAACTCCAAACGAGAAGATTACATGGGATAAGCTCACTCAAGACACCCCAATGTTCGTAGTCGAGTCCGATGCAACAATAGTTGCACCTCTAATGCTCCAAGCCTTGCTAGAAATGAAAGCAAACCCAAAAGAAGCTAATGATTTAATTGCAAAATACACCTTATAATTTATGGATTCTTTTATTAAAGAAATTGCAATAAAAGGAGGAGAAATTGTAGGTAAAAAGTTCGGAAAAATTGGAGTCAAATATACAAAGAAAGATGCAAAGGATGTTGTAACAGAAGCAGATATTCTCGCTAATAAATTTATAACGAATGCTATAAAGAAAAAGTATCCAAGTCATTCTATTATCTCAGAAGAAGCTGATAAGGAAATAAAAAATTCTGATTATTGTTGGATTATTGATCCAGTTGACGGGACATTAAATTTTACAACTAATGTTCCACTTTTTGGGACAATGATTGGACTTGCATATAAAGGTGAGATGATTCTTTCTGCAATATATTTTCCTTGTTCAAAAGAATTACTTTTTGCCAAACGAGGCAAAGGGGTATATTTGAATGGTAAAAGAGCGTATTGCTCAAAACAAAAAAAATGGGAAGAATCTTATGGGGTTATTTCTGTATTATTAAGACGCAGTGCGCCAATTATTTTTAACTTATCAAAAAGAAACATTCAAAAAATGTGGGTAGGAGCTTTTGGTTCCTCTGCTGTTGATGCTTTGTATGTGGCAACAGGTCGCAGAGACTGGCAATTTATTCAGCAGACTGAAATATGGGATAGGGTAATACCAGCCTTTATTATGGAAGAATCTGGATGCAAAGTTACCACTCCAGAAGGGAAGAAGTGGACTTTAGAGGACGAGGACATTGTTGTAGCAAATAAATATTTACATAAAACTTTACTTAAAGTTATAAAGACCAAGCAAAACAATTAATTTTTATATTAAAACTATATATTGACAAATTGTCAATAATATGATAGACTAGTCCCATAAAGTTCATATGGGACTTTTTTATTTTTAAGCTTATTTTATAAGCATATATTTATGAAAAAAATCAATAAATCACTAGCTCTATTGCTGATTATAACTATATTTTCACCAAGTTTAGTTGTTTTTGCTGATGATACACTAACAGCAGAAATCATACCCGAAATCTCAATAGAAACTACAGCAGAAGTAAATCTCGAACCACAGACTCAAACAGAAATAACTCTAGAAGCTATACCAGTAACTGAACTTTCAATCTCATCTGAATCCACAATTCCTACAAACGAAACTCAAATTTCAGCAACAACTATCGTTCCAAATACTGCAAGTGCATTTACTTTCCAAACAGACAAAGCGTCTTACATTTTAGGAGAGACTGTAACAGTAAAAGTTAAATTAAATGCATCTGGTGCAAGTGTTAATTCGATTATATCTCAAATTGGTTTTTCTGGTGACAAATTAGAAATAGAATCTATCATAACTGGAGATGTTGTAACACTTTGGACACAAAACCCTGCATATTCAAAAAATACCATTGATCTATCTGGTGTAATTACAAATAGTTATAGCGGAACAGATGGACTGATACTGACAGTTACTTTTAAATCCATTTCATCGGGAAATGCAGAAATTAAATTTAATACACTTTTTGTTCAGGGCTCAGATTTGCAAAATTTGAATATGACCGATCCTTTTAATAGTCATTATTTTACAATAGAGGATGATTTTTTGGTTAATATTACAGGGTTTTCAGATGATACAGGAATATCAGATAGTGACAATACCACAATGGATAACACACCAACATTTACTGGTACTGCAATTCCAGATTCAACAGTCAATATACAAATCATAAATAGTTGTGGCTCATTATTAATAAACATGGGTTGTGCAGCTGTCGTTATTGGTTCGGGGACATCAGACATAAATGGTAATTGGACGATTACAGCAACTGAACTCGTTGATGGAAATTATACAATACAAGCGAGTGTGGTAAATAATTCAGAGGTTATAAATTCCGGAGAGTTTAATTTCTGGGTTGATACTCAAAAACCAATTATTGAAAACGCATATTTACATAATGGTGCTGGTAGAAATATCTTTTTCAATGAATTAGGAAGTATCCATATAAACAGAAATAATCCTATAATTAATACTGTGTTTTCTAGTGCCGATTACCCACTCAATTCTTCTATTGTATTTTGGGATATGTCTAAAGTTGATCCTATGGTCACACCGACTGATATTTCTTACTATAAAAAAATTGGGTACAGTAAGGATTTCACAGTTGATACAAACATAAATTATAATCTAACAGATTTAAATTTACCTGATGGAGATTATAGAGCATTTATTTTAGCAGAAGATTTAGCAGGTAATAAAATTGATATTGGTGAAAAGACTTTTGTTTTTACTATAGATACTATAGCACCTGACGCACCAGTAATTACAAGCCCAATATCACAAGAATATGATTATGCAAATTCTATCGAAGTTTCTGGTACATGTAATGAAGAAGATGCTCGCATATTACTTACGTTTGAAGATGTTGCTTTATATAAAGGTGATGAATATCCTAAGTTAGAGCATGATTTTGGATTTGAGACTAATTGTACAGAAGGAAAATTTATAACAAAAATTTCAAATGATCTTGAGCCTTTTTCGCCAATCAATCTTTTGCCTAGTATGAAAATCGCTGCTGTTCAAGCAGATAAGGCAGGAAATATGAGCAAATTGTCTAATATTGTTAGTCTTACACATCAAATTCCAGTAATAAACTCTATAAGCAACGAGATCAGTATTGATAATAAATTCCATGTTGTAAATAACAAAAATCCTAAATTGTTCGGTACCGCTCGACCAAATTCCAAACTACAACTTTATGAGACGGCAGATCATCAATATATTGAGAATGGAGAAGAAAAATATACAGCCGTATATGCAAAGACAACTACAGACAACAATGGTAATTTCGTATTCGAAGCCCCATTTATTACTATAGATGGTGCACTCGAGATTGGCGAACATTATTTCCTTGTTTGCGAAATTGATTATGATATATGCTATACACCTGATTCATCATCGAAAAATAACTTTAGCGTGAGAATTGTTGAAGCAAGTAATGGTGGTGGCGGAGGAGGCGGTGGTGGTGGAGGTGGAAGCTCTAGCAACACAAATACAAATATTTGCCCTCTTAAAATTCTAGGAGATATCAATTGTGATGGAAAGGTTAACAAGTACGATTTCGCACTGATGATGATGGCATGGGGATTGAAGGTATCAGACAAAGCAGACCTGAATACAGATATCAAAGTTGATAAATATGATTTTGCATTATTAATGTCGAATTGGGGTTATGGTGAAGTTAAAAGATAATTAAAAATATATGAAAAATAATATAAAAAATATTTTGTTTCCGATTCTCGTATTTATGGCATTTATCAGTTTTGGTGCTACATCATCTGCATCTACAGCACCAAGTATATATGTCACACCTACAGGTATAACAAAGAATGTCGGCGAAGTTTTCTCTGCAAGTATAAATGTTAATCCTACTAGTGGTAAAGTTTATGCAGTAGAGGGTACAATTGATTTCAAGAATTTATCTTGTGACAGTGTGGTAGTTGTCGATGGTATGATGGCACAAACAACTCCGACTTGTGCAAAGCCATATTTCCTAATCGGAATACCAAATGGTACAGATAAAGATACTTCTTTTCTTAATATAACAGTCAAAGGAGTAGATTTTGGTCTTGCTAATGTAAATATTATAAATGTAGATATTATTGGTGAAGGGAAGTCTATTGGAACAAATTCTACAAATGGTGTTTATACAATAGTAAATAACACTCCAAAAAGCGGTAGTTATACTAATGGTAGTAAAAATCTAACAGGATCTATTGTAACAACGAACTCAACAGGCAGTGATACTATATCTAAAGTAACAACAGGATCAAAAGGTAGTAAAATATTAGACTCTGTGACAGAATCCACAAGTGATACTTTAGAATCTACGAATTCTAACTTACTAGGAGCTTCAGTGGGCGCAATCTCAATGAATGTATCATGGTTATGGCTCTTACTGATTATCATCGCAGGACTTGTATCGTATATTACTTGGAGAGAAGTAACACTAAAACAGAAAAATAAAAAATAATACCATAAAAAATCCCTCAAATGAGGGATTTTTTATTATTTAAATTTTTTCTGAAACTTATTTGCTACTATGCTGTATAGGAGTTGTGCTGCACCGTATTCGGTCAGGACAGATTCTTTTTGTGGAGAGACTTCTACAATGTCTGCACCAATCAAATTCTTTGTACTACTTACTTTGTCGAGCAATTCTACGCCATACCACCATTCAAGTCCACCTTGTACAGGAGTGCCAGTACCAGGCATAAATGCAGGGTCGAAGCCGTCTACGTCGATTGTAATATACACATATTTTGTCTTGATAGATTTTAAAATTTCTGCGATAGTTGGCACCTTCTTGCCATTTCCGAATTCAAAAACAGAAATTGTTTTACTGTTTTTTGTGAAATAATCGTACTCCATTTTTGCATAGGTACGAATCCCTACTTGTACCAGATT
>JACCDT010013966.1_pt1 | contig 29126 bp, 30 predicted proteins | sample 7446291 | NCBI WGS metagenome assembly JACCDT01 (sample SAMN15323446, study PRJNA562643) | freshwater metagenome | isolation source: river surface water | place: USA:Blue River Watershed | collected 2017-08-17 | reverse complement strand
ATTGCAATTCCTGAAACATGGGGGAGCGCACCTTGAACCATCATCACCGCATAGGAGTATCCGATTGCAGCAACAAGAACCATCGCAATAGAAAGCGGATCTGAACTTCCCTTAATACTTTCAAAACCAACAACTGCAATGAGTCCGATGAATCCAACGACTATGCCCATCAAGCGCTTGTGGTGCCAGACTGTCTTATCGCCTCTCATCGAAGCAAAAATAGTTGCCCAGATTGGGACAGATGCAATCAGCAGTCCTGCGAGGCCAGATGAAATCTTCTGTTCAGCAGTTCCGATCAGAATCCAAGGACCAATCATCTCGAGAAGCGCGTAAGGCGCAACGTACTTAATGCCGCGAATTGCAGCACCTAACTGACCTTGGCGCATTGCGAGGGGAATCAGGATTGCCGCACCGATTGCAGTTCTTAAGCAGACAACTGCGGCGGGTGAGAAGCCGTTATCAGGATCTACTGCAATCTTGATAAAAAGGTAAGGAACGCCCCATAGAAAACCTACGAGAACAAAGAGAAACCAGGCGCGACGCGACATTACTTAATTACGCTCCTGTACAGCGAGATTGTTTGAGCGGCGACTGCATCCCACCCAAATTCGTTTTCAGCACGTTTGCGCCCAGCTTCGCCATATTGTTGTAAGAGTTCCGGTTGGCTCATGAGAGATGAGATAGCTTCAGTGAGATCAGTTTCAAATTTCTTATGGTCAGATGAGTAATCCACGAGCTCGCCAGTAACTTTATGCGAGACAACTTCAGGAATTCCGCCAACGCGTGATGCAAGAACAGCGGTCTGACATCCCATCGCTTCTAAATTCACAATTCCAAGTGGTTCATAGATTGAAGGACAGAGGAATAAATCCGCCTGCGTAAGAGCTGCAGTTAACTTATCGTGGGGGAGCATCTCTTTGATCCACCAGACATTTGGCCGAGCGGCTTGAAGTTCTGCAATCAGTGCGGCAACTTCATTGCCGATCACCTCTTCATCAGGACTTCCCGCAGCCAAAACAAGACCGTACTCAGCGGGAACGTTCTTCCATGCACGCAGTAAATGCGCCAATCCCTTTTGACGAGTAATGCGACCGACAAACATCGCATAGCGCCCGGTAACTCCAAACTCTTTCAGAACTGAGTCATCATGGTTTGGTGCAAATTTCGTCGTATCGACACCATTTCGGATTGTGACAATCTTCGTTGGGTCTACATCGGGATATGCACTCATGACATCTGCGCGCATACCGTCGCTGACGGCGATGATTGCAGCTGCAGATTCATATGCTGTCTTTTCAGCCCATGACGAAATCTTGTAACCACCGCCAAGTTGTTCGGCTTTCCATGGGCGAAGAGGTTCAAGAGAGTGTGCGCTGACAATGTGAGGAGTTCCGTAGAGAAGAGATGCAGTATGTCCTGCCATATTTGCATACCAAGTATGCGAGTGAATGAGGTCGACCTCGCCGAGGTTGGTTGCAATAGCGAGATCGGTAGCAATTGCTTGAAGAGCTGGATTGCTCATGGCGAACTCTGTTGGAGTGTCGTAACCGAAGGCTCCATCGCTTCGAGCGCCACCAAAACAATGGACATCAACGGTGATTCCTGAAACTTTGCGAAGTGCTTCAGTCAATTGGACGACATGAACGCCGGCTCCGCCATAGACCGCAGGTGGCCACTCTTTGGTGACGATTCCAATGCGGGTTGTACTCACCGGGCAAGAGTAACGCGCTCTAGATACATTGAAGTAACTTGGGTAACCTTCTCTCATGGCTAGATACGAAGCTCCCCTCGGAATCGTTCTTGCCGGCGGTGAAGGCAAGCGACTGATGCCACTTACTGCAGATCGCGCAAAGCCAGCTGTTCCATTCGGTGGCTCTTACCGCCTGATTGATTTTGTTCTTTCCAATCTCGTCAATGCGCAGATGCGAAAGATTGCAGTGCTAACTCAATATAAATCTCACTCACTCGACCGTCACATCACAACAACATGGCGTATGTCGACTCTTCTTGAAAATTACATCACTCCAGTACCGGCACAGCAACGCCTTGGGCCACGTTGGTACACAGGCTCAGCCGATGCAATCTTGCAGAACTTCAATTTGATTCAGGATGAGAATCCAAAGCATGTCTTGGTATTCGGTGCAGATCACGTCTATCGCATGGACCCCAGCCAGATGTTTGAACAACATCTCGAGACTGGTGCCGGAATTACGATTGCTGCAATTCGCATGCCACGCGCTGAAGCGCACGAATTCGGCGTCATTGAATTAGCTGAAGATGGAATCACTATCAAGGCATTCCATGAGAAGCCATCTAACCCTCCTGCGATGCCGGGTCACCCAGATCTCTCGCTTGTATCGATGGGTAACTACATCTTTAAGCGCGACGTTATGGAAGAGTCGCTGATTCTTGATTCAGAAGATGTGGAATCACGTCACGACCTAGGCGGAAACATTATTCCGATGCTCACAAAGGCCGGACTTGCAAAGGTATATGACTTTGAAAATAACGTTGTGCCAGGTGCGACTGAGCGCGATAAGGGTTACTGGCGCGATGTGGGTTCAATCGATGCATATTACGAAGCACACATGGATCTAGTTTCTATCCATCCGATCTTTAATCTCTATAACCGTGAATGGCCACTTCTTACCAATCCACCTTCACTGCCGCCTGCAAAATTTAGCTCGACAGGAATCGCGCAGGACTCCATCGTGGGAGCCGGTTCCATCATCGCGGGTGGTCACGTAAGTCATACCGTCACTTCTTACGATGTACATGTTGGCAATGGAGCCTTTGTCGATAGTTCAGTCTTGATGCCAGGTGTAAAGATTGGCGATAGGGCAGTCGTGCGCAAAGCAATCATTGATAAGAGCGTCATTGTTGAAGCTGGCGCTCAGATTGGCGTTGATTTAGAACGCGATCGCGAACGCTTTACCGTTACCGAGAGCGGCATCGTCGTTGTCGGCAAAGGTATGCGCGTTACTCCGTAAACTCTTTCACTTGTTCTGCAACAAAGGTAATTGCATCCATAGCTGTTGGGGTCACCGCTAAGTTGGTGAAGAAACCGTGAATCATTCCCTGAAATTCACGATAGCGAACATCCACATTGTGCGCTTTCAGAAGTTCTGAATACTGTTCGCCATCTGAAAGCAGTGGATCATATTGAGCGGTGAGAATAATTGCTGGTGCTACATCTTTAAATGATTCGGCGCGAGCAGGAATCGCATATGGATTCTGGTCATGGTTTTCGCCTTGCAGGTATTGATCCCAGAACCATTGCATCGCCTGAGTTGACAGACCATAACCGGTCGCGTTCTTGATGTAAGAAGCGCTCTGGAAGTTTCGATCATTACAAGGGTAAATCAGAATTTGATAAGCAATCGTGATCTTCTGATCGCGCGCTTTGAGCGCAACCGCTGAAGCTAAATTAGCCCCAGCGCTATCGCCTGCAACCGCCACGTTCTGCCGATTTATCTTGAGTAATTCTGCGTTGGCAAGAACCCATTCCAGTGTTGCATAACAATCATCAAAGGGAATAGGGAATGGGTGCTCAGGAGCCTTCTGATAATTGACGCTGATGATTGTTGCTCCTGTGCGGTTTGCGAGAGCAGTAAGTGAAGCATCATAGATATCTAAAAAGTTGAGAACCCATCCACCGCCATGAAAATAAACGATTGCCGGTGCGCCTGAATTATTTGTAGGTCTATAAATGCGGATAGGAAGATCTGCAGTCGGACCTGGAATAAATCGATTGTCGATCTCCAGAATTGGCTCTGCAGGTCCTGCAAGTGCTGGTCTCGTCTGAGTATTTCGACGAATAACATCGAGGGGTGCTTCCCATACTTGAGGAAGTCCAGCCTTTGCGCCAGCTTCTAGAAATGCTTTGATTTCTGGGGCAAGAGTCATAGCGTTATTGAATCAGAGCTCACCGCGAGAGAGAAGTTCTAGAACTTCCTGGGCGCGCTCTTGTAACTGAGGAAGATCGCTTAAGCGATTGATTCCAGCGAGTTGTTGTCCCATGCGATGGTTCTTTGCAAAACGTTCTCGATTTCTTTGCAAGAAATCCCAATAAAGAGTTGTGAATGGACATGCATCATCGCCGACTCGCTTCTTTGGATCAAATTCGCAGCCTTTGCAGAAATTACCCATCTTTGAAATATACGAGCCACCTGATGCATATGGTTTTGTCGCAAGACGCCCACCATCTGCATGAAGGCTCATGCCGATGACATTAGGGACCATCACCCAATCAGCTGCATCAATAAATGCTCGGCGCATCCAATCGAGAAACTCTTGCGGAGATGTTCCGGTAATGAGTGCGAGGTTACTCAAGACCATAAGACGTGGAATGTGAGGCACCCAGGCACGCGCTTCGATATCGCACACTTGAGTTGAAACACAATTCATCTTTGTTTTACTGGAATCTTCAAAGAGGGGTAGAAGTGGCCTAGTGGCTGCAAGTGCGTTCTCATTCCGATAGAGATCCCCAAAGTGCCAGTAGAGACCGTTGATGTACTCGCGCCATCCGATTATCTGGCGGATAAATCCTTCAGCACTTGAAAGTGGAATTCCGCCTTCTGCAAACTTTTTCAAGGCAGCTTCAACGACTTCATCAGCATGCAGCAGTCCGATGTTGAGGTATGGACTTAAAAGCGAGTGATTAACTGCCCAACTCTCATTAGGCATGGCATCTTCGTAAGCTCCAAATTCAGCAAAGGCGCTATTTATGAAGTGATCTAACTGCTTCAGCGCACCTGCTCGTGTTGTTGCCCAGGTGTTATCTGGATCATCTCCAAATGTTTCAAGACCACGCTCTTTTATCTCTTTCAGAACGGCTTTATCAATCTCATCGCGTTGATGTTCTAGGTAGGCAGGCCAGGTGTGCGCACCCTTAGGTGGTGGTAATCGATTATCGGCATCGTAATTCCACTTACCACCGACTGGATCGCTTCCTTCCATCAAGATATTTAGACGTATTCGTTGTGCACGATAGAAATTCTCCATCACTAAACTTTTCTGAGCATTTGCCCATTGCGCGAAGAGAGCGCGAGAAGTCAGAAAGAAATCGTTCTCAATAAATTTCACGTCGCATTTTTTTAGCTCTTCATACTGCTTATGCGATGAAGGTTCTGCAACTTCAATATCAAGCTCTGGGTTTTTCTTGCGAAATTCGGCAATCCCGGAAGCAGTATCTGCGCTCCGAATAAACGTGACAGTAAATCCCTCGTCCTTAAGTTCCTCAATAAAGTGATCTCGCGCAGCAAGCAGGAAGAAGAGTCGTTGAATATGCCACTTGCGAGTCTCCAGCATTCGCGCACTTTCGATAACGAGAATCTGATGGCTTGCGGGGGTCGCGCCTTTGAGAACTCCTCGGTAGCGATTGAGGTGGTCATTGAGGATGAGGGCGGCCTTCATAAAATAAGGCTAGACTGTCCCAGTCAATGATGACCACAGTGCGGCCCATTTACTTGGCCGATATCTCACTTAATTTTGGAGCATGTAATGCGTATTGGAATTCTTACAGGTGGCGGAGATTGTCCTGGACTTAACGGAGTTATCCGCGGTGTAGTTACAAAGGGAATCAAAGATTATGGCTATGAGTTCGTAGGTTTCCGCGATGGCTGGAAGGGCCCACTTGAGGCGCTCACCATGCCTCTCGACCTCGCCACTGTAAAGCCAATTCTTGCCAAGGGCGGAACAATCCTTGGTTCATCCCGTACAAATCCTTTTAAGATTGAAAATGGCGTAGAGCGCATCAAGCAGAACCTTGCAGATCAAGGAATCGATGTTCTTATCGCAATCGGCGGAGAAGATACTCTCGGCGTTGCGACAAAGCTCGATGCACTGGGCGTAAAGGTAATTGGCGTTCCTAAGACAATCGATAACGACCTTAACAACACAGATTTCACATTCGGTTTCGATACTTCAGTCAATATTGCGATGGAGGCAATCGATCGCCTTCATACAACAGCTGAGTCACACCACCGCCCATTAATCGTTGAGGTTATGGGTCGCCACGCTGGATGGATCGCACTTCATTCAGGTATCGCAGGCGATGCAGCATGCATTTTGATTCCTGAAGTTAAGTTCTCAGTCGAAAAGGTCTGCGAATTCGTCAAGTCTCGTTTTGAAACAGGTACAGCACCAATCATCGTTATTGCAGAAGGTGCAATCCCACAAGATGGTGACATGATCACAAAGGATCAGCCACTGGATGCATTTGGCCACGTTCAACTCTCAGGTATCGGCGATTGGCTTGCTGCAGAGACTGAGACAAAGACTGGTTACCAAACACGTTGCACAGTTCTAGGTCATATTCAACGCGGTGGAACACCATCTGCATTTGACCGCGTTCTTAGCTCACGTTTTGGTCTCGAGGCAATCACAGCTGTCCACGAAGGTGACTTCGGAAAGATGATGGCTCTTCACGGCACAAAGATTGCCCGTGTTCCATTGGCATCAGCTACAGATGTTCTCAAGACTGTTCCAATCGAGCGATACGAGGAGATCACTTCGTTCTTTGGTTAATCTCCCCGCGAGATCAGACCTGAACGCTCTACCCTTATGACTATGACATCTGCTACTGGCACAGAGAACCTCTTCGACCCTGCCCTCGTTGCTGCACAGCAACCAAATTGGCCTGGTGGAAAAGATGGTGCACCTCTTGCTAAGGCAGTTGCAGACCTCAAGGCGTTACCTCCACTTGTCTTTGCAGGCGAGTGCGATGATCTCAAAGCAAAGATTGCAGAGGCTGCGGCCGGTCGCGCATTCTGGTTACAGGGTGGCGACTGCGCCGAGACCTTTGCATCTGCAACAGCGGATTCAATTCGTAATCGCATTAAGACAATCTTGCAGATGGCGGCCGTTCTTCAGTATTACTCAAGTCTTCCGGTAATCAAGGTAGGACGTATGGCTGGCCAATTTGCTAAGCCTCGCTCTAATGATCTGGAGACTCGCGGCGATATCACTCTTCCGGCATATCGCGGAGATGCCGTTAACGATATTGAGTTCACCGAAAGTGCGCGTACTCCAGATCCACAACGTCTTGTACGTGTCTACAACACATCTGCGGCAACTCTTAACTTAGTGCGAGCATTTACTCGTGGAGGTTTTGCTGATCTTCGTCAAGTTCACGAGTGGAACAAGGGATTTATTCGCGATTCACAATTCGGCGAGAAGTACGAGCAGATGGCAACTGAAATTGGGCGCGCACTGGCATTTATGGAGTCAGCCGGTGTGGATCCAGAGCAATTTAAGGCCGTAGATTTCTATGCCAGCCACGAAGCGTTGATTATTGAGTACGAGAAGGCGCTCACTCGCATCGATTCACGTACCCAACTTCCATACGATGTATCAGGACACTTCATTTGGATTGGCGAGCGAACTCGTCAGCTCGATGGTGCGCATGTTGATTTCGCTTCCAAGGTACGCAATCCAATTGGTGTAAAACTTGGGCCAAAGTCCACAGTCGAGGATGCACTCGCTCTCATTGCAAAGCTCAATCCAGATAACGAACCAGGTCGCATCACATTCATTACGCGTATGGGTGCAGGCACTATTCGCCAAGCACTTCCTGCGCTCGTTGATGGCGTCACCAAGAGCGGCGCAAACGTTCTCTGGGTCTGCGATCCAATGCATGGAAATACCTTTGAATCAAAGAATGGCTACAAGACTCGTAACTTCGAAGATGTCCTGGATGAAGTCCGTGGATTCTTTGAAGTTCACAAGAAGCTCGGCACCCACCCAGGTGGAATTCATATTGAACTTACTGGGGACGATGTCACCGAGTGCCTCGGCGGTGGAGATAAAGTTTCTGAGAAGGATCTCGAATCACGTTACGAAACAGCGTGCGATCCGCGCCTGAATCATTCGCAATCACTTGAGCTCTCATTCTTGGTTGCTGAAATGTTGCGCGACCGCTAATTTAGCGAGCGTGACGTTACTCCTTTCCAGCCTAGATACACCGGTCGGAACCCTTAACCTCATCGCTGATGAGCAGCTACTGCTTGCAGCCAATCTCTCTAGTATCAAAGCCCTTCAAGAGAGCCTTGATTCTCGTTATGAGAATCGTGAAATAAAAAAGGTAAAGAAGATTCCCGTGATCACAGATTTGATTAGCGATTACTTTGATGGAGATCTCTCTGCGCTCAACGCAATCAAGGTAAGTCAGCCAGGTGCTCCATTTTCACAGGAAGCCTGGAAGGCGATGAAGAAGATAAAGCCAGGGACAGTTATCTCTTACGCAGATCTGGCTGACCGAGCAGGAAGTGCTAATGCGGTGCGAGCTGCAGGAACTGCATGTGCAAAGAATGCCATTGTGATTGTTGTGCCATGCCATCGCATCGTTAAGACCGGGGGAGCTCTTGGTAATTACGCCTATGGTCTCAGTAAGAAAGAGTGGCTACTTCGCCACGAGGGCGCGCTTTAGAATTTCAATAGCTTCATCGCACTGGCTATCTGTGAAATCTAAATGTGTAACGAGGCGTGCGTAGTGCGGACCAAGAGCACTAATCCAGAGTCCAGCCTCTTTGCAACGGGTAGCAAGATCAGCAGCAGAGACACCTATCTTCGATAGATCAAGTCCGACAATATTTGTTTCAACCTTTGCAGGATCAACAAGCGTTGCATCCACAGCATGGAGTGCAATTGCAATCTTCTTGGCACGCGCATGATCTTGCGCTAAACGATCAATATTGTTATCGAGTGCGTAATGTCCGGCAGCAGCCAAAATTCCTGCCTGTCGCATTCCGGCGCCATATCGCTTACGCCAGATACGCGCTTCAGTAATGCGTGCCTTTGTAGAAAGCATCACCGATCCAACCGGTGCGCCCAACCCCTTAGAGAGACAGACGCTAATGGTGTCGAAGTGCTTACCGAATTCAGTAAATGTAGTCCCCGATGCGACGTGTGCATTCCAGATTCGAGCACCATCGAGGTGCATTGCAATTCCGCGAGCATGTGCAAAGGTTGCAAGTTTCTCGATTTCTGCAATTGGCTGCACTGTTCCGCCACCGAAGTTATGTGTGTTCTCCACTGCAATTGCAGCGGTGGAAACTAAGTACGGTCCTGCATTTTCGTGGGCGATAGCCAATGCGTCATCTGCAACCAATATCCCATCTTTTGAAGGCCAAGTACGAGTTGTAATTCCACTAAATGTTGCCGCTGCGCCAAGTTCTGCGCGGACAATATGGGAGCGAGTTTCAACCAGCAACTCTTCTCCAGGCTTTACCAAGGTGCGAATAGCCAATTGATTTGCGAGTGAGCCAGTAGGGCAGAAGAGACCTGCCTCTTTACCGAAGAGCGCAGCTACGCGTTCTTCAAGTGAATTAACAGTCGGGTCATCGCCATAGACATCATCGCCGACAGGTGCAGATGCAATTGCAGCGCGCATAGCCTCACTTGGTTGCGTGACGGTATCTGAGCGAAGATCAATAGCCATTTGTTAGCCCTCCTTGAGGACAATCATAAACATAGCTGCCATCACCAGGATTCCACCGATAAGAGCGCGAAGTGAGAGGATTTCACCACCAAAGATGACGGCGAAGAGGGCTGCAAAGACAACTTCCATCGTCAAAATAACAGCAACTTTCGTTGCAGATATATGCGCCTGAGACCAAGTCTGTACTACGAATGCGACAGCAGTGCAGACCACTGCTGTATAAATAATTACCCACCAGCCAGTTGCATCAGGGGGAGTTTCATATCCTTGAGCAAATGAGATAACTCCCGTTGCAAGTGCGCATGTTGCAAGCTGCACGATCGTCATTGCGTAAGCATCGAGGCCATTGCTCCATCGACTCAGAGCAATAATGTGGGCTGCGAAGGCGATAGCACATAGGAAGACAAGGAATTCGCCGAAGCCAAGACTCCATCCCTTTAGTGAGAGAAGAGCAAGTCCAACTGTTGCAATTGCAACGCAGCCCCATGTAAACCTTGTAACTCGCTCCTTGAGAAGCAGAGAAGCAAGCAGTGGAGTTGCAACGATGTACAAACCAGTAATAAATCCAGTGATGGCTGCGCCCGTGAGAGCTAATCCCAAAGTCTGCAGGATGTAACCAGCTGCAAGAAAGAGACCTGCGATAAATCCTTTGCGCAGTACTTCGCGATTGATTGCTTTGAGTACAGCTGGCTTAATTAAGAGCATGACCAGAACGGCAAGCAAGAAACGCGAGAAGAGGAAGCTATTGACGCTTTGTCTTTCGATGGCGTCTTTCATCACAACAAATGCAAGGCCCCATGATGCAGAGACAAGTAAGAGCGCCCATGGTGCCAGGCGTAAGCGAAGTGCGTGAGTTGAACTCATCCACGCAATTTCTTTAGGAGTGCAATCTCTGCGCCATGTTCTGGCTCCATTCCTGGAGTCTCAAGAATCAATGGTGCGTTGGCAACAGCTGGATGCTTCATCAGCTCTTTAAATGGGTCAACTCCGATAAATCCTTCACCGATATTCTGATGGCGATCTTTGAGCGCTCCACATACATCCATCGAATCGTTGGCGTGAATTAACTGGATTCGCTCTGCACCGGCTACCTCAACCAATAGTTCAAGAGTCTCTTTCATGCCACCTTTCTTGGCGATGTCATGGCCGGCGGCAAAGACGTGGCAGGTATCGAGACAAATACCAACCTTGGGATGGTATTCAAGGGCTTTGAGGTAATTCTCAAGATCTTCCAGTCGCTTAACGAGTGATTGCCCTTGTCCAGCAGTTGGTTCCAGCAATAAATAAGGGGCATCATCAGTCAGAGCTTCCAGAATTGGCATCATGCCCTTATTTATCTGCTTCCATGCCTTATCGATAAAATCTTCATTAACAGCAGAACCGGTATGTACTACAACACCAAGTGCGCCGATCTCTTTACCGCGCTTAAGTGAGTACTCGGTTGATGCCAGCGAGTTCTTATATGTGCCCTCTGTTGGTGAACCCAAATTAATCAAAAATGGTGCATGAACATATGTTTCAAGATCTAGCGCTGATGCTTTTTCGCGAAAGAGAGCATCTGATTCATGATTAGTCTCTGGCATCGCCCATCCGCGAGGATTTGAGGTAAATACCTGAATCGCTTCTGCACCAGTAAGTTCGGCATATGCGATGGAACGCTTAGCCATTCCACCTGAAGTAGGGGTATGGGCACCGATACGTGGTTTCTTCACTTGCTTACCCTACTGTGACGGTCACAGTACTGCCACGTTTTACCTTGCTTCCAACCTTCGGTGAAATATTGGTGACCTTCTTAACTGTCTTCTTGCCAATCTTCTTAACGCTTACCTTGAGACCTAGATCCTTGAGAGTCTGGACTGCCTTTGCTTCCTCAATGGAGAATAAATTAGGAATGTAGGCGTATTGAGATCCCTTAGAGACAATCAATTCAACTTTAGAGCCCTTGTCGGCTTCCTTACCACCCTCTGGTTTTTGAGAGATGACTTCGCCTAGAAGTCTGGTCTCGCTAAAGTCATACTTTTGTTTCACATCAAAGCCCGCTTCGGTGAGTTCATTGAGAGCTTGCTCAGAACTCTTGCCGATGTAGGATGAAATCGCAACTTGTTCGATTCCCTTCGAGACAATAATTATGAACTTGGAGTTTCGTTTAACTTTCTCACCGGCTATTGGATTTGAGCCAATCACATAACCCTTTGGGATTTCTGAATTGAACTCTTCGACAATTGGTTCCACTTTGATTGGGAATTTGGTGATGAGATTCTTTGCTGCTTGCGGCGTGAGTCCAGTTAATTGTGGAATCAGGAAGCGCTCTGGGCCTTTAGAAAGAATGAGATTGATATTGCTACCTTGTTCAACCCGCTTTCCGGCAGCTGGACTTGATTCAATCACATAGCCTTCAGGAATATCTTCACTAAAGCGCTTTTCTACAACTACAAAGGTGAGGCCAAGCGGATCGAGAACAGATTTGGCCTCTAGTTGAGTAGCTCCAACTGTTGATGGAACAACGACGCGAGAACCTGGGCCAATCAGTGCATACCAACCGAAGACACCGACAGATACTGCGAGTGCAAGTGCGATCCAACGATTTCGTCTCACGCGCTTGCTCGCCTTCTTACGCTTGGCAACTTGAGCCGTGCTCTCTTTCTCTTTTGGAACGGGAATTGTTGCGGTCAGCTCTTTAATCTTTTTTCTCAAGTTTTTAGGCGCTTTCTTTGGTCGCATTGGGGCAATTGGGATATCAAGTTCGAGACTTAACTGTTTCTCTTGAGGATTAAGTGATTGCAACTCTTGATGGAAGATTGCAGCATCACGCGGTCTTTGATCAGGATCAGAACTAGTGGCACGGTAGATCAAATCGTCAAGCGCTTGTGGAACGCCTTTGATAAATTCACTGATACGGGGAACTCGATTGTTGACATGCATATATGCAATCTGAATTGGCTCAGCGCCCTCGAATGGCTTCCTGCCCGTGAAGATTTCAAAAGCGGTTATACCGATTGAATAAACATCGCTGCGTGAATCGGCAATCCCGCGCTGTACTTGTTCGGGGGAGAGATAAGAGACGCTTCCTAATATGACGCTTGATTCAGCGGTCATTGTTGATCCCAGCAGAGGACCTTTAGCTAACCCAAAGTCTGCGATCTTTACCCGACCTTCTTTCGAGATCAAAATGTTTTCAGGCTTAATATCACGATGAACGATTCCGAGTTTATGTGCAGCACCAAGTGCGCTTAAGACCGGGAGAAGAAATTTCACTCCATCACTTACAGAAAGACTTCCTTGTTCATTGAGATAGTCGCGAAGAGTATGGCCTTCTATCATCTCCATAACAAGAAAGATTGCTGGCGTTCCACTCTGATTCCACCCTTGATCTTGTACCGCCACAATATTGGGATGCGATAAGGCCGCTGCCGCTTTTGCTTCGCGGATAAATCTCTCTACAAATTGTTCATCCTGTGCAAGGTGGGCGTGCATGATTTTGACGGCAACTTTGCGATCGAGGCGAGTATCAATGGCCTCATAAATGCTCGCCATTCCACCGTTGGCCATCTGGCGGATGAGCTGATAACGCCCATCAATAAGCTCGCCGGTCAGGTCAGACATGAACCGAATTCTATGTAGTCAGTATGAAATCGGCTGCGTTCTGAGTGCCTTCACGGGCAAAGTGTTGCTCTTGTTGCACAAGCCACTTCTGCATCTGCGCTTTTATCGAATCACCATCGCGTGAAATAACTCTCTCTAACCCCAACGAGTGATCGATATCAATCCAGAGTAGAGCCGCTAATTCATCACGAATAGCTAACTGGCCGCTACCGACTCCTTCAAGAATAATGAGATCTGCTTCTGGAATCTCCTGCGCCTCATTGAATTGAGATTGAATCCAGTCGTATTTGGAGAACTTCACCTTTTTGCCAATTCTGTGTGAAGAAACGATATACGTGAGTGTCTCTGAAAGTTGAGCGCCCAGAGCGTTCTGCCAGCCGTCATAGAGGTCATCCATATGAATAACCTGCACCTTTAAATCCTGCGAGAGAGCAAGAGCTAAGTTTGTTGCCAGAGTTGTCTTTCCAGCTCCGGCGGGTCCATCAACTGCGATGACAGATTTCGCGCTTCCTTTACAGAGATCTAATAGCGCTGCGGTGAGCTGCATACCATTTACTCCAACCGAGGGCTGCAAGAAATGTGAACACTACGTAGAGCAACGTTGTAAAGAGAAGCCCTTGTGATGCGTAGAGAGCAACATATCCAGCATCGACAACGAGCCAAATTACCCAGCTCTCAAACTTCTCATAGACCATCAACATCTGAGCTGCAAAACTTCCGAAGAAGAGAATCGCATCAACGTATGTAGATGCCGCACCCAACGACTTAAGTACCGGGGCAAGTGCAAGAGTTGCAAGGAGAATTGATGCAAAGATGACAATTCGGTATTTGTTGGTAAGAGGTCCAGGTTTTGCACCAGTTGGCTCCCAGCCAAACCAACCGAGAATTGCGGCGCCGATGAAAACGATTTGAAGTGCCGCACTTGCGTATAGGTCGTATTGCAAGAAGAAAATTCCATACAGCGCGCTACTAAGAGCCCACCAAGGCCAGGTAATTCGCTTACCTGTAATGCCAAGCGCGACTCCGATTAAGGAAACTATCGATGCTACAAATTCGAGATAGGAAACTTCATAACCCCATGCGATGAAAAAAGTGGAGAACATATCTGTACCTCTATTTCTAGATCCGCATTACCGGACCAGTCAGACGGTCGACTTCAATGAAGTCCTCTCAGCCACCTTGGCTCCCGTTGCTCCTACTTTAGCGAATACGTGCAGCTATTGCCTGTAGATACGCCGCACCTGCAACGCGAGCCCGTCGCGACGTTGAAGTCTTTGCTCGCTTATTAAATACGTCATATCCGATAGCTTCGACTTCATCAACGATTCCACAGTAGAGCTCACTTGCTGCTCGGATGCAGGGGCGGGATGTCTTATCAAGATAAGCGATACCTAAATCTGCCTCTTCTTGAAGTGAGCGAACGCGAGCGATTTGGAACTTCAGCGCCTCTACAATTTCAGGCGTTAATACTCTTCGTTCTAGCATCGCACGGTCGACTCCAAAGCGAGCAAGTTCATCGAGCGGAAGATAGACGCGACCACGGTCTAAATCTTCGCTGACATCGCGAATGAAGTTTGCCAATTGAAAAGCAATTCCAAGTTTCTTAGCTGCCTCAAAAGCTCGTTCATCCGAATACCCCAAGATGGGAACCATTTCTAATCCGATGACCGCAGCTGAGCCGTAGACATATTCGAGAAGAGCTTCGTAGTTCTGGTATTCGGTGATTGTTAAATCCATCTCCATCGAGTGCAAGAAATCTACAAAGTGTTGATGGGGGATATCAAACTTTCGCGCCGTATCAACTAGTGCACGGCCGATATGGTCGGAACTTGTTCCCTTCTTGAGATCTTCTAAAACTCCAGTTGACCAGGAACGAAGCGCGTCGGCCTTCTCTTGGGGTGACAAGGTTGATGCAAGATCATCGACAATCTCATCGGCATAACGAGCAAAGCCATAGAGAGCGTGGACATAAGGTCGCTTACTCTTTGGAAGCAGAAGAGTCGCAAGATAGTAAGTCTTGCCGTGAAGAGAGTTGAGCCTCTTACACTCTTGATACGACTCTTGTAACGCTTGATCCATTTACTTAACCGGACCCACAATGCGTTCTGCAGCGAGGCGACCTGAAATGAGAACCATAGGAACTCCAACACCGGGTTGTGTTCCAGAACCTGCAAAGACAACATTTTCAAAACCTGCCGCCATATTGCGTGGTCTAAATGGTCCAGTCTGGAAGAAGGTATGTGCGCTTGCAAATGGTGCACCGCGCTCCATTCCCTGTGCTTGCCAATCAAGTGGAGTCGTCATCACTTCAGTTTCGATGGCATCACCGAAACCTGTATAGCCGCGATCTTCCAGAGTCTTAATCATGGAATCACGGTAAGGACCAGCTTGCTTCTTCCAATCGATATCGGCATCGAGGTTAGGAGTTGGATAAAGGACGTAGTAAGACTGCTTTCCGGCAGGAGCCAGTGACGGATCGTCATGTGTGGGCACAGTAACTAATACCGAAGGATCTGACATCAGCTGTTTCTTGTTGATGAGCTCATCGAATACGCCATCCCATGATTCACCGAAGTGAATATTGTGGTGAGCGATATGGTCGTACTTCTTCGAAGAACCAATGAGAAGAGTTGCACATGATGGCGAGTAATTAAGGCGCTTGATGTTAAGCGGAGTCTTGCCCAGCAAATCACGCCATACAACGGGCAGATCAGGGTTCATGACGACAACATCGCACTCGATGCGTTCGCCAGTATTTGTCGTGACTGCCTTGACGCGACCATTCTGCTTATCGAGACCAGTAACAGTTGTGTTGTATTTAAACTCAACGCCATGTTTTGTTGCAGCTGCAGCAAGTGCACGTGGAACTGCATGCATTCCGCCCTTCGGGAAGAAGACGCCATTGACTGAATCCATATATGCAATCACCGCATAGATTGCTAGTGCTTGCTGAGGGCTCACTCCTGCATACATCGCCTGGAATGAGTAAACCTTCTGCAAGCGAGGGTCCTTGAGATATTGATTGACCTTTGGCTGTAGATGTCTAAAGCCACCAATAGCAATGAGCTTTGCGAGATTTGGCGTTAAGAGATTAAATGGAGAATCGATGTTCTTATCGATGAAGTCATTCATCTCGTACTTGTAGAGCTTGGTTACGAAATCTACATACTTTCTATAACCGAGAGCTTCTTCTGCAGATACCTTGGTGCGAATCTCTTCTTCCATTTGTGCAGTATTTGCATGAACATCAATCTGAGATCCATCAGCATAGAAAGCGCGATAGAGAGGGGAGAGCGGCATAAGCTCTAGCCAATCTTTCAGATCTTCTCCAACGCAACTAAATGCATCTTGAATGAGCGATGGCATTGTTAAAACTGTTGGCCCTGTATCGAATGAGTATCCATCTTTGTTCAGTAACCCGTTTCGACCGCCGGGAACTGCTTCGCGTTCAATGACGGTTACTTTGCGACCGGCACCTGCCAGACGAAGTGCAGCACTAAGGCCACCAAGTCCAGCACCTACTACTACGACGTGATCGGTTGGTCCTTTAACGCGCTTTGTCATCACTTGCTCCTACGGATTGCGGTCTCAGCGAGTGCTAAGAGAAATGGACGTGCTTGTGGATTGATGGCGGCAGAGTTTGCTGCATCGGATGCTTCCTGTGCCAAGCGATCGATGAGTTTCTCAACTTCATCAACTGCGCCCGTTTCAATAATCAGGGAGCGTAGAGATTCAATCTTCTCAGGCGTTAAATCTGGTTTGCCGAGGTTGGCAATGAGTTCTGCGCGAGCAGAATCTGATGCGGCCTCCATCGTCATGGCCATCAATACTGTTCGCTTACCCTCTCGTAAATCATCGCCTGCCGGCTTTCCTGTAACGCTTGGGTCGCCAAAGATGCCCAACAAATCATCACGAAGTTGAAATGCTTCGCCCAATGGAAGTCCGTAGGCAGAGAGCACGTTGAGAAGTTCTGAATGTTCAGATGCATCGGGACGCGCCATGACTGCACCTAGATGAAGCGGGCGCTCGATTGTGTATTTGCCAGATTTATAGCGAGCAATACGCAGAGAGCGTTCAACGCTGTGTTCAATCTCGCCCGCTTCGCGGACATCGAGGTACTGGCCTGCCATCAATTCAATACGCATCTCATCGTGGATGCGAAGTACTGATTTTAGATTTGTATCTGCAATTCCTGAGTTATGAAGCATGTGATCAGACCAGACAAGTGCTAAATCACCTAGAAGGACCGCAGCAGCTTCTCCGAATTGTGTTGCTAGGCCTGCCATTGAATTCTGGCGATGTAAATTTTCAAAGTGGCGATGGATCGCAGGTTTTCCGCGACGAGTATCGGATCCATCCATTAAGTCGTCATGGATCAGCGCGCACGCCTGCAGAAGTTCCAGGCTAGCCATTGCTCTTATCTCATTACGTTCCGGAACTTGGCCCGCACTTAAGAAGCCTGCGTAGGCAAAGAGAGGGCGAAGGCGCTTTCCGCCTTCGAGGAGATAATCTTCTAGGGCATCACAGACTGGAACTAACTCAGATGCGATGCTGGTGAGATAGTCACGTTGCTCTGCAAGATATTGGGTGAGTTCATCTTTTACTGCATCGCGAACGGCAGATGCGCTCTCCATGACCTCTTTATCCACGGCGCAACGGTACCCTGAGGCCGTGGAGATACGCAGCGCGAAGTCTGGCGAGAATTCGAAAGTGACGTACTCCTTCGAATTTTTCCCGCCCAAAGACCCAGAAGGTGAAGAACGTCTCTGGGCAGCGATGACGCAATTGGAATCAATCGCCCCAGATTTTATCTCAGTGACCTATGGAGCAGGTGGCTCTACTCGCGATCGCACTATTCGCATTACCTCTGAGATCACTGCGCGAACACATATTCCAACCGTTGCACATCTGACTTGTGTAGGTTCAACTCGCGATGAGTTAATCGAAATTTTAAGCAAGTATCGCGACGCTGGAATCAAGAGCATCTTGGCACTTCGCGGAGATCCGACTGGTGGACCGCGTGCGCCTTGGAGTCCAACTTCAGGTGGCTTCAATCATGCAGACGAACTCGTAACTCTCGCTGCAGAATTTGGTGGATTTACTATCGGCGTAGCGGCCTTCCCTGATGGACACCCGGCATCAAATGGCGACTTCGATAAAGATGTAGATGTTCTTATTGAGAAAGAGAGACGCGGTGCAACATTTGCAACGACTCAATTTTTCTTTGAAGTCGATAAATGGAAGAAGCTCGTTGATAAGTTAAGTGTCAAGGGTTCGGCGCTACCAATAATTCCTGGAATCTTGCCGGTCACCAATGTGAAGCAACTCAACCGAATGGCAGAACTCAGCGGAACCCCAATTCCAGCGCATATCTCAGATAGTTTTTCAAAGGTTGAAGATAACCCTCATGACGTTCGTAAGCTCGGTGTCGAGATTGCAACGAAACTCTGCCAAGAGTTGCTTGATGCAGGTGCCCCAGGTCTTCACTTCTACACGATGAATACTTCATCTGCGACTCGCGAGATTTACTCTCAGATTAAGGATGTGCGATGAAGGTGTTAACTCAAGCTGAATTTGAGGCGCGCTGGAGTGCAATTCATGGCGGCGCCGAGATTAAAGGTGCTGTTGCCTGGTGGCTCTCTATTTCCTATCAAGCTGCGCGAATCTGCAGCGCGTTACGTATCTCTCCAAATTTCCTTACTCTCTTAGGTTTACTTACCGCTGCGGCTATGGCTTTCTCCGATTATGCAGAGATTGCACTTCTACTTCTGGTCACTTCACTGATCTTTGATGGCATTGATGGCAGCGTTGCAATAGTGCAGGGCAGCGAGAGTAATTGGGGCTCGCTCCTTGATTCACTTGCTGATCGCATCTCTGAGGCGTTCTGGCTCTACATGGGTTGGAAGATTGGAATTCCTGCCTGGATTGCAATTTCAATGTGGACTATTGCATCAACGCAAGAATATGCACGGGCACGGCTTGCATCTCTTGGCCACCACGAAATAGGCGTCGTTACTCCAACCGAGCGACCAGTCCGGGCAAGCTTTATGGCGATTGCGCTAGTAATTTTTATATTGGGTTTACCTGGATTAGAAGTGATTTCTTACGTATTTCTAGGAGCGCTTATTTATAGCTTCCTTCGCGTTATGCGAGTTACTTTTCTAATATTGCGTTAGCAACAATTTCGGCGCTCAAGCCCACTAACGGCAATCCGCCACCTGGATGTGCTGAACCTCCAACAAGATAGAGACCTTTAATCGGTGAACGATTCTTTGCACGTGAAAACGCTGAGCGTGCACCATTACTTGAAGATCCATAGATTGACCCACCTGGTGCATTGACTGACTCTTGGAGATCTAGGGGAGTACGAATTTCTAACAGTTCAAGGCGCTCACGAATAGGAATTCCTGCTGATTCAATTTGGGAAATGATCTCCTGCGCATAGCGGTAGTTGAAATCTTCATCGCTCCAGTCGTATCCATCTCCTGCAGTGCTATGGCGCGGAGCATTGACCAGAACAAACCACGCTTCATGGTTTGCATCTTTGACCATCAGTGGATCGTGAGGTGCGCAGATATAAATCGTCGGCTTCTCAACGGGAGTCTTGCTGCTAAAGATTGCCTCAAACTCAAGATCGTAATTTTCAGGAAAGAGAATGGTGTGATGAGCGATTGGCTCTGCGCTACTTGGCTTTAGACCTAGCAAGAGCGAGAAGCCAGCTAGCGATGGCTCAGATTTTGCGAGCTGCTTGCGCACCTTTACAACAGTATTCGTTGGCGCAAGTAACTTGTTATAGACAAGTCCAGCATCCGCATTTGCGACAACTCGGTCAAAGCTCTCGTAATGACCTGCCACATGAACGCCAGTGACTTTTCCGCTCTTTATGGTTATCTCATCAACTCGTGTGTTGAGGCGAATTTCAACACCTAACTTAAGGCAGCGTTCCGTGATCTTCTCGGCAAGCGTTCCGATTCCGCCCTTGATATGCCATGCGCCAAATGCCTCTTCTACGAAGGCAATTGTTGAAAGAACTGCTGGAGCAGAACGCGGGTCAGATCCGCTATAGGTTGCATAGCGATCCATAATTTTTGCGAGGTATGGATTCTTGATTCCAATAGCCCGCAGTGATTTCCATGGCGCAATCGTCTTAAGATCACGAATCAAACGAGGACGCTTTAAGAGCGATGCCGGTGATTTCAATTCAGATTCAATAAACGGTTCACGCGAGACATCCCACATCGCCTCTGCCTGCACCATGACTCGATCCCATTCAAGTGATGCATCTTTACCGAGGGATTCTTCAATGGCAGCAAGAGTTTTCTTACGTGAAAGGTTTGAGAATTTAACGTTCTTTCCATCATGGAATCGGTAATCAAATGAAGGATTGACTTCCTCTATCTCCAGCACGCGACCCATGACATCACCTGTGCGCTGGAAGAAATCACGATAAACGGCAGGAAGCGTAAGAAGTGAAGGTCCGGTATCAAATGCATAACGGCCAATCCATTCCGTTCTGCACTTACCGCCCGTGCGGTCAGAGCTTTCAAAGATTGTTACTTTGTGGCCAGCTTTAGCCAGGCGCGCTGCTGTACAGAGACCACCGATACCGGCACCGACGACTGCAATATTTTCGGGGTTCTTTACTTTGCCCACATGGCCGGTCATACGGTGCGACCTTTCCACTGGATGCTTCCGCGCTTACGCCAAGAGTATGCGATGAGATAGATAAGCAGAGCACTTGAAACTGGGTGCAGTAGCGCATAAATCGGATTGGATTTTGCCCGCAGTGCGCTCAGCGCTCTAGTAAATGCGATGAGCAGAAATGCAATCGTTGCAATCAGTGAACCACGGAGGGCAAGAATCAGCGGAAGGATTCCAATCAGTGCAATAAAGGCGGTAGCAACTAGCGCACCAACTTTTCCGCCGAATGCCTTATACAAAGACTTCCCATATCCATCTCGAATTTCAGAGAAATTCTGATACATGCGGGTATGTGCGATTTCTGCTCCTTCAGTGACTACTCCGCGGAATCCGCTCTTTATTAAGGAACGTGCCATCTCAATATCATCCAAAATTTGGTTCTGAACAGATTGGAAACCGCCCACTGCATCAAGTGCGCTCTTTCGCGCAATAAAAAATTGTCCATTTGCAACAGCTGTCGATGGCTGAGGTTTCTTCTCTGCAAGGCGAAGAATAATTGTGCTCATCCAAGACCAATGTAAAAGAGGCTGGATTAATTTCTCGGCCATCGTTCTCGCCTCTTGGCGCGGGTAGGGAGATATGAAATCAAGGTCGAGCTCTGAAATCTGATTGATTGCGCGGCAAAGTGCATCAGGACTTAGGCGCACATCAGCGTCGAGAGTTACTACAAATTCTGCATTGATTGCTTCGTAACCACTTTGCAGGGCTGAGACCTTTCCAAGCCATCCGGTGCGTGGTCCATCCGAATTCAAGACAGTGAAACGCGAGTCACCTGCAATCGCAGAAGCAAGTAAGCCGGCAGTGTTATCCGTCGACTGATCGTTGATCACAAAAAATTTTAGATTCTCAACACCACTCTGGCTTTTGAGGGCAGCAATACATTCGGCGATGTTGCCTTCTTCATTACGAACTGGAAGTAAGAGGGCGACAGAGGCTTGAACTTGCGCCGAGTTCTTGGGAGTTCGAATGGTGTAGTAGTTAAAGAGTGAAATCAGAACGAGAAGATAGGCAATTACAAAGAGTGTTAACTCCATTTTTATGAATCTTTATTGCCGAGCCAGCTAGAGAAGAAGTAGGGAGTAAGCAGTGCTCCCAGAATAAATCCACCGAATACTGCAAGACCTGGGCGATCGAAGAAGAAGAGATTGCCGATGATTCCTGAGAAGAGTGTCCAGACTAAAATTGCATCTACGGCAGCAAGGGAAGCGCTCTCCTTGCGTCGCTCGCGAGGCAGGATTTGATGCAGAAGTGCGCAAATTGTTATTCCCGCAAGTAACCAACCAAAGAGATTTGATAGTGGAATATCTGGAGTAAATGGAACGTGTGCACCATTAACTTCCCACGTCCAGCGACCTGCTCCGACCATCAATGGATCAAGGAAGAGATCCCATGCCGCCATGATGGCCCCGCCATAAAGCCAGACCCAATTATGTGAAACACGTCGTGCAGCAATCAACGCTGGATGAATCATCATCACCCAAGCAAATGGGACAACTAGAGGAACACCAAAGAGATTAACCCCCAAAGTTGGCGAATATTCATAAACCCCAAACGGCCAGCCGGTATGGAGTCCTAACGCTTCGATACCTAATCCAAAGAGGAAGGCGAGAGGCAGATATCGAGATGAATACTTGAAACCGTACGAGAGATGACCGTGCAAAACCATTGCGAAGGCACCAGCGTAAATCGTTGCAATAGTTACGACGCGAAGTACTTCACCCTCGATAAGTGGATAGGAAATCTGCAACAAGATTGTGAAGATAACTGAGGCGTAGAGAAAGTTTCTTGCTTTGGGCGTGATTCCACCACGGCGTTTACGGCGCGGGTTGTAATGGCGAATCGACATGGTCTAAGTCTGCCCTAAGGACGGGTATTCGCAGAAATCTCACCACGAAGTTCAAGTACTTCAAAGCGTGAGAATAACTCTTCGCTGTACCAACCAATTTTCTGAGTCTGCTTGATTGCAACTTTATGAGCATCACCTTTGTAGGCGAAATCCCGAAGCGCTGCAGCAGACTCCCAGAGAGAGAATGTTCCCTGCAGACCGATTGGCGCTTCACCTATTCCAATTGCGGTGATCAACCCAGGGGACTGGTGCAGGTCGAGGACTACGGGTGGCGTTGACTTCCAAAAGATTAGATTTTTATTCCATTTAATCCGCGCCCTGGTAATTGCGGCAATCTTGGCATTGGGATCACTCTGCTCTGAAATGAAATCAAAAGGATTTTGCTTCGCCCATAAACCATGAGAGGAAAGTGGTTTTAATATTGCACGGAATTCACCAGTCGAACGATTGCGCCAACGCGTAACGATCGGTGAGCGATCGAACTCTTCAAGGCGTGACTTGTCGATAACCACGACAATTCCCCATCGGGTTAGGTCAGCATCGCTTGGCGTAAATGTTCGACCGGTGCCTGTGCCTAAGAGCTTTGAAAATGAAATCCCGGTGAACTTTCGACTACGAACCCTGTCGATTGCCATGCTCCAGAAAGCGAAGGCAATACTCTTACGACCAATAGAGAAGAAGTAAGCGACCGTGACTTTCTCAATGCTTGCCACGGGGCTATTCATAGATTAAGGATACCCAGCATCATGTTGCGCAGAAAGCTAGCGAGTGAATTTCTAGGAACTGCCACCTTAATTGCCACCGTGGTGGGCTCAGGTGCGATGGCTACAAATCTCAGTAGTGATGTCGGGATCCAGTTGCTCATCAACACCATCGCGACTGTCTTTGTTCTCTACATCCTTATTACCTTGCTCGGTCCTATCAGTGGTGCTCATTTCAACCCTGTCGTAACTGGTGTTGATTTCTTTACAAAGAAGATCAAAGCGAAAACGTTTGCGATATATATCGCAGCCCAATTAGCAGGCGCAGCAACGGGAGCAATCGTCGCTAATCTGATGTTTGAATACTCTGCAATTTACATTTCGCAGAAAGAACGTTCAGGTGCCAATCTTCTCCTGGGTGAAGTTGTTGCTACCGCCGGATTAATTTTGATTATTCTCTTAGCTCTCAAGCAGAAGGAGGATAAGAAGATTGCTCGCCTTGTGGCTGCATGGATAGGTGCGGCTTACTTCTTCACATCCTCAACATCCTTCGCCAACCCTGCGGCGGTCTTTGGTCGCATGCTCTCGGATACCTTCTCTGGAATCGCACCAAAATCAGCGCCACTCTTTATCCTTGCGGAAATTGTCGGTGGATTACTCGGATATCTCGGATTCAAAGCTCTAACCCCTAAAGCTAAGTCAGGAAAGTAAAATGAGTAAACCAACAGTTCTCTTTGTCTGTGTTCACAACGCAGGTCGTTCTCAGATGGCTGCAGGCTTTATGCGCGAGCTAGGGCAGGGGCGAGTTGAAGTTCTCTCTGCAGGTTCTGCACCAAAAGATTCAATTAACCCAATTGCAGTAGAAGCTATGGCTGAAGTTGGAATCGATATCGCAAATAACACCCCAAAAGTTCTAACAACGGAAGCTGTACAAGAGTCTGATGCTGTAATCACTATGGGTTGCGGAGATGTCTGCCCGTTCTACCCAGGAAAGCGGTATGAAGATTGGGTTCTTGATGATCCTGCTGGACAGGGAATTGAAGCTGTTCGTGTGATCCGCGATGAAATCAAGGGACGTGTTGAGAAACTTCTTTCAGAGCTGCTCAATTAAATCCCATTTATTTCCGTAACGATCCTTAAAGACAACCACCTGTCCGTACTTCTCCTGGCGAGGAGTTTCAATAAATTCGATCCCATGAGATTTGTAAGTCTCATAAGTCTCCTTGAAATTGGTTGTATACATAAAGAATCCCACGCGGCCCCCGGTTGAATTTCCTATCGCGGCGCTCTGCTCTTTATTGGCTGCTTTGGCAAGCAGAATTTTTGCACCCTCGTTGCTCGGAGCCACAACCACCCACCGCTTTTCAGCGGAAAGCGCAGTGTCTTCAACGAGCATGAATCCTAAATCTTCAACGTAATGCTTAATGGCAACGTCATAGTCATCAACAAGAATCGTGATCATGCCAAGAGTATTCATTCTTAATCTCCGACGACCATTGGCTTGGCACCAGTGCATTTCACGAGTTCATCAAATGACGTTGGGTAGACCGCATGAGGATGGCCTGATGCTGCCCATACAACTGGGTAATCGTTGAGGGCTTGATCAATCAAAGTTATTTCAGGTTGTGAAGTCCAGCCGATAGGGGAGACGCCACCGACGGAGTATCCGGAGACTTCTTTTACATAATTAGCATCTGCACGACCGAGTTCAGCAATGCCAAGATTCTTGGCAACAAGATCTGTATCGACTCGATGTCTGCCGCTTGTAATAATCAGAAGTGGATTGCCAGATGGAAGTTTAAAGATCAAAGATGATGCAATCTGCCCAACTTCAATTCCGAGGCCGTTTGCGGCATCGATTGCGGTGCGAGCAGTCTCGGCGAGGATATTTACTTCACCTTTAACACCGAGCTTCGTGGCTGCTTCTTGGAATCTTCTAACGGCAGCTTTTTCGAGAATTCCATCCATATGCCAACTTTATGAGATATCGTCGCCAAATGTCTTCGGTCCCACTGAGTATTTATCAACGTGGAATTCGTGCGCGTAACTCTTTGTGGGCAGCCTTCTTCTTGCTTGGCTTTGCAGGCCTGGCTTGGGTTCCTCGCATTCCTGAGATTAAAGATTCTTTGGGGTTAAGCGATGGCCAATTTGGCTTAGTTCTCCTCGGTAGCACTTTAGGTGCGATTCCAGGGGCTCAGATCTCTGGTCGAGTTGTTCATATGCACTCATCGAAGCTTGTTATTCAGATTTCAGGAGTTCTCTTGCCGGTCGGTGTTGCGATTATGGGCGCAGCAAATAGCGTTACCGTGCTGTTGATCGGAATGTTTATTACTGGATTCAGTGTTGCATTTATGGATATTGCCATTAATTCACAGGCTGTAGAAATCGAGAAACACACCAATGGGCTTTGGATGTCTACCTTTCATGCTCTTTGGTCGGTGGGAGCATTTAGCGCCACATTAATTGGTGGATTGATTGCAAACTTAGTTCCACCTCGAACAAATCTTTGGATAATTGCCAGCTTTACATTTATTGCGTATTTGATTTCCAATCAATTCTTACTGCCAGCAGATTTAGATGGACACCTTGGCGAACCGGATGAGGTAACTGAATCTAAAGTGCCGCTCTTTGGAAAAGAGTCCATAGTCTTATGGGCACTTGGTATTGGTTTGATGTCAGCACTTATCCCTGAAGGTGGCTCTTACGAGTGGAGTGGAATTCTTCTGCAAGATCACATGGGTATAGGTAAAGGTCTCAATGCTGCAGCTGCAACAACATTTTCGCTTGCAATGATTGCCAGTCGTTTATTGGGTGATAAATCTTTTGAACGATGGGGCCATGTCAACACAGTGAAATACGGTGGATATATCGGTGGCAGCGTATGGGGTACATGTCTTGCAATAGGTATTCCACTATCTGATTCGCATCAGATGTGGGGATTGGTAATTGTCTGTATTGGTTTTGCAGCAGCGGGAATCGGAATTGGTCCATTCTTCCCGGCATTTAATCTGGCGGCAGCATCTATTCCAGGAGTCGCACCATCTGTGGGCTTGGCACGCATCGGCCTAATTGCAATTGCTGCATATTTTGCTGGACCTACCTTGATGGGCGGAATCGCAGAAGCCACATCACTTCCAGTTGCTTTTGCATTTCCTGTTTTGCTCTTCTTCGTTGCTGGACATCAATCAAAGTACATCAAGGTGCGCGAACTTAAGTAGAAATTAAAGCCAGGTCTGAGCCACGGTAAATGCCGAGATTGTAAAGAGCAGGTAGGCAAATCCTTTTCGCAAGATATCTGGATTTGTGTAGTGCGAGAAATGTGAAGCAGCTTGCGCAGCAACAATTGCAGAGCCACCGATAAAGATTGGAATATGCCACTGCACATCGTCCCACTGCGAATTGTGGCCGATAAATGCAGTCAATGAGTTAATCGAGATAATAAGAAGCGCTGTACCAGCGGCAATATTTTGAGGTGTGCCAAAGAAGAGAACAAGCACAGGGATTGCAAGAAATCCTCCACCGATGCCAAAGAGGCCAGTAATGGATCCGATAACTAGCGACATCACAATTAGAACGGATATCGGCATCCGCTTATGGGCATTGAGCTTTGGCGGGCGAAGCATTGAAAAAGCTGCAAGCACCAGAATTATTGAGAAACCAGTTGTAATGAATGCATCAGGCAAGCGTTCAACGATGGATGAAAAACCTAGGTTTGTGACGAGTCCAATAGCCCAGATAACAAAGGCATCGCGATAGAGAATTTGCTTCTTGCGCACTTTGGGAATGAGACCAGAAGTTGCTGCGAGAAAGACGATGGCAAGAGCTGCAGTTGTGGCTAAATTTGGATCAAAACCAAAGCCGTAGATAAGGATTGGCACAGAGAGCATTGCTCCACCTGCGCCAACAAATCCGAGCACCGCACCGATTGCACAACCGGCAATGAGCGCACCAAAGATCTCCACGGTGAGGATTTCCATACCCCTATCGTCTCAGGGAAATGGAAAAGCCCCCCGATTTCTCGAGGGGCTTTCCGATGAGACTTTTTAGAGGTTGAAGAATGCAAGAGTTCCGACGCTTGGGCCGAAATCTGTAAGCGCACCTGTTGCAACGAGTGCAAATAGGATAAGTGCTGCGCCTGCAAGTGAGAGATCCTTGTTAAATGCGATCTGCTCGTTCTGCTTTGCAGTTGCATCTGTCTCTTTCCAGAAGTTGTGGAAGATGATTGCTGCAAGGATGAGTGTTACTGCGAGCATAAGCGCGCCAAGGTCAACCCAGAATCCGGCTGCGATATAGACGCCGCCAAGTAGGAAGAAGAGGCCTGAGATAAGTACGCCGAACTTCGCTGCTGGAAGCTTCTTGTACTTTGCATAACCTGTCATTGCCTCAAGCTTTGCGAAGTGAGCCAGACCTGATGTGATGAATAGAAGGGCGAACAAGATGCGCCCGATAACTAGTACTACGTCCAATTGTTTCTCCTAAGGTTAAAGCGGATTCTTACCCCTTAAGAGTAGTTGAAATTTCAACTATATTTGACCAGCGACACGCTCAAAGCCCCTCTCGATCGAGCGTAAACCCAGGGGGAGTTGCCCTTGTCAGAGGTCTGGACTACTTTTCGAACATCTGTTCGAATTATGCACAAGCACCAGGGGAAGTAGTAAAAAATGGCAGCAGAAGTAGTAAGGCCTCACGAGGTCATATCCGATGGCGGGTTAACGCCGATCGAGTTCACATTTAAAGGCAGGCGCTTTCGTATCCATGCAGTTCTCTCTAGATGGTGCGAGGCAGGTGGATGGTGGAACCGCATTAGCGATGGAATCTTCCGCCCCGATGATCAAGCACGCGCTCTATGGAAAGTTGAAGCAGCTCCTATCGGCGCGCTGACAACTTTTGAACTCGAACGCGATGAGACAACAGGGCAGTGGATTATTAGGTCGCTGTGAGCTTCATCCATCTGCGCACAGCGAGTGCGTATTCACTTAAGTACGGAACAACGCAACCACGCGATCTTGTGGCACGCGCATCTGAATTTGAGATGCCGGCGCTGGCACTCACAGATCGTGATGGTTTAGCTGGCGCTATCCGTTTTACCAAGGCATGTGTATCTCATGGCGTTGCACCGATTCTCGGAGTCAACTTACCTATTCACCTCCCATCACTATCTGGGGGAGATACCTCAGGCACTCTGCCGCGCTTAACAATTTTGGCTCATAGCGATGGGGGATGGCGCAGTCTTGTTCGTTTGATGACAGGGCTGCATATGAATACAGATGACCGTAAACCAATATTGACTCTCGAACTCCTCGAAAAATTCAGTAGCTACACATCCAACCTACATCTACTTCATGGCCCTGAATCACCTGTATCACAAGCCATTGCAGCGCACCGCTTTGATGCAGCTCTCGAAATCTTTAACCGTACCCGCGACTTATTCGCAGACCATGCCATCGAATGCGTCTCGCACCTCGTTGCAGGCAATGGTCCGCGCTCTACCGCCCATGCTGCACGCTCGCTCATCTTTGCTCGCGATAACGATATTGATGCAGTGGTTACAAACGCAGTACGTATGCGCGATCGCGCCGATGGGCCAGTTGCAGATGTCCTCGATAGCGCTCGCCAATTAGTGCCGCTCCATCCACGTAACGTCGAACGTCGTAACGCCGAGGCCTATCTCAAAGATGCGCAAGAGATGTCGCTACTTGCTGCAGAGATTGCGCAAGCTGCTGGCGAACGCACAGCACGTGCGCTGCTGAAGACAACAAGGCAATGGGCAGAACGCGCAGTCTTATCACCACAACGCGATATCGGTTTAGGTGCAATCCATTTACCAGAAGCCCAT